>ERZ1026856.2-NODE-2-length-372346-cov-14.751667_pt1 | contig 372346 bp, 334 predicted proteins | sample MGYA00380158_ERZ1026856 | MGnify/ENA primary metagenome ERZ1026856 (study PRJEB33269, sample SAMEA4719794) | human gut metagenome | biome: human-associated habitat; feature: organic feature; material: feces | place: Cameroon | collected 2013-10 ... | reverse complement strand
GGATAAGATATAACAGTTAATAAATGTTATGAATTAAGTCAAATCAAAACTGGAATTGATCTACATGCCGAATTTGCATAATAAGAACAGAATATACGTTTGACATAAAAATGGTTGAATGCTAATATAATATCAGAAAGTGCTACCGATAGACGGTTAGCCCTGATATTTAAGTGCAAAATAACCGCTCGGTCTGGTCAGGACAAGGGGCGGTTATTTTTGTGTCTTATTATTGCTCTTAGAACCAACGGTATAACCAAGAGCAAAGCAAGTAATACATAAACTGATTATGGCTATAAAAAGCTCCGTTGTAAGCATAAGCACAAACCTCCTTAACAGATTTCCTGAATGGATTTCTATGTAAACACAAGCTATAACTCTTGTGAAGAAGGCTAACCGCCTACCATTTTTCTATGTAGTTTTGAGACCGTTTCAAAACTCTTCGTCTTCATCCGGCTGAATCTCACAAACAAATTCGATATTCCTTTTGCTGAATACATCTGTCAGATAAGTAATCTCTTCTTCATTCATTGTAAAAAAAGGCCATTCATTCTCGCTGACAGTTATTTTCTCCTGTTCTGTTGTCACCACCTCCAAAGTGATAACACTCAAACTCCCCTTCACTATTTCAAACAGTCTTATCATTTGTACCTTTTTCAGATCCAGTGCAGTCAACTTTCCACCATATACAGATACAAGAAAGCTCTTTGTCAAATAAATCCTAAAATCATTAAACCAGAGAGCTTCCGGCTGATTACATTCTTCGTCAATCTGCTCTGCCAATGGATGTCTGTATTTTTTAATCGCACGCACCTGTATGAATACCATCGAAATTCCAATCAATATTAAGATGCCTCCGATATCCAGATTCACAAAATATCCTTCCTTGAGTATTTTTCCATAGGTAAGCTTCGTCATACGTATAGCAATAAATTTTTGATTGATATACGCACTTACGATTGTTTTTACGTTCTCATCAATCACAACTTTCGTCATGCCTTCCACTCTTGCCGTACCGTTCTCTTCCACTCTCTGCTTTAAATCTACGAACTGTTCCGGTTGCATCTCTACAATATAGCTTTCCTCAGCGGTTGTTACAAGATAATATCCTTCATATTTATTTTCCGCCAACTTCTCCGGTACCCGGATAATATCAATATATGCTGTCTGATTTGCAGGATTGGATTCTTCCTGTAATACCTGTTCAAATGGTCGGACATAATCCATCTTTCTCTTTGTCTGAATCAATCCAAATCCCACCAAAAATATCCCCATCAATAAGAGAATCATTCCAATTGTTCGCCATATTTGATTAAATTTGTATTCTTCTTTTATATGCTTATTCGTATATTTCATGTTATGTATCATCCTCCCACACTTGATTTTAACGCTATTCCTATTCTTGTTCATATTTTCCTGCTCATCTGCCAATAAGAGCAAATCAAGATATTATTTTTTATTTTCTGTGATCTCTATAATTTTCATCTTTTATCCGCATAAATTGGAAATTAGCAGTTACTCTGATTGTATGAATTAAACCACGCTCTTTCTTCAAATGTTTTCTTTGGGGGATGTATCGGATCGCTTTCTGCTATACCAATAGGCAAAAAGCAGACCAACTCATAGCCCTCAGGCACATTTAGTATCTGTGCCATTTTATTACAGATCTTGTCATCATCGGTAATATGTCCTTCATACCAACAGCTTTGATAACCAAGCTCCACAATTGCAAGCAGCATATTCTGAATCGCTGCTGAATAATCCTGCACAGCGAAACATTTATCCCGATAAGCATTGACTCTCTGTGTCAAAACGCAAATAGCAGCGGGAGCAGTTTCTCCAACAGGTGGTTCTATCACACTATGAAGTTGCTTCAATACATCCGGATTATCAACGGCAATCAATGATGTAGTCTGTTTGTTGCATCCGGACGGAGCATCAAGCCCCGCTTGCATGATTTTTATTAAATCTTCCTTTGGTACGGGAATATCTTTATATTTTCCCCTGTAACTATGTCTGTAATGAATAGCCTCTATAACATTCATAACGTTCCCTCCTAAATTCCGATTTGTCTGCAATACAATTAGTCTGGATTATTTTCGAGTTCGTCTCAGAATTTCAAATATCACCATTGAGAATCTCACCTCACCATTACTATACATCTATTAACATCTTTGGGGAAATAATATCTATCTTTATTCATTATACTTTCCTATACATTTGAAAACAAATAAGAATACTTCCGCATTTGTGCAAATATAATCATTGCCACCCGATGCCGTACCTCTTCTGGATACATCTCTGCATTTATAAGCAATTCTTTCACATCTTTTTTCGTAAACCAAAACTTTAGATTTATTTTATATAAAGCTTCAGAAACGTCTAATTGCTCATCAAATTCACTACATATCGTCTTTGACTGAACCTTATCTATAAGTGCGTAAATATCTCCGGATAATGGATAATCCATAGTTGTATCTGCCAGCAGACCGGCTCCATTATCAAAGATCGGGCAATATGCATAATCACCTTTTCCGTTCATCAAAACAGCTATGTTATGCGTATGCCGGTCTTCATTCAAAAAAAGTGCGTCTATCGTCAGCAGCTTGTTCATATACACACCAAACTTCTGAAGTCCCGTCATTCGCTCCACCTGTTGCACTAAAAAACATAATCTTTCCTCATGTTCCGGTATTCTGTACAGACTCTTATGCAGACTTTCTCCAAAAAAATTATAAAACAGTCGTTCTAAAGTTATAATCTGCCAGTCTTCATTTAAAAAATTTCTACTCTTTACACCGTTATATATCACTGTCCCATATTTTATTGTTTCCAGATCATAACATACAAATTCATCCGCATCTAATGTTGATTTTTTCAGAAGATGCGATATCATGTACTCTGCCAATCCTTCATACCCTGTGTAATCAGCTTTATACCAAATCCCATTATTTTCCCATTTCAACTGATTTCCTTTGGAAGACTGACGCTCATTTGTCCTGATATTCTGCTCAAATAGTTCTATCATTCATTTACCTCTCTATGCGAATCCAAAAATCATCCTCTGCCATCCGACCTTCGGTCTTCTCTATAATCAGGATTGGATCATAAAATGGCAATTCCAGATCTTTCAGTATCAGCTTCATCTTATCTCTGCTTTCAGGAAAACATCTTGACTTCAGAAATTCCAGATATTGATCATAATCGGGATTTTCCACAATGCCAAACGCCCGGAACATAATTTTATCTGCATAATTTTTTACTTTTACTTTCCGTTCCTGCTCATTCACATCTATCAGAGTACATACATTCTGACCATACATATACCAGATTCTGAGTGACCATATCTTTTCGGGAACTTTGACACTTTCTTCATATTCCGGATATTTTTCCAACATTTTAAGAAGTGGAACAATTGGTCCACGAATAACCTCTTTACTTCTCTCCCAACGCTCTACAGTTGGTTTTGAACAATTAATAAATTCTGCAAATTCCTTCTGCGTCAAATGCAATTTCTTCCGAATCTCTCTGATTTCTCTTGCTGTTGTATATTCCGGCGTTATAAATAATCTTTCTTCCATAGACTCACCTTCCAGCTTTATAATTTCCGATTTTTCTTTATTAAATCATAGAAATCAGCGTTTGTAAACCCAAAAACAATCATTTTGATTGTTTTAATATGCAAAAAAATAATCAAAATAATTGTTTTCCGTTCAATAAAAAGTTTTTATTCTCTAAATTTCATCTTTTATCCTCATAAACCGGAATTTGGGCGCATTTTTAACAACCAAGTATTATTATCAAATACCATTCAACTGCCCTATCAAATAGCAGTTGTTGTTTACTTTTTCTTTTTCTAAATCAGAATACCATTCTTCAATATCTTTTATGGCACTTTTCGCATTATCCGAATACACAAGACCTAATGTTTTCATCTCATCATTCCAGAATATTACACTATTATTTTCTATCCAAATATATGTAAATTTCTCTTCTGCAACTATAATGTCTTTGCTCAAACTATTCTCTGTAATATCACTCAATTTAATGGATACTCTACTTCCATCTGAAGAAGCATAATTTTGTAATGCATATTCAGTAATTGCCTCATATGAGGATATTCTTTCCTCATAGTATTTCGTTCTATCATTTCCACACGAACAAAGCATTATGCAAAGTACACATACTAAAACAATAACCAATATCTTCTTCATTTTTTCCTCCGACAACTTCAAATAAATTCGTGTATTTCCTTATTTTTCAATATTTATAGGGTTTCCTACCAACTGCCATCTGTTTAAATTTCGCTTTTCCCTTGTTTTTTCCCTCATCAATAGTTCATAAGGGAAATCATCTTTACAAATAAAGAAACTCTCTCCATCTATCGCCATACATCTTCATTCCGGGAGTCTTTATCTCTATGATTTTAGTACTGTTGTTGTCTGCGTTTCCAAAATAGACATAATTCACATCCCTTCTTCGTCTAATACACTATTAAATAATTATTTCTCGCTTGTTCCGTACAGAGCGAAATACACCCCCTCGCTCAAATCTTAGATTTGTACTCAGGGTATTTCGTCTCATCATAATTTAAAATCCTACCATTGTAAAATTTTATATTCCTTCTAAAAAGCCTAAAAAATATTCCATAAACTCTACAAAATCGCCCTTATCTTCATATTCTCCATGATCTGCAATGTACACATGTCCGTCTGACTTTGACATACCAATCATTGTACCATCGCCAATCATTTCACCCATCAGAATATAATCCGCCCCTAAATATTCGTCCATTGGATTCAGCCCTTGCAAGCCTGCGATATACTCACTGCCCCCGAAAAACTGAACACCATTTGCAAATTTCAAGAAATCCTTGTAACTATCAGAAAGAAGAATTCCCTGTTCATTCTCCCATGCAGTTATCTCTTCCTCGGTTGCCGGCTTTGCAATTACTGTATTTTTGTAGCCGTAAACTGGGCCCTTTTCTTCACACAAATCCACCATCTTCAAAAGTATCTTTTCTAGCGGATTACTATTGATACGCTTGTATTCTTTCTCATAATGGCGTTTAAACTTAGACAGTAGTCCCTTATGTGAGCTTTTCATTAAATCTTCTATGGTCGCTCCGTCATGCTCTGCACTGTAGGCATCAAAAAATGCTTTTCTCTCATGATGGTTTCTGTAATATTCAATGGCAGCTGAAAGAAGCATCCAGTTTTCTTTGGAAGAACCAGAATGGTAATCCGCAACAAATCCACCGTCCTCTGCTTCTCTGCGACATCGAAACTCCAACACTTCTCCGGTTTCCTTCATAATCGCCACGAACCAGCATCTATCCCAATCTCTATGAGAATAGCTATCTGCTTCGCTGTTCTTTGCAGTCAGAAACACCTTCTCGTTCTCCACACCATACGCACTATTAAGCTCTGCAATATCTTCCCTTACCGCCGCATCGTCATTATATTTATTTCTATACCAGAGTACGATTTTGCGAAGCATTTCAGGTTCCGTTATTACAAATTGAAATCCATCTTCGTTATTAAAAACTGATAATTCACGCATTTTGCCACGGAGCATGCAACAAACTCTTTTAAATTTCTGTGGGTGGTTGTCTATATTTCCACGTTCATATTCTTCAGGATATTTTTCTTTATAATAGGATTCAGTCATCTCTAAAAGTTCTTTTGTCACAGCCGGATTTGGGCAGTTCTGTAAATAGGACAGATAAGTGTGAATACATACTACAAAGCGTTCCTCGCCACATTTAAAAAGCACTTTACACGCCTTTGTATAATCCTCTGCCAGCATATACGATGATGCACCCAGAAAATAACTGCATCGTCCGTTAATTTTATCCAATTTATCATATGCATTTTCGGAGTCACCGTTTGCAATGTCTTGAAGTACCTGCCTACATTCCTCAATTACCCATTCTTTTTTCTTCTCGCCGGTAGCGTATTGTTCAAAAGCCTTTATCGTTCCTTCCGTGTATTCTTCCTTCATTTTATGAAAAGGCTGACATAAGAAAAACAGATACTTTGCATCAGCTTCACTGTTTATTTCAAAGTCTTTTCTCTGAGAAAGTTTTATTTTCTTCTGCTCCTCCTCGTATTTTTCATATTCCTTAAAAAGAGGTTCTCTAAGCAAATTGTTGAGGTTATTTACATCCACCGAAGACTCCTGCTCTCTACATACCTTTTCAAAGTCTCTGTGAAGTTGCCAGTTACGATAAAAGTCCATTGCCTGTTTTAAAGGCTCTGAAAAAGCATCCGGCACTGAGTAAATCAAATCCCCTTCATCATGAATATTTTCGCTGGTGTAAGAAGCTTTATAACATTCTCCATTATGCAAAACCACAAATTCTCTGTTATAAAGGGGCTTACCCGTACCTTTCTCACGTTCATTTATTGTCCTATAGCTAATCAAAAATAAATCCACCTTTTCCACTCTGACTCCATAGGCCAATTTTAAATTCATTACCTGCCACTTATCGGTAATAGGACGAATAAAATCTCTAACGCTGTTTTGCTCTTCCTCTGTTGACAAAGAAAAAAACACATGATATGTTTCCTTCTCAATATCTTGCGCATGTGAAACGGATATATCAACTTCTTTATTAATCAGCTCCTGTTTCTGCACATGTATATGACTAATATCATCGTTATTTCTTTTGAAAAATTTATCCCAAAACGCCATAAACATTTCTACCTCCTCTTTACCAAGAAATCTTTCCCTTGTTTTTTCCCTTATCAATATTCAAAACATGCCTAAAATTCTATTAAACAATAAAACACTTTACAAAAAGAACCCCTGCAAAAATTTTAATGTTTTCAAAGGTTTGACGAGATTTTTATAACACGATATAACAGTTATTAAATCTCTAAAAATACCTCAAGTGAGAATTCAAATAAACGCGTGCTTTTATAGCTCGCCTCTCAAACGTGCTTCTATATCAGATGCCGTGTATAACAAGTGTCTAATGTAAGTATTTCATCAGCAATGCGATTATATTGCCCCATTGCATTATCCGGAGCAAGCAAATCTATAGCAATATAATTGTATATATCTTCCATATCCTGCAAAGCTTCTTTTGTAATCAATTCAACAAATGAATTTTGGTCTTAGCACTAAAAGAATTTCTATTTTTTATCTGCATAATTTTTTACTTTCCGTTCCTGCTCATTCACATCTATCAAAGTACATACATTCTGACCATACATATACCAGATTCTAAGTGACCATATCTTTTCGGGAACTTTGACACTTTAATCAAAATTAAATATATTCAATCCGATTTCTTCATCGTAGCTTCGGTCAACACTTCCATCTATGATATCTATTACCATCTCGCAGGTAGCACTTACCATAGCTTTATTCAGATGTCCCCCGAATACTTCTCCTTTGTCATTTCCGGCACTCATATGAATGTGTGTATAAAACTCACCGTTCATCGTATTTATCGTTCCGGTTAAGGAAACGATTTCATAGCTTCCCTTGAATTCATTTGCATAGTACTTCTTTTCATCCACATTATATACACCTACCGTGAAACCATTGGTCGCTCCCAAAGCACTGATTCCGGCCAGCTTTATATTCTCCTTTAACGCAATCTCCTTCACCTTTTCAAGAATCTCTTCCCCTCGATCAATTCTTGCTATGATCTTATTGCCAAACCTTCTGTAATCCATGTTCATCTCCTCCTTAAATCAAAGACAGTTCAAAAGTAAACCCTATATTCAGTTTACCATATTCCTTATATTCTGTGTTATACAGTTTTTGAAATTATTTATTGATTTACCCCCGGAAACATGAGATGATAACCCTATTATGAGTGAACATTACAAATTTTTTCAAAACAAAAAATGTGAATATTTTCCATGCCATAAAGGAATCCCGGAAGAAGACTTTAACTGTCTGTTTTGCTACTGTCCTCTTTATCCACTCGGAAAATCCTGTGGCGGAAACTGTGAATTTTTAGAAAATGGAATCAAATCCTGCATGAACTGCGGATTCCCGCATCAACGCAACAACTATGATAAAATCACAAGTCGTTTTCAGGAAATTGCAGCCGTTATGGCCGCTTCAGAAAAGGAGGATCCCTCTCATGAAATGTAAACTTTTCCCGAAGCTGTCCGCAGATGATTGGGCAGACTTTTGCAGTCGCTTTCACTTTCCGACAGCTGATCTTCCATACATACAGGCGATTTATACGGCACTCCTTCCACTGGTGGAGTCCTATGCATATTACTCTCTGAATCAGGATTTGAATGCGGTTTCTCTCCCCCACTATGCCTACGGACTCGTAACGCTTGGAAATGGAATCGATGAGCTATCGGAATTATACCTGAATCATGAGAAGATTCAGGAAGCCTATATCGTGGATTGTATCAGTCTCATGCTCTTGACAAAGGCATATGAAGCATTTGCAAAGGAAGTGGAAACACAAAGCGGTTTACACCTTGTGGAACTGTCCTTTCTGGGTGATACCTATGCCCTCGAATTGCTTCCGCAGATCTATAAAACTCTTGCACCGGATACCATTCGGCTTACGGATGGTCAAATGCTTCGACCGCTTAAAACCACAACTTTGATCCTCCATCTGGATACAAAAAAGCACGCAACGATCAAACAAACCTGCAACACCTGTGCCACCTGTAAAAACATATCCTGTCCACACAGAAAGGTTTCAGCTACAACTCTGCCGCCTACCTATGGTGCTATGCAGATATTCAATTTAAAATGATACCCGGTGTCTTTTCTTTATATCGTTGCACTCCCGTACTACAGCATATTCTCAATGAATATCCCATATCCTTTGGTCGGATCATTCACGAATACATGTGTGACTGCACCTACCAGTTTCCCGTTCTGTAGAATCGGACTTCCGCTCATCCCCTGTATGATGCCTCCCGTCAGATTCATCAGCTCCGGATCTGTCACCTGCAGTTCCATCCCTTTCGTCGTATGGGATTCACCGATATGAATCTCTGTGATCCGGATCTCATAGTCCTTCATTTCACCGGATATATCCGATCGCAGATAGGCCGTTCCGGTCGTCACCTCCTGCTTCAGAGCGATCGGAACCTTTGTTCTGGCGACATCGATCGGAAGCTTCTCGAGCTGATCAAGGCTGCCGGTGATTCCACACTCCGAGTTTGTCTGAATCTCCCCCAGATATCCCTCCTCCGTATAATCAACGATTCCGGTTACAGATCCGGGCGTTCCGCTGGTTCCCTTTATCACGCCCAACACGGATGCCTTTCTCAGATCTCCGCTGTCTAAGTCAACCAGTTTTCCTGTATCCATATCATTGACACCATGTCCCAAAGCTGCAAAGGTATCCTCTGTTGCATATGTGAGTGTACCGATTCCCTGCATATCATCCCGTACCCAGATTCCTGCCTTGTAGCCTCCATCCCCCGTACTGATCGGAATAATCTGCACCTGAATCACATTCTCATTTCTCTGCACGGTCAGGATCATAGGCTCTCCCTGGGACTTCTGGATTGCCTCTATCAATTGTTCTTTTTCCTCTATGATAACTCCGTCAACCATCTGAATGTAATCACCGGACTGAAGAATCGTATCTGCCGGGCGGCGGACATTTCCTTCTGCATCTGTAACCTCCCCGGTATCAATCACCATAACCCCCTGTGTTTCCAGATAGATTCCGACCGGACAGCCACAGGGAATCACATACGTTTCCTCAACCGCCTGCACCTGTACTGTTTTTAACGGAATCACTCCGAATAATCGTACCTTCATCTCATAGGATCCGGTATTCCATGCAGTCATGGTAAACGGCTGCTGCAGATTCCAGCTTCGGTCCGCTTCCTCTACCTGTGCACTGGCCGGAATCGCAAAATCAAAATCTGCCCGGTCACCCGCGATCACCTGGATCTGATTCGGAATACAGCTTCGGTAGTACTCAAACCAGCCGGCTCCGGACAGCGGTATCAGTCCCATGAGCAGTATATAGAACCATCGTCTTCCTTTCATTGACTGTCACACTCCTTCTTTAAAATTGAAAAGACACCAAGAACATTTTCTGTTCTTAGTGTCTGCATTTCTGTTTGAAACCTCTTAGTATAATTTTGTACGTTTTGCCATTTCCTTCATCTCGGCTGCACTGGTTTTTACGGTATCCGTGATTTCTACACCGCCTAACATTCTGGCTATTTCCGTGATGGATGCTTCTTCGGACAGCTTCCAGATACTGGTAATTGTCTTATTTTCTTCCACCTTTTTTTCGATTTTATAATGTGCATCCGCCATAGCCGCGATCTGAGGCAAATGACTGATACAGATCACCTGATGTTCCCTTCCCAGTACCGATAGCTGTTCGGATACCTTCTGTGCCGTTCTTCCGCTGATACCCACATCGATCTCATCAAATATCAACGTATCGATCGCATCCTCCTGAGCAAGGCATGACTTGATCGCCAGCATGATTCTGGACAGTTCTCCACCGGAAGCAACCTCCCACAGTGGTTTCATGGATTCACCTACATTCGTAGACAGAACAAACCATGCATCGTCGATTCCGTCCCGCGTTGGATGCTCCAGCTCCTGAAACTCCATCCGGAACTGCACATCCAAAAAGTTTAGTTCCATCATGGCAGTCCGGATCTGTGCTGTTAACTGCTTCGCCGCTGTTTTCCGAAGTGCACTCAACTGTCTCGCCGCCTGCTGATACTGTTCCTCCGCCTGCTGATATTTCTGCATCAGCTGTTGTTTTCTTCCTTCGTAATCTTCATACTCTGCATATTCCTGCTGCTTCTGATCCAGATATTCCAATACCTGTGGTATCGTCTTTCCGTATTTTGACTCCAGCGTATGAATCTGATCCAGCCGGGTCTGTGTCTTAACATAGTCCTGTTCCTCAAAGGTCAGGCTGCTCATGTAGTCCGACAGTTCCCGATTAAAATCATTTACCAGGCTATCGATCGTACCCAGCTGCTCCTGCAAGTCCTTAAGCCCTTCATCATACTCCGATACCCGTCCCAATGTATCCAGCGCCTGTCCCAGTTGATTGCCTGCACTGGCAGTCGCATCATATCCGGTATAGGCATGTACCTGTGACACTGCCTCCATGATCTTACGACTGTTTTCCATACGCCGATATCTGCGTTCCAGCTCTTCTTCCTCTTCCGGCTGCAGATTCGCCTCCTGTATCTCATGGATCTCATAAGCGATAAAGTCCATCTGACGCTTCCGTGTCTCCTCATCCATCTCCATAGCAGAAAGCTGTGCCTTACACTGACTATAAGCATCATACTGTTGCTGTACCAGTTCCTTCCCATCTGCTATCCGGTCGTGTGCGAATCGGTCCAGAATCGCCAGATGATTAGCCTTCTTCAGCAGTGACTGATGTTCATGCTGTGAATGAATATCGATCAGAAGTCCCGCCACCTCGCGCAGACGGCTAACCGTCACGGTCTCATCATTGATACGGTTTACCGTTCGGTTCGGGTAGATTCGTCGACTGATAATCAGTACCCGTTCTTCCGATAACGGCAGCTCCAGTTTCTGTAAGGCTGCCAGTGTTTCATCCTTATCGATTTCAAATAAAAGCTCTACCAGACCATACTCTGCTCCCTCCCGGAGCATTTCCTTTCCGGTTCGTCCACCCAGTGCCGTCGTTATAGAACCCAGTATAATGGACTTTCCCGCACCGGTTTCACCCGTCATAATATTCAGCCCTTCTTCAAAGCTTACTTCCAGTTCATCGATCAGAGCCATATTCTTAATATGGACATTTCGTAACATATCATTCCTCCGTATCCGTAATTCCTAGAATTCACTGTATGCGGCTTTTTCGATATTAGCAATGACCTTTTCCGACATTTCCTTTGATCTTGCCACAGCGATGATCGTATCATCTCCCGCTATGCACCCCATAAGACCACTGATGTCCAGATTATCCAGTGCCGCAGCGACCGCCATCGCTACACCGGATACTGTCTTTATCACAATCAGATTCTCTGATGTTTCCATCGTCAGGATTCCTGCCGCCAGCACCTGTCGATACTTCTTCCAGATGTCCGTATCCTGTGGTGGCTGCTGTGCATACTTTGGCTTACCGGACGGTGTTGTGATCTTTGTCAGCTTCAGTTCCCGGATATCTCTGGATATGGTTGCCTGAGTATTTGGATAACCGGCCTGTGCAAGCAGCTCCGACAGTTCCTCCTGTGTCATAATATCATACTCTTCGATTAATTCGATTATCTTTGACTGTCTGGCCGATTTCACTGATTCATCGCCCCCATTTTACTTCTTAATATATCATAAAAGCTGGTTGTATCGATCTTGACCAGACGTGTACGTTCCTCTGAACGACACACACGAATCCGATCGCCCGGCTGCAGTTTTTCATAACCACTGCCATCATAGGTCACCATCGCTTCCTCCGGCTGGCTCTTCCGCTTCGGCACAATCTCAACCTCAATCACATCCTCGGCAGAGAATACAACACTCTTGCTCATCAGGGAATGCGGAGATACCGGTGTCACCAGTATCAGACTGGTGTCCGGGCTAACAATCGGCCCGCCTGCCGACAGATTATATGCCGTAGATCCCGTCGGTGTCGCCAGGATCACACCATCCGCCTCATAGACATCCAGCAGTTCGCCGTTTACATAGATTTTTAAGCATATGATCCGAGAATATCCGGAACGTGCAACTACGATATCGTTTAAAGCTGTACTGGAACCGATCTCCCGTCCATCATGGTAGATCGTACCGGTCAGCTTCATACGTTCCTCGATCCGGTAATGATCATGCAGCAAACACTCCAGGGCATCCTCCATGTTGCCCGGATCCACATCCGCCATAAATCCCATGGTACCGAGATTAATTCCGATCATCGGGATGTTCTGGGTTGCCAGAAACCGGGATGCACGCAGCATCGTTCCGTCTCCGCCTAAAACGATTGCACAATCCGCCTGACTATCCGGCTTTATGTTCTCTGCATCCACACAGATCTCCGCATGTCCTTCATGCAGTTCGATATAGTCGCGCACCTGACCCGCCAGTATCAGATTTTCATCCTTCATGGAGTTTGCTACGATTAAAAACTCTTTCATACTGAAATCCTTTCCTATGAACGTCTTATCCCAGCTCCTGATGGGAACGATCGACTACAGTGGCTGCATCCGGTGACTCAGAGGCTTCTGCCGCCTTTTCTACCGATTCCGCCTTTCTCATATGCAGGAGATACTCGATATTTCCCTCCGGTCCCTTGATCGGGGAATAATCCAGATGTAACAGTGCAAACCCAATCGAAGCCGCATAGGACATTACCATCTCGATCACTTCCTGATGAACCTGTCGATCCCGGACAACACCTTTTTTTCCTACCTTTTCTCTACCCGCTTCAAACTGTGGTTTGATCAGGCAGACAACCTCTCCGCCCGGCTGCAGTAGTTCCCGCACCGGTCCTAACACCTTTGTCAGAGATATAAAGGACACATCAATCGATACAAAGGACGGTTGTTCCTCTATATCGTCTGTTGTGACATAGCGGATGTTCGTCTTTTCCATGCAGACAACTCTTTCATCGTTTCGCAGCTTCCAGTCCAACTGTCCATGCCCGACATCGACCGAGTATACCTTGACCGCACCATTCTGTAGCATACAGTCCGTAAATCCTCCTGTTGAGGCTCCGACATCCATGCACACCTTTCCTGCCAGTTGAATTCCAAACTGCTTCATTGCCTTCTCCAGCTTCAGTCCACCACGACTGACATACGGAAGTGTATGTCCCTTTACCTCCAGCTTCACCTTCTCACTGTCAAAGGTAGAACCTGCCTTATCCTCTCGCTGCCCGTCCACAAATACGATTCCGGACATTATGATTGCTTTTGCTTTCTCTCTGGATGGTGCATATCCCTGTTCCACCAGCATAACATCTAATCTCTGTTTCATTTGCTCATTCCTGTTCCGTTATCACTTTTATTATACGATCTGCTACACTTTTTCCGTCTATATGAAGCATTTTTCTTAATTCCTGAACACTTCCATGCTCTACGAACTGATCCTGAATCGCAATCGGCAGGAAGGTTATATCCAGCCCTTCCTCCTTCAGATAGGCTCCTACAGCCTCTCCATAGCCGCCCTGATAGACATTTTCCTCCATAGTACACAGAACCCTGTGCGTCGTACACAGCTCCCGGATCCCGGCTTTATCCAGTGGCTTTACGAATCTTGCGTTTACTAAGGTCACATCTTTGCCCCGCTCCCGCAGTCGGTCACAGGCAACCTGAGCCTCCGTCAGCATATTTCCGACTGCCAGTATTGCAATCTCTTCTCCCGCATGCAGGATCTCACTTTTTCCATATTCGATCGGTGCCTGCTGATCCCGCCACAGCTCACAGGCAGTTCCACGCGGATATCGGATGGCTACCGGCCCCTCACACGCAAAGGCATAGTCAAGCGCCTGCTCCAGCTCATACCGGTTCTTCGGAGCCAGAATCGTCATATTCGGTATCTCAGACAGATAGCTGATATCAAAGATTCCCTGATGGGTATCTCCATCTGCTCCTACCAGACCGGATCGATCAATGGCAAACACCACATGCAGATTCTGTAAGCACACATCATGCAGAATCTGGTCATACGCCCGTTGTAAAAAAGAAGAATACACTGCTACCACCGGATGCATACCGGCTGCCGCCAGTCCGGCCGCAAAGGTCACTGCATGCTGCTCTGCGATACCGACATCAAAGAACCGATCCGGATATGTCTCACGAAATCGCTTCAGTCCGGTGCCCTCTGCCATCGCAGCCGTAATCGCAATCAGCTTCTGATCCTTTTCTGCCTGATTCAATATCTTTCTTGCAAATATATCCGTATAGGCCGGTTTTTCCTTTTTCTCCAGAACCTTTCCGGTTTCCAGATCAAATGGTGCTATTCCATGAAAGTAACACGGATGCTTCTCCGCATACCGATAGCCTTTTCCTTTTATCGTTTTTACATGAACCACAACCGGTCGTTGCAGTTCGATCGCTGATACCAGACTCTCCACCATCTGCTGTATATCATGTCCGTCAATCGGACCGATATAGGTAATTCCCATATCTTCAAAAAACATTCCCGGAACCAACAGATGCTTAATACTGTCCTTCGACCGTTTCACCGACAGTGCCAGTGTATGTCCGGCAATCGGCAGATTCAGAATACTCTTTTCCACGCCTGCCTTAAAGTCATTGTAGGCCTGACCGGAACGGATCTTATTTAAGTACTTGGACATACCTCCTACATTCTCGGATATCGACATTTCATTATCATTCAGTACAACCACCATGCTGGACTTTAAGCGTGCCATATTATTCAGTGCTTCATATGCCAGTCCACCCGATAGGGCACCATCCCCGATTACGGCTACCACAGACTCATCGGTTCCCATGATCTCCTTTGCTTCCGCAAATCCCAGGGCCGCTGAGATAGATGTGGAACTATGTCCGGTATTAAAGCAGTCACAGGCACTCTCCTCCATCTTCGGAAACCCGCTCATACCGCCGTATTCGCGAAGATGCCGGAACTCCTCCTTCCGTCCGGTCAGAATCTTATGCGTATAAGACTGATGCCCGACATCCCAGATCAGCTTATCAACCGGAAAGTCCAGCACCAGATGCAGTGCCATCGTCAGCTCAACGGTTCCCAGATTCGATGCCAGATGTCCACCGGTCTGACTGACATTCTGCAGGATAAAGTCACGGATTTCCTGTGCAAGAACCGGATACTCTTCTTTACTCAGCCGTTTTATATCATTGGGCTTTGTTATTTTATCTAAAATGCTCATACAATGCCTCTCTCACATGTGTATCTATTTTCTACGATGAACCAATGCCAGAATCAGCTCTCTCAAAAATGGATTCTCCTCCGGAAAACTATCCAGAATACGGACTGCTTCCTGCGACAGATTCTCTACTTCTGCCTTTGCCTGTATCATACCATGCAGGGTGACATAGGTTACCTTGCCGTTTTCCTCATCACTGTGTAATGGTTTTCCGAGTTCTGCTTCATTTCCCTCGATATCCAGAATATCATCCTGGATCTGGAACGCCCGTCCGACGATTCCTGCCAGGCGCTCGATCTCCTTAACGGCATCCGTAGATGCACCCGCAAGGATCGCTCCGATCATCATAGATGCTTCGATCAGAGCTCCTGTTTTATTCTCATATATGTACTCCAGTACCTCTTCGGTTAACGGCTGCCCGGTCAGTTCTACATCCGCAGTCTGACCACCGATCATGCCATAGATTCCCGGCTTCTGTGTCAGTACAGTATATGCCTTCACTGCCGACTCCAGATCATTTGTCATGGTAAATGCCTTTGCCGCCGTTTCGTATGCATAGTTTAAGAGAGCATCACCGGCCAGAATCGCCATCGCTTCCCCATAGACGATATGCGCGGTCTTTCTGCCTCTCCGGTAGTCATCGTTATCCAAAGCCGGCAGATCATCATGTACCAGTGAATACGTGTGAATCATCTCGATTGCCGCCATAAATGGCTCAATCACGGTTTCCGTTCCGCCAAACATCCGATAGGTCTCCTGCATCAGCATAGGCCGCAGACGCTTTCCTCCCGCATCAACTGTATAGTTCATAGCGGATAACACCGTCTTTGCATAGCCCTCCGGTTCCGGCATATACTTATGAATCACTGCCTCTATTTCCTGAACTCTCTCATTCATTCGCTCCATCTGGTACCTCTCCTTCCTCTGTTAACGTAATCAGCTCCGTCTCCACCTGATCTAATGTGGTTTTACACTGTTGTAACAGTCCTACCCCTGTTCGATATAGCTCCATGGATTTTTCCAGCGTAATCTCCGGTGACTCCATCTGTTCCACAATATCCGACAGCTTTGCAAATGCCTCCTCGATCGGCATCTGATTCTCCGCCGTTTCCTCTTTTTCTATCTTCATGCTATACTTCCTTCTCTTCACGATCTCTTATCTGCTCTGCAGGCTCTGTTTCCGTAACGGTTGCCTGTATCCTTCCGTCATGAACGGTAATCTGCAGCGTATCCCCCGACTTCACCTGTTCTCGTCCTGTGACCGGTTTTCCATCCCGCTCGATATAGCCATAACCATGTACCAGCCGGGCCGTCGGTGAACTTCCATGTAGCCGTTCGGTCAGCAAAGCAAGCTGATGCCTGTATGTCTGCAGCTTCTGCTGCATCTGTGCATCCATCTGATCCCGCAGTTGATCCATATACTGCTTCTGCTGTTCCAGTCGTGTCACCGGATTCAGATGCTGCATCCGCAGCCGGTATTCCAGATATTTCTGCTGAATCTGATCCAGCTTCCGGCGCATCTCCCGCTCCATCCGCTGTGCCAGCTGTGCGGTCTGACTCACGATCCCCATATAGTCCGGAATCGCCAGTTCACAGGCAGCAGACGGTGTCGGTGCCCGAAGATCTGCCGCATAGTCGGCGATCGTCGTATCAACCTCATGACCGGTACCGGATATGATCGGTGTCCTTGCTTCATAAATGGCGCGTGCAACACATTCCTCATTAAACGCCCAGAGATCCTCCAGTGAACCACCGCCTCGACCTACAATGATAACATCCACATTTTTCTGATCCAGACACCGGATTCCTTTCACGATCGTTGCTGCCGCTCCTTCGCCCTGCACCTTTGCAGGATATAGGATCAGCTGCACATATGGATTCCTTCGTCTGGCGATGTTGCAGATATCCTGTATGGCAGCTCCCGTTGCTGCTGTTACAATCCCTACCCGTTTCGGATACTTCGGGATCGGCTTCTTATGTTCGAATTCAAACAGACCTTCTTCATACAGTCTCTGCTTTAGCTGTTCATACTGCTCATATAATGACCCGGTACCATCCTGTGTAATCTCTCTGGCATACATCTGGCACTGTCCGTTCCGATATACCTTTATCGATCCCCGCACGATAACCGACTGGCCATCCTGCATCCGAAACTTCAGTCCGGCAGAACGATCTCCCAGGAACATGACACAGCTCATAGTACCGGTCTCATCCTTGAGCGAAAAATATATATGGCCGGAGGAATGATACTTACAGTTTGATACTTCCCCCTTCATATATAAGCCGGATAACAAATAATCTTCCTTGAAAATCAGATTAATATACTGATTAATCTGACCCACTGTATATATGCGTTTCTGCTTTGGCATATCTGATTATACTTCCTTTGCCAGCTTTCCCAGTACGGCATTTACAAAGCCGCCCGCTTCTTCATCACAATATCGCTTCGTCAGCTCCACTGCTTCATTGATAGCAACGCCCTGCGGTACATCCGGATCAAACTTCATCTCATATACTGCCAGTCTGAGGATTGCCAGTTCCGCTTTTCCGATTCGGCTGATAGCCCAGCCCTCCGTATGCCGTTCAATCTCAGCATCCACTTCAGCGGTATGATCATAGATATCCTGTGTCTTTTTTCGGATATACTCGATGTCTTCCTCACTTACAGATGGCACTGTCTCTTCTGTTACACTCTGCTCCATCAACTCCTGCAGATGATATTCCAACTGCTCAGACCATTCCTGCTGTCCATTAAACTCTATCCGAAATAATGCCTTAAATATACTTTCCCGCAACTGCCGTCTTGTCATAATGTTCCTCCATATACACACATTGAGGACACATCTGCAAAGCAGATCTGTCCCCATGTCTCTTTACACTGTTCTGTATTCCTACTTTCTCACCACATGAACAGTTCGCTGGGACTTCTGTGGCTTCTGTGCCTTCTGAGGCTTATCAACTGCCACGCCTACGATTCTCACATTTACCCGCTCTACTGTCAGTCCTGTCATACTCTCGATTGCACTCTTTACCCGCTCCTGTACCTGTTCGGACACCTTAGGAATACTGTACCCATATTTCATTTCCAGTGCCAGATCGATCATAACACTCTCCGGTGATACTTCTACCTTTACACCTTTTGACAGGTTCTTCATGCCAAGCTTACTAACCAGTTCGTTCGGCACATTTCCGCTCATCTTTGCAACGCCCTCTACTTCCAGTGCTGCCAGACCGGAAATAATAGCAACTACCTCATCTGCGATCTGAACCTCGCCAAAGATACCGGAATCCTGTAATTTATATCCATCCTGTTGTTCCATAGCCATATTATGCCCTCCTAACCGTACTTTTACCTATAACATTTCCTCTATTATATCAAATTTATACACTTTTGCAACTAACATTTCTTATTCTACCGTTGTAATCACGATCTGTGAAACATCGCATCCGGCCTTTCTCGTAACAATATCCTCGATCTGTGCTTTTTCGATATCGGTCAGTGAACTTTTATTTACCGTTACATCCACACAGTCCTCACTGATCAGCACCACACATTCGTCGAAGCCCTTCGCCATAAGCTGCTGTTCACACACAGACTCGCGCTCTACAATATCTGTCATTGCAAGCAGTTCGTCGGTTGCCTGTTGTTTTGCTTCCTGATCCAGACTTTCATTATTGATGATCTGCATCAGTACATCCTGAGACTTTGACCGTGCCTGTTCCCGATTCAGTTTTGCATTCACGATCGCATCCGCAGTCACCCCGGCAGTTCCTGCACTGGTAAGAACGGCTTCTCCGATCGCATCATTAACCGGAGCACTCACCTGTGCATCATCCTCATTGCCCTGCGCACCTTCTGCGGCCGGTTCTGCATCCGAGGTACCGGCTGCACTCACATCCTCACCGGTGGCATCTCCGGCGGCCTCTGTCTGCAGGGTTTCCTGTACATCCTCTCCGGCAGCCAGATCCACCTTGTTTCCATTCTCGTCAATAATGCTGATTTCCTTGCTTGTAAAGCTTAAGTACCCCGCCACCGCTATCATTACTGCCAGAACCGTAATGATAACCTGATTCTTTTTTACGATTTTTTTCATTCTATACCTCCGAATCATTCTGTCATTTTACATACTTTGATTTTATGAGCCGCAATGGGGAATAATGCCTGTGCTGTCTCCATAATCTCCTGTCGTACCTGCGGCGTATCCGCCCCTTGCGCCACGACTGCCACACCTTCAACCTGAGTTCCGTCTCCTGTGACAGTGATCATAACCTCTACCTTTCCCACTCCCTGAATCTGTTCCAGCATACCTTTCAACCGTTCCTCCAGGGGATCGATCTCTGTCGTTACCTGTGTTTCTTCTTTGATTCCCTCCCTGTCACTTCCTTTTTTTGAGCCGGTTGGAATGCATATGACCAGCAAAAATACACCGATCAATAAACATATCACCAGTTTGTCTGCACCCATTCCTTTTAGCTTTTCCCAGGAAAGCCTTTCTTTCATACTTCCACCCGCCTTATTTATGTATATTACCTCTGTTTCCAAACTAGAAGTCAAAACGCAAATACCGGAACAGTTTTTCCAAGCAGACTGCCCACCGCATCCATAATCATACAGATATAGATTAATCCGATCGTAAATCTGGCGTAGTTTCGATACTTTTTTTCCGGCAGTAAATGCGTACAGAAAGCTGCCAGCACTGAAAATGTTACCATATTCCGTACCAGTTCCTGAATCGCGGCTACCCAATCCATCCTCTCACCTACCCTGCATAATAGCTTACATTCGTAGAAACGGCTACAATCGCTATCATCAGCAGAAACAACACAATCACTGTCAGAACTGCTGTTACCAGAAGCTGCCCGCCTTCGCTGATTCCCTGTATTCCGTTTACCATACGTTTGTCAGATATCGGCTGCAGGATCGCGGCCATAAAGCGATAACAGAGAATAAAGACCGTCATCTTCAGAACCGGAACACTGACCGCCGCTACCAGCAGAAGCATCCCTCCCACTCCGATCGCATTTTTAATCAATATACCGGAACCAATGACCACACCCGATACTGCATTGACAGCCTGTCCGCCGGGAATCGCTCCCAGTCCACGCTGGAGGGCGGTCGCCGTAACGGAATCTGCGGCAGGTGCCAAAAGACTCTTTACCGTATTCATTCCAACCACCAGTGCCAGCACGCTCTTCATCAGCCACTTCACTCCGGTTTGAAGCAGTTCACCGAACTTTGAAAAATAATCCTCCTCTGTCAGATTATTGACCAGATTCAGCGTTACATAAAGCTGGATCACCGGCAGTGCTACCTTACGGATGCCCCAGGATACCGCTGTAATCCCCATCACCATGCCTTCCTGAAGGACAAGTGAAGAGGTAATGCCGGAGCTTACGCTGACCGCCATCATATAGGTGGGGATCAGTGCCTCCATAATCGTTAAGATATCATCGATTGCCTGATCTGCCACCTGATAAATCAGAGTAAAAGAGGACATCAAAAGTGCCGTCATCATCAGATACGTAATATAGAATCCATTTTCACTGATCAGTCCTTTTCCTACAGTTCCACCCAGATTCGTAAAGATCGCAGTTACGACCGCCAGAAGGAACAGTCGAATCAAGATTCCCCGGTTTTCATTCAGTTCTGACAGGAATATCTGATACAAATAACTCTTCCAGTCCCGTCCGTCACCGGTTACATCTCCCTGCATCAGTCCCTGAACCAGCTCCTCAAAGTTCATATCCTCCTGCCAATTCTGTCTGAAAAGATCATTTAATTCCCCGAAGTCATAGGTACTTAAAAGACGCTCCTGTGTCGCCTGAATATCCTCTGTCTCCGAACTTCCGGTCTCTTCGGTGGCATAGCTTTCCTCTGTAGAAGATATCTCATAGGTTTCTGCGGTTCCGCTGGTCACGATCTGCATAAGGCCCAGCCCCAGCAGCAATATCGGCAGATTCATAGTCGACTCCTCCCATCTTCTAGCCTAAGAAGTTCTGTATTGTATCCAGAATCGCCAGCATAACCGGCAGACTGATAACCATCATTGCTACCTTCCCTGCCATCTCGATCTGTCCCGATACCGCCTGATACCCGGCGTCCTTGCACAACCCGGACGCAAACTCACATACATATGCGATCCCGATCAGCTTCAACAAAACACCTACATAGCTTAGATGCATATAGCCTGCGATTTCCCGGACAAACAGCACCAGTTCATCAAATGCCTGTACCATAAAAAACATCAGCAGCAGGCAGATTCCCAGACTGATGATCACGCTCATCTCTGCACTCTTCGCCTTACATACCAGTGCCATGATCATTCCGATCACAGCCAACAGCACAACCTGTACGATCGATAGCGTCATATCCTTTCCCCCTATATCTGAAAGAGTGCCTGTATCATCGTGAACAGATCATATATGTAGGGCACCAGCCAGGTCAGGACGAGAATCAGTCCTGCCAGACTGACCAGATAGGCCTGCTCCTCTCTGCCGGAATGCTTAAGCACCTGATTTAACAGGGCTACCAGTATTCCGACCGCTGCTATTTTAAATATCAATCCCATTGTCATAGCCTGTCTCTCCCATTCTCCTGCTTTGTTTCAGAATCTTCCTTACACCAGCAGAATCGCCAGAAAGACTCCGCCCAGAACTCCTAACATGGTACCTGTCCGCATTTTTCCCGGTAGTTCTCCCACCAGAATCCGTTCTTTCTCTTCCAGTCCCTTCCGGTAGCGTTCTAACACTCCCAGTTGCGTATGGATGTCCGGATAGGACAGTTGATTCCCCAGCCGCCTTACTTCTTCGATATCGGCAGGGGAAAGTGCCGTCTGCTTTTCCAGAATCACCAGTTCTTCTGCCCAGATACTCTGAAAGTCCTCTCCCTGCATCTGATTCAGGCGTTGTCCGGTCGCTTCCATCCACTGTCCGCATGTACCTCCCACCTGTGTTCCACAGGCGATAAATGCATCCGGCAGGATCTGGCACTGGTATTCCAGCTCTCCCTTTAACAGTGCAAATACCTGTATCAGCTCCTGTAGCTGCCGGATCCGCAACTGCAGTCGTCTCCTATACACCAGCCCCCAGCCCAGCGTTGCTATCAGGATCATGCTGATACCCAGTCCCTTGCAGACTATTTCCCTGTGCATCAAATATACGTTCAATTCGCCCGATTCCCCCTTTGTTATTCAGTACCACATAGCGTTCAAATATCCGCTCCTCCACCAGTCTCCGCAGAACCGGCTTGTTTCGGATATCTTCGATAGAATTTCCATGAACCGTAGCCAATATCGAACAGCCTGCATTTATCACATACTCGATTGCCTCGATGTCCTCCCGGCTTCCGATCTCATCAACCGCTACAACAGACGGTGACATCGACCGGATCAGCATCAACATTCCATAAGCCTTTGGGCAACAGTCCAGAATATCTGTCCGCCGTCCCAGATCATTTTGCGGAATTCCCTGATAACAGGCACCGATTTCAGAGCGTTCATCTACAACGCCAACGGTTATTCCGGGATACTTCGCGGTTCCGTCTGATAACAGACGAATCAGATCCCTTAAAAGCGTCGTCTTACCACACCGCGGAGGCGATATGATCAGGGTGTGATGAACCCCGGTTTCATCTATGATATATGGCAGCAGGCCGGTTCCACAGCCCTTCACCTGATGAGACAGTCGAATGTTCAAAAACGAAATATGCCGGATCGTCCGGATTCCTCTGGCATCCATAACTACCTTACCTGCCATACCGACCCGATGTCCGCCCTGTATCGTGATAAATCCCTGTCGGATCTCATCCTCATAGGCATACAGGGAATACTTGCTGATAAAGTCCAATGTGCTCCGGATGTCCTCCGGTTTTACCAGATAGGTATCATTCATGCTGGTATTCAGTTTCCCGTTTTCTCCCACAAAAAATTCCCGGTTATCATAGATCACCAGCAACGGTTCCCATACGCGCAACCGGATTTCCTGCAATCGTTCAAAATCTATCGTCATAGCGGTCAGTATTCTGCGCAGTTTCACCGAAAATACCTTCCATAACTCCTCTTTCTTGTCCATGCTCCCCCTCCTTTCTTCTAAATATATGAGACAGGAGGTGAAATAGAACAATAAAAAAGCACCTCACACATCCATCCAATCCGGATAGATACGTGAAGTGCCTGTTTTATTCTTTGTCTAAAACGAAAATCTGATTATACTCTGGATAAATACTCACCGGTTCTGGTATCAATCTTAATCACATCACCCTGATTTACAAATAACGGAACCATCAGTGTAGCACCGGTCTCAACGGTACATGGCTTTGTAGCACCGGTTGCGGTATCACCCTTAACACCCGGCTCACACTCTGTGATCTCCAGTTCTACGAACATCGGAGGCTCTACAGCGAAGATATCACCCTTGTGAGACTTCATCTTAACCATCTCATTTTCCTTTACGAACTTCAGAGAATCACCGATCTGGTCAGAACTTAATGCGATCTGGTCATAGGTCTCCATATCCATAAAGTTATATAAATCACCATCCTGATACAGATACTGCATATCCTTTGTATCGATCTGTGCATTCTCAAACTTCTCAGTTGGGCGGAAGGTCTTCTCTACCACACCACCGGTCTTAATATTCTTAATCTTTGTACGAACAAATGCTGCTCCCTTACCCGGCTTTACATGCTGGAACTCAATAATCTGATAAATATTACCCTCGAACTCAATTGTAAGGCCGTTTTTGAAATCGCCTGCTGTAACCATTATAAATAATCCTCCTTAACTCATGTAGAAATCTCTCATTTTTTAAGTGTACAATATTATGAACTTTTTTTCAACTATTTTATCAAGTTCTCCATCGCTTCCAGTGCCAGTTCATATCCCTGCAGTCCCAGTCCTACGATCTGTCCGTTACATGCCGGAGCCGTTACAGAGGTATGACGAAACTCCTCTCTCTGATGAATATTTGAGATATGCACCTCCAGCTTCGGCATCTGAATCGATGCCAAGGCGTCACGCAATGCATAGCTATAGTGCGTATAAGCCCCCGGATTAATAACGATACCTTCCGTTCCGTCTGTATAGGCTGCCTGAATCCGGTCGATCAGTCCACCCTCAGAGTTACTCTGGAAGATCTCCACCTGTACGCCCAGCTGCTCTGCCTTTTTTTGAATACGGGCACACAGACTGTCATACGTTTCCTCTCCGTATATTCCTTTTTCCCGAATTCCCAGAAAGTTCAGATTCGGTCCATTGATTACTAATATCTTCATATCTTACCTCTCAGCTTCTATCTTTATGCTCCTGATCGATCATATGTGCAATCTCTTCCGGAGTCTTTCCATCGGTGTCAATCTCAACATGGGCCGCATGCTGATACAAGGCCTGTCGCTGATGAAACAGCTCCCGTATCCGTCCTCTCGGATCTTCACATGCCAGAAGTGGACGATCCTGACTGTCCTTTACCCGCTTCCAGATCTCTTCTTCACCGGTTCGAAGATAGTACACACGTCCCAGTTCCCGCAACAGTCTGGCATTTTCTCTTTGCAACGGAGTTCCGCCACCGGTCGCGATCAACTTATGTGACACCTTTCCCGCCAGTTCCCGAAGCACCTGTGTCTCCAATCTGCGGAAATAAGCTTCTCCATCCTCTTGAAAGATCTGTGAGATCTTTCTGCCTTCTTTTTCCTCGATATAGGCATCCGTATCCAGAAATTCATATCCGTATTTTTCCTGCAGGGTATGTCCGATCGTGGTTTTTCCGGATCCCATAAAACCTATCAGAATCACATTATCTCCGGATGGATGAATGGCCTCATACAACCGGTCATATACCGCTTCCGCCTGCTCCTCCGTGACGGAGATCTGATTCCACAGCTCGTAGGCGATGATTCCCTGATACAGAAGCATCTTCAGCCCGTTATAGCTTCTTCCGCCTGCTGCTTCTACCAGCTTCATAAAACGGGTCTGTGCAGGATTATAAATCAGATCCACACCTACCGAAACCTTCTGATAGAATTCCGGAGCTTCGATCACCACCTGCTCTGTATTTGGATACAGCCCAAGCGATGTACACTGGAATACGATCCAGCTTCCATCCAGCTTCTGCCAGGTCTGAAGATCTCCTGCCTTCATACGCTGCGACTGAAAGGCCTGATTCATACCGGCTGCTATAGCTTCTGCTTTGTCAACCGTCCGGTTTAACATATAAACTGACTGCGCCTCTTCCTGCATACACATATAGGCAACTGCCTTTGACGCCCCACCGGCTCCCAGTATCATGACATTTTGTCCCTTCAGATCGATCCCTTCCGATCGAATCGCCCGAAGCAGTCCCGGCATATCTGTATTATATCCCTTATATCCTTGTTCCTGTCTAACCAGAGTATTCACGGCTCCGATGGTCTGAGCCACCGGATCTGTCTCTGTTACATATTGCATTACCTGATTTTTATGTGGAACCGTTACATTCATTCCCAGTACGTTCAGCTCATAAGCTCCCTTTACCGCCTGTTCCAGTCCCTCTGAAGTCACCTGAAATGGTGTATAGATCTGATTATAGTCTAACAGCTCACTCAGTGTATTGTGAATCACCGGTGATAATGTGTGTCCGATCGGATTCCCGATCAGTCCGAGCAGCCGTGTATGTCCGTCTATCTGCCGCATATGATATTCCTTCTCTCTATCGATAGTCTTCCGGTATGTTCTCTTCATATCCTTCCCGGTTTGGGCAGTTACCCTTATACTGATGACTCTTCCGGAAAAAGAAGATACTGATTCGTTCCATAAGCCGCTTCAGCACGATACCAAATGTCTCCTTCCGTGCCACCGGTCCTACCAGAATGCTGTAATACTTCATCCGGTTTGCTCCGATGATATCTGTCAACAACTGATCCCCGATAAACAGGATCTTATCTTCCTCTACCTGCAAAAGCTCTGCCGCCCGGCGGTATCCCTTCTTAAACGGCTTTCCCGCATTACTGATATACTCCGCCTCCAATGCCTGTGCAAACGGAGCCACTCGTCTGGTATTATTATTCGATAGAAAACAGATCTTAAATCCGATATCCCGCAAATGATTGCACAGCTTCTTTGCCCGCTCATCTGCCGGCGCTCCATGCGGAACTAATGTATTGTCAATATCAAATATAATGGCCCGATATCCCTTATTATAATATTCTTCGTATGGAATCTCATATGTAGAACCATATTCTTCCTTTGGATAAATCACCTTGTACCCTCCACATTTTTGTTACACTCAGCTATTGTATCATAAAACTAACCCTGACACAACGAAAAAACACTCTGACTTTGGATTCTTCCCTTCCTGTCAGAGTGTTCCGTTTTTCCTTTGTTTTTCTCTATTTTTCTATAATCTTATTTCTGCTCTGTGCTACCCGCTTCTGTCGCTGTTGTCGCATCAGAACCGGTACTCTGAGCATTCTCCTGCGTTGTACTCTCCGTAGTACTGACTGCTGTAGTCGCTGTTGATGCGCCGGCATCCACACTTTCTGTAGTACTCTCTGTTGTTGTTTCAATATCCGGTGTTTCGGAAACCGTCTCCACAACCACTGCCGATGCATTCTCACTGGTACCTACATAACGATAAACTCTCACGTAACGCTTTCCATAGTTTAATGCTTCCTGATGGTTGGTAAAATAAATATCAATTCGATTCCCGCGAATCGCACCGCCGCGATCCTCTACCGTATATACCTTTCCGTTTATCACGATCTGTGTTCCAAACGGAAGGACTCCCGTATCTGCAGCAACCGTATGATTTGCCTTTGCCACACTTCCGTTCGCGGTTATACCATTGGTCTTGCCACAGCATCTGGCACATGGACAGTATCCGGTTGTCAGATACGTACCCAGACACTCATATCCATTCATGGAAGGATCTGCATATACCGGATTCACAGCCACCCCCTGGTAACTCTGTGCACTCTGTGCGACAACGGCTGTACTCTTTGCCTCAACTGCCGCCGCTACAGGTTCTACTTCACCGGCCTGTGCCAGTTCTGCCGCTACCAGCATATGATTCTGTATTGTATTATAGTCTTCTACCTGTGTATCTCCAAAAGCATAAGTCTCTTCCTGTGTACATTCGCTTAATGCCACCTGTTTGAAAGGCTGAACATTCTTAGCCGCTTCCCCATTCGCAGTAATTAACGCAGCACTTGCAAATGATACCGATACCACCAGGATCAGAATCCGCTTGCAGTATGTCTTCACGTTATTCAGTAATTGTACGAACTGCTTCTCCATTTCCAGCTTCCTTTCAAGTGTTAATGACTTGTTGCAAAATGTTACATAAATGTTACATCTGTGTTGCATTATATGCTGATTCCAGATAAAGGTCAAGCAAAATACCGTTTTTTCGCTCTTTTAAACAGAGTTTCTTAAGAATTTTGTTTAAATTTCAGAAGACTTTACAAAGAAAATGAAAAATGCTACAATGCCAGAGTGAGTCGGACAGATGGTCGCGGCTGCAAGTGCCGAAAGGCCGCAGGTGAGGAAAGTCCGGGCTTCATAGGGCAGGGTGCCGGATAACGTCCGGTGGAGGCGACTCCCAGACCAGTGCAACAGAAATAAACCGCCAGAGACCTCTCTGGTAAGGATGGAAAGGCGAGGTAAGAGCTCACCGCCTGACTGGTAACAGTCAGGGCACATGTAAACTCCACTCGAAGCAAGACCGAACAGAAAGCAATGCAGCGGCCCGCTGTGCTTTCGGGTAGGTCGCTTGAGCCGGTTGGTAACGACCGGCCTAGATAGATGACCATCTAATAACATAACCCGGCTTATCGTCCGACTCACATTGATAAATGACGGATCTACCGGTCTTAAGCAACTATGAAACGATACAGAAAAAGGCTGCCACTCATTTTTCGGTCTGAGTGACAGCCTTCTCTTAGATACTTATACCCCCATATATACGAATATTAGATAGTACACGACTTTAACATCTGATGCTCATGCCAGTATACACTCTGACAGATCAATATCGATGACAGCTCCGGGAACATCACCAGCAGTTCGTCCTGCTTATGTACACCGGATTCCACTGCTTTCATCAGTGCCTGCAGCTCCTGAATCACTTCCAGTTGCATCTGTCTGCTCATGCAGTCTAAGATATGCCGGGTCTTCCGTGGTAAAAACGGCTGAATTGATCGATATACGGTATCACAATCCTGATTCGGATACCGGCTCATCAGTTCAAACATTGTTGTCTGCTCATCATATGGTATGGAAGCATGTCTGGCGGACAACCGCACACAGTCTTTTCCCAGATCTCTCGTATGGATCTGATACCCATTCAGTCCGAAATCATGAAAGCATTCCCGGAACATGTCCAGCTGGTGTCGCTGTGTATACTGTGATTCATCTTCGAACAACTGTATTAATTCGCTCGTCATCTTTGTGTATTTCTCATCCCAATAAATAAAGTTGTAGGTACTGTATACTGCCAGACACAGCATAAAATCATCTGCAAAATTACTATTATTGGCGAATGCAAACAGGGACTTTAGCTTGATTCCTAAACGTCTATAGTCATTTTCACTAAGTTCCAGATCACTCAGGGTACGTACATCTTGTACTTCACGTTCAAAATACAACTGCATCTCATGTAAATCGAATTTCGGTTCTTGAATTCCCATATACATTCCTCCTTATATAGTTTCACAGTATATCTTATGATGCACTTTTCCTTTCTATGACAAGTTCCATTAGATTCAGTATATACCTTTTCAACAATTTTTTCCACGTTTTTCGACATATCTCACATATTTTTCCCATTCTGTACAATTATTATCGGTTATTGCTCCCTATTTTGCTGATTTTTTGTGTATTTCTTCTAATTATTTATTAACTTTTTATAAATCACTTACAAAACAAGGTTGCAGTTTCTTGCTCTTTCCCCAAATCTATACTACAATACAGCTACAGACCAACATGAAGAATCCGAACAGGAAGGAGCCTGTATATGTCACAGCTGCCCGGCATTTCAACTGCATACAAAAAGGATGGAACTCCGTATTATCGTGCTTCCGTTACTTATAATCGAAAGCATATCAGCCTTGGAAGCTACCCTTCTGCTACAGACGGTTCTGCCGCTTATCAGGAAGCACTTCTGCTGCTTTCCGACCACAGAAGCGTATCCGACTATACCGAGGACTCCCCATTGACTTTTTCGAAATACGTGATTCTTGCAAACCTAAAAACAAACGGCATCTATTTTAAAACCCCGATTTACCTGTATCCGGACTATTTTTTATATCACATATCTCCGGAGCTGGCTCTGAAGTTTGATCGAGACGATCTCTTCTTCTATGCTTCCCATACAATTCAGCAAAAAGGCGGTTATCTGTTTGTCTGCCATTACGGCAGTCAGTATAGTATCCTGAGCCGCTACGGAATCCGCCGATTCGCCATAGAAGGACGGGACTACCTCTTTATGAACGGAGATCGTCATGACTATCGCTATCAGAATATCAAAGTATTAAACCACTATATGGGCGTAACAACGTCTCAAAGTCATGGAAAGACGACCTATACTGCAACGATTCATACAAACGGAAACTACATCGTCGGTCGTTACCAAACGGAAGAAGATGCCGCAATCGCTTATAATAAAGCGGCTGACTATCTGCAATCAAACGGCTACCGGAAACAATATATCCAGAACTATATCAGTACTATCTCTTCTATGGAATATGCTGACCGCTATCAGTCACTGGAGATATCTGACAAACTAAAGAATGTAATAAAACCGGGTACCGACTCATACACTAACACCAATGAACGCTAAAGGATCACCTATGCATTCCTATGATTTATCCTGTATGCGGTGTGCTACCGCAATCCTGCTCACCGCCGTCTGTTTCTACACCGCCATCTATTCCCGGCAACAGCATTCTGTTAACGAACCCTCTGTCTCCTCAGCTTCCATCTATGTAGCATCTGATCGTACCAGAGCAGAACTTCCCATATACTGTGTGCAGACAGAAAAGCCTGTCGTTGCCCTGACCTTTGATGCTGCCTGGGGTGATGAGGATCTCTCCGATATACTGGCCACCTTAGAAGCACATCAGGCAACTGCCACCTTCTTTGTATCCGGGGACTGGGTGGAAAAATATCCGGATGCCGTCCAGGCGATTCATGCTGCCGGTCACGAGCTGGCAAATCACGGAACCAACCACCGCCATATGCCTCAGTTAAGTGAAAAAGCCATGGCGGAAGAAATCATACAATGTCATGAGCGTGTCTACGCTCTTACTCATACAAATATGACTGCCTTTCGTGCTCCTTACAGCGACTGGAATGAAACCGTTGTAGCCGTAGCAAGGTCCTGTGGATATTCCAGTATCAATCAAAGCGTAGACTCGGTCGACTGGAAAGACTATGGCGTAGACAGCATTATTGAAACCGTTATGAATGATCCGGATCTGGATAACGGTGCTATTATCCTGCTTCATAATGGTGCCACTTATACGAGTGCCGCTCTGGATGCGCTTCTTACCCGTCTGGAATCAGATGGTTATTCCTTCGTTACAATCTCAGACCTTATTTATCTGGAAAATTATTCCATTGACCACACCGGAAAGCAGATACCGGATTCGGCCGTTCAAAACTGATAGGGATAAAATAAAAAGAATCAGACATACTAACTAGGCAGATTAAATCAAAAGTAAAGGAGTCTGATTATGAAAAATTTCAAAAAAATTCTAATCCTATGTTCCTGCTTTACCTTGATCTCCTGCACCTTTGTCGGCTGTGGTAAGAATAACAACGGTATGGATACCAATTCCAACAGTTCTTCAAACGGAAACAATGTTATAAATGATGCAGGAAATGCCGTAGACAATGTAGGAAATGATGTCGGCGATATCGTAGATGACGCAGGAAATGCGGTGAACGATGCAGCTCATGGCGCCGGCGATGTCATCCGTGATGTAACGGATGATGCTGACACCATGATAAACGACGCAACCGGCGGCACCGGAAGTTCAACCGAAACCAATCGGAACCGCTAGTCATTGACACCCTGACAAACCTGAAAATCCTCTGACTACGAAGATTTCTTCCCGCGTCAGAGGATTTTTCTACTTCTTCATTCGTCTGCGTCGTTCCATCTCGTCATACTGTTCATACATATACTGCACTCCATTTTCCAAAACATAATAATGCAGAATATACGGCACCAGAAGCACCAGTAACGCAATTAACAAAACTGCATACAGAAGCTGCGGGTTCCAGACCAGTACCAGACAGTCCAAGACCGTCACCAGAGCAAACAGGATCATAATCAGCTCATGTACAAGTCTCTCATGCATAAAGAACTGAATCTGTATCAAATGCTGCTGTTCCTCTTCTGCGTAATCCATTCCTTCCGGCGGATTCTCCAGAAGCTGATCGATTCGTTTTATGTAACTCTGTATTCGTTTTCTCATAGCCATTCCTCCATTTTTCTTCTCCTATGGATCCGTCTGTTGCAGGCCCTGAAAGGTACCGTACAGATCCAGAGTGCCATATCCCCACAGTGGATTTGGATACTGTTGATCCGGGCGTCTGTCAGCTCCGCGGATCAGATATCGTTTTATCTGAATACCACTCATCCGGGTAAACCGCCGGATCCTTACCCACTCCATCATCAGTGCAGCCGCGCCCGCCACATGAGCTGCAGCAATGCTGGTTCCGCTCTTCCGGACATAACCATAACTACCATCCGGCCGCATCAGTCCGGGGCCATATACCTCCACTCCGGGAGCCGCCAGATCCGGTTTGATCTGATTACTGATAGTATACCCCCTTCCTGCCTCCACGTACAGACTATCCGTCAAATGATTATACGCTGTAGCGGCGATCGGTCCCAGTGCTGTCGATGGTTCCGTCAATGTCACAGCCGGATCCGGCCGCAAAAAAAAGGTATTGTCTGTTACAAAGTTGCGAATCGGCAGCCAGACATGGAATCGATTCTCCATGCTTCCACTCCCATATACCCGAAATCTCCAGATGCCTTCTGTCGGTTCTTGTATGCGGACATAGATCAACTGCTTTCCGGATAACGCTTCTACCAGCACATAGGTCACCTCTACAACTGCCCGTTCAAACAGAAATCGATAGGTCTCCTGCTTCTGAAAGCCCGGTGGAATCCGGCGTACGATCTCTCCGTAAGGAGACTCTATACCCAGCGCATAGGTATTGGGCACATCTCCCCAGATTTCCATGGTAAATCCGGGGTTCTCCGCTCCCACATTCACCTCCACGACCTCGTAGGTATCATTTCCTGCCACACTACCGGAAAAATGATGTCTCGCATTCCCTTCATTTCCCACCGGAAGAGACACCAGCATCCCCGGCGATGTACAGATCCGATCCAGATATTGGTTCAGGATTCCCTGTCCGCTATGATCCCCGCTATTCGTACCGACTCCCAGATAAATACTGATCTGTTGATTCCGTCCGGTTGCCTGCTGCTGTAGATAATACACGGCCAGCATCAGATCTGTTTCCTGATATACCTCCGTCTCCTCAATGAAGTAAAAGTCCTTCAGATACTGCTTTGCCTGCTTCAGCTTCACAACCAGAATATCTGCATCCGGTGCGGCTCCGATAAACCCATTTGTCTCATCTTCATTCCCGGCTATAATCCCCGCTACAAAGGTTCCATGCCCATTGGTATCCTCAGACGGTACAATCTCCAGCGGATTCTCCGACTGCAGTGCCTGATTGATTCTGTCCTCTGTATACTCGCTTCCATAGCCTACACTTGCCGGTACCGTTCCGGTCTGTATCCCCTGATCCCAGATTGCCTTGATTCTGGTTGTTCCATCCGCCTTCCGAAACAACGGATTTTGATAATCAATCCCCGTATCTATAATTCCTACCAGAATTCCGGAACCACGCAGCTGCAGCACCGGCTGGTTCTGTATACGAATAATCCCACTTGCTTCCATACTGCTGGTATCCATCAGCCCATAGCACTTCGGCAATGTATAATATAGATTTTCCAGTGCCCGCATCAGATCCGATTCTTCCTTCCGCACCGATACGACCGCCAGATGCATATCCAGTATCTTTAGACATTCTCCCTGAAAAAATGTACGCAACTCCTCTGCATTTCCATTATAGGATATTACATAGTCTGCATAATACTCACTCACGATTCGTTCCCTGCACTGATTTCGGCCTTCGCCATTTCCGCTGCTGATATCCATACTCATAAGCTCTATCATTTTCTTTATATCAGAATATGCAAAAACCCGGATGAAATTCTTCCTTCACCCGGGTGTACTGTGTATTATTCAAATTCTACAGGAACGTAAAGCCTTCCTCTTCATCGTCATCATTGCCGATCAGCATACTCTCGTCAACCTTTGTCTCTACTTCACCGGCATATACTTCATCATCATCCTCTGCACCGGTATCTACGGCTGCGGCAGTCTGTACATCCTCTTTCTTTTCCTGCTCTGCTTCCTTTGCCACTGAGCTTCTCAGATCTGCAAAGATATCACGGAATCCGCCATTATTCACCGGCTCTTCCTTCTTCTCCGGCTCTGCAAATATTGGATCCGGTGTATAGTCCTTCTTTGTTTCTGCCACCGTCTTCTCGGCCGGTGATGCCTCTGTCTTCACCGGTTCCGGTTCAATATCTGCACCGGTCTTGATCAGATCATCTGTCAGCTTACTGATTCTTCTCTCAGCTGTCTCCAACTCCCGCTTCAGGGATGCATTTTCTTTTTTCAGAGACTCTGCTTCTGCATTTGTACGATCTGCCTTCTTCTGAGCCTCTGTTACTTCATTCTGCAGATTATACAGCTTTAATGCATTTTCACGGTTAGAATCCGACAGGGTATTATTCTGCTCCTTCAACACCTGAATCTGCAGCTGAAGCTCCTCATACGCAGAACTAACCTGATTCAGGTACATATATACTTCATTCTTGTTCAATCCGAGAATGGCTTTGCTAAACCGCTTCTCACTGGATACTACTATTTCGTTCATTCACTATCTCCCTTTCTGTAAAAAGTGCCAAAATTCTTCTCGATTTTTAGATACTTTGATTATAGCAAAACAATTACGAAACTTCAATATCTTCTTTCTTAACATCCGGCTTCTCTTCCGGTTTTTCAAACTGTTGGGACCGTTTTCTTCGCAGCAGCACTACAATCACACCTACCACCAGTATCACCAGAGGAATTCCTGCAATTCCCAGTGCGCTGAAGATCAGCACCTGCCGGCTGGTATAGATATTCGAATCAAAGGTAATCTCCTTGCCGCGAATCGATATCTTATCAGCATCGCCTACCAGATAATTGATTCCGTTCAGAAAAAAGTCCTCGTTATTACCGTTTACTACCGAATTCACATCATCCGTCATTGCATTTCCGGTAGCCAGAGCAATCACAGTTCCCTTGTTCTCTGTTTCAGACAAAGCTGCCAGATAGAACGGTCCCTGGATATCATCATCTTCTCTGGATAAATAATCCGAGTTCAGATTTACCTTTGAGTATGCATAGTCAGAGGTTTCTACCAGCCCTGTTACGGTATCATCCCCATTTGACTGAATCGTTAAGCCCTTTGTTACCGGGAAGAGAAGTGCCATACCCTTCTGATACAGCTCATGTGTAATCTCTGTATCTTCAATAGTCGGTATAATATAGCTCGGTGTCGATGTTCCGTCCGAGGTTGTATAAATCTTACTGCTATCCTGTTCCAGTACGATACCCTCTGCCACCTGAATTCCGTACTCGTCGAGCAGATCGTACAGATTCTCCGTATCCACGGTGGCTTCCATAATATAATACAGGCAGCCTCCCCGATCCAGATACTCCCGCAGTTTTTGGCACTCATCCTCTGAGAAGTCATTCAGTGGTGCATTGATCAAAACGACCGAAGCATCCTCCGGAACCTCAGAAACAGTCAGTAACGAAAGATCCTCCAGTGAATAGTTGTCTTTCATAAGCCCATTCTGGAAGCTGCTCGATAATGTCAGTTCATCATGGCCGGTCGTCTGATAGATCACTAGCGTTTCACCGTCATTTACCGTATTGATTGCAGACGTCAGCAGTCCCTCCAGTTCATAGGTGATCTCATAGGAGGAATAGGAACTGCCTGCCGATATATCCGTAAAGTCTGCAGAATCCAGATATACGTTATTTTCCCCACACTCCACGATTATGCTATCCGTATTGATCGTTGTATCACTTGTATAATTCGAAGCAAATCCCGGATACAGATTCTGATCCCGGTATAAGATCTCTATATGCTTGCTATACTTCGTATACTGCTGCAGAATCTGTTTATAATCCGTCGGCACCGCATCCTCAGAATCCAGCACATACAGCGTCACATCCTGTTCCAGCCCTTTTAGAATACTCTTGGTCTGATCCGATATCGTATAGATGCTCTTTGGGGTCATATCCCATGAGACATTCAGCTTTCCGATCAGAATATTTGCAGCCACTGCAATTGCCAGAATCACTACTACCGATACAGAAGACCAGATCCCCAGCTTCAACTTCTTATCCTTCATATCCTCACCTCCTACTTCCATCTCCGCTTCTCGATCACACGGGTTGTCAGGAACAGACACACCGCTGTCACCGTAAGCAGATATACAACAGAAGACAGATTCACAATGCCATTTAAGAATTCCTCATATCGCGTCTCGATCGATAACCAGTTCAGGCTATTTATCAGACCGTATACAAACCATTCTTTCTGCCAGAAGTAAAGTCCCGTTACCAGACCACCACCAAGCAGCATCACGATTGCTGCGATCTGTGGCTTCCGGGTGTCAATATAAAACAGCACCGCAAGTGCTATGACCACCAGTCCAAAGAACAGGAAGGTCGGTATGACTCCATTCGGCAACAGAGATACCAGCATCTTAAAGAACAGAATGAACAGGGTAGCCACCGCCGTTACGATCACTGCAATCACCGGTTCCTCCGTGAGACTCGAGATCAGGGTGCCGATTGAAATGATACACATTGCAAACAGGATCATTCCGATATATCCGCTCACCGTATTTGCTACCGGTATACTTCCGTTTAATGCAATAATAACCGGAAACACAGATATGATCAGCATGCCGGCAAAGAACACCGTCGCACATGCCAAAAACTTTCCAAGCACGATCTCCCACACAGACACCGGTGCCGTCAGCAGAAGCTGATCGGTCTTATGCTTCTTCTCCTCAGAAAACATACGCATCGTCAGAATCGGCACCGAAATCGCATACGCAAATATCATATAGCTGAAATTACTCAGCACATAAGATGAAAAGTCATTATATCCGTTGGCAATATTCAGTATTGCAAAGTATACCCCGGTGAATCCCACAAACAGTGCCAGATATATATATGCCTGCATGGATGTAAAATACGCCCGCAGCTCGCGTTTATAAATCGCTATCATGCTTCTTCCTCCTTTCCGGTCACCTTCAGGAATACATCCTCCAACGATAGTTGTTCTACATTTACGCTATATACGATCATCTGATTCTTTGCAAACAGCAGGAACAAATCATCCCGAATATCGGTATCCTCTGCCGCCATCACCTGAAACTCATAGACCTCCTTCTCGATCTCACCGACCAAAGAAAAGTCCTTGATCAGATCCGTTTCCCGCAGAAGTTCATGGATCTTCTTCTTATCTCCTTTAACGACCAGACGCAGTCTTCTGAGATTGGTATATTCTTCCTCCAGCTTCTTGACTTCATTTTCTGCCGTAACTGCTCCATGATCCAGAATAATAATATGATCACACACCGTTTCGATCTCTGACAGAATATGAGAGCTCAAAATCACCGTATGTTCACCGGCCAGTGACCGAATCAGCTCCCGCATCTCTATGATCTGACTCGGATCTAAGCCTACCATCGGTTCGTCCAGAATCAGAACCGGTGGATTTCCCATCAATGCCTGTGCCAGACCAACCCGTTGCTTATAGCCCTTTGATAAATGGCGGATCAACATCTGCTCCCGCTCGGTCAGATTCATTTTTTCCATAACCGCTGTTGCTTCGGCAACGGCTTCTTTCTTTTTCATTCCCTTCAGTTCTCCCACGAACTGCAGATACTCCCGAACGGTCATTTTTTCATAAAGTGGTGGCTGTTCCGGCAAGTACCCCAGAAGCTTCTTCGCTTCCCTTGGCTGTTCAAGGATATTGATTCCCTGAATCTCTACTTCACCGGATGTATATGATAGATATCCGGTGATAATGTTCATCGTTGTAGACTTCCCGGCACCATTCTGCCCAAGCAATCCAACGATCTGCCCATCTTCTACCTGAAAGCTTATCCCCTTCAGTGCCTCATAACTGCCATAGCACTTAACCAGATCTTTCACAAGCAGCATACTCTGTTCCTCCTGTTTCTTTCCATGCTTTTTTATATAACATACACGCAAATTACGTCCAAACTGTGTTTTTCTTAAAATAATTCAAACACTTCTGACAGCTCCGGATATTCCTCTATGTTACCAACCATGGTCACGCTCTTATATTCCGGAAGACAATAGGTATTCATATATTCCATAATCTGCTTTCCTGTCACCTTGTTTAACTCCGCCAGAATCTCCTCCATCGGAACGATTCTACCCATATAAATCAGATTTCTCGCATTATTATTCATCCGGTTATGGGTATTCTCACTCGCCAGTAATAACTCTGACCGAATCTGAGATAAACTCTGTCTGACCTCCTCCTCGGTCGGTCCCTGCCGGCGGAAGGTCTCCAGTGCTTCCTGAATTCCACTATATACCTTTGCAACATTTTCCTCACTCATCCCACAGTAGATCTGAAAGGTACCTGTCTGATGATAAGAGCTTCCATAGGAATACAGGCTATAGCACAGTCCCTTGTCTTCACGTATCTGCTGGAACAAACGGGAGCTGGAGCTTCCCCCGATGATATTATTTGCCACAGACAGCACATAGCTCTGTGGATGATCATAGGCGATTCCCGGATATCCGATACATAAATGTACCTGTTCCGTTTCCTTCTGAAACTGCAACTTATCCGGAATATAAGACGGTGCTGCCGGTGCACTCCACGGTTCTCCTCCGGATATTCCTCCGAAGCAACGTTCCATGAGATCACAGACCGCATCCGGCTCCACATTTCCGGCCACGGATATTGTCATGCGATCTGCTACGTAATATTTCTTCCAGAACGCAACCAGCGCCTCTCTGCTGATCCGCTTTACATTTTCCTCCGTTCCTGAGATGATATATCCCAACGGATGGTCCTTCCATACCAGCTTTTGCAGCTGTTCCTGAACAAGATCCTCCGGCGAATCCTCATACATATCGATTTCATCCAGGATCACACCTTTCTCCTTTGCCAGTTCTTCCTCCTCAAACAGGGAATTGGACAGCATATCTCCCAAAAGCTCCATCATAGTTTCCAAATGCTCGTCCAGAACTCTGGCATAGTAACAGGTCAGCTCCTTTGCCGTATAGGCATTCATGTCATCTCCTAACAGTGCCGTCTCCTTTGCCAACTGTCTGGCTGATCGTTTCCCCGTTCCTTTAAACATCATATGTTCAATCATATGGGAAATTCCATTATTCTGTTCATTTTCATAGGCTGAACCGATTTCAACATAAATGCCCAATGCTACAGAACGTACATTGGGCACAGGTTCTATCACGGCTCTTATCCCATTGGATAAATGTCTGACTTCTATCATACTCTGATTCCTTTATTATAAACTCTTCTATATTATAAACTCTTTGCTCTCGGATGCGCCTGATCGTAGACCTCCTTCAGGCGAATTGCACTTTTCTTCATATAGATCTGTGTTGTAGAAATATCGGAATGTCCCAACATCTCCTGTACCGCTTTCAGATCTGCTCCGTTATCCACCAGATGGGTAGCAAAGGAATGTCGAATCATATGCGGCGTAATATCTTTATCAATCCCTGCCATAGCTGCATAATGCTTAATGATCTTCCAGAATCCCTGTCTGGTCATAGGTCCGCCCTGACAGTTTGTGAACACATACTCGGTCTCACCGCACAAATGCGGTCGCGCTTCTTTGAGATACTGTGTCAACGCAGTCTCTGCCGCCGTTTCGATCGGAATGATCCGTTCTTTTTCCCCATCCCGGCAGCAAATATATCCCATTGCCAGATTCACATCCCGCATGCGCAGTGCAACCAGCTCTGATACACGCATCCCCGTTGCATATAGCAGTTCCAACATTGCTTTGTCCCGCAGTTCCTTCGGCAGCTTCCCTCCCGGCTGTTCCAGAAGAAGACTTACTTCCGCTACTGTAAGTGTCTCCGGCAGCTTCTTCTCTACCTTTGGTGGTTTCAACTGTTCCGACGGATCCTGCTTGATCCGATCCTGCCGGAGCAGATATAGAAAAAATGCCCGAACCGATGCGATATTCCGCGATATCGTAGCAGTCGAAAGCCCCTGCCGTTCCAGATACAGTACGTAGGTTGTCAGATTCGTAGCCGTAATCTCATCAACGGAACACTTCCCCTGTTCCTTCATGAAGTTTTCAAGCTTAGCCAGATCTCTACCATATGCCGCAACTGTATTCTTACTGGAACGTTTTACAGTACGCAGATAGTCCTCAAAGGCCGCAATCTCTTCCCTCATCCAAGATTTCCTTTCCTATATCTATCAATACAAGGTTATTATAATTAGAAATCTATGTAAAATCAAATGGTAATTTGTTTTTTTGACGTTTATTGTAAAATCCACTGAATCAGATCGGGAGAAAGAAAGATTTCCATGCCGATCCCTCCCATTACCAGCAACAGCATTACCAGCAACCAGAGAATCCTTCTCCCTCCGCCTGCCTTTGTTTCCTGCCACATCGTCTCCTTTCCCATAAACAGACATACAAATGCTCCGCCATAGCAGATACCATGGGGCCAAAAACAGGATATCGCCAAAAAAAGCCCCTGTATCCCCAGCCGCATCGTCTCAAGCGACAGCAGCATTCCCCATACATATCCGCAAAAAAACAGCACCAGTATCGGAAGAAATACGGAATGACTAAACATCCCCACTCCGGCAACCAGCAGAATCTGAAGCCCCCTTTGCCGAAGCAGATACCAGATCCAGTCCTTTTGATGTTCCACAAGCTGTGCGGCTATCACATACTGATCAACGACAAATACTGTCAACGCCTGTGGTGCCATATACTCCAGGATATTTGTCACAATCGTTCCCAGTATTATCCCGGCAAACAGGCTGACCAGCCACCACCTGCCCTTTATTTGTTTCATCGTCCACCCCTCATATGAAAAAATAAAGCCGGAGCCATGTCCGACTTTATATTATATATGCATAGGTGTCAAAAGATATGTCCTTATTTCCGATTGCACTTCATCTGATAGTACAGAATCGCAACGACGGTCTTTGCATCTACGATCTCTCGATCCCGGATCATACGCAATGCATCCTCCAGTTCAAAAGTACAAATCTCTATAAATTCTTCCGGATCCGGGTGGCGTTCACATCCGGTCAGGTGCTCCGCCAGATAAATATCCGTCTTCTCATTGCTGATCCCAATCGTTCCGTATACCTGTGCAACAAACTCCAGTTCATCTGCCGTATAGCCTACCTCTTCTGCCAGTTCCCTTCTGGCACAGATTTCACCGGTTCTATCTGAGACCTCCCGCAGACCTGCCGGAATCTCATATACCTCCCGATCAACCGAGTTCCGATACTGTCGTACCAGCACCAGCTGCCCGTGTTCATTGATTGGAAGAACTGCCGCACCCCCGGAATGCTTAATGAGATCATATACTACCTGTCTGCCATTCGGCAGCTCCAGATGATCCTCATACAACTCTACCAGCTTACTCTTATATACTAATGTTTCTCCCAGCTTTTTATACTTTGCCATCACTTACAATACTTTCTGTCATTTATGCTTCTAAGGTGTTTAAGAATGCCTCAAAACGATCCAGACCCTTTTCAATATTCTCTAATGATATTGCATAAGACAGGCGAACATGATTCTCGATGCCAAAATCCTCACACGGAATCAGAGCCACATTAAAGTCATTGATCATGATATCTGCCAGTTTTGCAGAAGATCCTACAACCTCACCCTTATACTTCATAGCGGTTGCTTCTTCTACATCAATAAACACATAAAATGCACCCTTTGGCTCTACACAGGATACATGTGGCATCTTTGCAATTCGTTCTACCATATACTTCCGACGCTTATCAAACTGCTCCTTCATATATGCGATCGTTTCCTGCGGACCGGTGATTGCTTCTACGGTTGCTTTCTGGGCGATCGAATTCGGATTTGATGCACTATGACTCTGAACACTTCCCATCAGCTTTGCAATCTCTAAGGAAGATCCAGTATAACCGATTCTCCAGCCGGTCATTGCATAGCTCTTTGACACACCGCTGACAGTAATCGTTCTTGCAAAAATCTCATCATTCAGGCTACCGATACTTACGTGTTCTGCTCCGTCATAGGTCAGATACTCATACATTTCATCCGAAACTACATAGATATCCTTCTCTACGATAAAGGCTGCGATCTTCTCCAGTTCTTCTCTGGTATACAGCATACCGGTCGGATTACATGGAGAGTTCAATACCAATGCCTTCGTCTTATCCGTATATGCCTGCTCCAATTCCTCTACAGTCACCTTATAGCCATTTTCCTTCTTTGTAGCCACCGGTACCGGAATACCATCCTCCAGTTTTACCATCTCCGGATAGCTTAACCAGTATGGTGCCGGAATCATAACCTCGTCACCCGGATTCAAAATTGCTGCGAACACATTAATCAAAGAATGCTTACCACCATTGCTGATCACGATCTGCTCCGGTTCGTAGTTCAAATGATTAAAGCTCTTAAACTTCCGGCTGATTGCCTGTTTCAGCTCCATAATACCGGAAGCCGGAGTATATTTTGTAAAGCCCTCTTTAATCGCCTTGATTGCAGCATTATTAATATTATCCGGTGTGTTAAAATCAGGTTCCCCTGCTCCGAATCCTACTACATCTATCCCCTTTGCCTTCAGTTCCTTTGCCTTTGCAGTAATCGCAAGTGTAGATGAAGGTTTTACAGCTTTCGCTTTTTTCGATAATGTTAATGCCATTCCTTCCACCGTCCTTTTCATCATAATGTGTTGCACTTAATTCATAAACTCAACTTTTTTTATAGTAATATACTCATTCAAAATTTGCAAGTATTTTAATCTTATGCAACAAAAAAACCGTCACGACAGATCATTCTGCCATGACGGTTCTGCATGTTTCAATCATTCAATGCCTGACTACTTCGCTACGTCAGTAACACGTGACTCTCTTATTAAGCTTACCTTAATCTGTCCCGGATATTCTAATTCGCTTTCAATCTGCTTTGCAATATCGCGCGCTAAAATAACCATATCCGCATCACCAACCTGCTCTGGAACTACCATAACACGAATCTCTCTACCTGCCTGAATCGCAAAAGACTTTTCGACACCATTAAAGCCATTGGCAATCGACTCTAACTGTGTCAACCTTGTTGTATATGTTTCTAATGTTTCCCGTCTTGCACCCGGTCTTGCTGCCGAAATCGTATCTGCAGCCTGAACGATACAGGCTATCAATGATTCCGGTTCCACATCGCCATGATGTGCTTCAACAGCATTAATAACAATCGGAGATTCCTTATACTTCCGGCATAAATCTACACCGATCGATATATGAGAACCTTCCATTTCATGATCTACAGACTTACCAATATCATGCAGGAGTCCTGCCCGCTTTGCCATACGGACATCAACACCTATCTCACCGGCTAACAGTCCACATAACTGTGCGACCTCAATGGAATGCTTTAACGCATTCTGTCCATAGCTGGTACGGAACTTCATCTTACCAAGCAGACGTACTAATTCCGGATGAATACCGTGAACGCCCACTTCCAGTGTGGCAGCTTCACCTTCTTCACGCATCATGGTCTCGACTTCCTTCTGAGCCTTCTCAACCATCTCCTCAATTCTAGCTGGGTGAATCCGCCCATCTACAATTAACTTTTCAAGTGCAATTCTTGCCACTTCACGTCTGATTGGATCAAAGCTGGATAGGATAACCGCTTCCGGTGTATCATCAATAATCAAATCCACACCGGTCAAAGTCTCCAGAGTCCGAATATTACGGCCTTCCCGGCCAATAATACGTCCCTTCATCTCATCGTTCGGTAACTGTACCAATGAGATGGTTGCTTCGGCAACGTGGTCGGCCGCACATTTTTGAATGGCATTTACCACATACTCCTTCGCCTTCTTGCCGGCTTCTTCCTTCGCACGGCTCTCCATTTCCTTGATCATTACTGCAGTTTCATGTTTTACTTCGTCTTCAACAGTCTTTAATAAGTAATCTTTTGCTTGTTCAGAGGTTAATCCAGAGATTCTCTCCAGTTCCTGTAGTCGCTTAGCCTGAAGCTCTTCCACCCTAGACTTCTGCTTATCCAAGGACGCTTCTTTTGCAGCCAGTGATGCTTCTTTCTTCTCCATCTGTTCGGCTTTACGATCCAGATTTTCTTCTTTTGAAAGAACACGTTTCTCCATGCGCTGCACTTCATTTCGACGCTCTTTGATTTCTTTATCGAATTCGTTCTTGATACGCAGATTTTCTTCCTTTGCATCAAGCAGAGCTTCTCGTTTTTTCGCTTCAGCGGTCTTTAATGCTTCATCAATAATCTCTCGAGCTTTATCTTCAGCCTTACCAGTCTTACTTTCTGCCACATTCTTACGATATGCTATGGCAACAAACCAAGTAATAACCGCAACAACCAATACTATAATAGCACAAATTATATATTGAATCGGTTCCACAGGAGCACCTCCTTATTTAATTTTCATTGTACGAATACAACGTAATAATTCTATACTGATTTGTGCATTATGTCAAGTCTTTGGGTTTTACATTCAAAAACTTTTTGTATTATTCACATAATTTTCTTTCAATTTTTCTCACATTCAGACAGAATCAGATGGATATCCCGATAAGAATATCCCTTTCGCACAAAGTGTGCAACGACCTTTTCCCGTTCGGAAGCATCGAATAACTCTCTCTTCCGCAGATACTTTTGTACTTCTTTCTGCAACAGCTTCTGCTCATCATAAGCGTACTCTGTCAGATAGAAATCGATATCTGCCTGATGAATCCCTTTGCGGTACAAATGTTCCTTTAACTGCTTCCGGTTCAGACGCAGACAGTGCGTCATCACATACTGTTCCACAAACCGTTCATCATTCAGATAATTATACGCTTTCAAAAAATCGGTCACCTGATCCACGATCTCTTCCGCGTATCCCTTTTGGACCAGTTTTCCCCGAATCTGTGCCTCGGTCTGATCCAGACAGGTCAGACTCCGTAAGGCATAGTCCTTTGCCCGCTGCAGATTGGAATTAGAGGTCTGCATCCTTGTCACCGGTCTTCTTATTGTTTTCAGTTTCTTCCTCTTCCGGCAAAGCGTCGATGCCACTCTTTACCCGAACCTGATGTTCGATCTCTGCCAATACGTCCGGATTCTCCTTTAAGTATGTCTTTGCATTCTCACGTCCCTGACCGATCTTCTCTCCCTGATAAGCAAACCATGCCCCGGACTTCTGTACCACTTCATGTGTGACTGCCAGATCCAGAATATCGCCTTCTCTGGATATACCTTCTCCAAACATAATATCAAACTCTGCTTCTCTAAACGGAGGTGCCACCTTATTCTTAACCACCTTCACTCTGGTTCGGTTGCCGACAACCTCGGTTCCCTTCTTCAGCGTTTCAATCCGGCGGACATCCAGTCGAACCGATGAATAGAACTTCAGTGCCCGGCCACCGGTCGTCGTCTCCGGATTTCCAAACATAACGCCAACCTTCTCACGCAGCTGATTAATGAAGATAACAATACAGTTCGACTTACTGATAACGGCAGTCAGCTTCCGCAGTGCCTGTGACATCAGTCTTGCCTGTAAACCTACGTGGGAATCTCCCATCTCTCCATCGATCTCCGCCTTTGGCACCAGTGCCGCTACGGAGTCAATGATCACGATATCAACTGCTCCGGAACGTACCATCGTCTCTGCGATCTCCAGTGCCTGCTCACCGTTATCCGGCTGTGATATGTACAGATTATCAATATCAACCCCGATATTCTTCGCATATGCCGGATCCAATGCATGCTCTGCATCGATAAAGCCTGCGATACCGCCCTGCTTCTGTACCTCTGCAACGGCATGAAGTGCCACGGTTGTCTTACCACTGGATTCCGGTCCATAGATCTCTATAATTCTACCCTTTGGAAAACCGCCAAGTCCCAACGCCAGATCCAGACTCAGGGAGCCGGTCGGTATCGTCTCAATATTCATCTTAGCTCCGGAATCTCCAAGCTTCATAACCGATCCCTTGCCATACTGTCTCTCAATCTGTGCCAATGCGGCATCCAATGCCTTCAACTTATCTTCACTTGCCATAATATCCTCCTAACATAAACATATGTTCGATTACTTAGTTACAATCCTAATATATTTTCTTTTATCTGTCAACTGCTTTCTCTTCCGTTCTCCCGGATCATTCGGTCTTTCCTTATATCCTCCTTTTTATCTACTTTATCACCTGCCCATGCCAATCCATTGCAAATTTACAAATAAATTTTATTATCTTTTTTTACGTTACCACACTTTTCCAATATTGTAAATATTTTTTTCACTTAATGTTGAATCCGGCTTCCAAGTATGCTATAGTAAGAATATGAAATCAATCGTAAGGAGCTTATTATATGATCGTAACCGGAGTCATCGCCGAATATAATCCATTTCATAACGGGCACAAATATCAGTTGGAGCAGGCCCGCCGCTTAACCGGTGCTGATTATATTATCGTTGTAATGAACGGGAACTTCATGCAGAGAGGAACGCCTGCTATGTGGAATAAGTATGTACGTGCAGAAGCGGCGGTCGCAAACGGTGCCGATCTTGTTCTGGAGCTTCCGGTTTTATACGGTACCGCAAGTGCAGAATTCTTTGCACTCGGCGGTGTACGGCTCCTTGATCAGCTTCGTATCGTCTCTCATTTGTGCTATGGCTGTGAAACTACAGATCATGATCTGTTATCCTTCATTGCCCGCTTGCTAACCGATGAACCGCCTGTCTATCGCCAGACTCTGAACCAGGCTCTCAGTCATGGCATGTCCTTTCCAAAGGCACGTGCCTCTGCTATCCTGCACACTCTGGAGGCTTCTCCCATTCCGATTCCGGATGGACTGGAAGCCTTTCTCAGCATGCCGAATACGATTCTGGCTCTGGAGTATGAAAAGGCCCTTTTGCGTTGCCACAGCCCGATTCTATCCGTTCCCTGTCAACGCATATCCAGTACCTATCACGATACTGTTCTGCGTGATACCCTTTCTTCTGCTTCCGCCATCCGCAGAGAATATGTACAAACCGGCTGTTCCGAGCATCTGCGTACAGCCGTTCCGTCAGATGTCTATCAGGCTCTGGCTGCCGAGCGGAATCACCGGGCACCAATGGATATGGATAGCTTCTATCCATTCCTACAGTACCTGTTCTGGAATCCTCCGCATCCACTCACGGACTACCAGGATATCTCTGAGGATCTGGCTAATCGGATGCATGCGGTCTATCAGCCGGAATATACGTATTCAGCGTTTACAGAGGCACTGATTCATAAGCAGTATACCTATACCAGAATCTATCGCTGTCTGCTGCATATGCTCTTAGATATCCGTAAGAAAGACTTTTCTGATCAAATCGCCTCTTCCGATATGCATTATGCACGGATTCTGGCATTTCGAAAAGAATCCGCCCCACTGCTGCGGGAACTTCATCGTTCCAGTCAGATTCCTCTGATTACAAAGCTGACGGATGGACTGCAGGCGTTGAATAGGCAGGCTGACTTTCTCGGTGAAACCCTGCTGCAAAAGGATATTGCTGCCGCTCATTTATATGAACAGGCGGTTGCAAACCGCTTTCTGGTCCCGGCGATCAACGAATATACGCATCCGCTTATTATTCTGTAGTCAGGTATATTCCCGATTTGAATCTCATACCCTATATCAACACAGGTGTACCGTTTTGATTGGAGCTGTCACATGAAAAAACAGCCATTTCTTATTCTTCTCTTACTTCTCATTCTGGTCTGTATGCTGTTTCACGCTCCCGTTGTTATCGACGGTGCCCATATCGGTCTGGAACTATGGTATCAGTCCGTCCTTCCCTCTATCCTGCCATTTATGATCATTACCAGCCTGCTGATCCAGACAGTTCCGGGAAACTTTATCTGCTTTCTTGGTTTGTTTTGCGGACTTCCCGTCGGTGCTAATCTTGTAAATCAACAGTTTGTGGCCGGGCATCTGTCATTGACCGCCGCAAATCACTTGCTCTGCATATGTAATATCACCAGTCCGATGTTTATCATCGGCTATATCCTTCATCAGACCTTACAGAATCAAACGGCTCCTCTGCCATTCTTCCTGTCGATCTATATACCGATCATTCTATATGGGATTCTCTCCCTTTTATACAGAACTATCCTGGCATTTCGGAGAACCCATGCTCCTGTTGCGGGAGTTCCGACTTCCGCTTCCTCTCTTCCGGGCTCTCCCACCTCGTTTCATAGTACCCCGATATCTTCAAACTCCGCTCGATCCTTTGAGGATATCACCCGGCATGCCCTACAGGTCATACTATCTGTCGGCCTTTATATCATGCTCTTTTGCATCCTTATCCGCTTTCTCCTATGCCTATGGACAGTTCCTCCCGGTTGGATAACACTTCTGGCATCTTCACTCGAAATCACAAACGGCATTCATCTTCTGAACAAAACAGAACTTCCTGCCATACAAAAAACAGCCCTGATGGCCGGTCTGACCTCTTTTGGCGGTGTCTGCAGCATTCTACAGACCAAAAGTGTTCTGACTGATCATAGGCTGTCTATCTTTCATTATCTGTTAGTAAAGCTCCTGATGGGGCTGACCAGCTATCTGCTGGCTCTATGGATCTGTTAATTACTCTCCGAAGAGATCGTCTTCTTCCTCCTCATACTCGAAGCTCTCATCATCTGATTCTTCTGTTTCCGGTTTCTCTGCTTCTTCTGTCTGAGGCTGTGCATAGCCTGCCTGTGCATAATCAGTCTCTGCATATGCCTGCTCCGGCGCCGGTGCCGGCTCTTCCGGTACAAATGCCTGATCTACATACTGTGGCTCCGGTGTAATCTCCGGCTGCTGTGCCTGTAGCATAGCTCTATGCTGTTCTTCGATCTCCTTCCGGTTTGTATCGATTACAGCCGCATTATTCTGCAGGGACTCAATGAGATTCTCATAGTTTGTCTTTTCCACTTCCATCGTAGCCTGAATATACTTTTCGATATCATTCAACATACCGGTTGTATATTCCATCATACCCAGTCGGATCTCGGTTGCCTCAGCATTTGCCTGTTCTATGATAGAATTTCGTTCCTGATTTGCCTGCTTTAAGATTTCCTCAGCCTGAATATTCGCCAGTGTTACGATCTCACTCTCATCAACCAGCCGCCGTGCTTCATTGGATGCTTCCGTAATAATGGACTCTGCTCTGGTACGGGCATCTGTCATGATACCTTCCTTATTCCGCATAATCTTTTTACTGCGCTCCAGTTCACTTGGCATCTTCAGTCGAAGTTCATTTAACATGGCTTCCAGTTCACTCTTTGGTACACTGATTCGATCGGATGAGAATGCCACATACTTACAACTGTCTATGAACATCTCTATCTCATTTATCATATCTTCTACGCCTTTTTTACCCATCACGGTATCCTCCTGTTTCTCTATCATACTCTGCGATTCAGCTTTACTTCGTCTTTATTTTTTCCTGAAGCATCGGCACTACACATGGCGGAACAAATCTTGAGACATCTTCTCCATATGCTGCATATTCTTTCACAATGCTGGAACTAAGATACGAATACTCAATATTTGTCGTCAAAAATACGGTATCTACATCCGGAGCTACGATTCGATTACTCTGTGCAATCTGAAGCTCATATTCAAAATCTGTCACTGCCCGCAGACCGCGAACGATAACATTCGTACCCATTTCTCTGGCAAAATCCACCAGCAGCCCGGAAAACGATACCACGCGCACATGAGCGATATCCTCCGTTGCTTCTTTCAACATATTAACACGTTCCTCCACAGAAAACAATGGAGATTTAGCACTATTCACCAGTACTCCTACGATAACTTCATCGAAGATCTCGGATGAACGTCTTATAATGTCCAAATGTCCCAGTGTAACCGGATCAAAGCTTCCGGCGTAAACGGCTGATTTCATAACTTCCTCCTGTCAGTGGGCTGCCTTATAGATAAAGGTATGCTTATTGGTCTTATATTCCTTTATCCGGCGGATCTCGTATCCCATCTGCTCTATATAATCAAAGTCGGTATCCAGACCGGACTCTACCACGATCAATGTATCTTCATCTGCCAGCGGAGACTGTGCCAGTGCCTGCAGAGCCTGTTGCTCCAGATTCTTCCGATACGGCGGATCCATAAATATAATATCAAACGCCCCATGCCGGCTCTCCAACATCCGGATGGCTCCGGTCACATCCTGACCGAGTACCTCTGCCCGGTCAGAGAATCTGGTATGTTCCAGATTTTCCTGTATCACCTTCACCGCCGCCCGGCTGTTATCTACAAACCACGCCCGGTTTGCTCCCCGGCTCAGTGCTTCGATTCCGATTCCGCCGCTTCCGCTAAAGAGGTCCAGGAAGTCACTGTCCGGTATTTCCGGTGCCAGTATATTAAACAGGGTTTCCTTGATTCGATCCGTTGTCGGCCTTGTTTCCATTCCCTGTGGTGTTTTTAGCTGTAGGCTTCTTGCCGTTCCCGCTATCACTCTCATGTATTTCTCCTTCTGTTCGCTTCTTCTGCCGCTTCCTACTCGCCCCGGATCTGACTGCGGATCCACTTTCCGGTCTCCGACAGTTCATCCTCTGTCCAACCGGACGTCTTTGCACATCCGGATGAGATCAATGCCGATGTCTCAGCCTTGTTACTCAGACTCCAGGAACAATAACTCAGATTATTGCTGTTGATCAGATCAAACCACTTCGAAGCCTGATCGTAGTCATTCGCTCCATTACCCGAAGCATCACAGATACTAAACTCCGATACAAAGATCGGCAGTCCCTTATCCAGGGCATAGGTCACCTTGTTCCGGATATTATCTGTATGTGTTGCCGCATAGAAATGAATGGCGAACATAACATTCTTACTGTCCTTTAATGGATTCGCTGCTACATCATCGGCTACAATATCCACATCCTGAGACCAGGTCGGTGTACCTACGATGATCACTGCATCCTTATCATTCTTATGAATGATGGAAATCATATCTTCTGCATACGGACGGATACTGCCACTCCAGGTTGTTCCGCCATTTGGCTCATTGCAGATCTCATAGATCACATTATCATAATCTGCATACTTTGCTGACATCTCCTGGAAGAACGCCTCTGCCTGACTCTTATTTACCATCGGATCCAGATCATGAAGTACATGCCAGTCGATAATGACATACATTCCAAGCTCAGTTGCATACTGTACACCGTTATCAACCAGTGCTTTTAGCTGTGCCTGATCGCCACCACTGCAGTATCCACCATTCTCATCCGTATACATTGCCAGCCGGATCACATTGCCACCCCAGTCATCCCGGATAGTCTGGAATGCATCCTTATTCACATACTCCGGAAACCATGCCAACCCATGTGTGCTGACACCCTTTAACTGATACGGATTGCCATTTTTATCTACCAGTTGTGTTCCCTTTACGCTCAATGCCCCATGATTTTCCAACGGAGTTCCTGACTCTGCCTGTGGTGGATTCGCCGGTTTCGTCTCGGTCGTCGCTGCTTCTGTCGTAGCTGCCGCTGTTCCATCCTGCTTCTTACCATCTACATACAGGGCTGCGATCTTCGGCTCCAGCTTCGTCGGTGTATCCATATTGAAGCCTATCTCGATCTTTGCCCCCGGCTCTACAGATGCTCCCCAGTCGGTTGCCGTGACTGTCAGAGTGGTGCCGTTGATTTCCGGCTTACATCCCCATGCATCTGCCAGTTTACAGCCCTCCGGTACCTCAATCTCTGCATACCAGGCACTCACCTTTGCAGAACTCTTATTGGTAAATGCCAGATTATAGGTTCCGCCATAGCCGCCCTCCGTTTCCCAGCTCGTTGTGACGCTGATCTGCACATCATAATCCGAGGACGCCACCGCTTCGGTCGCTTTCTCTGTTGTTGCTTCGGTTGTTGTCTCCGTATCCTGTGCCGTTGCATTTGCGGCTTCTGTCTTTTTCCCTTTTCCAATACAAATGCCCGCGATTAATGCTGCCACTACCGCCAGCACCCCTATGATACCGATGATTACCTGTTTCTTATGTTTCTTGAACCACATATAACCCTCTCCTTTTTTCATTCTTAGTCATAAGTATACTACAAATTCAATGCCATATCCAGTTTTTCCGCCAGCTTCGCATGTTTAATATTTTCAAAATCATAGTGCTGATGTTCCAGATACTGAATGGCCGTATTAGCCTGTTTCAAAATGGCAGCATCACTATAGATATCCACCAGCGAAAACAGCATCTCTCCGCTTTGCCGGACACCGAAGAAGTCTCCCGGTCCCCGCAGTCTCAGATCTTCATTTGCTATATGGAAGCCGTCATTGGAGTGATACAGAACATCCAGCCGTTCCTTTGCCTCTTCCTTGTCCGATGTATTTATCATAATGCAATAGGACTGATCCGCTCCTCTTCCGACTCGTCCCCGGAGCTGATGAAGCTGAGACAGTCCGAATCGGTCTGCATTTTCAATCACCATGACGGTAGCATTCGGATTATCAATTCCGACTTCAATAACGGTTGTAGACACCAGAACCTGAATCTCATTTTTATAATATGCTTCCATGATCTCTGCTTTTTCTTTTGCCGACATCTTTCCATGCAGATACCGGACCTGTATATATGGGCTCAGATGGGTACGCAGATTGTCCGCATAGTCTATAACATTCTCCATCTCTACCTCTTCATTACCTTCCACCATCGGACAGATGACATATGCCTGATGACCCTTCTGCACTTCCTTCTCGATAAAACGATAGGTCGTATCTCTTGCCTCTGTTCCGACTACACAGTTTTTGATCGGCAGTCTGGAAGCCGGCAGTTCATTCATCACGGAAATGTCCAGATCTCCATACAGGATGATCGCCAGTGTCCGCGGAATCGGCGTTGCACTCATAACCAGAACATGCGGTTCCTGCCCTTTTTGTGCTAACTGCTCTCTCTGACGCACGCCGAACCGATGCTGTTCATCTGTAATGACCAGTGCCAGTTTCCGAAATATAACCGCCTCCTGAATGATCGCATGTGTACCGATCACGATTGAAATAGTTCCATCCGCCAGCCCCTGATAGATCCGGCGTTTTTCCTTGGCAGGTGTTGATCCGGTCAACAGTTCCACCACGATTCCGTATGGACTTAACAGTTCCCGCACTTTCTCATAGTGTTGGGTCGCCAGAACCTCTGTCGGTGCCATAAATGCCCCCTGATATCCGGATTCCACAACCATCACCAGTGCCAGCACCGCAACAATCGTTTTTCCGGATCCTACATCTCCCTGCACCAGACGGTTCATAACCGATGGCCCCATCATATCTGTCTGTATCTCTTTTAGTACCTGATTCTGCGCCTGTGTCAGATCATAGGGCAATTGGCTCAGAATCTGATCACACAGGGAACCTTTCCGGATCTGAAAATGATTCTCGACTCCGGAACGATGCAGTTCCAGACGCCGCATTGTCAAAAGAAATAAAAAGCACTCATCAAACTTCAGACGATGCCTTGCCTGCTCCAGCCGGTCATAGTCCAGCGGAAAGTGAATCTGACGCACCGCATCTGCATATGCCATCAGCCCATATCGCTCCGGCAGATCCAACGGAAGATACTCTTCCATATCATGAATCACGCCTCCTACCGCCTTCATATCCTTCTGTATGCGTGTGTTCGTCAATCCGGCCGTCAACGGATAAACCGGCTGAAGTTCCTTTCGTTTCTCCAGATATCTGGCCTCTGTGTAATACTCCGGATGTTCCATGACCTTCTGATAGTTCCGTATCGTGATCGTTCCTACAAAGATATAGGTTTGTCCGATATAAAAGGTCTTTTTAATATAAGGAGAATTGAACCACAGCATCTTCACGCTTCCTGTATAGTCCTTTGCCATGAACGTCGCCAGATTCAGTGTACGCATTTTCTTCAGTTCTACATAGGAGTTCACCGTTGCCCGTATGGCTACCCGCTGTCCCAGCGGTGCATCACAGATAGCAACCGGTTCCTCATATGCCAGATAGTGTCTGGGATAATGCTCTAACAGGTTCTCTATGGTATGGATATTCATTTTCTGATACAGCTTCTGCGTCTTTTCTCCGACACCTTTTATTTCACTGATAGGATCTGTCAGCTTCATCGCTCCACCATCCTCCTTTTCTTTTATAGGAAAGAAAAAGCTGTTACCTTAAGTAACAGCTTCTCATAAATTTCTTATTTGAATTTACGCTTTCTTGCAGCCTCAGACTTCTTCTTGCGTCTTACGCTTGGCTTTTCGTAATGCTCTCTCTTACGAATTTCCTGCTGAATACCTGCTTTTGCACAGTTTCTCTTGAATCTGCGTAAAGCACTATCCAATGTTTCGTTTTCTTTTACGACTACGTTCGACATGACCTCACACCTTACCTCCCTCCAGTTGTATATTGTGCAATACATAACTGTTTGGGTATTTTTAGCACTCAGTTAGTGTATAACATAAACCATTGTTTTGTCAACATGTTTTTTATAGTTTATTCAGAAATTTCAAAATTATACTCATAATCGACAATATTATACGGACAATCCGTGATCTTTGTCAGGGTTTGAATGGTCTTATGATAGGAATCCTCGATTCTCGCCCAGTCCTTTTCGGACAAAAAGCTATAGGCATCCCGATTCTCATAGGCTTCTACCACCGGAACCACCCCGATTACATCATCGGTCCAGTATACATAGGTCGGTGCAAATCTCCAGCCCGTCAGCCTCGTTTCTCCATTTTGCTTTTCAAAGTCCATATCCATAATCAGACCGATATCCTTCATCACGCCGTTTTCATAACGCTGACTGGATATAAAGTTCCCCAGAGAATAGATCACATAACCGGTTCTTGTCGTTCCATCATCATTCCGGATCTCGCGAATCTCCATCGGTTCTACCACATGCGGATGACCGCCTACGATCACATCTGCCCCTGCCTCAAACAGTAGATCCACACATTTCTCCTGCCAGGAATCCGGCATCTCACGATACTCGGTTCCGAAGTGGATGATTGGCATAACCACATCTACCCCGGATTCATCCAGTGCCCGCACGCTGTCACACATCGCCTGCAGCTTGTCTGCCTCATAATTATCCAGCGTGTTAATGCAGTACGGAGCGGAGGACGGAACCGAAATTCCATTGGTTCCGTAGGTATAGCATACAAATCCAAATGTGATTCCATTGACCTCAACCACACATGGCTCTCGTTGCTCTTCCTCACTTCTCGCGGTTCCCAGATGTCTCATCTCTATCGAATCCAGATAGTCCAGTGTCGAATATAACCCCTGTAACCCGGAATCCAATGAATGGTTATTCGCCGTTGCCACCATATCAACACCTACGTCCTGAAGATTATTCCCCAGTACTTCCGGTGCATTAAACATCGGATAACAGGAATAGCCTAATATATCACTACTCGAGCCCTTATAACGGCCTGCAAAGGTCGTCTCCAGATTACCAAAGGTAAAATCCGCCTCGCTTAAATACGATTCCACATATTGAAAGCTATCTGCATAATCAAAGGTATCTGTTGCTGCATCATAGCCTCTGGTAATCTGCCACTGATGCATCATAACATCTCCGATGGCAGTCAGAGTTGCAGTCCTCGTACCGACCTCTGTCTGGAGCTCTTCCGTACTGGTCTGCATTTCTATGGGACTCTGCCATACCACTTGATACTGTTCTACTTCTACCCGCTTCCACAACATACAGATCGCGGTTCCGAGCAAAAGCAGTGCCATTATTTCAATCAGAATTATCAGTGCCTTTTTTTTCATTCGCATTCCTTTTCTATCTGTTCCTTAAGCTAATTGTTCTTTTGCTACCTCTACTGCCTTTGCCAAAGCTTCCCGAATGCCGGCCGGATTCTTTCCGCCTGCCTGTGCCATATTCGGACGTCCACCGCCGCCGCCGCCGACACAAGGTGCGATCGCCTTGATCAGATTTCCTGCATGTGCTCCCTGCTTCATAGCAGCATCGGTTGCCATAACGATCAGATTTACCTTACCGTCCTTTGCGGATGCCAGTACTACAATTCCTTCGCCCAACTGGTTCTTTAACTGATCTCCCAGATCACGCAGACCGTTCATATCTACATCCTCGACTGCTGTTGCAAGGAATTTCATACCGTTTATATCGGTCACCTGACTTGCTACATCTCCCAGAGAATCCTTCGCCAGCTTGCTCTTCAGCGACTCATTTTCGCTACTCAGTTCCTTTATCTCTGCCAGCATATGATTTATCTTCTCTGTCAGAGTCGCCGGTGTCGCCTTCATTAGTTTTGCTGCCTCATTCATCTCCTGTTCCAGCTTCTTATAGTAACGGAATACCCCTTCACCGGTCAGTGCTTCGATTCTTCGAACACCGGCTGCAACACCGGCCTCGGATAAGATCTTAAAGGTCACAATGTTGCCGGTATTTGCTACATGTGTACCACCGCAAAGCTCGATAGAAAAATCACCCATCGATACTACACGTACATTGTCTCCGTACTTTTCACCAAACAGTGCCATTGCACCTGTCTTCTTTGCCTCTTCAATCGGCATAACCTTTGTTACTACCGGAATGGCCGCCTGAATCTCTTCATTTACGATCTGCTCTACCTTTTCGATCTCTTCCGGTGTCATCGGTGAGAAGTGTGCAAAGTCAAACCGCAGACGATCCGGTGTTACCAGAGAGCCCTTCTGCTCGACATGGGAACCGAGAACGGTCTTTAATGCCTTCTGTAATAAATGAGTGGCACTATGATTCTTACAGGTATCGGCTCTTCCCTTTGAACATACCTGCAGTGTTACGGTATCGCCGGTCTTTAACATACCTCTGGTCATCTTTCCGACATGACCGATCTTGCCGCCCTTTAGCCTGATCGTCTCTTCTACCCGGAATTCTCCGTCAGCAGTTGTTATCACACCGGTATCACCTTCCTGACCACCCATAGTCGCATAGAATGGAGTCTGGTCTACGATAACGGTCCCCTGCTGTCCATCAACGATTGCTTCTGCCAGCTCTGTCTCTGTTGTCAGAACCGTGATCTTAGATGTAGCCTCCAGCTTGTCATAACCGATAAATTCAGAGGTGATTGCAGGATCTATCTCATCGTATACCGTAGCATCCGCCCCCATATAGTTTGTCGTCTTTCTGGCCGTACGAGCTGCGGTTCTCTGCTCCTCCATAGCTGCCTGGAAGCCTTCTTCGTCTACTTCATAGCCCTTTTCTTCCAGAATCTCCTTTGTCAGATCTAACGGGAAGCCATAGGTATCATATAACTTAAAGGCATCTGCACCTGCCAGCATCTTACTGCCCTTACCGGTCAGTTCTTCCTCCATCGTGCTAAGAATGGAAAGTCCCTGATCAATCGTTTTATTAAACTTTGTCTCCTCCTGCGTCAGGATATTGAAGATAAAGTCTTTCTTTTCTTCCAGCTCCGGATATCCATCCTTTGAGCCCTCAATAACTGTCTCAGAAAGCTTTGCTAAGAACATGCCATCGATTCCCAGCAGTCTTCCGTGTCTGGCAGCCCGACGGATCAATCGACGTAAAACGTATCCACGGCCTTCATTCGTCGGCATAATACCATCTGAGATCATAAATGTTGCAGAACGGATATGATCGGTAATCAATCGGATGGAAACATCCTTTGCTTCATCCTCTTTATATGTGACATTTGCAAATTCACATACCTTATTTCTCAATGCCTGTACAGTATCAACATCAAAGATGGAATCAACATCCTGTACAACAACCGCCAGTCGCTCCAGTCCCATACCGGTATCAATATTCTTCTGCACCAGCTCTGTATAATTACCGTTTCCGTCATTTTCAAACTGGGTAAATACGTTATTCCATACCTCCATGTAACGGTCACAATCACAGCCTACGGTACAGCCCGGCTTGCCACAGCCATACTTCTCGCCCCGATCATAGTAGATCTCTGAACATGGACCACATGGACCTGCTCCGTGCTCCCAGAAGTTATCTTCCTTTCCAAACCGGAAGATCCGATCCTCCGGAATTCCGATCTTCTTATGCCAGATATCAAATGCCTCATCATCATCCTGATAGATAGATGGATACAAACGATCTTTATCGATCCCTACGACTTCAGTCAGGAATTCCCATGACCACTCAATCGCCTCATTCTTAAAGTAATCTCCAAACGAGAAGTTACCCAGCATCTCAAAGAATGTACCATGTCTGGCTGTCTTACCTACATTCTCAATATCACCGGTACGAATACACTTCTGGCAGGTCGTCACCCGTCTTCTCGGTGGAATCTCCTGACCGGTAAAATACGGCTTTAACGGTGCCATACCGGAATTGATCAGCAGTAAGCTGTTATCGTTATGCGGAATCAATGAGAAGCTCTTCATCTTCAGATGTCCCTTGCTCTCAAAAAACTCCAAAAACATTTTTCTTAATTCATTTACGCCATAGCTCTTCACGTGTTTATCCTCCTGAAACTTAAGATCCCCTCTGGTTTATTCTATCGGGGTTTCCTTCTCTTTCTTTTTATTGACCGTCTTACGGATACCGATTCCGGCAAACACCGCACCTACGATCGTTGCTCCCAGAATCAGTGCTTTCAATGCATACTGTATAAATTCTGTTGCAAACGCACTCCAACCTGTCATAGATAACCCTCCTTTATCTCCGCTCCACTAACTCTGCGGTAATGTCTTCCCAGGTCAATCCCTTCTCTACCATCAATACCATCATATGATATAAAAAGTCTGAAATCTCATACTTCAGCTCCTCTGCATCCGGATTCTTTGCCGCTATTACCATCTCCGTTGCCTCTTCACCTACCTTTTTCAAAATCTTATCGATTCCCTTATCAAAGAGGTAGTTTGTATAAGATCCTTCCTTCGGATTCTCCTTCCGGTGAGCGATCACATCATAGTCTTCCTTCAGAATGGTAAGCGGATTCTCATCATTATAATCTTTCTTTACCAGTTCCTTAAAGAAGCAGGAATAGCTGCCTGTATGGCAGGCGGCTCCGATCTGCTCTACCTTTGCCAGAATCGTATCATTATCACAGTCCAGACTCAGTGCCTTTACATACTGGTAATGGCCGGAGGTTTCTCCCTTCAGCCATAAAGACTGCCGGCTTCTGCTAAAATATGTCATCTGACCGGTTTCTATCGTCTTATTATAAGCCTCTTCATTCATATATGCCAGCATCAGAACCTGACCGGTCTTATAGTCCTGTACCACTACCGGAATCAGTCCTGCATCGTTTAGTTTGAACTCTGAAAACGGAATCGCCGAAGTAAACGTATTTACCTGCAAACCCAGCTTCATAAAGGTCTGCTTCATTTCTTTCGTCTTCTTGGCTTCGGATGCTGCCAGCACAACTCCGGCTGCTCCGGATGCTTTCACAAAGTTTCCTAAGAACAGCATATCCTCCAGTCCATCCGGTACATGTACGATTACCGGGAGCTGGCTGGTCCTGCATATTCCGGATACCAGATCGAGCTGCTCTCCCAGTTCTCCGGTTAAAATCAGATTTAACTGTCCGTATCCATACTGTGCGATCTGATCCGCATATTCCTTCATATTCTTTACATAAACGCCGTTGATCATACCTGAGATCTTCTCATTTCCGAAACGACCAACAACCTCCTTTATGACTTCTTCCTTCTCAGTCATCATGCAGACATTCGCTGCGCCTGCGTATAATACCTTCTTGACATCCTCAAACCGATCCGGTGACATCCGTACCGTTACCGGAATATCCACCACTCTTGTAATTGCTTTTATCTGATCGATATCTGCCTCTGATTCATATACATAATGCAGTTCATCCACTCCATCGTGTGCCAGATCCTGTGCGCTTTCTACCGCATTTGTCTGATTGATCAGTGCTGCTATCTTTATATACTCCATGTCCGCCTCCTTGCAAGTGCTTTATTACTATATCGTACCCTTGGTTGATAATACATCATTTATCCGGATATCATAGGAAGATGCCTCATCCAGTGCCTTGGCAAATGCCTTAAAGGTTGCTTCTATAATATGATGATTATTACTTCCGTTCAACTGCTTAATATGCAGATTCATTCCTGCTGCATAAGAGATTGCATAGAAGAATTCCCGTACCATCTCCGTGTCAAAGTATCCGACCTGGTCAACGGTAAAGGTCTCATCAAATACCAGATACGGGCGTCCGCTCAGATCAATCGCACACAGCACTAATGTTTCATCCATTGGAAGCATGATTGATCCATATCGTTTGATGCCCTTCTTATCTCCTAATGCCTTACGAATGGCCATTCCCAAAGCGATCCCCGTATCTTCGATGGTATGATGAGAGTCTACATACAGATCTCCCTTTACCGCTGCATTCAGATCAAACAGCCCATGTCTTGCAAAACTATTCAACATATGATCAAAGAACCCGATTCCCGTATCGATCGTGGTTACACCCGTTCCATCCATATTAAACTCGATCTTGATGTCTGTTTCATTTGTTTTTCGGGTAATTACTGATTTACGATTCGCCATTCCCTTTGTCCTTTCTGTATCCGACTACTTTTCAAATCTTACCTTAATGGAATTTGCATGGGCTGTCAACTGCTCTGCCTCTGCAAATGCTATAATATCGTTATGGATCGGCTCCAATGCCTCTCTGGAATAATATATAATACTTGACTTCTTAATAAAATCATCTACCGATAACGGAGAGAAGAACTTCGCGGTTCCATTGGTCGGAAGGACATGGTTTGGTCCTGCAAAATAGTCTCCTAACGGCTCCGAACTATATTCACCCATGAAGATTGCACCTGCATTCTGTACCTTTGTCATCACTTCAAACGGATTCTTCGTTACGATCTCCAAATGCTCTGATGCGATCTGGTTCACTGCATCCAGCGCATCCTCCATGCTGTCCGCGACCAACATATAACCAAAGTTCTCCAGTGACTTTGATATGATATCCTTTCTGGATAATTCCTTTACAAACCCATCGATCTGCTCAGATACCTGATCTGCCAGTGCCTCACTGGTCGTAACTAAGATTGCACTCGCCAGTTCATCATGCTCTGCCTGTGACAAAAGATCTGCCGCTACATATCTTGGATTTGCCGTTTCATCTGCCAGTACCAGAATCTCGCTTGGACCTGCGATGGAATCAATGCCTACAAACCCATTGACTGCCTTCTTTGCCAAAGCAACAAATATATTACCCGGTCCTACGATCTTATCTACGGATGGAATCGTTTCGGTTCCATATGCCAGTGCCGCAATTGCCTGTGCTCCGCCTACCTTATAAATCTTATCGACACCTGCCTCACAGGCAGCAACCAATGTCGTTGCACAAACCTTTCCCTCCGCATTGCAAGGAGTTGTCATAACAATACTTCCAACACCGGCCACCTTTGCCGGAACGATGTTCATCAGAACGGAAGACGGGTATACAGCCTTTCCTCCCGGCACATACACACCGACACGACTCAGTGCGGTTACCTTCTGACCTAAAATTGTTCCATTCGGCTTTGAATCGAACCAGCTATACTGCTTCTGCTTCTCATGATACTCCCGGATATTCGCCAGTGCCTTCCGAATCACCGCCAGCAGCTCCGGCTGAACCTCTGCATAAGCTGCATCAATCTCTTCCTGCGTTACCTGTACCGTCTCTGCAGTGATATGTGCATGATCAAACTTCTCCGTATAAGCAAATACAGCCTTATCTCCATTCTTTGCTACATCATCTACGATGGCCTGAACCGTCTCTACATAAGACCCATAGTTATTCGGACTTCTCTTCAACAGGTCATTCAGTATATTCTTCTTTGTTTCTTCCGTCAACTTTACCTTACGCATTGTTTGCCTCCTAACTGCAATCCTTCTACTTTGAAATCAGTTCATTTAAATCATTCAACAGGGTTCGTATCCGCTGGTGTTCCAGTTTAAGACTTACCTGATTCACTACGATTCTGGCTGATAACGGACAGATCTCCTCTAAGACCTCCAGTCCGTTTTCACGAAGTGTTGTTCCTGTTTCTACGATATCTACGATCACCTCAGACAGTCCGACGATCGGTGCCAGTTCCACAGATCCGTTCAGCTTCACGATCTCTACGGTCTGATTCTTCTGTGTATGAAAATAATCCTTTGCGATGTTTGGATACTTTGTCGCTACACGGATAATCTCATTCTTCTTTAACAGCTCTCTCGCTGATGCAGGACCACATACACACATCCTGCATTTTCCCAGATTCAGATCCATAACCTCATATAAATTCCGGCCTTCCTCCAGGATCGTATCCTCTCCTACAACTCCGATATCGGCAGCACCATATTCTACATAGGTCGGAACATCGGATGCCTTTGCCAGAAAGAACTTCACCTTCAGATCTTCATTTACAAAAAGCAGCTTCCGCGTATCCGGGTCCTTCATTTCCTCACAAGTGATTCCTACCTGTTCCAGTAATCCCAGTGTCTGCTTTGCCAGACGACCCTTTGCCAGGGCAAATGTTAAATATCTCATATCTCGTTATCCTCTCTTCCACACACTGTTACTCTCGGCACGAAAGGGTCTGTTCACCCGTTTCCGTCACATATAGGATCGTTTCAAAATGTTCCTTCTGTGCATAAACCTGATAATCACTAAGCGTTTTCTTGGAAGACATCCGTATCAGTTCCACACGCTTTCCTTCCTGTCTGAGCTGACAGCCCCGCTCGATCGCCTGCTGCTGACACTCCCGATGATATAACAGGATAATCTCTCCTTCATCAATATCTACCGGGATTCCCTGCCGGCTGATGGCATTCATCAGTTCATCAATGACAAATGCAAAACCGATCGCCGGTGCGTCCTTTCCATACTGGCTTAACAGTGCATTGTACCGTCCGCCTCTTACGATAGCGGCACCGGTACCATAGGTATAGCCCTTAAACAAAATACCCGTATAATACTTAAAGTCACTTACCATACTCAGATCAAAGCTGACATGCTCTTCACAATGATAATACGCAAGTGCATGATATACCTTCTCCAGACGATCAAGTGCCTGCAAGGAACGCTTATTCTGTACCAGCTTCTTTGCCTGATCCAGCATATCCATTCCCCCGAATAACTGGTCAAAGCTGGTCAACACATGCTTCAAATGTTCGGATATATTCAATCGTTTTACATATTCCTGCAGTCCAAAAAAGTTCTTGTTCTGAATAAAACCACGGATCGTCTGCTCTTCCTCTTCATTCAGTCCGGCCTCTTCTATGATTCCCTTAAAGAATCCAACCTCTCCGACCTCGATCTGAAACTCCTCCAAATCCACGGACTTACAGCAGCTCACAACGGTCGCCAAAATCTCTGCATCGGCTGCCGAGCTGTCATCATTTACCAGCTCACCACCGATCTGTGTCACTTCACACAGCTTTCCCTGATGACTGATCTTATTTGTAAAGGTATTTCCCTCGTAACAGAGGCGAATAGGCAGTTCTTCGTTCTCGTAATATTTTGCTACACATCTGGCAATACTCGGTGTGATATCCGGTCGAAGCACCAGTGTATTATTGTCCCGGTCAAAGAACTTGTACATTTCATTGGATGGAGCCGATCCTTTTTCCTTGCTGAATATATCGAAATACTCAAAGGTCGGTGTCTGAATGTCATGATAACTATATAATTCCAACACATGATGAAGTTCACTCATGACCTTTCGCTTTCTTTTATATTCGCTGTCATAAATGTCCCGCACTCCGTCCGGAGTATGTAATAATTTTTCCTTCATCTGCGTTCTCCTTGTCATATTTTGCAATATCTAATATCGCACTGCTCATCCGTGCATTGCATGCACGGATGTCCGGGCTTCGCCCTATCATCCATCAGCAACAGCCGCCACTTCGTGCAAGCACGGTGTCGCTGTTGCTGATGGATGATAGGGCTCATTGCTACGCTCATTATACCACATTTTTTGGCTTTGACAAGTTTACTTATTTGATGGGGTACGATATGGGAATCTGTCGATGATAGTATATCCCATTCTGCGAATCTGTTCTTCCGACTGATGAATGTCTGCTTCCTCGGTAAAACCCGGTATATACGGGATCCGAATCTTACATTTATTCTGTAGATTTCTGTCCGTCAGGTACTGTAGGTTCTTCAAAACCAGTGTATTATCCTTTCCTGTATAGGCCTGATAAACAGCCGGATTCATGGTTTTGATATCGATAATATAATGACTCACTACCGGCAGTACCTCTTCTAACCTCCTGGTGTCAATATTCAGTGACGTTTCTACCGTAATGTGTACACCATCCGGCAGATTCTCACCAAATGCCCGGATCGCTTCTGCATACAAAAGAGACTCTCCGCCACCAAAGGTGACGCCACCTCCCGTTGCCACATAATAACAGTAGTCCTGCAAGACCTCTTGCAACAGCATTTCTCCCGTATATTCCTTCCACTCCGGCTTCTTTAGAATCTCCTGATTGATGCAATATCTGCAGTCTAACGGACAACCATACAGGCCAACCAGAGTTGTAACACCTGCCCCGTCCGTCGTTAAGCGGTGGCGCAGGATTCTTTGAATACGAAATGTCTGCATGCCGGTCACTCCTCTTCTTCCGGCAGATATACGACATCTCCCTCCAGCTCCTGTATCTCTCCCGGTCCTTCCTCCGTTGTACCGGCTTCGGTTGAGAGTTCTTCGCTGCTCCCGTCTTCGCCGCCTTCGATATCTTCCGTTGCCTGTGGTGCCTCGGTCACGATAGCGGCATCCCCTTCTAATGTAGTGGTCTGCTGACAGCCTGCCAACCCAATACTCATAGCCGCCACGCCGGTTACCAGTGCTGCCCTTCCCAGCAGTGCCTGATTTAACTGCCGTTCCTCCTGCGCACACTTCGGGCAGGTTCCCTTGCAGACACCCTCATAGGTACATTCCGTCTGATGAAGATCCACGCCGATACTATCCGCTACCTTTTTTCGGATTTCCTTTAACTTCTTGCACTTTTCCTTTTGCAGATTCATATGCATCCTCCTCTTTTCTGATTACCTCTGATCTAAAATCCTTATTTCAGCCTCTCTACTTTATATGTGTATCCTTTTGTCCCAAATGTTGCATATAATATTTAAAAATTGCAATCCGGTATTCAGTCTTCTCCGTCCCCTGACTCCCGGCTCATCAGATCGCGGCTTAACGGTTCCAAATAATGAACCAGAATACCGCCCTTTGCCCGGATAAAGTTCTGTTTATCCAGTTCTTCGTATTTGAAGTTTTTCGGATGTCCTTCTTTTATACGATCTACATACCGCTTAAGCTCCCGAAACGGCATGTAGTAGAGTTCATTCCGCATTGTAAAAAACAGGATTAGAAAGCTGATTCCCTGCTGCTCTTCAAACTCCTTCATAAACTGATACTGATGCTCGTGAATATTCTGCATTGAAAAGGTATCTACCATACACTCCTTTGCATCAAAGCATACCGGTACTCCCTGAACCACCCCGATATAATCAACCGTTGAATCCTTCTCGAAATATGCCTGTGTAATCAGGCTGCTGCTCTTGTCCATTTTCAACGGTTTGATCGGTGTCGGTATCTTCTGTACCAGCCCCAGCTTCTTTTCTCTATACTGTTCATTGGACATATTGATCAGATCCTCCAGCGTAGATCCTCTCAGTCCCCGACTGTTCCACGTTGCCATATCATATTCCTTCCTGATTCACAGATTTCTTCCAGATATGCCGAATCAATGCATCCATAGCATTTGGAAGCTGTGCCTGAAATGTCTTTCCGGAAAGCTGCTCCAGTTCCCCTGCCTTGTCCGGGAATACCACCCGATACGCATGAAGACACTGACTCTGTATCCGATGCTGTTCCCGAAGTCTGCGATTCTTCTCTACATCTCCATACTTCGGATCCCCCAGAATCGGATATCCCAGTGCTGCCAGATGTGCCCGGATCTGATGGCTCTTACCGGTGATCAACTGTACTTCCAAAAGCGTATATTCCCGACCGGTCAGAACCGGTCGATACCAGGTCTCGATCCGGTCTGCTCCGGGTACCTCCTGTTCGGACACCGTTACCCGGTTCTGTCGATTATCCTTCTTTAAATAAGCGGTTGTATGAACTGCCTGTGTCACTTCTCCTGCCACAAGTGCCAGATAATACTTACTAAGCGAACGATCCTTCAGCATACGGGAGAGTTCCCGGCTCCCCGGCAGGGATACCCCGGCCAACAGGATTCCACTGGTATTGCGATCCAGACGATTACAGACAGAAGGAACAAAGGTCTTTAACTGTTCTTCTGTAATCGCGTGTTCTTTTAGCAGATAGCGAAGGATCTGTTCATTCATGGAATCATCCCGGGTTTGTGCCTTCTGTGAAAGAACACCCGATGGCTTATTCACGATCAGGACATCCTTATCCTGATAAATGATTCGCTTCGGATCCAATGTGCCATTCATAACTACCGGCGTCTCATCCGCATGGAATCTGGCATAGGTTTCATCTGAAAGGTAGATCTGTATCCGGTCTCCCTCCTTCAGAAGTTCTTTTCCCTCCGCCCGCTTCTCATTCAGCTTGATATTTTTCTTTCGCAGCATCTTATATACGAAGCTGGACGGTGCCTGATTCAATACCTTCCCTAATAGCTTATCCAGTCGCTTTCCTGCTTCATTTCGTCCGACTTGTATCTCTTTCATATGCTCTTCCCATTCCTAAAAGCTGATATCCATTAAACGTTTCTTTAAGTGTTCACACTGCTGCATCCGATCCTCGGCCGCTACCGGAGCTGCCTCTACCGCCTCGATCAGTTCCTCAACAGAATGGGCGGTATATGCCTGATAGTTATAAGCCGTCTTTATAATCAGCCCCTGCACATATTCCTGCTGCTTTCTCTCATCGTACTTTTTATCATTGGATCCACCCCAAAGCAGATAAATGTTTCCCTGATCGATTACCAGACAGGGTGCAAAGGAAACCGACTCCGTTGAACTCAGCGCCATATCATATAAGATCACACAGTTTGCCCTTCCGGCAAGATGTTTCTCGATCGTCTCCTGTTCTTCCTCCTTTAGCGATTGAAACCGAACGATCACGATCCACTGAACCATAATATTCGCAGTTGGAATCATCATAAGAAGTGGAATCGCAATCGCCAGATTCCGAACGGTTCCCGATATAAAAAACACAACCAGAATCAGTACCACCACGATTACCGCCAGAATCATAGTGCTTCTGGCCTTTGCTTTCTTCATAGAATCCATGTATCCCCATGTTCCTTTTTCCATATCTCTTACCTGCCTTCTTCTATCTGTCTGTATAATTCGCAATAATCCTCGATCGCATAATCTGCCAGCCGCTGCTTTTCCGTCCATGTATCCTTACTCGCCGCATCTGCCACCGCACAGGTACGCATACCGGCGTTTTTTCCTGCCTGAATTCCTTCTATGATGTCTTCAAACACCAGACAATGCTCCGGCCGTACCCCCAGATCCTCTGCTACCAGAAGATAAATATCCGGTGCCGGCTTTCCACTCTCGACCTCACAGGCAGTATGTACGGAATCCATAAGCTCCCGGATTCCTCTGGCCTCCAGAGAAAGTTCAACCAGATGCTTTGAATTACTGGTTGCCACTCCGGTCTTAATCCCGGATTGCCGCAGATTCTTCAAAAATTCAAAGACACCCGGCTTTAGCGGAACTTCATTCTTATACTTTTCTTCTGCCAGCCGGTTCCACGCCGTCTTCATTTCCTCAATCGTATCCGATATCCTGTACGTGTTCTTTATATAGTCTGCCGTTTCCGAGAAGCTCATACCGGAGATTTTATCCTGCATCCCCTCCGGTACCTCCATACCATGCCGACGGAAGTATTCTTCATCAACTGCAGTCCATACCCACATCGAGTCTACCAGTGTTCCGTCCAGATCAAAGATCACCGCCTGTATATCCTGTAGCATATTCTGCATTACAGCCACCTCCAGCCTGCCAGATACTTATTCTTCATCGTTCCGCGGCTTACCTTTCCCCAACCCAACGGATATCCGTCCACGCAGAACAGCACCATACCGTCCGGTCCTTCTACCTCTATGGTTTCCCCCTTCAGGTACCGAATCACACGTTCATCGCTGACCGGAAGAGATACCACTGCATCGTATTCCTCTGCTTTCAGTGCCATCGCCAGAGACTGACTTGGTTCAAATCGGTTCTTCTTAATCTCTCCGAGAAACAGTCCTGTACGAAGCAGCCGCAGTCCCTTTGTCTCCGGCATGTTCTTCGGCAGATAATATAACCGGTCCTTTTGCAGCTCCAGCCGGCTCTTATCCCAGTTCCAGCGGATCCTCTGCAGGAACTGTGTCACTTCTTCCGGAAGCTTTACCCGTTCCACGAGATGTCGGCTTTCTCCATATCCGGTTCCTCTCTGCTCCTTCTTTCGAAGCATCGCTACAAAGTGGCCTTCTCCATGTAACCGGTGTGGCCATAACCGGCGGCACTTTCGCACCTCCGGATTCTTTCTCCGGCTCCACTCCGGATGCCCGGTATCAAAGCCCTCATACATCGGCAGGTCAACCAGCTCCAGATCCGGTTCCAACTCCAGAAGATAGTCCATCGCCTGCTCATTCTCCTCCGGCGAAAAGGTACAGGTTGAATATACCAAGGTGCCTCCCGGCCGCAGACACTTTACCATCTCATTTAATATACTGTGCTGAAGATTCACAAACAGATCAACGCCATTGCTCTCCCACGCCTTTACCATAGAAGAAGACTTCCGAAACATTCCTTCCCCGGAGCATGGTGCATCGATCAGGATCTTATCAAAATAATCCGGAAAATAATCTGCAATTACATTGGAAGGTTCACTTACTACCAGCATATTCGGAACACCAAACAGCTCCAGATTCTTAAGCAATGCCTTTGCTCTGGAATTGCTGATGTCGTTTGACACCAAAAGACCGGTGCCATGCAGCTTCGCTGCCAGCTCTGTCGACTTTCCTCCCGGTGCCGCACAGATATCCAGTACCCGATCGCCTTCTTCAACCGGGAGTACACTCGCCGGTGTCATCGCACTTGGTTCCTGTATATAATAGAGTCCTGCATAATAGTATGGATGTTTTGCCGGCTGATCGGTATCCTCATAATAAAAACCATTCGCACACCATGGTACCGGCTTTAATGAAAATGGAGATATCCGTAGAAATTCTTCTACGGATATCTTCGCTGTATTGACTCTCAGACCATGGTAGGACGGAATATCCAAAGATGCCTGATACTCTTCGTATTCCTCTCCCAGCATATCCTTCATTCGTAATTCAAAGCTCTCTGGCAGTTTCATCTCATATCTCCTGTCTATCCTGTTATGTATCCTGCTGCTTGCATCAGCTAAGGCTCTGTGCCTTATATCCTTCCGCTATTACATCCAGTTCACGTCCAAAGCGTTCTAACCGTTCCAGATCCTGCGTTGCAAATATCTGATAGAATTCCTCCTGTATCTTTAAAACTTCTCGTTTATTTGCAACATGATACAGATTCTGGATATTAATCAGTATATCCGATACCACATTTGCCTTAATCGTAAACATATTCTGTGCATCAATGATCTCATCCCGTACCGATGACATCTCGGAATCCAGTGCTACAATCGCGTCGGAAGCGGCATATAACCGTTCCCGCACATGCTCCGGCATATTCCCATGGTACTTGTACTGAAGCGAATGTTCGATCGTTGCCCAGAAATTCATCGCCATCGTCCGAATCTGAATCTCCGCCTGAAGCCGCTTTGTCCCTTCTAATGTATACACATCATAATAGACGATGATATGATAGCTTCGATAGCCGCTCTCCTTATAGTGTGAAATATAATCCTTCTCACACTTGATCTCCATATCCTTACGATTCCGTATAATCTCTACGACCTTATCGATATCCTCCACAAACTGACACATGATCCGTATTCCGGCAATATCGTCGATTTCATCCTCGATCTCCTCAATCGCCAGATGCTTCTTATTCATCTTATCCAGAATACTGGATATCTTCTTTACTCTCCCCATAACCTGTTCGATCGGTGAATACTGTCCCTTGCTTCTATACTCCTGTATAATATGATTAAACTTCACTACCAGCTCATCGACCGCAAGCTGATAAGGCGACAGAATCTCCCGCCATAATTGTATCTCCATATAACCACCCCTGTTGTTTTGCTGTCCTTATCATATCATACTTTTTTTGCTTTTCCAACTTACTCCGTGGGAATTTTTCCGTCACTTTTCACCATGTGTAATTCATTCTGCAAATGGTCTGTATTCAACTAATTTTCCGTTCACACTCATTACAAGCACTAAATCCTTATATTCAGCCGGTCGCTCCATATCTGTATCGTAGTCTAAAACATAAGTCAAATACTCATCTTCCGCTATCCTATAAGTAGGAGCATATTCCGAAAGTGAATACTGATTCGATACATCCTCCAGTGTATATCCCCAGTACAGGGAATCCGGATAAGTCTCCACTTCTCTATATTGATCCTTCTCTACATCATATAAATATTTTACGGTACCATCCGATTTATAAAATCTCACATACTTTCCATTCCGGGACACTTCCACAAATACACAGGGATTCCCCTGGATTTGTGTCATGTCGCATGCCTGAAAGTCACAAAATCCAACCAACCGCCGTGCAGAAAGATCATAAACCCATATTCCAACATAATCATACATGATCACAATATCCGATTCATAATATAGTATTGTCGGCATAGTACTCTCTATCTGTATTTCTTCCCTTCCGATCTCTGAAGCCATTACTTTATATGTACCTGCTGTCCTCATAAAAAAATACCAATAGCATATACTACCGACGAAAGCTACTATACAGGCTGCCAATGGCAGAATTCTTTTATAATGATGTTCTTCCCTTTTGAGTTTCCCTGCTTCCACGATATAATGATCATCAATGTCCGTTATCGCTGCAAAAAGTCTATCTTCTTTCATTGTCCGTATCCCCTTTCAATCAAATAGTTCCGTAGCTTTGTTCTTAACCGTTTTAATATAACCGACACATGATTTTCCGTCATTCCAACGGTTTTGGCCAGTTCCCTCACACTGTCTCCATACCAATATCTGCGAACAAACAGCTTTCGTTTATGCTCAGGCAGCTCAGAAAGAAATGAATTAATCACCTCTGTAAGCATATGCTGATCCCACACTTCTTCAAGATTGTTCGAACCAATCTCTTCTGCCAGTTCCTCCAATGCTATCATCATCTGACTGCCTCCACGTTTCTGTGCTCTGTTTTTCTTATATCGATTAAATGCTACATTCCTTACGATCTTTCCTATATATGCTGCCAGCAGATCCGGTCGATGGGGTGGAATTGAATTCCATAGTTTCAAATAAACTTCATTAACACACTCTTCCGCATCTTCCGGACTTTCCACTATATGTCGGGCAATTGCCATACTGTAGGCTCCATACTTTTCAGATGTTGCGGAAATTGCTTTTTCATCTCTGTCCCAATACATCTGAACAATCTCTTCATCTTCCATGCCATATTCCTCCTTTCACTTATATAGACAACTTCCACGGAAAAATCTGACTGTTTTATTCCAGTTTTTTCAAAAATGGATATGGATTTACACTGATCTCAGTCCCCGATGAATCATAGATATAAATTCCGACATGCAGATGCGTTTCAAACATTCCGGTCGTTCCTTCTTCTCCATAGCCGGAATCACCCATAAACCCAAGAAGCTGCCCTGCATACACCGGATCTCCGATCTCCAGTCCGTCTGCATAAGACTGCAGATGCGCATAATAATAGTACACACCCTGATCTGACCGGATTCCGATCCGCCATCCGCCAAGCTTCAACCACCCTTTATTCTTGACAACACCATCCGTCATACTGACCACCGGGATCACGCCCGGAACATTTTGCAGAGCCATAATATCGGTACCCTCATGCTTTCGATCTCCGCCAAAGGTGCGTTCTCCATACCAGGAATCGATATACTCCGTATCCTGTATATAAGATCGTTCCACAGGGAAGCAGCGAATATCTGTCTGAATCTTCCGATATTCCTCCTGAAACCATACCTGATAGTCCTTCCGCAGTCGATGAAACTGTATATATGACTCCGGTTCCTGCCGAAATTGATCCAGTTCCTGCCGGTACCGATCCTGAGCCGCTTCTTTCGTTACCCGATCTAACACTCTCCATTCTACCAGAAAACAAAGAACCAGACACAAAATCATGATTCCGTATCGGCCGGCAGTGATTCCACATTGACGCATTCTCTGCATACAAAAACCCCCTTCCTGCATCATTTTATGTCAGGAATAGGGGTTTTATTTCTATTTTTCATTTATCATTCATAGGTTGTCTCTGCCCGCACTGTAAGAACAGCCTTCAACTCATAATTATCCAGTGATGTACCGGTTATTTCATAAATCGTATCCCCGGTCTGATAGTCATCCGGTATGAGCAGATAGATTCGTTCCGTACTGCCATTTGCAGTTATCTTCAGGCAAATCAGATTCTTTACCTCATAGCCATTCTCCATCGCATAGGCAGTCACATAAAGCATGTCCTTCTGATCCGCATCATCGTAGACGGAATCCATATAATTATATGACGTATAGGTTCCTTTCTCATCATTTAATACACATGCGCCGTTTTGTCCCAAAATGATATAACCGCCGCCATCCACATCATAGATCATCGTATCACTCAGATCCGGAACATCTGCAAATTCTGCATTCGTCAACTGCTGCAATACCCCGAATGGGCCGGTTCCATATTCCATCCGGAAGGCCACATCCATAATTCCTGTGAATCCACTTCCTACCATAGCGATCCCGCCCAGTACCAGTCCGATAATCGCAGGTGCCTTGATCTGTTTCTTAACCAGAGCCAGAATACCAAATACAATCGCCGCAATTGCCAGAAGCAATCCCAGCCACCATACACAGCACGCACTCAACACCGCTACACCGGCAAATACAATCGCTAAAATGCTGAATGCCTTTTTCTTCTTTGTCGGTACCGGCTGTTGTATAACCGGATTCCCGCCGTTGAACTCTCCTGTACTATAGACCGGTCTGCCCATCGCCGGCTGCTGTGGTGGGACTGCCTGTCCTCCTGCCATCGACTGCTGTGGTGGTATCCCCTGTCCTGTGGATAACTGTGCTCCGCATACCGGGCAGATTCCCGATATATTATCTACGACAGAGCCACATACATTACATCGTTCCTGCATTTTCTTTTTTCTCCCTTCTCATCCTGTAAATCCAGTATCTTCCTGTAGGCAGCCACTATCTGCCGCCTGCGTAGCCAATGTATCACACCGTTCATTCTGCGGATGTCCGGCATGTCCTTTAATCCAGTGAAATGTGATCTGATGCGGCTTCTTTGCTTCCAGTAGCCGCCTCCACAGATCGATATTCTTCACCGGGTTGCTGGTGTTCAGTTTCCAGTTCTTCTTTAGCCATCCATCAATCCAATGCTCCGTAAATGCTTTTACGACATATTGTGAATCCGAATATAAATCAATGTCACACGGCCTAATCAATGCCTCCAGCCCGGCGATCACTCCCATTAATTCCATTCGGTTATTGGTCGTCTCACGATAGCCACCGGAATACTCCCGTGTATGAAGCGTTCCCTTTGGATCTATGTATTCTATGACCGTTCCATATCCACCCGGTCCCGGATTGCCTCTGGAAGATCCGTCTGTATAGATTGTTACATGCATCTCATTCCTGTCCCTTCTAAAAACTTTCTATGCTCTCACGTACCAGTTGCTTGAACTGCTTTGCGACACGATCCGCCGTTTCCTGCACTTCTTCGTGTGACAGCGGTGTTCCTGTGATCCCGCATGCCATATTCGTAATGCAGGAAATTCCACAGATTTTCATCCCCATATGGTTCGCTGCTACGGCCTCACATGCTGTACTCATTCCACAGGCATCTGCTCCTAAAAGTGCCGCCATCCGCACCTCGGCCGGGCTTTCATAGGCCGGTCCGGTAAACTGAATATATACCCCTTGCTTTAACGGAATCTCCAGTTCTTCTGCCTTTTGCTTTAGCTTCTCCTGCAGTTCCTTTGCGTAGATCTGTGACATATCCGGAAACCGCACCCCAAGTTCCTCTATATTCGTTCCGATCAACGGCGATGGTACAAAGGAGGATATCTGATCCGTCAACATCATCAGTGTTCCCGGTGAAAACGTCCGGTTGATTCCACCGGCTGCATTCGTCAAAAATAGGATCTCTGCCCCCAGCAGCTTCATCAATCGAATCGGCATCACAACATCCGACATCACATATCCTTCATAATAATGCACACGCCCCTGCATAATCACCACCGGAACGGTTCCCATATATCCAAATACAAATCTTCCCTTATGACCGGCTACCGTAGACAGCGGGAACCCTTCCAGCTCCGAATATGGTACCGTATCCACGATCTCAATCTCATCTGCCAATGCACCCAACCCGGATCCTAAGACCAGTGCCACCTTTGGAACGATATGGATCCGTTCCCTGCACTGCTGATAGCATGTCATAAGCTTCTTATATGCTGTATCCATTTTTCTTTCCCTTTCATAAAAATATGTCCTTGACCTCGATATTTTTAGTATAACAAAGTCTGAAGTCAAGGACAACTACTTTATATGATGATGCAGACCATACCGCCATTTCCATCATTTACAATCTTCTCCATGGTATCCTGCAGTTTCATCTGACTTTCATCCGTGATCTTGCTGGTTTTGGTCCGCATTCCATCCTCCACCAGTTGTTCTACCGTCTTTCCAAAAATACTTACCTGCCAGATATCTTCCTGCCCCTCTGAATGAATATATTCTACCAGATCCTTTGCCTGCTGCTCTGCCCCTACGATCGGTGCAATCTCCGTTGTGATATTTGCCTTGATCATATGGATCGACGGTGCCTCCGCTTTGATCTTCACGCCGTATTTATTTCCATGCCGGATAACCTCCGGCTGTTCAATATGGATATCTTTATGTCCGGGTGTTACACATCCGTATCCCTTCAGCTTTACAGATTCCATTGCCTCTGCGACCTGCTCATATTCCTGCCGCTTCTCCGCCAGCTCTTTCAGTACCTGCATGAACTGGTATTCATTCTCGATCGGAACTCCCATCATCTCACTCAGCATCTGATAATAATAGGCATCATCCACTTGTATATTCAGATGAATCCTGCCATTATCCATCTCAATCGTATCCAGCTTGATCTTTTCTACATATTCGCTATCCGGGAAATCCAGATGGTACACATCCCGCACAACCGTCACCTGATTCAGAATATCTCTTGCCATATCCACCAGTGCGATCTTCACTTCTGCTTCCAGATTCAGAGCCTCCGCCCACTTCGGTATGTGAAAGTCCAGTTCTGTCACCGGAAACTCCAGCAGTACCGCCTGCAGGATCTCTGTGATATCCTCTTTTCTCAACTGATCCGCATTGACCGGAAGCACACGCACCCCATATACTTCCTCCAGCTCCTTTGCCAGCTCCAATGTCTCATTCGCATATGGTCGGGCACTATTCAACAACATAATATACGGTTTTCCCAGACTTTTCAGTTCCTGAATCGTCTTCTTCTCCGCCTCTATGTAAGACTCCCTTGGCAGTTCACCAAAGCTGCCATCGGTTGTCACGATCATTCCGATCGTAGAATGATCATGAATCACCTTACGGGTTCCCACTTCCGCAGCCTTTGTAAATGGGATCTCATAATCGAACCATGGTGTCTTCACCATACGCTCTTCCCCATTTTCCTCGTGTCCGGCTGCACCGTTTACCATAAACCCCACGCAGTCGATCATGCGTACCTTCATATCCACAGCTTCATTGATTCGGATACTGACTGCCTCCTGCGGAATGAACTTCGGTTCGGTGGTTGTTACTGTCTTTCCTGCCGAACTCATGGGCAGTTCATCTCTGGCACGTATCTTCACCGGTTCTTCCTCGATATTCGGCAGAACCATCAGGTTCATAAAGCGTTTAATAAATGTTGACTTTCCGGTTCGAACCGGTCCTACCACACCGATATACACCTCTCCGTTCGTCCGATTCCGCATATCCTCGTACAGATCATATGTAGCCATGTTATTGTCCATAAAAAAACCTCCCGCATATACTCATTCTATCTGGCATGACACTCTTGTCATAATGCATTGATACAGTATATGCGGGAGATCCGCTTAACATGTTAGATTCTCTTTATTTTCTTGTCTTTTTCTTTAACAGAAGTACCGCTCCCAGCATGCTGACTGTACCGGTCAGTCCGATCCAGGCGATTGGTGCCTGATCTCCGGTCTTTGGTCCCTTTGCTATATGCGAACTACTGGTATCTGCCGACGGCTGATCAAGCATAACGATCACCTCTGTTGTCAGCTTCTCATAGGTTCCTTCTGCATTCCGGATATAGATTTGTCCATCCCGATCCAGTGCAAAGGCGATGCTGTCTGCCACCTCATAGCCATTCGGTGCTGCAAGCTCCGTTAAGGTATAATACTGATACTCTGCTTCCTTCGGTGCGGTAAATACTACAGATGGAATCTGCACTGCCGCAGTTTCTGAAGAAAAGCTATATAGAATTTCCCCGGCCTCATTCTTTATGACAAGTGCTGCGCCGGCTAATCCTGCCTTACTTTCTGCATCCTGCTTTGCCACCTTCACTGTAATAGCAGTATCTACCATAGCAATCTGTCGATTCTCGGACTTTCTGCCATTTACATAAACATCTCCATTCTCCCGGATCTGGAAGGTGATCGGTTCTGCATATGCATAACCCTGTGGTGCTTCCTCCTCCGTTAAGGTATAGGTAATGCCCGTCCGGAAGGCGGTATCACTCAAGTAGGTTGGTATCTCTCCACTCACGAAGGTCATCGGCTGGAAGGCTGCATCCTCTGCGGTTGTGATCCGGAAAGTTGCTCCGGCGATGGTTGATCCGTCTACATCCTGCTTACAAACAGATAGCATCGGTCGATCCTGCATAATCAGCAGATTGTCTGCAGCCTTCGTGTAAATCTTCGTTCCGTCTGCTTTCTGCGTTACCGTATATACGATACCGTTGCGATCAATTGCAAACCGGATATCCTCTGCTACCCGATAGCCGGTCGGAGCTGCGACCTCACGGAGTATATACTCATGTAATGCCCCTGCCGTCTGATCTCCTACAGAACCCTTGCCTGCCGTCAACAGGGATGTATCGATTTTAACCTTTGTATCCCCGGTTGTCCATGCCGGTACCACCTGTGTCATCGTTTCTGCATCATAAATTGCCAGCTTTGCTCCATTCACCGGCTGTCCCGTTCCTTCTTCTACCTTCTGTACCGTCAGTTCAAACGTCTGATCCTCCATGTATATGGTCCGATTGTCTACCGCTTTTCCTTTTATCAGGACCTGATTCGTATTCGGATCAACTGTAAATGTGATTGGTTCCGCATAGCTGTAACCATTCGGTGCAGTCAACTCGGTCAGTGTATAGTGTTTTCCTTTTCTCAGCTCTGTAAAGCTTAAGTTCCATACTTTTTCTGTCGTTGTACTTGTCCATGTCTGTGTTGTAAAGTTTAAGTCATCCTCTGATGATAGCTGAAGCGTAGCCCCTATCACGGCTTGTGTTGTATCTCCGGCCTTCACCTTCGTAATTGTCAGATCTGCTTCCTGATCCACCATCACCACCGTATTATTATATACATTAGCGGTTGCATCTGCATCATTTGTAACGATACCGTTCTCCAGCCTCTGAATCACGACCTTACCATCCGATGTGAGCATAAACAAAATATCGTCTGCAAGCTTATAGCCTGCTGGTGGCTGAATCTCATGCAATACGTATGTCTGATCGGTCCGAAGCTGATCATATGAGATCTCTACCGCACCGTTGTCGGCAGACAGAATGGATTGATCCAGAACACGATTTCCCAGTCCGTTTGCTGCCGTTCCGTCATACTGATAAATCATCAGCTCTGCTCCGCCAAGTGCGGCATTCAGTCCATCGACCTTTTCCACTCTTAGCTGTAACCGCTGATCGCGTGCCAGCAGCGTCTTACTATCATATGTCAATGTAGCACCCGCTCCGGATACGAGGATAAACGCATACTTATTACCATCCTTCTTTACCCGGAAGGTGATCGGCTGCATCGTTGCATAGCCTGCCGGTGCCTTCTGTTCTACCAGTTGATAAGTCTCACCGATCGAAAATCTGCTTCCGTCCAGCTTATGTGCAGTACCGTCTGAGATCCAGCTCCATTCAGCACTGGCATCATTTCCATTCACATCCGTCTGTGCTCCATTTGCATTTGTAATTATAAACTCCGCTCCTGCCAGCCCGGTATCGGTTCCCGCATCCAGCTTCTGAATAAACAGATCCGTATCGACTATGACTGCATCCACCATATCGATCGAAGTAATCATACCTCCTGTTATCTGCCCCTGCTCGTATCGAGAGATGCTACCGTCATGCTTCACTGCAATGCTGACCGGTTCTGCTGTTACATATCCTTCCGGTGTTGTCAGTTCCCGAATCGTATATACATTTAAACCATCTTCCTCTGCCGGTGCCTCTAATATTCCCACCGGAAGTCCATAACCGGCCGCAGCCGTTGTCCATTCTGTCAGCTTCTGCCCCTTGCTGTTATACAATCCCAAAACAGCAGATTTCACATACTGCGCCGGTGTATTATTATCCAGCTTATGTACCATAAATGTAATCGGTGTATCCTTTGCTATAATCGTATTACTGCTCAGCGTTCCATTTCCACTCAGCAGTGTAACAGAGCCATCCTTTTCGATCTTAAACTCGATTGGATCCATATATGCATATCCCTGCGGTGCCTTTGTCTCTGTCAGCCGATAGGTTTGTCCGATATGAAGCTGATCATATGGAAGCTTAATCTTCGCCATATTACATGAAAGCGTTGTCAGCTTTGTATAGCTTCCGTTTGTCTCCTTCCGGTCTAACCTAAACTCCGCTCCTGTCAGAACCTCTCCTGTTACCGACTGCTTACTTAAGGCTATATCAATCCGGGTATCACTATAGGTTACCTTGTGCATGCTATCACTATTGATAATCACCGTCTTCTGCTTCGTACTCAGCGTATATCCGTTTGGAACTCCGGTCTCATGAATTACATAGGTGCCGAATGGCAGTTCATCAAATATAACCTTGCCGTTTGCATCTGTCGTTGCAATGCGATCGTTTCCGTTTTTATCCTTCACAACCGTCCCATTGACATCGGTCAGTGTGAATTCTACACCCTGCACCTTTCCGATGGATACCACATCGGTCTTTGTGATTTCAATACTTCCCAGAATCTGCTGATCCACAAAAGTGGCATTCGTCACATCCTGCTTTGCATAAGGAATCACAGAATCTGCTTTTGGATGATCCTTATCATCCTTATACGTATCCTCTCCTACCAGCTCCTCATAGGTAAAGGATATTTCCTGACTACTGATTGTATATCCGGCCGGTGCTGACAGCTCCTTTATGCTATAGGTCGTGGTCGCTGTATCAGCACTTGTACCAAGATCAATTAACCGGAAGTATACGATACCGTCTGCATCCGAATAAGCAGTACTAATCAACGACGGTGTCGTTCCGTTGGTTCGATACAAACCAAACTCTGCTTTTTCTAACGGCTGATTGTCAACAACCTTCTTCACCTTTACACTAATGATCGGATTTACAAACTTTTTATTTGTGATAACCAAATCCTCTGTGCTATTCACAGCTTTTGTAACTACCGTATCGCTATCCACTATCAACTTATACTCATTCGGATCCATGATATAAGATACGGTCTTTCCGTTCTCCTGTACTTCCGCCTTCGTTTCCTTCAGATAATAGGTGCCGTATGGCAGTTCTGTAAAGAGAACCTGTCCCAATGTAGCAGCCTCGCTGCTGGATATTGCTGTCTTTACTGCTATATGCTGTTCATCATACAGTGTAAACTCAATACCGCCTAACCCTACAGACCTCGGTATCCCATTCTCCGTATAGGAATAATTCTTCTGTATCCGAATACTACCATTCTGTTTTTTATTTGTAATCGTCTGTGCAATATGAACTGTCTGATCCGGATATCCATCATTATTTGTATCAGCATCTCTGATTGCTGTATCAATATCCGCCTTGGATATCGTCCATTCCGAGAGTTCGGTTCCGTTTGCAGCCGTCATATAACTATATCCCTGCGGACGTTTCGTCTCCTTTAGTACATAGTCTCCGTATGCCAGATTCTTAAAGGATACCTGTCCATCCGTACCGGTAGTTCCGGTTGCCACATATACGCCGTTTGCTGTATAAAGCCTAAATTCTGCTCCTGCTAACAATTTTGCTGCATCTGCACTATCGACCTTTGTGATCTCCAGATCAAACCGTTTGGTTTCGTTTACAATGGATACCGTCTGCTTCGTCTGACTATCTACCGTTACCTTTACCGGTGCTGCCGTATAATACTTCTCGTCAGTCGATGTCTCTATGAGCTGATAGTCTCCATATGGCAGATCTTCAAATGTTGCCTTTCCCTTTGCATCAGTTACTACCGTATATACGGTTGCTTCTCCATCCGGTATGTAATCCTTATAAGTACCGTCTGTATCCAGGTTCTGTAATTTAAAGGTAACGTTTGCCAGCGGTTTTCCCGGCAGACTGTCATCCGTCTTTGTGATTTCAATGCTTCCACTCTGTTTCTGATTCTCTAACGCAACTCTTTCTACTCGGTTTACCTGTTCTCCGGTCTGCCCAATCACAACAGAATACACCGTCGTATCCAGCACGTATCCATCCGGTGCTTCCAGTTCCTTATAATAATAAGTTTTACCCAGTATCAGATTTGAAAATGTAACGACACCGGTTGCACCTGTGGTTTTCGCTGCTTCTACCGGATAATTACAGCTTTCGTCAGTATAAAGTCCGATCTTCGCTCCCGCTAAATGATCTCCTGATACAGTAAGGCTACCACCTGCCTTAATCTTATGGATCTCCAGCGTTCCAACTGCCTTCCTGTTCGTCACCTGCAGATAGCTATTACCGGATATCGGCTCCTTGGTCGCTATCATACCGGGTACCGCTGCTCCGCTCTCATCTACATAAGCATACGTCGTATCTGCATCTGAGGTTATGTTTGCCTTTATGATATGTGTCATCGGTAGATAGCCCGGTGCGGAGACCGTTTCCTTGATATAATATGTCTCTCCGATCGTCAGACCACCAAAAGAGATCTGTCCATCCATCCCGGAGGTCTTGGTTGCCACCACATTTGTACCCGCCGCCGCATCTGCAAGGTTTTCATATAAGCAGAAGGTGGTATCTCTTACAGAAAGGCTGCTTTCTGCATCAATCTTATGAATATATACACTTCCGGTTGGTATTGCAATTGGTGTATTTTCTACAATTACCTCTTTATTTCTTGTGGTTGCATCAAAGTCTGCCGGTGCAGTTGTTACTTCTACACTGTCCGCAGGCAACACATATCCATCCGGTGCCTGAATTTCCTTCAGGACATACGTATAGTTCTTCTTTGGATCGATCCCTGTGAAGATTGCATATCCATTTGCATTTGTTGTTGCCTCCTGTACACAGACACCGTCCAGATAAAGCTGGAAAACAGCTCCCTCCAGTCCCTTTGTATGATCTTCGCTGTCTACCTTTCTCACATAGATTGCATAGTTAATCGTAGCACTGGCTGCCGCCTGCTTAAAGTTAATCCGTTCCAATACATTGGATACCGACTCGTACTCCTGTCCCTCTCCTGAGAAGTCGATTGTATTTGTGATCTGTTTGCCGCTATAATATCCGGATGCATGATTAAACAATACCCGGAACCGGAACACATAGCTTGTCGTTCCCAGATACTTATCATCGGCATCCTTTGGTAAAATGACCGTCAACATATTGTTTACACAGGTAATCTTGTAATCCGATGCACTGACTGCCTGTTCATTACCATTTTCATCGACTGTATATAATGTTCCGGACTCATATATATAAGCTTCATTCAACTGATCAGATATCTTCGGACCCTTAACTGCAGACAGATCATACCGTCCTTTATTGATGGTAACGGTCCAGTCTACATAGTTATTACCGGATCCGTAATTATGGGTTTTATCAATCACACCACCGACTGCTCCGGTCACCGTTTTTCCTTCTGTTTCCTCTGCCTTCAGATTATCCTCATAGGTCACACTAAGCGTTGCCTTGTTCGTATAATCCTGACGCTTTGTCGTTACCTCCGGATCGATCACCTTTGTCTTATACACGATCTGGAATGCTTTACCATCCAGAAACTGATTCACATCTGTATTCTTATCAAAGGTATAAGCAATTGTCTGCTGTTCATCCGCACCGCTTCCCTGCGTTCCCAATGTAATCTCATCCGTCGTCGGATAATATTTCGGATTCCAATCACCATATCGAACACAAAGAGATCCCGGCACATACTCTGTTCCGCCAGGCAGAATATCCGAAAACTTCATATCTTCAATCGTATGAGTCGTACTATTTACAGTTACAACCCATTGAATGGTGCCATCCTTGTCTGTGATCTGTCCATCTTTGCTGATCAGATCTGCATTCTTTACCTCCACCCACATCGTTGCGGTTCTCGTTATATTATATGGTGGGTCAAGCGTCACCGTATTTGTAAAGTTATGCCCACCGATTGCAACGGTATCCTTCACTTTGGTTGTTATATAGAGTTCCCGCTTTCCGGTAACATTTTTAAGTTCAATACTGGTTCCATCCTCCGATATCGTTTCCCCTGCTTCCAGTCCTTCTATGGATCCATATTCCATATCGGATCCATAGTTTTCCGTCAGTGTGATATCTCCCATATCGATTGCACTTTCATTGACCGTAATCTTCCACTTCATAGTCTGTGTTACCGAATCATAGGAATTATTCACGGGTTCCTTCTTTAACAGAGATACACCCGGAACCGTACCTTCTTTGGTTACATTATACTTGCCTCCCATTAAGGATGCCTGATTCTTCAGGGTATCAAGGGAATACCCGGCATCTGTAATCTTCGTCTTATATGTAATGGTATAGGTATTCTTATCTTCCTGATCATTAAACTCAATCTGAAAAGCATTCGTATTGGAATCCACTCTTAATGTAGCATTCGCTCCTAATGCAGGCTGAATCGTAATGTCACCGGCAGTTTCCGGCACCTGCAGTCCCGACCGAACCGTATCCGTCAATGTTGCCCCAGCCAGATTTAACTGTTCTTTATTTAACACAACCGTCCATGTAACATATTCTGCATCCGCATCCATGACTCCGGTCTTTTCCAGCATGTTCGGCTGGATCGTAACCGTTCCGGTTGCATCACTTCCCGGTATATTCGAATCTTCCGGTGTAAATAGGATGGTATTGTTCTGACTTACAGTGGTATTCGCTGTAATGGCTCCATCCCCGAATATAGTATCCGGGTAAGTCGTATAAAAGCGGATCACACTCTGATAATAGGACTTACAGTCCGATACCTCGATCTCCACATTCTGTCCGGCAGACTTATCTGTAATACTTCCGGAAAGATAATTACCGGTGGTATCGATTCTAGCTGAACCCGGTACATACGTCCATCCGTCCGGCAATGTATCCTTTAAGGTTCCGCTTACCGGCGTAGAACCATTGGTCTGCATGGAGATTACCCATTCCACATAGTTCTTTCCGTCTACATTCTTCACCGTACCGGACTTATAGATCTGAACGGCTGTCGGATTCTCCGGCTTTACTGTTGAATCGGTTGTTGTAACGGTAGCCGTAATCGGCTCGGACTCTGTTGGGAAGCTGATCGTCACCTGTTTTCCGCCAGTCTGGTAAGAGCTGTCCAGACTGCCACTAAAGGATACATTAAAAAATACATCATGCTGATCCTTCAGTTTATCATTAAACACATAAACCAACCGATTATTTTCCTGATCGATCTTAACCGTACCGATTGATTCGCCCTTACTCGAATCAATCAGATCCAGAGTTTCATTTAAACCAAACTCTGACTTCATCTCCTTCGGGAGTTCATAATAATACTCTTTTCCTATCTCGATCTGATTTCCATCTGAGATCTTATAATTCAATATCATTGATATTAATGCATTTGCCGGTATCTCCGCATTTGGATTTGCCCTCAGGTCAATCTCATTCGCATACAGCTCGGAATCGACCGTCGTTACGGTTGTACCGTCAAACAATGTTGTTTTTCCGCTATCCTCAGACCTTGCAATCTTTATATCCGCCGGCAGCAGTGTTGCCACCATGACCAGCATCAGGCAGATTGCTGCCACTCTCCGCCAAAAACTACTTCCATGAATATTTCTGAAAAAACGCTTCATATCGGTTCCTCCCCTTACTTTCACTATCTATATTTTTATCGTCGAATATTCCTTTCCATTCAAGGTTCACTTACCATTAAATTAGCATAATTTCTCACAACTTTCAACAGAATCCGGTACTCCTTTTGTGCATATTTTATATCTTTTATAGTTTTTTACTGTTCTCGGATCGGACATGCCGGAACCGGATGCACCCCAGTTCTCCCCGACAGGTTTCGCACCGAAGATTCTGATTGGTTGCCGGATAGAACCGCTCCGGATGAAGGAGATGACTCAGCTCCCAGCTTCCAACCACGATCAATGCCCCGGTCAGCAGACTATAGGCATAAAATCCCGGTATATAAAGAAGTGGCAGGATCAGCATCAAAGTATCCCAATTATAGATTCTACACTGTGTACAGCACCGATTCCGCATCAGTACAGACCGGAACGGACACCAGATCAGAATACACACCAGATCTCCCACATAGAACAGACATGCCTCGATCAGCAGCATCTGATCGGTAAGAAGCCGATAATGACGCAGGACTCCCATAATCACCGCGACCAGTACCCATGCAGCCAGTACGATCCCTGCTCCTCTCTGTCCTTTCCTTCTCTGCTCTTTATACGCAGTTTCACATGCCACAGTCTGCTCCGTATATCCTTGCGTTGGCGTATATTCAGATGCCAGATGCTTCATACACCCCCGCGGCTTCCACTTTCTCAGTGGCAGAAGCTTCTCCAGCATATACCAGAGCCACAACGCCCATAAAATATGCAGGACGGAAAAGTGCTGAAAGAATCCCATTCCTTTCAGCACTTTCATTTCATCCGGATACAGCCCGGTTACCACAGCTACGCCAGCCAGTACAAGAATCCGCAGCCCGAACTTTATCCAGTATCGCTTATATAATCGTATTGTCTTTTCCGGAAACCTCTTTTTATCCTTCATTCCTTCTACCACTGACATTCTGATGTCCGATTTCGCACCAGCAGAGATAGTACCGCATCCTTTGCAGCTACGCCATCAAAGAGTACATGGTTTACCTGTTCGGTAATCGGCACCTCTACACCATACTTTTCAGCCAGCTTCAATGCTGCCTTTGCAGAATAGACACCCTCTACTACCATTTTTACTTCATCCATTGCTTCCTGATAGCTCTTTCCCTGTCCGATCAGATATCCGGCATTATGATTCCGGCTATGACTACTGGTACAGGTCACGATCAGATCTCCGATTCCGGACAGCCCGGCGAAGGTCTCTGCTCTGCCGCCCATCGCCATTCCCAGACGGGTAATCTCTACGATTCCTCTGGTGATCAGGGCTGCCTTCGTATTATCTCCATATCCTAAGCCGTCGATGATACCGGCCGCCAGTGCGATAACATTCTTTAAGGCCGCGCCCAGCTCAATTCCTACCATATCCGGGCTGGTATACACACGGAATACCGGACTCATAAATGCATCCTGGATCGTCTCCGCCGTTTCCTTATCATGTGCACCCGCTACGACCGTTGTCGGAATCTTCCGTCCAACTTCTTCCGCATGACTCGGTCCGGAAAGTACGCCAACTCTGGCATTGTGAATCTCGTCTTCGATCACATCCGTCATATTCATCAACGTATCTTCTTCGATTCCCTTTGCCACATTGACGATGATCTGTCCATTCTCCACATATGGCTGCATCATCTTTGCCGTTGACCGTACAAAGATTGACGGTACTGCCAGAACCAGCATATCCCTTCCCGAAATACTGTTTTCCAGCTCATTTGTCACAGCGATTCGATCGGGAATCCGAACACCCGGCAGCTTCTCTACCTGCTCCCGCTTCTCATCGATCATCTCGACCTCGCGTTTATCGATTGACCATAAGGTTACTTCATGTCCATTTTCACACAACAGGACTGCCAGAGCGGTTCCCCAGCTTCCTGCTCCCAATACACTGACCTTCATACTACTACCTTCCTTTTATACTTCACTGCCAGAGTTCTCCGGCTTTTCCTGCGTTTCCTCTACAGGCTGAACTGCCTTCTTCTGTCCCAGCTTACTCTCCTGTCCGCGAACCAGCCGAACAATGTTTGCCTTATGTTTATAGATCGCCAGTCCTGCCAGACAGCCCAGTACCACGATACTTTCGACTACATACTGCTGTCCCAGATGATAGGTATGCTCCGGGTTGATCAAAACAAATACCATATACATAATCCACATCTGAAGCATCAGTATAATGGATCCCAGTGATACATAGCGGGTAATTGCCACCACGACTACAAACACGATCAGACACGGAATAATGATCCGCAGATCCAATAAGCTGATAACAGCTCCGGATATCGTAGAGATACCCTTACCGCCCTTAAAGCCCATATAAAATGGAAATACATGTCCCAGTGCGGTGCCGAGTCCGGTATAAATCACCATCAGCAGTGTGATGTCCGGATGAATATGGTTGAATACGATCCGAACGATCAGACAGGCGATCACACACTTCAAGCAGTCTCCCACATACACTGCTATTCCTGCCTTTTTTCCCAGCACACGCAACGCATTGGTAGCACCGGAATTTCCGCTTCCGTACTCCCGGATGTCGATATGATGAATCTTACCGATAATATAGGCTGTCTGAAACAGTCCAAATGCATACCCCAGAATCAGACAAATGATTCTGTATACAATCTCCATTCCCATATTATGATTCCTTTCTCTCACGTATAATAAATTTTAATGGTGTACCCCGGAACCCAAAGGTATCCCGGATACGGTTTTCCAGATATCTGGTATATGAAAAGTGCATCAGCTCTTTATCATTTACAAAGATCACAAATGTCGGTGGTTTTACAGACACCTGGGTTACATAGTAGATCTTTAGCCGCTTTCCCTTATCACTCGGTGGCTGTTGCATCGCCACTGCCTCACTGACAATCTCATTCAATACACCGGTTGCGATTCGAAGCGAATGATTCTCGATTACAGCATCGATCATGTCAAAAAGCTTCGGCAGCCGCTGTCCGGTCTGTGCAGAAATAAAGATCAGCTCCGCATACGGTGCAAAGGACAGGACATCACGGATATCCTCTGTATACCGATAGATCGTCTTATCGTTCTTTTCTACCAGATCCCACTTATTGACCGCAATGATTAGGCCCTTGCCCCGCTCATGTGCGATTCCGGCGATCTTGGCATCCTGTTCGGTAACACCCTCAACAGCATCGATCACCAGCACTGCGACATTGCAGCGTTCAACTGCCGATACAGTCCGAATGATGCTATACCGCTCCAGATCCTCTTTGATCTTACTCTTTCTTCGAAGTCCTGCGGTATCAATAAATACATACCGGTTTCCGTTGCGGACAACCTCCGTATCGATCGCATCTCTGGTCGTTCCGGCTATATCGGATACGATCACCCGTTCTTCACCCAGAAGCCGGTTAATGATCGATGACTTTCCTGCATTCGGCTTTCCGATGATTGCAATTCTCGGCCGCTCATCTTCCGCCTCATCCTTGCTGTTATCCCCAAAATACTTTATGACTTCATCCAGCATATCGCCCAGTCCTAACCGCGAAGATGCGGATATCGGCTGCGGATCGCCCAGTCCCAGATTATAGAACTCGTAGACATCCGGCATGAACTTCTCAAAGCTGTCTACCTTATTTACCACCAGAACGATCGGCTTATGTGATCGTCGCAGCATATCTGCCACCTTATAGTCTGCATCCACCAGTCCCTGTCTGACATCGACCAAAAACAAGATGACATCCGCTGTCTCGATCGCGATCTCTGCCTGTTCCCGCATGAACTTTAACAGCACATCACTGGACTCCGGCTCGATGCCGCCCGTATCGATCAGGGTAAAATAGTGATCTAACCAGGTGACATCCGCATAAATCCGGTCTCTGGTTACGCCCGGCGTATCCTTCACGATGGATATCTGTTCACCTGCCAATACATTAAATAACGTAGACTTTCCCACATTCGGTCGTCCTACGATAGCTACGATTGGTTTACTCATGTTCTCTCTCCTTATACCTAAACCGGACCGGTTCCGCAGGCTGTTCCATACGTCCCGGTCTGTGTATCTGTTCTTCTTCTATCAGAGCCTGAATAAAGCCCATACCATTTGATTTTACAATATGAATCGGTACTTGTAAAGCCTTTTGGACATCTTGCAGGGAAATGTCATCTAAGAAGATATCCTCATCTGCCTTTAATACAACGGATGGAAGTACCACCCAGTCCCCCAGATCCAGCGGTTTCAGTTGCTCTATAATATCAGTCGCCGTTAACAGTCCGGTAACGGTAATCCGCTCTCCGAAGAAATGATTTGTGATACAAACCACCTGAAACTCCATATTCGGAAACTTTTGCTTTACCTGTTCTGCTGCCCAGCAAATGGTCGGATAGATCAGCTTTGCAGTTACCATCGTAACCGTTCCTTTCCGGTCATCGCCCTCGATCTGATCCAGTGCCTCAGCAAGATCCTCCCGGAACATCCGTACCATACCGACACCATTTTCATACTGGATATATCCGTCATAGCGTTCTGCTTCCGGCACATCCCGTCCGGCTAATATATACCATTCATCACTGGCATGGATAAAATGGATTCCATACTTCTCATATGCTTCCCGCTGATACCCTTCGATGATATCCAACACTTCTTTTGCATCCTCCGCATCAAATGGTTCCAGCGGATAAAGTCCGTCCCGGTACTTCGTCAGTCCGACCGGCACGACAGATACACTCCGCATCACCGGTGCATAGGAAAGCAGATCCTGTATCGAACGCTTCAGCTCCTCTCCGTCATTCACACCCTTGCACAGTACGATCTGACCGTTCATCGGAATCTCAGCCTCATATAACCGGTCAATCTTCTTTAATGCATCTCCGGCAAACCGGTTAGTCAGCATCTTACAACGCAGCTCCGGGTTCGTTGTATGCACAGAAATATTGATTGGTGCCAGATGAAAACGAATGATCCGATCGATATCCTTATCCGACATATTGGTTAATGTAATGTAGTTTCCCTGTAAAAAAGACAGTCTGGAATCATCATCCTTAAAGTACAGGGTTTCCCGCATTCCCTTCGGCATCTGGTCAATAAAGCAGAACATACACTTATTTCTGCAGGAATGATACTCGTCCATCAGGCTGTTTTCAAAAACCAGCCCAATATCCTCGGTATAGTCCTTCTCGATCTCCAGCTCCCACTCTTCTCCATCCGCCTTTCGGATCAGAAGCAGAACCTCTTCCTCTTCGATCAGAAACTGATAGTCAAAAATATCTTCGATTTCTTCCCCGTTTACCTCCAGCAGATAGTCCCCGGCCTCGATTTCCATTTCTTCCCCGATGCTGCCCGGCTTCACCTCCCGGATCCGGTGCTCATGCTTACGCTTTGGAAAAGACTGCTTTCCGGTCTGCCACTGCTGCTTAGATGGCTCATATTCATTATGATTCTTATTCACAGACCGTTCACTCCTTTTCTATCTCCTGATCGTGACCTTTTAACATAATGACGGCTGCCAGATTGCCACGCTTTCCCTGACTCGCCCGATGAGAGTATAAAAGTTCCGGATTGCAACAGGTGCACAGATCGGTCACTTCGATATGTTCCTTCCGTATACCCGCATTTTGCAAGATATAGGTATTTGCCTTCCACAGATCCAGATGATACTTTCCATTCCCGGTATTCTTTAGAATATCGGCTGCCTCCTGCTCGGAAAATGCCTGTTCAAATTCTTCCGCTACATCCGCACTGATTTCATAACAGCTCCGGCAGATAGAAGGACCGATCGCACACAGGATATCTCCCGGCTGCGATCCGTACTCTGTTTGCATATATTCTACCATGCATCGCCCCATTCCGGCTACGGTTCCCCGCCATCCGGAATGTGCCAGAGCCACTACCCGTCGAACCGGATCATAAAAGAATATCGGCACACAGTCCGCATAAAACGTTATCAACGGAATATCCGGTTGATCCGTTACCAGTCCATCAATCTCCAGTATATCAGAATCCCGGCAGATTCCCTTTCCACAGTCAGACTCTGTCACCTTACGGATATGTGTCTCGTGAACCTGATCCGAGAATACCAGCCGTGTTTCGTCATATCCGACCGCCTGTGCAAACCGCCGGTGATTCTCCAGCACTGCCTCCCGGCGGTCTCCCCGATGAAAGCTTAGGTTCATTGTTCCCAGATAGCCCTCACTGACACCACCGAGCCGCGTGCTGAAGCCATGTACCAGCTCCGGCCGTTCCAGACTCCGAAAGGTCAGATAGGGAACTCCCTGTACCTCCCTTATATGTGTAGATTGATTTTTATTTGCATAGGTTATCGGTATCATCCTGTTCATCCTCCAAATGCGTTACTTATATGCCGGATCGTTCCATCTCCATATATAGCGATTACATCAAAACGACACGGTCTTCGAGTCTTCTCTCCATGATCTGCATAATGACAGGCCGCCACCTGATAGATCTTTCTCTGCTTCTGCCGATCGACTGCCTCCAATGGATCTCCGTATGCATTACTTCTCCGATATTTCACTTCACAGTATACGATTGTTCCGTCTGCATCCTCTGCGATCAGATCAATCTCACCAAATGCATTTCGATAATTATACTGCAGGATATGGTATCCCTTCTCCTCCAGATAGGTTCCTGCCACCTGTTCATACCTGCTGCCTACTACCCGTTTGTTCATTTTGGTTCCTTTACCTTGCTCTTTAACTTATCCATGTGATCTACATAGACCATGATCTCCGCTACCACACCGTAAAGCTCCGGTGGGATATAGTCACCGATATCCAGGTGCATCAATGTCTCCGCCAGACCTTCATCCACATAGGTCGGGACATCATGCTCCTTAGCCTTCTGGATGATCCGCTCCGCCAAAACTCCCTTGCCGGATGCCACGACCTGCGGTGCCTGATCCTCCGGATCATATAACAGGGCAACTGCCTTTTGTGTTTTCTCCGATGTATGCTCCGTCATCCGTTTCCTATCCTCTCATATCAAATGTGTACCGTGTCTGCCCGGTAGTCAGATCCTGCTGAAACATCTCATCCACCACCGGATCGGATACCGGCCTTTCCTTCCGATCTATATCCGTCTGCTTTACTGCCTTCTCCACCCGATTGGTATATACATACCCCTTCTTCGTCAGCTTTTGTGCCAGTTCTTCCATATTATCTGCCACCAGCGATACCGCTGTCTCATCTGCCATGGTAAAGTCTGCATGCAGCTTCTTATCCTTTAACCGTACCAGAATATCTGTACTTCCCAGATGCGGCATATCCAGATGAAGCAGTACCTTTACACCATCCTTTCCCTGTTGCAGCTTCTTTCGGTTTGCATATACATACAATTCCGAGTTTGCATCCTGCTCATTCATCCGCATAGGAAGCTGTGCATATACAAACTGTTGATTCAACTGCTGCATAAACTGCAGGTTCTCACGCATATTTCCGGACTGCTCCTGATAACTGCTTCCATTTCCGCCAAACTGCTTCAGTTGCTCTGACAGCTTCTCTGACTGTTCAAACAGCTTCTGATATAACCGGTCGATCTCCTGCGGTTCTTTCATGGTCTTCGGATCCAGTGTCCATTCTTCCTGTATCCCCTTCTCCAGAAGCTGCAGATAAGAACCACTCTTCATAAAGCGTGAAACCGCCTCCTGATCCGGTGCCTGCTGAAGCATCTGTGTAAGCTGTGTAAGAAACTGCCCGGTCGTTTTCTGTGGCTTGACGGCCTGCCGGATCTGTTCCTCGGATAGACCGGCTTCTGCAAGCAGCTGTCTCACCGCCTCCGACAGTTGCCTTGATACTGCCGGTTCCGCCGGTCCCTGTTTGCTTTGCTCTGTTCCTGTCGATGCAACTTTCGAATCTATAGACTCTGTTTCCATCTCCGGCTTCCACCCAAAGAGTTCCGTCAACTGCTGATTCCATACCTGCAGTTCGGATGGTGTCTGGTTCTGCAGGATTCCTTCGGTCTCTCCAAGGAAACTCTGCACAGCCTTACCAATCTGACCGGATAGCTGATGTTCCTGTTTCGTATACTGTGCATACTGCCGGATCGTTTCCTCCGTTACCGGCAGTTCCAGCCGATTCATCGCTACCAGCTGCTTTACGTCTGCCTCCGGGAATCGAACAGCCTGCTGCATAACCTTCTGCATATGTGCCCGATCTAATGGCATACCGGCCTCCATCAGTGCATTTGCGATCCCCACATTTCGTTCGGATGCTGTCAGTCCGTTTGCAGCCAGTGCTTTCATGGCCGCCGCATTCTGTTCTGTCTCTCCCTGTGGTTCCATCGGTCGGATAATGACCTGATCTCCCTGATGCTCCTTCACCTGAAACAGTAACTGCTGTCCAATGCTTAGTTCGACTGCTTCGCCCATTCTTGCATGAAGAAGCTGCTGATTATCGAGCAGGATCGTTACATCCTGTGCGGTTATATCTGTGATCTGCCCGGAAAACATCTGCCCCGGCTTCCAGCCATCGGAAGCCGCCATCTCAGAGCCAGCCTGCATTCCGATCCGTTCCTGTCCGGCGGAACGCATTGCGTCTGCCATCCGACTTCCTATCGTCTCTCTGGCATCCATTGTATGAAGGTTCTGTCCGAATATATTCATAACTGATCTCCTTTCAGACATCTTTCCTGCAGTCTCATAGACTCCTAACCGATCGCATCAGCACAGATTCTTGATAAATGTCCGTCTGTGAATTTCGCACGGACCATACTTTTTAAGTGCCTGTATATGTTCCGCGGAGCCATAGCCCTTATTCCGTGCAAAGCCATACTCCGGATACATCTCATCGTAGATGCACATCAGCCGATCCCGCTCAACCTTTGCCACGATACTGGCTGCTGCAATGGAAATACTTTTGGTATCTCCTTTTATTATCGGCACCTGAGGAATCGATACGGAAGGGATTGTCACCGCATCATTCAATAAAATCTGCGGTGTTACAGAAAGCTTCTGAATCGCCTGTCGCATAGCTACATAGTCCGCCTGCAGGATATTGATCTCATCAATCGTTGCCACATCTGCCATCCCCACCGCATAAGTGATTGCAGCCTGCCGGATCTCTTCATATAGTTCTTCCCGCTTCTTCTCACTGAGCTGCTTCGAATCATTCAGGTACAAAAGATTTACATCCTTTGGCAATACAACCGCTGCCGCCATCACCGGACCGGCTAACGGTCCCCGTCCTACTTCATCGATACCGCACACATAATCATAGGTCGCCCACTGCTCATATTCATAGGTCTTCATTTTTTCTATTCTTTGCAGTTCTGCCTGCCACTGTTCCAGCCGCTTTACAGCTCTTGCCACTTCCTTCCGGACACCGGACCGTTCATCTTCTTTATACTGCCCGATATACTTCGGCAGTTCCTCATAGGCTGCATGCTGCAACACTGTCTTTATCTCCTGTACACTACTCATACTCCAATTTGACCTCTTTCTCCTGTTCTTCATTCATGATCAATCTTTCCCAGACGATTGAGCGGCCACAGACGAAAAACGGCTCTTCCCTGAATCTCATCTCTGGTAATCATCCCTACATTTTCATATCGACTATCCTGACTGTTATTCCGATTGTCTCCCAGTACAAAGTATTCGTTTTCACCGATGGTGACCGGCTGTGCCGCCAGCCCCCGCTTGGACTCCTGAATCACTTCATTTCCATAATGCTCCGACAATGCTTCGCCTTCATTATGAATCGTGCCGTCTGCATTCTGATACAGGGTTTCTTCCGTTCCGATATAGATTGTTCCATCCGGATCGATATAAACCGTTTCTCCCGGCAGTCCGATGATTCGCTTAATATAGTACGTATTCTCATCCTGATACGGAAATACTACGATGTCATACCGCTGCGGATCCTGAAACCGATATGTTAACTTATCCAGCCAGACACTCTCCCCATCATGTAATGTACTCTCCATGGAGTGGCCGATCACCTCAGACCGTCTGCCCACAAAGTTCCAGATCAGACATACCAGCAGGGCGATTCCTGCAATGTACAGCACGATTTTAATCAATTCATGGCGGACATGAAGTTCATCATCATATTCCACCTGATTTTTCTGAATAATACCCATATGCTTCCTTTCAATGGATCTTCTACTTCATCAGTCTATTCGGGACGTTCCAATGTCATACGTCCCAGCTTTCCATTTCTGTAATTCTCCAACAGAATCGCCGCTGCCTTATCGTAGTCCGGCTGATCTCCCTTTAACTTACACTGCCGGTTCTCGGCGATCTGGGACAGAATCGCATAGCTTTCCGCCGATTCATCCGCACGGTAATTCTCAGCTAAAACCCCCGGATAATTCTTTACCAGATACGAAATGAGTTCCAGTGCCAGTTCCTGAATATTCAGGATATCATCCTTGATGGAACCGATCAGTGCCAGCCGCACACCTACCTGCTGATCTTCAAATTTCGGCCAGAGAATCCCCGGTGTGTCCAACAGTTCTACGTTTTTATTCATTCGGATCCACTGCTTTCCCTTCGTCACACCCGGTTTGTTCCCGGTCTTTGTACAGGCCTTACCCGCATAAGAATTGATAAAGGTCGACTTTCCGACATTCGGAATGCCTACGATCATAGCCCGGATCGGCCGATTCAGGATTCCACGCTTCCGATCCCGTTCAATCTTCTCCTTACAGGTTTCCTGTATAACACCTGTTATCGCCTTTATACCCGCTCCGGATCTGGCATTGATCTTTGCAACCGCGAAGCCCTTCTTCTGATAATACTGTTCCCACTGTGCAGTAATTTTGTCATCTGCCAGATCCACCTTATTTAACAGGATCAGCCGGAACTTGTTCTTCGCCAGTTCGTCAATATCCGGATTCTTGCTGCTATACGGAACCCTCGCATCTACCAGCTCGATCACAATATCTATAAGCTTTATATCCTCCTGCATCATACGGACAGCCTTTGTCATATGACCAGGATACCACTGTATATTCATAGTTTACCTCTCGTCTGCTTCGGAAACCACCGATAGCTTACCTTTCCCAATATCTCATTTTCCAGAATATTTCCCATATTAGCGAATCTGGAATCCTCACTGTTATTCACATTATCGCCCAGCACGAAATACTCACCCTTTCCCAGCGTGACGCCATCCAGTGCCAGACCTTCTGTCGATATCTTCTCATCAAACGGCAGTCCGGTCAATACTACCCCATCGATAAAGATATAACCATCCTGTATCGTAACTGTTTCTCCCGGCAGCCCGATCACCCGTTTTACATTGTAATAACTGTTATCGCCCTCGCGCAGTTTAAATGCCACCATATCAAACCGTTTTGGCTCCCCAAACAGATACTGCACCTTATTTACGATCACCAGATCTCCGCTCTGAAGGGTCGGTTCCATGGACTGTCCTACGATCCGCAGTGTCTGCCAACCAAAATTTACCAGACTGTAGCCCAGGATCACTACGATCAGTATGGATACCGCATAGCTTCCCAGTGTCCGTATCAGTTGACGCTTATTGATTTCCTTTTTTTCTCTGGTGTGCCGCAGACGATTCCGATTGGCCCGCAGATATGCACGTCTTCCACCACGTCTTCTCATTATGCTCCCACTTTCTATCTTCTATACCTACTGTTCATTGTTTAAATATACTCCGTTTCCCCTTGTCTCCGCAAGAGGAAATCGATGACACGAAAAAAGCAGGGAACTCACGCTCCCTGCCCTTTTGCTAATTACAGCAATTATTTTACTAATTCCTTAACCTTAGCGCTCTTACCAACACGATCACGTAAGTAGTTCAACTTTGCTCTACGAACCTTACCATGTCTGACAACCTCAACCTTTGCTACATTTGGAGAATGTAATGGCCAGGTTCTCTCAACACCGGTACCGTTAGAAGTCTTTCTTACTGTGAAAGTCTCTCTGTTGCTGCCGCCCTGTCTCTTTAATACAGTTCCCTCGAAGATCTGAATTCTTTCGCGGTTACCTTCCTTAACCTTAGCATGAACACGTACTGTGTCACCTACGTTAAACTCCGGTACTTCTGTCTTGCACTGAGCAGCCTCAATGTTCTTGATAATATCGTTCATTTGTGTGACCTCCTTATTATTCAGACGTTCTTGCAAAGCCTGTTCGCAGAGGACCGTCCACTTCTCACAACTTCACTAATGTACCATAGATTCACCCGGATTGCAAGCCTAATATTTGACATTTCTTATGAAATTCGATACATTTAAGATACTTTACAGTATACGTGAACAAATGTAAAAAAGGAAGTACCTAACATGAGTAAATCAATCATTATAATCGGTGGCGGAGTTGCAGGCTTAAGCGCCGGTATTTACGGGCAGATGTCCGGTTTTGATACAATCATCTACGAAAGAAACGGAATCCCGGGCGGTAACTGCTCCGGCTGGAGTCGAAACGGCTACCACATCGACAACTGTCTGCACTGGCTCACCGGAACCTTAGATGATACCATGCAGAACCAGATCTGGAGAGATCTGGGTGTACTGGGAGATGATATCGCGATTATCAAGCGGGATTCCTTCTTCTGCTCGGAATGGGGCGGACAACGCATCTATCTCTGGCGGGATCTGGAACGAACCCGACAGGATATGCTGACACTGTCACCGGAGGACGAACATGAGATCAACTGTTTCATTGACTATGTCCGACTGGCGGATACCGTCCTGACCTCCCGCAGTGAACCAAAAGAACTCCTGCATACGATCAGTGAAATGAACTTCTCTCTCACACATGGGGAAATGGCGAAGGCATTTATTGAATATATCGGTCTGAATCTGGAGGAGCTGGCAAACCGCTTTCAGCATCCGCTCCTACAGAAGATCTTTTTAGACTTTATGGCAAAGGACTATGAGGCCTATTGGCTGGTTCTGGCCTATTCTTTCTTTGTAACCGGCAACGGGGATCTGCCGGAGGGTGGTTCGATGGGAATGGTTCGCCATATGTGCGACACCTATCTCCGACTGGGTGGTCGCCTGGAGTTAAACACACCGGTAGAACAAATCCTGATCAATAAAAAGAAGTTTGAGATAGAACCGATTCTCTCTCCATTCCGCGACCTGACACTCAAGGAACTGGCCGAACGGGTAAAGGATGGTACGATCAGCCGGAAGACTGCAAAGCAGCTTCAAAAAGAAACAAACCGAAAAAAACCGAAGAAGTTCTTTGCCCGGAATGCAGATGGTGTGCTCTTGTACAACGGCTCCGTAAGAAAAGCAGACTATATTATCTGCGCCTGTGATATCAACTATACCTTTCGACAGCTCTTAAAAAAGAAATACACACCTGCTTCGATCCGCAAGGTTTATAAAGACAAAAAACAGTACCCACTATACAGCTCCTTTCAGGTTGCTTTCTCCGTAGATGGTCTTCTGTCAGAGATCGATGATACCGTCAGCTTTGACTGCAGTCCGCTGGATGTCGGACTCTGCCGGGTGGATCGCATCTGCATCAAGAACTATCGAGGCTACGGTGATTATATCGCACCGGCCGGAAAGACCGTGATCCAGTGCAGTATCGTCCAGTATGAACGGGACTATAAGTACTGGAACCGCCTGTATCAGAAGCGGGATCAGTATCTGCGCGCCAAGCAGAACACTGCAGAAGCCATCAAGATGCGGATAGAAACCCGTTTTCCGGAATACGAAGGCCGTCTTCATCTTCTGGATGTATGGACCCCCGCCTCCTATGCCAAACGGATCAATGACTATAAGGGAGCTTATATGCGTTTTATAACGAAAGCAACCAGTACCAATGCATTCTTATCCTCGGATGTCCGTGGACTCCGCAATGTTTATCTGGCCAATCATTGGCTTCGCTATCCGGGTGGTGTACCAACCGCTGCATACATGGGAAAAATCGCTGTGAAAGCGATCGAAAAAATCGAAGGGATGAGCTAAACTACTCATCCCTTTTTCAACAGATCCGGTCGTCGCTCCATCGTCCGCTTCACTGCCTGCTCATGTCGCCACGCCTCTATATTCGCATGATGCCCGGATAACAGGATATCCGGCACCCGCTTTCCCATGAACACTTCCGGTCTGGTATACTGTGGATATTCCAGCAGATTCTCGTGAAAGGATTCAAACTCCGCCGACACCTCATTATTCAGTACCCCCGGTACCAGTCTGGAGATACAGTCAATCATCACCATTGCCGGAAGCTCTCCTCCGGTCAGTACATAGTCTCCGATCGATATATTGTCTGTTACGATCATTTCCAGAATCCGTTCATCAACACCTTCATAATGTCCACAAAGGATGATCAGATCTTCCTCCTGTGCCAGATCTTCCGCTATGCTCTGTCGGAAGGTCTGCCCCTGTGGTGTCATATATACCACCCGCGGCTGCTTTCCGATCTGATCCGTAATATGCTTCCATGTCCGATAGATCGGCTCTGCCTGCATGACCATCCCGGCACCACCGCCGTATGGATAATCATCGACATGTCCATGCTTCTCGGTCGTAAAGTCCCGGATATTCACTGCTTCTATATCGATCAGATGATTCTTCATTGCCCGTCCCGTGATACTGGTGGACAGCCCCTGCATGATCATCTCCGGAAATAGTGTCATTACATGAAATCTCATTCCAGCATTCCTTTCATCAAACGTACCGTTACTCTCGGTTCTTCCACATCTACGTCGAGTATGCACTGTGGAATCGCCGGAATCAGAAGTTCCTTTCCGTCCTCCATTCGAACCACATATACATCATTGGCTCCCGTCTCCATTACATCGGTAAGGGTTCCCAGACAGGTTCCGTCCTCTTCATATACCTTTGCATCTATAATATCTGCGATGTAGAACTCTCCTTCTTCCAGAGGAACTGCATTCTCTCTGCTTACCCATAGTCCTGCACCCTTGTACTTTTCGATATCATTTATATTATCATAGCCCTTAAACTTCAGAATCGCCTGATTTTTAAAGAACTTGCAGCCTTCTACTTCAACCGGCAGCTTCTGCTTTCCGGTATCGATCATACATTCCTTTAACCAGCGGAAGCGATCCAGATCATCCGTCGTGGGATATACCTTTACCTCACCGCGAATACCATGTGTACTCGTAATTACGCCTACCTTTAACCAATCTTCCATCTACTTCTCCTTGCCTCTTCGCCACATATTAGCATAAGAGACCACTCCAGGAGTTTCCTCCGGTGGTGGTCTCTCGTCATCGTTATCCGATTTTTACTTCAACCTTTTTGTCACTCTTTGACGCTGCTGCTTTTACAACTGTACGAATGGACTTCGCAATGGAACCTTGCTTTCCAATTACCTTCCCCATATCATCGGCCGCAACCTTCAATTCAATGGTAATGACATCATCGGACTCAGTCTGAGTTACAACAACCTCATCTGGGTGAGCAACTAGGGATTTTGCAATGAATTCTACTAATTCAACCATAAGGACAAACCTCCCTACTTTTCAATGCCAGCATGCTTCAGAAGCTTTGCAACGGTCTCTGTTGGCTGTGCGCCTGTAGCTAACCATTTCTTAGTAGCTTCTTCGTCAAACTTAATAACACTTGGTTCCTGATTTGGGTCGTAAGTACCGATCTCTTCGATAAATCTACCATCTCTTGGTGATCTGGCATCAGCAACGACTACTCTATAGAAAGGAGCCTTCTTGTGTCCCATTCTCTTTAAACGAATCTTTACTGCCATCTTTTGCACCTCCTTAAATAATATTTCTATAATAAATGATTATAGGCTTACTAAAATGGGAATCGCATTCCCCGGCGTTTCTTACCGCCCATCATTCCGGAAAACTGCTTCATCATCTTCTTTGACTGTTCAAACTGTTTCACAAAACGATTCACTTCTGAGATATCCACACCGGCTCCGGCTGCGATCCTGCGCTTCCGGCTCACACTCATGATATCCGGGTTTGCCCGTTCCTCCGGTGTCATGGAAAGAATGATCGCCTTCGGATGCTTTGCTGCATTCTCATCGATCTCCACATTCTTCATCTGGCTTCCCATACCCGGCAGCATCGACAGCATCTGCTGCATACCGCCCATCTTATCCATCTGTTCGATACTATCCAGAAAGTCATTATAGTCAAACCCATTCTTCTTGATCTTTCTGGTCATTTCCTTGGCTTTATCTTCATCGATCGCGGCGGTTGCCTTCTCGATCAGGGACTCTACATCTCCCATGCCCAGAATTCGGCTTGCCATTCTGTCCGGATAAAACTGCTCCAGATCCGACAGCTTCTCGCCCATACCTATATATAAAATCGGTTTTCCGGTGACTGCTCGTATCGAAAGTGCCGCACCGCCTCTGGCATCACCGTCTAACTTCGTTAGGACTACGCCATCGATCCCGATCTTATCATTAAAGTTTGTTGCTACTTTTACTGCATCCTGACCGGTCATAGCATCCACAGTCAGTAATGTATAGGTCACAGCTACCTGTTTCTTAATCTCTTCCAGTTCTTCCATCATGGCTTCATCGACATGCAGACGACCGGCGGTATCCAAAAACACCAGATTCTGATGGTTCTTCGCAGCATGTTCCACTGCCGCTTTTGCAATATCTACCGGGCTATGATTATCCCCCATGGTAAATACCGGAACGCCAACCTTTTCACCATTGATCTCCAACTGTTTGATTGCTGCCGGACGATATACATCCAGTGCCACCAGAAGTGGTTTCTTACCCTTATTCTTAAACTGTCCGGCCAGCTTTGCGGCGGTTGTTGTTTTACCGGCACCCTGCAGACCACACATCATAACTATCGTTATCTCATTTGAAGGTAACATTTTGATCTCCGTTGTTTCCGATCCCATGAGATTTACCATCTCTTCCTTTACGATCTTCACAACCATCTGACCCGGATTCAGTCCATTCAGCACATCCTGTCCGACTGCCCGTTCACTCACCGTCTGGATAAACTGCTTTACTACCTTGAAGTTTACGTCTGCCTCCAGCAGTGCCCGCTTCACTTCCTTCATGGCCTCCTGTACGTCTTTTTCTGTTAACGCACCCTTGCTCCGCAGCTTCTTGAATACATTCTGCAATTTTTCCGATAAACTGTCAAATGCCATTCAGGCCTCCTAATACTCTTCTACTATCTCTCTTGATAACTGTTCCATCGCTTCGATCCGATCAACCAGTGCCGCATCTGCATTGGCTTCCTTCAGTTCCTTTGCGATCTCCTGTATCCTGGCTACCTTCTTCTGCGTATTCCGGAACTTTTCTACCAGCTTCAGCTTCTCTTCATACTCAGACAGAAGCTTATCACAACGTTTGATCAAGTCATACACACCCTGTCGACTGATGCCTTCCATCTCGCCTACCTCTGCATAAGACATATCATTAAATACGATATCCTCGTAGATCCGCTTCTGATGTTCTGTTAATAATTCGCCGTAGAAGTCATATAACATAGACTGCTGCAGGATCCGTTCCATCTCCATGAACGCCACTCCTTGTAAAGGTTATTTGCTTTACACGTTGCTATTATATAGACACAAATGGGGTTTGTCAAGTATAAATGCTTGACAAACCCCATTTTTTTGTTTTTCATCTTAATTCACTCTTTTGAAATGGTTTCGTTGTCTGACTGCACATTTCTATTTTTTTCTGTACTTTCTTCCCGATAACCACAAGGTCACTACCGCTGTTATACTGATAAGTAACAATGCCATCGCGGTTCCTGCCACAGACGGATCCCCGGTCTTTGGAGAAGCATCCGTTTTGTCAGTCGCAGTAGTTCCGACAGTCGCAGTGGTCGCTGTTGCTGTTACAACGGATGCTACCGCATACTCTGAAAATTTATCAGAGTAGAAAGTCAGAGTACCTGCCTCTGCATCATAGGTTGCCGGTATTCTCTCATATACCCCTTCATGCTCCCGGATCACCACATAGCTCTTTGATGCATCCAGCGTCGTTCCTACATTCAGTATAATGGCTACAGGCTTTGCCAGCTCGGTAAGCTCGGTACTCCAAACATCCGTTACATTCCCTTTGTTCACCACCTGCTCTAAATCTACCTCCACCCAGTTTACGGCCGTTACGGCATCTCCGGTGGTTCCTGCTAACATCTTTGCCTTCTCTGCGTCACTCAATGTCGAATCTGCCACTGTCAGCTTCAGATTCCCGGATGTGATCACCTGCTCTCCACCAGTGACTCCTGCTCCGCTTATCCCCTTTGCCATCACTGCAGTCTGATCTGCGCTCTTGGTAAACAGTGCGCTAAGATGAAGATTAGTATCCGGCATAACAAATGTAAAGGTGCTGACTTCCTTTCCGGCCGTAATCTCTGTACCATTCAGGGCGCCGGCTACAAACTGATATCCATATGCAGGAATCAGCTTTACGGTGACGACACTGCCGGGTATAATAACAACTCGCCCGCCTCTGTCATCCTGCCGATTCATATTCTCCTCCGGAATCATCGGCACTTCCAGCCCGGACCATCGTCCGGTTTCTCCCGGCTTCACGGCAGAGAGAATCTCAACCGTACCATTCTTTATCTTGCCATCTTCTCCATATGTATCATCATATGCCCACACAACTGTACGCACAATCTTATCCGCCTGTATCGCATATGTACCTGCTGTACTAATCGTATACTCACTGCCGCTCACCAGCCTGCCCCCGTTTGGCAATATCTTCTGTGAACCCGGTCGTGTACCGTCACTGACTTCGACTTTTCCACTGTCATACGTCAGCCGGATCGTAACCGGAACACTCTGAAATGCCTGATGATCTCCCGTCATTGTTGTCCATGTGTTTCCATTATCGGTCGTATACTCTACCCGGATCAGACTCTGATTCGGATCATCCGGATCCAGTGCCGTTCCCTCCAGCCACAGCTCTACCTGTGGAGGTGTCGGTCCGGACGGTGCCGCCGGATCATCTGCATATGCGATCGTACCTCCCCATCCGATTCCGATCAGACACAACAGCAGTGCCAGTGCTCCTATCCCCCAGTTTCTTATCATTTCTTTCATATTGCGCGTCCTCCTATCTTTGATTTCTGTCCGTTTCCAAGTTTATCCTACAGGATTTCGCGTATTTCTTACAGTTTACATATGTCTCTATCTTCTATTTTATTTACTTTTCTTCTGCTTTAACCGATGGCAGCCAGCTGTAGTAGAACTGAATCAGTCCAATGCGGGACTTTGTTTCGGTCTTTTCATTCAGGCTGGTGATATGCCGGTATAGAGCCGCTCTGGAAATGAAGAGTTGTTCCGCTATATTCTGCACATTCTCATCCGATGATAACAGTACCTGCAAAACCTCCTGTTCCCTCTGTGTCAGACTATATGTATTCACAAAGGCAGCCAGCTTCTCTTCCTCCGTTATCCGTCCACCCATTTCGGCTTCCTGGTCCGTTTCTTTTTCTTTATCCGTTTCCGCTCTCTTATTCACCTCCGGGGGTTGTATCATGAGATTCGTATATACCGTCATACCAACGCTTAACAGCATAAACAAAACCAACGCCACGATAATGATTGCCATGTGACTGCCACTCGCCAGCAGATGAACCGAATAGGCACCGGTAATAATCGCACATAGGTTATTCGCAGCACGCCCCATACCGGCCCATAACTCCGGAAGCTTCGCATAGCGTGCCAGTTCCATAAATCCGGTCGTAAAGTAGACCGCAAAGAATCCGGCAGACAGATAAAATACCGTCAGTCCTACCAGAAACATCCCGCCCCACTGAATGATTACAACACAGATGGTCGACAACAATGTGATACAGTACATGATCAGATTCATATACTTTCGTCTCCGGATATCAAACAGAAAACCTGCCAGACATCCACTCACCGCCAGCAGCAGCCGCGGCCACTGACCAATATCCATTACGCCATCTGCATGTCCTAACGTAACTGCATTGTCCAGAGTCGAGAAAATACAGGTCATAAGTATTATGATCAAAAATAATACCACTCCGGCCTTCTCCGGTGATAAACAGTATCTCTCTTCCACTATTCCGTCTACGTTTCTCTCATCTATGTCTTTCTCCCCGGCATTTTTTTCACACTTCTGCAGCAGTAAAACCAACACAATAACCGCCAGTGTCAAAACCAACGCTTCTATCAGAGCTCCGCGTATTAATACATGATTCAGATATTGAAACAGAATTCCGAGGGCATATGCCAGTCCAATCACAGTCGCCAGATACGGAAAATTCCGCAGTTCTCTTGCTGCTATATAATGAACCGCTCCACCGATCAGCCCCAGTATCACAAACACCAGACATCCGGACAAAAAAAGCTGCAAATAAGACTGAGGCAGCTGCATCAAAAAGATCCCTGCAACTCCCAGCACTGCCAGTGCTGTCCCGACGCCTCTTCTCAGCGTCCCCTTTATCCATCGATACAGGACAGGAAATAGCCAAAATCCTATCACACTGATTCCTAATATATAGTTCTGCGCCTTTACAACTCCCTGCGCGTCCGTCACCCAGGTCATTTTGTCATCAAATAAATACTCTGTTCCCAGGAACAGAAAGTTAAAAATTGCAAGCTCCAGTATCACTTTTCCTACGGTTCGATTGCATACCGCCTTTAATCTTTTATTCATACTTTCCTGTCTCCATCAGACCTATTTTATCCTCTTTTTACTATTATAATCAAATGTGCCATTTACACAAGTAGTCATTTATTTTTCGTGTATGTTGTCTTTCGTTCGTCTTACATTGACACCTATCCTTTCCTTATGATAATATAAAACTCGTGTGACAGACCTACGATCTGCTTACATAATAATAAAACGGTATGAGAATCGATACGAATTCTCAGAAAGGAAACGAGCGATGAAGAAAAAACTCTTATGTTTAGTTGCAGGTTTAACTCTGGGTGCTATGCTGTTGACCGGTTGCGGTAAGAGCAATGGTAAGACCTTTACAGTCGGCTTTGATGCTGAATATCCACCTTACGGTTATATGGATGAAAACGGTGAATACACCGGCTTCGATCTGGAGCTTGCACAGGCTGTCTGCGATCTGGAAGGCTGGGAGCTGGTAAAGCAGCCTATCGTATGGGATAACAAGGATAACGAATTAAACTCCGGTTCGATCGACTGTATCTGGAACGGATTCACAATGGACGGTCGTGAGGATGATTATGCATGGTCCGATCCATATGTGGATAACAGTCAGGTAATCGTTGTATCTGCCGATGCAGGTATTAACCAGTTATCCGATCTGAATGGCAAGGTTGTTGGTGTACAGGCAGCTTCCGCCGCCCTGGCCGTATTACAGGACGAGGAGCAGCAGAAGGCATTAGCCGATACCTTTGGAAAGCTTCAGGAATTCGCTGATTACAATACTGCATTTGCAGAGCTGGAGGCCGGTTCCGTTAATGCGATTGCTATGGATATCGGTGTTGCTCAGTATCAGATCGATAGTCGTGATGCCGGAAAGTTCATCATTCTGGATGAGCATTTGAACTCTGAGCAGTATGCGATCGGCTTTGCACTGGACAATACAGAATTACGTGATACTGTAAATAAAGATCTGCACACATTAAAGGAGAACGGAACCTTTGATGAACTTGCTGAAAAGTACGGCCTTACCGATATGGTCTGCTTAGAATAATAAGAGGGGATATCGAACATGTCATTTTCAGTTATTATCTCCCAGTTGGCCCAGGGTATGTTAACCACCGTCAGTATCTTCTTTCTGACTCTGATTTTCTCCATGCCTTTGGGGTTTCTGGTTGCATTTGGTCGGATGTCAAAGAACCGCGTGATCCGATCCATCACACAATTTTATATATCCGTTATGCGTGGAACTCCTCTGATGCTTCAGCTAATGGTTGTATACTTTTTCCCGTGGTATCTGTTTAAGATCCAGATCGGCAGCGGCTGGCGGTTTCCTGCCATCATCTTAGGCTTTGCCATCAACTATGCCGCTTACTTTGCAGAGATCTACCGTTCCGGAATCGAGGCGATTCCCAAGGGACAGCATGAAGCAGCCAAGCTGTTAGGCTATAATAAGGTACAGACCTTTATGAAGATTATCCTTCCTCAGGTGATCAAAATTATATTACCTTCGGTTACCAATGAGATCATTACTTTGGTCAAGGATACTTCTCTGGCATTTACATTATCCTGCATAGAGATGTTCACAGTAGCAAAGCAGATCGCCGCTGCAGAGACTTCAATGGTACCGTTTGCGGTAGCTGCTCTCTTCTACTATGTATTCAACCTGTTAGTTTCCTTTATCATGGGACGGGTTGAGAAGAAACTAAGCTACTACTAGGAGGTGCCGTTATGGATACAACACAATCAGGCGTAGCAGCAAATGCGCCATATCTGGAAATGAATCATGTTCGAAAGTCCTTTGATGACCTGGAGGTTTTAAAGGACATTTCCCTAACCGTACATCAGGGCGAGGTTGTTTCAATCATCGGGCCATCCGGCTCCGGCAAATCAACCCTGCTGCGATGTGCTACCCTTTTGGAAACCATGGATGAAGGCGATCTTTCCTATCTGGGACATTCAGCAGCGACCATGCAGAACGGTCACACCGCATATGCGAAGCCTGCCGAGCTGGACACCATCAAGCAGAGCTTTGGCCTGGTCTTCCAGAACTTCAATCTGTTTCCGCATTATAACGTCATGAAGAATCTGACGGATGCTCCGATTCATGTGCAGAAACGACCAAAGGAGGAGGTTTATGCAGAGGCTAAGAAGCTGTTGGAGCAGATGGGATTATCTGACAAGGCGGACTACTATCCGCACCAGTTATCCGGTGGACAGCAACAGCGTGTTGCCATCGCCCGGGCTTTGGCTCTGAATCCCGATGTACTGTTCTTTGATGAACCAACCTCAGCACTGGATCCCGAGCTCACCGGAGAGGTTCTAAAGGTTATTAAACAGCTGGCAGAGGAACATATGACGATGATCATCGTAACGCATGAGATGGAATTTGCCAGAAAGGTATCTGACCGGGTACTCTTTATGGATAAGGGCTATGTTGTTGTCGAAGGATCACCGGAAGAAGTCTTCCACTCCGGAAACGAACGTATTCAGGAGTTCCTTGGAAAACTAAAAAATTCTTAATTTCATAAATATAAGATATTCAAAACAAGCACCTGCAATCTCAAACAAATCAGATTTCAGGTGCTTGTTTTTTCAGTTTCTTTTTCGCTTCCCGGATATCTGTCTGCATCTGTGCAACCAGTACATCCAGATTCTCAAACTTCTGTTCCCGCCGCAGAAAATGAAGTAACTCTACCTCCAGATCGTCCCCATAGATATTCCGATCAAACGCGAAGATATAGGTCTCCAGTCCCGCTTCGGCTTTTTCACTGACGGTCGGTTTACAGCCCAGATTGGCGATTCCATAGTATACCTTCTGTTTCCAGTGAATCCGAGCCGCATAGACCCCATATGGCGGTACCAGTTTATCCTCCGGAACCCTCTGATTCGCGGTTGGAATCCCGATGGTACGTCCCAGTGCCTGGCCATGCACGACCGGACCCGATATCCGGTATCCATGTCCTAAGCACGCCGTCACCCGTTCCATATCTCCGGCTTCGATTGCTTCCCTTATAACAGAAGAGCTGATATCCTGCTCCTGTTCCTGCAGCTTCTCAAATATTTTCACTTCAAACCCCTTTTGTTGCCCGATCCGTTTTAACAGTTCTGCATCCCCGGATCGATGTTTTCCAAAGTGAAAATCACTGCCGACTGCAACTGCACGAACGCCTAACTGTCCGATCAGGATCTGATCGACAAACTCCTCCGGCTGCAGATTGGCAAAGCCTTCCGAAAATGGATATTCCAGCAATACCTGTATCCCTGTATCCCCTGACTGCTTAACCTTTTCTGCATGACTGTCAATATGTTTACCGCTTCCGATCTGTCTTCCTGCCGGAGCAAACGTAAAGATCACACCCGTCATCCCTCGCTTCTGCCACTCTAAGACCTGTGCGAGCAGAAGCTGATGTCCCCGATGAAATCCGTCGAACTTTCCTAAGGCAATCGCTGTATTCTGTAATTTTAAGTTCTTTACTTCTGTAATGTGCTGCATATCTAATCCTGCTTATAAAAACATTTTATATGGTCGAAACTCTCCGGATCCGAGATCATATTCATAGATCCCCGTAAATTGTTTCTCGGAATCATACACCAGATACTTTGGTATCTCGTCCGCATGATCGACTTCCCCGGTCTCTGTCTGTGTTCCCTCTGTCATCGATGCGATCCGTTCCTTCCGGAACTTATTTCCATTATGAAGCAGCTTATCTCCGGCCGCATCCATGTAGATCTTCGGAAGCTCCGCATACATTGCATCCACAGCGGTGATATACGCATTTAATGTTCCATCCTTCTCATAGTGTTCAATCTCTGACAATCGAAGGCTCTTCTCTGCCCGGAACCCACAGGCTCCGGTTCGCATCAGATGCTCCATACAGCCTCCGCAGCCCAGCTTTTCTCCGATATCCCGGCACAGGCTCCGAATATAGGTTCCCCGGCTGCACCGGATTCGCAGCCGCACTCTCGGCAGATCCATCTCCAGAATCTCCAGTGTATAGATCGTAACCGACCGTGGCTTTCGCTCCACCGTCTGTCCCTGTCTGGCCAGATCATATAGCTTCTGGCCGTTTACCTTTATCGCCGAATACATCGGCGGAATCTGATCATAGGTACCGATATAGCTCTCAACAGCCTCCCGTACAGCCTCCTCCGACACGTTCACCGGCTTTCGCTCCAGTACCGTTCCTGTCATATCTTCCGTATCTGTCGTGGTTCCCAAAAGCAGAACCGCTTCATATTCTTTATCGTGATCCGGCAGGATGTCGCATAGCCGGGTGGCCTTTCCCAGACAGACCACCAGAACCCCTTCTGCCTGTGGATCCAGCGTTCCGGTATGACCGATCTTCTTCTGATGCAGGATTCCCCGCAGCTTCGCTACCACATCAAATGAAGTATAGCCCGGCTCCTTATATACATTGATTACTCCATCATACATCGATTCTACGCCTCATTTAATGCCTGTCGGATCTGCTCTAATACCTCTGCTTCTACCTGACTCTGTTCGCCGGCTAATGAAAATCCGGCTGCCCGGATATGTCCGCCGCCCTCGTGTGTAAGGGCAATCTTGCTGACATCCACTTTCTCATTTGAACGCAGGCTGAACTTATATACATCCGGTTCATACTCATAATAAAAGACTGCTACTTCTATGCCTCTTGTAATACGAATCTGATCCACGACACCGTCTACATCCACGCTGCTCGCATGATAATGATCAAAGACCTCTTTGCGCAGGCAGGTAACGATACACTGTCCATCCAGCTCCATATGACTGTTTAACAGTGCCTGCCCTAAGATCTGGTTCTGCATATGCGTCTTACTGTAAAAGGTATCATCGATTGTCTTCTGCGGATTCGCACCCAGTGCGATCAGATCACCGGCTACACACATCGTTTCCTTCGTGGTATTACTATGCTTAAACACCCCGGTATCATGTACGATCCCCAGATACAAAGACTCCGCACAATATTTGCTGATCTTATCCCGCTCTAAAATACCATAGATCGCCTCGCAAGCGGCCGATGCCTCCGGTCGAACCAGACAGATATCACCATAGCCCGGATTGCTGGCATGATGGTCGATCGCCACCTTTTTCTTTGCTGTCTCATAGTAAACGGAAAACTCCCCAAATCGATCCGTGCTGGCACAGTCCAGAGCCAGACACAGATCGTAGCTTCGATTCGGACACACCTCATGGCAGATGGTATCTGCTCCCCGCAGGAACAGGAACTTATCATCAAATGCTCCCAGATAGATATCTACCTGTTTACCCGGATAATTGTCTATAATATAATTATACATTCCCGTACAGGAACCCACACAGTCTCCATCCGGACGTACGTGTCCCAGAATCACGATGGTCTGTGCTTCTGCTATTGCCTGCAAATACTGATTCATCTTGTACCTCGTTTTCTATTTCTCGGTTTCTCACCCTTGCCATTGGTTGTTTCTGTTTTTATTCTTCTGTCTCTTCTTCCCGGTCATACGCTTCAACATGCAGATCGGCGATCTTCTTAGACATAGCGGCACCATATGCAATGGAATCATCCAATATGAATGTCAGCTCGGGTGTATTCCGCAGATTGACTCTGTGCGCCAGTTCCCGGCGGATATAGCCTTCCGCACTCTTTAAGCCGGCCAGTGTATTCTGCTGCTCTTCTTCTCCGCCCATTACACTGATATATGCCTTGCAGGTCTTCAGATCCGGTGCCACCTGCACATCTGTAACCGATGTCAGGAAATGAATCCGCGGATCCTTTACTTCCCGGATAATCATGCTCAGTTCCTTCTGAACCTCACTATTGATCCTTGTGTTTTTCACACTATTCTTTCTCATTCTATTACCTCAATCAAATACGATTTCCGGACGCTTTTCCCAGCTCAGTTTCAGACCTACATAGTCCCCCAGCTTCAGATTATGCTTTTCATACTCTTCTCGCGGAACCTGTACCGTCATCGTCAGAATCTCGTACTTCGCATCCTTATAAAATTTATTATAATACATGACCATACAGCCGATCTTTCGCTTCGACTTGTTTGTAATCATGCAAAACCATGCCGGAGCAATCACCGCTACCGGCAGTCCCTCTGCCTCCCGATATGGAGTCCGGATCAGATATTCTTTCTCCACATCAGACATTATTAGTATTGGATCATCGGACTGTGGTTTATACTTATCCCACAGACAGACGATTCCCCCAAATATTATCATGACTCCGTTCGCTGCAAGCAACGCAAGGAATACATAATCTCCAGCTCCCAACTGCATGCTATCTAGGCACCTCCACCATGATATAGGCTTCGATCTGATCAAATTCCTTCACATCATTAAAGCCTTCAAATACCAGTCCACACTCGAAACCGGTCTTTACTTCCTTCACATCATCCTTAAATCGCTTCAGGGATGCCAATGGTCCTTCAAAGATCTGCTCACCTTCACGGAATACCCGGCAGGTTGCATTCTTCTGAATCACGCCATCCAGTACATAAGAACCTGCGATCGTACCGACTCCGGATGCCTTGTAGGTCTGACGAACCTCTGCATGTCCAATTACCTTTTCTTCATAGATTGGATCCAGCATACCCTTCATGGCAGCCTCGATATCCTCAATAGCATCGTAAATAACACGATACAGACGAAGATCTACCTGTTCTCTCTCTGCTGTTTCCTTTGCGGTAGCATCCGGTCTTACATTGAAGCCAATAATGATGGCATTCGATGCGGAAGCCAGAATAACATCGGACTCATTGATTGCACCAACACCTGCATGGATCACCTTGATTACGACCTCTTCATTCGACAGCTTCAGAAGACTCTGCTTCACTGCCTCTACCGATCCCTGTACATCTGCCTTTACAACCAGATTCAGTTCCTTTACATTGCCGGCCTGAATCTGTGAGAACAGATCATCCAGAGACATCTTTGACTTCGTCTCTGCGATCAGCTTCTCCTTCTCGTAGCTGATAAATGCTTCTGCCATCGCTCTGGCTTCCTTCTCACTATCCGTTGCTACAAAGATCTCACCTGCATTCGGAACACCATTCAGACCCAGAATCTCAACCGGAGTCGATGGGGTTGCTTCCTTTACCTTTCTGTGCTTATCATCCAGCATCGCACGTACCTTACCATGCACACTGCCCACTGCGATGATGTCACCGACTTTCAACGTACCCTTCTGTACCAGAACGGTTGCAACCGGACCGCGTCCCTTATCCAGCTCTGCCTCGATCACGATACCTCTTGCCTTTCGGTTCTTATTTGCCTTCAGTTCCATAACCTCTGCGGTCAGCAGGATCATTTCCAGCAGGTTCTCCAGACCTTCCTTGGTATGTGCAGATACCGGACAGAAGATCGTGGATCCTCCCCATTCTTCTGCTACCAGATCGTACTCCATCAACTCCTGCTTTACACGCTCAACATTGGCACTTTCCTTATCGATCTTATTGACTGCTACGATGATTTCAACACCGGCCGCCTTCGCATGGTTGATTGCTTCTACTGTCTGTGGCATAACACCATCATCGGCTGCTACTACCAGAATCGCAATATCCGTAGACTGTGCACCACGCATACGCATTGCGGTAAATGCTTCATGTCCGGGTGTATCCAGGAATGTAATTGTCTGACCGTTTACTTCTACTACCGATGCACCGATATGCTGTGTAATACCGCCGGCCTCACCGGTGGTTACACTCGTAGCACGGATCGCATCCAGCAGAGAGGTCTTACCATGATCAACGTGTCCCATAACACAGACAACCGGTGGTCGCGGTGTCATTAAGGATGGGTCTTCCTCTTCTTCCTTTAACATCTCCTCGATCACATCGACCTGTTCCTCTTCCTCCGCGATAATGTTATATTCCAGTGCGATCTCAGCTGCCTCTTCGTACTCGATATCAGAATTTACATTTACCATCTTTCCGGCTAAGAACAGCTTCTTAATCAACTGATTCACCGGGATTCCCAGCTTGTCAGCCAGTTCCTTGATCGTCATAACCGGCGGGAAGGTAACTGTCTTGATGGTATCCTCCGGTTCCTTTTCTACCGGCTTCGGCTCCGGTTTAATAAACTGTCCGCTCTTCTTTTCCGGCTTTGCATTGTTGTTATTGGACTTGTTATTTCCGTTATTATTGTTATTCTTTTTATTCTTCTTATCCTTCTGATCTGCCTGGAAGGTTACGATGTTATGCTCTTTCTTTCCATCGTTCTTACGCTTACGATCATTCCGGTTGTTATTATTATTGTTGTTATTATTATTGTTGTTATTGTTACTGTTTCCGTTATTGATATTCTGGGACTGCTTCTGCCCCTTGTTCTGATTTGCCGGATGAGTCTTACCTTCCGGTTTCTCCTGTTTCTTCGGTTGTTTTTCCGCTGTCTTTGGCTTTTCGGATGCCTGCGGCTTCTCAGTCGCCTGTGGCTTAACCGTCTTCTCTTCCTTCTTCTGTTCCGGTGCCGGCTGCTTTACCTGCTCCTTCTTGGCAAATGCCTTCCGCACGAGTGCTTCCTCTTCTGCGTCCAGTGCAGACTGCGGCTTCTTACCGGTCACTCCGTTTTGTTCCAATACTGCGATAATATCTTTGCTATCTATTCCTAACTCTTTTTTCAGTTCATGTACTTTGATTTTTGCCATTCGTTACACCTCCATATTTTTCTGCATTTCCATCTTCTTTGCAATCTGTTCTCCGAATCCTCTGTCCGTTACTGCCAGAGATGCCCGGAACTGCTTTCCAATGCATCGTCCCAGCTCTTCCTTTGTTCCGTATACTGCATAGGGAACCTGATAGTAACTGCAGGAATCCGAAAACGCCTTTCTGGTGTTATCTGAGGCATCTTCTGCAACAATTACATAACTTGCACTTCCTGATTTGATTGCCTTTTCTGTTGAAAACTCGCCGCTCACTACTTTTCCTGCCTTCATTGCCAGGCCCAGCAGCGCATATATCTTATTTGCTCTCAAGCTCGTTCAACTCCTCACTTAACTGCTGATAGATCTCCTGTGGTATCGGCATCTTGAAGGAGCGTTCCAGAGCCTTCGACTTCACTGCCTTTGCCAGACATTCCTGTGTCGTACATATATAGGCTCCTCTTCCATTCTTTCTACCGGTTGCATCAAACTCTACCGTTCCCTCCGGGCTTCTTATGATTCGTATCATACTTTGCTTTTCCATTGGTTGCCCGCAACCGATACATTTTCTGATTGTAGGTTTCTTTGCCATGCTTTCACTTCCTTCATTCTCGTCTGCCAATCTCCGTTTCCGGCCGGAATCGATTACTCTTCTACTTCAGTCTCTTCTTCGCTCTCTTCCGGAATCGAATCTACCTGTGACTCGCTCTTAATATCGATCTTGTAACCGGTCAGTCTGGCTGCCAGTCTGGCATTCTGACCTTCTTTACCGATCGCCAGCGATAACTGATTATCCGGTACGATAACCTTGGCACTCTTCTCATCCAGATCTACCGTAACTGCTACGACACTGGATGGACTCAGGGCATTCTTAATGAAGATCGCCGGATTCTCATTCCAGTTAATAATATCGATCTTCTCACCACGCAGATCACTTACGATCGCATTGACTCTGGCACCGTTTAAGCCGACACAGGCGCCTACCGGATCAACATTCGGATCATTGGACCATACGGCGATCTTGGAACGGGAACCTGCTTCTCTGGAGATGTTTTTGATCTCAACGGTTCCATCGGCTACTTCGGTTACTTCTTTTTCAAACAGACGTTTTACCAGCTCCGGATGCGTTCTGGATACCAGAATCTTTGGTCCCTTATTGCTTGGCTTCACTTCTATGATATAGAGCTTTACACGATCCGTTGGGTGGAATACTTCACCCGGAATCTGCTCATTTTCTGTCAGGATGGCATCCGTCTTGTCGTCCAGACTGATACATACATTCTTACCGATATATCTCTGTACAACACCGGTCACGATGTCCTTTTCCTTACACTGGAAATGATTATAAATGGACTTTCTTTCTTCTTCTTTGATCTTCTGTACAATGACATTTCTTGCATTCTGTGCAGAGATTCTTCCGAAGTTCTTTGGCTGAACCTCTACCTTCACAACATCTCCTACTTCATAGTGGATATCGTGCATCTTTGCATCCTCCAGACTGATCTCTGTCGCCGGATTCTCCACCTCTTCTACTACTTCCCGCTCTACATAGGCACTAAACTCACCGGTTTCACGGTTCATTTCTACCTTCATATTTACATCTTCCTTGTCCTTCTTGTAGGCATCTATGATTGCCTTCTCGATGGTTTCCATCAGGACTTCCTTGTCGATTCCTTTCTCTTTCTCAATCTGAGTAAGTGCATCCATAATTTCTGACATTTCTTTATCCTCCTATTTTACTAAAAATCTATCGCTAATCGTATTAATGCTATATCACTTCTCTGGAATACACATTCCCTGTCTTCGATCTCCAGGGTTACGGTATCCTTTGTATATGCCTGCAGACAACCGGTATACTCCTTCTGTCCATCCTGTGCCTTATAAAGCTTCAGTTCCACATCCTGTCCCAGACTCTTTTCAAAGTCCCGATCACGCTTCAGTGGTCTTCCCAGTCCCGGAGAGCTTACCTCCAGAATATAGGCTTCTTCGATAAAGTCCTCTGCATCCAGCTTCTCTTCCAGTGCCCGGCTGATCGTTACGCAGTCATCGATTGTAATTCCACCCGGCTTATCTGCATATACTCGCAGATAATAGTTTGCACCTTCCTTCACATATTCTACATCCCACAGTTCAAACTGATGTTCATCAAGAATCGGCTGAACCAGTGCTTCACATCTTGACTCTACTTCTGTCCGTTTCAATAATCAGAACTCCTTTCCTGCTTATCCTATGCTACTTTTCCATACAAAACATAAGAGTGGACTTACGTCCACTCTTACTGTAAATACTAGTATCAAGCTATAGTCAGCATAGCACAACTTCTCTTGCATTGCAAGCCCTAATTCCGTTGCCGCCAGCCTTCTCATACCCATTAATCCACATAAATCGTTACATCCAATGCACAAACATCATCGTTATCGTCATACTCGACACGAAGTACCTCGCTGCCGGACTCACTCTCATAGCATGCCAGGCCGTCGGAATCAGTTGTACTTGGTGTACCAATGGCAGACTCTACATCGGAACGGCTCATGCCTAAGGTAACACCGCCGTATACCTCTACGCTGTAGACACCGGCATTTGAATAGTTATCGGCATTGATACCCGTTACCTGCAGATCATCTACGGAATATACGGTATCGGAACCGGTATTCTCAATGTATCCCCATACATCATAATAACCATCTGCACTATCCAGTACTACGAACTTATACTCACCCGGTGCTATACCGTAAGTCTCAATATCAGATACGTCACTACTGTTATTATCAGATACGGTCAATCCTAAGCTATCCAGACTGGCCGGTAATGTATACAGATCATAGTTCACCATGATCTGGTTTGTACTGTTTAGTGTAGAACTGCTATAATCATCATAATCATAATCATCATTACCTGTCAGGCCATCGTAAGCATCCTGATACTCATCCGGCACATAATCTCTTATGTCTTTCATAACAGATCCGCCTGTTGCGAGCATTACGATCGCCATGATCAGACTGATCAATAAACTAACTGCACTGATAATGATACTGCTGATTCCAAGTCCCTTGCTGCCCTTCTTTGCCAGACATACGATACCCAGAATCAAACCGATCAAACCAAATAAGAATCCGCCAAAGCAGCAGGATGTTACCAAACCGATGATTGCAAGAATCAATGCGGCGATTCCTAATCCTTTACCCGGCTTCTTTCCTGTATTGGCTGTTGCATCTGCAGTTGCGTCATACGCACTGTAATTTCCTTGATAGCTGGTCTCTGCACCAGAACCCGGCATTGGCTGATAGGTGTTTCCCATCCCCACACTTCCGGCCGGAGCTGACTGATATACATTTCCTGCATCTGCCGGCATTGGCTGCTCATCATTCTGAACACTGAATGGGTTCCCGCTCAATACGGTTGTCTCCTGTGCTGCAGGTGCCTCCTCCTGTACCGTCTGTGTCTCTTCCTGTACCGGTACTGCTGTCTCTACTGCGGCTTCCGGTTCTACCGGTGTCTCTGTCTGCGCCTGTGCCGGAGCCTCTACCGGACTTCCACAGTTCTGACAGAATGAATCACCCGGATTCACTACCGAACCGCATACACTACATCTGATTTCTTTCATTATAATCCTCCTTCATCCATACCAGATTATACCATTTAAATTATAGCATACTTTTTTTACATTGTGAAGTCCTCAGTGGGGAAATGATTTCCGATAATTCTGATGATTTTGATGATTTCTAATATTCTTTTGTGGTCAATGATGGTTCTATTCCGGGCACGCTCCCGCTCTGCTGCTCAGCGTAGGGTTACTAAATTCGTGCTTTGCACTCATTAAGTAACCACGTTCGCAGAGGTCCCGTCATAGAATCCATCATTTTCCTTCAAAACCATTTATGCAGATAGTCTGCACAAAGTACATTTATTCAGTCTATTCTAATAAGTGTCCGATAAAAGGTCACTATCGGTCACTTATCGAACACTTTGTATCCAATAAATCAAAAAGTGTCCGATAGTGTTCAATAAGTGGTAATGTAATTTCCGGAGACTGGTATCAAATAGAACGCACAAAGAATCCATAGTTTATTCATGAATTTCTGAATTTAATGTGTCTACAATTAATTGGTTCATGCTATCATATGAATTCCAGTCACTCTCTGTAATCTTTATCTTAGCATTTACAACCAGATTTTTAATCATACTATATATCTGTTTCATCGTTATCGGCTGTTCCAGCAGTTCTCCCAGTCTTTCATCTGTAATAGATACAATCTCATGTGCCGCCAGATTCCGTACCTTCTCTTCTATATTTCTCATATCTTCCACACTCTGCTTCAGTTTCGGATCTGATGAATAATATAATATTAACGGCTTCAGATTACTAGCCATCACTGCAGTATCTCGAAAATCTCCCCTAAATTCCTGTTTTAATACCTCTAAAATTTCTCTTCCCTTCGCATCCGATAATAACTTTGAGGTTTTCCATTTCCACACACCCTTTTGCTTTTGACAGTACTCCTTTACTACAATATGACATTGTACCTTTAAAATCTCCTCAAAAAGATCCGAAATCAATGGTGATATAGCACGCATAAAATCTCCGTATTCTTTTCTTGCTATTTTTATTTTTAATGTAAGTGCATATTCAAACAAAATAATTTTGCTACTATCCTTGACCGGAAGTACATCAAATCCATATTTATTAGACAATGCAACAACCTTTGCTATGTTTAGCTGTTGTCTGGCTACTGCTAACTCCAATAAACGATAAACCTCCTCTGATAATTCTCCTCTCATCTCTTCTGCCAATATAAATGCAGCCGCATAATTATAGCTCTGTACCTGTTTAATTATAATATTCTTTTTTAATATAGATGTCAGATTCGGACACAATGCTTCAATACACCGATTTTCAGCCCCTTCTTCATTATCTCTATTTACTGCCCAATAGTATTCCGGATCATAATCCAAATCCTTTCCCCTATGTACATTAATATCTCTATCGGGTGTCACAACCTGAATCGGCTTCATTCGATTGTCAGATAAAACAGATAATACAAGCAATGCACTTTTCATTGCCGGCGTTCCGGATGCGACATTTAAGAGCAATGTATCCTCATCGCTCATTTTCTCCATAATATTTTTCAAAATTTTCTTAAAATCATCATAATAATAATCATATAACTGAACATCTTCCAGTTCCGGTCTCTCAATATTGTGGATATTAAAATTATGATTTAACATTTCTCCCAGTTGTTTGATACAATAGCAATACCGATCATCCCGCTTCTGTCTTTCCACCATTTCCTTTGATAAATATAAATAAACTTCATCCGGACGATAATATCTGCATATATGTAGCATAGAGCCATCATACTCTGTTGCTGATGATACCGGATCATTTCCTCCGATTGGAGAAAAAAGTATTGTTGTTCCCATTATTCAAATCTCCTTTTCCGTATGTATTATATAATGATTGCATCTTCTGTTGTACACTCAACGGCCTTTCCAAAATTTTTGACCTGACCTTTTCCTATAATCTTATATACCCGTATATTATCTTCTTCTGTAACAAACTTTCCCAGTCCAGCAAGCATTTTATTATAAAGTTTCTCCTGTATTACAGCTTCAAATGCTGACTTTTGAATACGAAATCCATAGCCCTGAAGATACTTTGCTAACCGAACTCGTCGCTTATTCTCTATAATATCATAAATAATTAAAACAAACACTCTGTCATCCTTCTTATCCTCTCGAATTTCAAAAAAATAGTTCTCCATTCTATCCTCCTTATCGAATTCGAACCGGTTGATAAAGCTCTGCATCCTCCGCTTCCATCGCCTTTACCAACTGATCGATCTGCAGTTCCATCCCTCTGCGAAAGCTCACCGGATAATCTATGTATTTTAAATATCTTGTATCTGTTAATATCTTTTTATCCAGTTTGTTTATAAATATTTTCATTCCCGCATTTGACAAAAAGTACCCCGGTTCATCCAAATCATGTATAAAATCATCCGGATTAATCTCATGCCCATTCACCAAACTCATTACCATAGAATCCACTATCACCGCCCGCCATTCCTCCATCAAATCACTTGCCAATGTTGGATGTTTTTCTTTATCACGATGAATAAAACCAAAATATGGATTTAACCCTTTGTTCTGTAACTTTCCATATATTTCGTTCATTAAGATAGAATACCCTAAACTTAACATTGCGTTAAATTCATCTTTGGGCGGACGTTTACTTCTCCCTTTGAATTTGAACTTTTCATCGACTGCCTTACTTAATCCTTGAAAATAATATCTTGCTGCAGTCCCCTCATACCCCATTAACTGTTCAACATGTGTACACCCATCTAACTTTTGTACACTAATATTCATCATTTTTATTTCCTCTGATATATCGTGTCCCTTATTTCTTGCATATCTTAATAAGACCACCTCTTGATTCTTGATCTTAGCCTGCAAAATTTTCTTGCCTAGTTCTAAAGCAAATACAGAATTATATAATTCTGCCTGCCTTCTTTGACGTTCCACATGAATATGCCCCGTCGACTCTAACCGTCCAAAATAGCTGCCAACTTTCGAATAATATGCTACCGGTATCCCCCGCCGTAAACATTCTTCTGTACACTGCGTTGTCATCTGTGCCTTACTAAAGATACTGATACTTTCTAATGTTTCTATTGGAATTTTACGACAACAATCTTCTCGGCATTGAACTTTTACATAATTATCTGCTATTGAAATATGTGCTCCATTTTCTACAACATATAAATAACTCATAACACAGCCCTCCCTCATTTGAACGCTTATAAATATATTGAAGTCGACCCCTATTGGGGGGTATTTCTTTTTTCTTATGAAAATCACAAGTAAAACAACTAAACTATTTTCGTCCCCTACTGGGGGCTTATATCTAATCGATGTAACAAAGCTATTCCAAAGGAACCGGATTCGTTCTCGTCCCCTACTGGGGTTTCTTATATCTAATCGAATTATCCGTATTACTTGACAAGAAAGCATTCAAGTTCTCGTCCCCTACTGGGGTTTCTTATATCTAATCGTATTTATGTAGATGATAAATTCAATTTATATAAATTCTCGTCCCCTACTGGGGTTTCTTATATCTAATCCTAGATAGACAGATTGATGATATGTCACTTATTGTTCTCGTCCCCTACTGGGGTTTCTTATATCTAATCAAGCACGTTAATGATTTCAGCTTCTACTCTGATGTGTTCTCGTCCCCTACTGGGGTTTCTTATATCTAATCAGTGATATGCAAGAGGCTAAAGCAGGCAAAACAAAGTTCTCGTCCCCTACTGGGGTTTCTTATATCTAATCGGGGCTTACTGGATGCCAGCCGGAAGAACAAAGGGAGTTCTCGTCCCCTACTGGGATTTCTTATATCTAATCGGAGTAAACCAATGCCAAAGCGAACCTTAAAAGTTCTCGTCCCCTACTGGGGTTTCTTATATCTAATCTCTATCTGCAATCGTTTCTATCTGTGTTGTACAGGTTCTCGTCCCCTACTGGGGTTTCTTATATCTAATCCTGGTATGCTGGTAGGCGTTGAAACGCTCACACCAGAGTTCTCGTCCCCTACTGGGGTTTCTTATATCTAATCTGTTCAGCGAGTTCTGTCCATTATCGTTTTGATGGTTCTCATCCCCTACTGGGGTTTCTTATATCTAATCAAAGAAGGAGGTTGGTAAACTGATAACCACATAAGTTCTCGTCCCCTACTGGGGTTTCTTATATCTAATCGACTACAAAGAATTCTATAACTCTGTTGTATGTTGTTCTCGTCCCCTACTGGGGTTTCTTATATCTAATCTGTTTGAAATTTCAACTCATTGACAAGCCCTTCGCAGTTCTCGTCCCCTACTGGGGGTTCTTATATCTAATCGGCCGAAAAAGCATTCAGCACCAAGAAGTTAAAAAAGTTCTCGTCCCCTACTGGGGGTTCTTATATCTAATCGCATATGGTTGTGCGGTGCCTGCCAATCAGATTGACAGCGTTCTCGTCCCCTACTGGGGGTTCTTATATCTAATCTGGATTTAACGATGATATATGAGTTGCTCCATACGGTTCTCGTCCCCTACTGGGGGTTCTTATATCTAATCACATCGGAATGGGATAATGGATGGAACGCTTGTGGTTCTCGTCCCCTACTGGGGGTTCTTATATCTAATCATTATGAAAATGATTGACGTAGTTCAGTTGACAAGGTTCTCGTCCCCTACTGGGGGTTCTTATATCTAATCTTGCAACAATTCCTCTTACGTCAACGGGCTATGGTTCTCGTCCCCTACTGGGGGTTCTTATATCTAATCGATTGCACAAACGTCAAAGTTGTATATAATTCGGTTCTCGTCCCCTACTGGGGGTTCTTATATCTAATCTGGTGAATTTGAACATGGTGCTTATAAGAAGCGTGTTCTCGTCCCCTACTGGGGGTTCTTATATCTAATCGATTTCGAGAGGTTGAAAAAATGATCCTCGATGAGTTCTCGTCCCCTACTGGGGGTTCTTATATCTAATCTTTAGAATGAATGAAGTAAAACAGACAACCTGCAAAGTTCTCGTCCCCTACTGGGGGTTCTTATATCTAATCACATAATAAAACAAACAACAAATACATAGAAAGGGTTCTCGTCCCCTACTGGGGGTTCTTATATCTAATCTGTGGAAATGGAAAAGTTATAGGCAGGTTCGAAACAGTTCTCGTCCCCTACTGGGGGTTCTTATATCTAATCCCATTTCCACAATTCACAGCGACAGATCTACCGTTCTCGTCCCCTACTGGGGGTTCTTATATCTAATCAAATATTCAGGATACAGCCGCCCGGATACCCAAGTTCTCGTCCCCTACTGGGGGTTCTTATATCTAATCCCTGCCCCCACAAAGCCAGGCGACACATAGTCTCAGCACTGGCTTTGCGTCTATAACTTTTCTTACATTCATTTGAAAGCTTTTTTCTTTCTTCAAACCTTAAAAACTCCTTATTTTATGGGCAGCGGGGTAAAATCACATAATTTCTTTTAATTCAAAGGTGCATTCGCCAAACTGATATCGTTTTCCCTGATACTGCGTAAGTTTCAGAATATGAGGCGATACTCCTTTTTTAGCATCTTGATCATGCTTATGATTCTCTGGCACACCCGTCTTCCGGTAAATCTGCGGTATCAGTCGGACACCTTCCTTACCGAAGAGTGCATACACAACCGTCTTACTCACATAACCGGCTCCTCCACCTAACCATACCACATTTTCAGCCGGTCGGTCTACATGTGGAAATTTTCCAGAAAACAGTTGATAGTAGTTATTCGAAAATTCCGCAATTGCTTTTAAAATCTCTTCGGCACTGGTTTTACATATTCCCATATCCAATGTCATCTGAAAATGGACAACCGTATTCGGTTTTATACATTCACGCAGAAGATTTAGTTTCCTCTCCACGCCATCGGTATGTTCTTCAACCTTTTGACACAATACCAGATCATCCACAGATAATGGTTCGCTGTCACTAATGATCACTCCGGACATATAATCATTTACCATTTCAGAACGTTTTTCTGTCCGTCCAAGCTTATGAAAAGCGACCTCTTCTATCGCCTTTTCTTCCTTTGTGAGATAGCTATTTCTTCGTACCTTCTCATTCTTTAAAATACTCGCCTGTATATTCTGTTTTTCGGACTTGTATTTTTCAGGATTCTTGCGGATATCATACGCCAAGAGACAGGTTCTGATCATTCCCTTCAATGAACTTCCCGGAATATACGGATTTCCATAAGCATCCTTCACACAGCTCCTTACTTCCAGTGTTGTCCCGCGTTCTCTCACGTAATCACCACAATCCAGTTCGTATGCTTTCCATGCCCTCAGATAAGATTCCGGTACTCGTTGCTGCTCCAGCCATTCTCCCAGCCCTGTCCGATTATCTGTCAGCATATAGTGTTCATATTCCCTTTGTTTTCCCATTTTACATAGATCCGAATACATCTTTTCCAGCTTGGGAATCATAATCTTTCTTCGCCGTTTATCATAAATATACTCTTTCTTTTTTATATCCTGACCGCTCCCTATGAACACCGGTCCATGAACCGTCAGCACCACATCATATACTTTTAAGACACTCTTCATCGACTCACCTCCAAAAACATCGGCTTTGCATATCGATATACCGCATGTCCGCCATTATTCGAAACATCATAGATATTTCCTTGATATTTTTCCTCTACACAGGCACCCGCCTCAAACACGAACAAGTCCTTTTTTCGCAAATACTCATCTGCATATGTGACAGACGCTACGAATCCACTCCGTTTTACCAACTGATAACTGGCTTTCTCCAATACATGCTCCAGCTCCTGCTCTTCCGGAAGAGATACCGATAAGGTCATATACTGCTTACCTTCCGTCTGTAATCGCTTCAACATCTCAGCATCGATTTCTGCAAATTCTAATTTAAATCTGCCTAAGCCGGAGGAACGTTTGCCTCCTATTCCTGTATAACGCAATGCAGTAAGCAATTTCTCTACCAGCTCTTTTTGCTCTTGCTCCTGATATCCCACGATCAGATACAATCCGTTTCCTTCCCGGAACTGATATACACCTACTCTATATGGAACCGTCTCTGTTTCTCCTCTGACAAATGCCGATGTCTTAGTATACGCAAAACCAAGCTCCTTTAGCTCACTCTGTACGGTTTGCACATCCATCTTTCCATTCAGATACTCTGTCAGTTGATCAGTCGGTATATACTTTAGCTTCTTGTATGCTTTCTTTATCCTCGAATCTCCCTGATTCTCTGTTTCTATCCGGATGCGCGGTTTTGGCACATAATACCGATCTCCCATATATGGAAATGCATCCGAAAATAAGATTGCGCCTGCCCTCACATATGCAACCAGCTGATTCATACAATTCTCGGATTGTTTTAACGCCTCCTGACAAAGTGCGGAGAAAATGGTATCTGCACAAATGCTATATTCGCTATCTTCCAATGCGGTTCTTCCCAGATGAACTCCATTCGTAAATTGCATTTTATATGCTTTATATTCCATAGTTCCCTCCTTTAAAATCCAAGCCAAGTCTAAACCCCTATACTTCTTCCAATACCTGATTTATCTTCTCCACAATCGCATCTGTCACATCTCCAACAACTACATCTGCATGGATATTCTTGAACTTTACTTTTCCATATCCTCTAGAACCGTTTCCACCCAGATAATCATACTGTAATAACTTCATACCTTCTGCAATAAGGCTCATATCATCTACGATTTCTTCCTCGTTTTTCACCTCGTAGATAATATCCAGATCAAACTCCGCTCCCCGGATGACACGTTCAATCTGTCTTGGATTTGCAACAGCGGTCTGTCGATTGATAGAATTCTCAAACTTAACTTCTGTCATGCTGTTAATATCTAACTTATGCAATTCTTCCACATTACGCATAACCATGTCAGATACCAGAATTCTACTTGGTGTAATATCTCCCTTCTTCGCACTGCCAAATACCCGTATGATATTTTCTGCATCATCATCCGGATTTACGATTCCCTCATTATAGGTTTTTGCCAATAGTGTACGCATTTTCCCCTTCAGGGAACTGCCCGGTATCATTGGTAGCTTTGTCCGCACATCTTTTACCACCGGTGAATCTACTGCACCAATGGCTGCAAATGCTCCATTCCCTCCTATATGTAATCCCGTAACGATTTCTAATACTCCTGTTAACTGAATCTTCGCATACATATCCTTTTCCTCCTTATCAATCTTTTCCCTCATAAAATCTATGGTACGCTACTAACGCTTCTATATAATGGTTAAATAGAATAAACCGCTTTCGACTTCCCTGGATTTCTTGCAACGCCTGAAGGATTTCTCCAGTTTTAACAAAATCCTCTACTACTCTTTCTCTACCCGCCTCATATACAAATCGTATTCGCAAATAATCAATTCGTGCATTTATTTCATCTGATAATTTTTCATCGCTAATCAGAACTTCATTATAAATATCTGCAGACATTGCTAACAAGTTCCGAATCTTAGATGTTGTGATCCAAACCGTTCTCCCCTTTTTATCCTTATTAGTCTTTAACTTTTTAATAACCTTTTCCGCTTTCTCCACATAACTTGTTTCTTCAATTACCATACTACTGCTCCTTCCTTTCCCTCTTCATATATGCATATAGATTCATTACGGTCTTTAGCTGCCTGCAATCCTCATCAGACCCTATCCACTGATACATCTTCTCTGCAAACGCCTGATAGAGCTTCTTCTGCTCATGTGCCGCCTTCTGCCCCGGTTCCAGTCTTGCCAGCAGATATACATATCTTGCAAAATTAATCTTCTCATTGCGATCCCGGATCAATTCCAGAAGATGATACAGGAATGCTGTTCCCCGTTCTTCCGATCCTTCAAAGAATCCGGAAATCAGCTGATATTTCTCTCCGATTACATACTCTTTAAAATCTTCCCATGTATAGGTACCATCTGCGACACTCTTTTCCTGTCCATCCGATAGGACAACTGAATGTCGCTCCCCATCCGGCAGAATCGTAATACTGTTTTTCTCCGGCATATTCTTAGATTCTTCTTCCAGATCACCCACTTCATAAGCAATCTGACTAATCGGATATTTCGGTGTGTACATTCCGATACCGGCTGATATAGTTAATGTCCCTTCCGTATACTCCGCAAATGCGTCTCGTATATCAACCGCCAGTTCTATCACTTCATTCCATGCTCCTACGATAAACAGGTCGTCCCCACCGGAATATACAATCATTGCGTTCCTCGGTCCTTCTCCGATGCCAATCCTGTATTTCCGTTGTGCTAATATTTCATTGATATAACATTTGAAAAACAGTGATAACTGTCTTGACAGCGTTGCGGTTCTGGATAAGGTATTATATGTTTCAGAAAACCCTGCTGTGAATGCCTGTCCCATATTATCTACATCCGCACGTAATACTCCAATTCGCCGAATAGCACCTGCCTCCTTGGCTCGTTCTGCCAGTTCTTCAAACGTTCTCGCATCTGACTGATAATTACCTACCCATATCTTCGTAGCAACCTTCAGTCCGGTATAATATTGATTCTTTGAATATGCACGGATCAGCGACTCCGGATTCTCTTCCAAACGCTGTCTCAATTCCTGCTCTGACTCTGCAATCAGATATCCACCACATGGAAACGGCAGTGCATTCTCCTTCTTCTCATGAAGTACTACAAAGAACGGCTCATACATGATTGCCTTGGATGCATTTTTCATAGCTGCACATATCGGGCATAATCCATTCTCATTAATTCTATTCATAGTCTTGCAAATCCGGCATTCACGGTTATACCGTTCTCTTTCTTTTCGGTTTAACTTCAGAATCTCCGCTGCCGAGTACCGGTGTGCCTTCTTCTGACTGATTGTATTACTGACTGTTTTAAATAATTCCGAATAACTCCCCTGCGGTACATTTTTCAGATTATTTGCACTTGCCTCTGCATAACCGGTTGCTGCATATAATGCTACATCATAGGTTTCCATTAACCATGTATTCACTTCTTTTACGAATTCTTCCAAAACGCTTTTTACCTGTTCCGTATTAGGCAGTAACAGATAACAATGTCCTCCACCGGAATAAAGAAGATTCGCCCGTGATAAAGAAAGCCGTTCTAATACTGTATCGATCAGATGCTCCATCATAATTTCCAGATAAAAGGATCTGGAGCGCAATGTCTTTAACGCATCCTCACTATGGATTGTATAGATAAACGCCTGAATTCCCGACAAATCAATGGAATATATAAGAAATGCTTGTTTCTCATAAAATGCATTGGCATTCTTATATAGCTCTTCACGATAATTTGTAATCCCCTGTTCCTGTAAATATTGGAATATACAACTATTAACAGCCGCTGTCAGCTTCACATGATCATATAAAGAAATATCCGCAACTTCTTTTTTCGATGTGGAAGACGGCAGAAATCCCATAGTTGTTTCCAGAACACTCAGCAGAGAATTCACATATTGCGCATTCCATTCAATTCCTCTCAATGTATCAGATAATTGCTCTTTTACACTTTTATAAAAGAATTCATCATATGTCTTTACTTCCGATGTAGGATAATTGATTTCTTTTTCCTTCAGCATCTGTGGATGATAATACTGCTGTCCATGGTTCCCATTTAATATATTAAAAACCGGTTGTAATGGCATAGACATTTCAAACCCATAATCACCAGATCCATTTTCTCTTCGATCTGACGCAGAAGCTATATTGTCTGCTATATATGTGACATACGCATTTGAATCATCTGCAATAGTTGGATTCTTCAATGCATCCGCATGGTGGTACAACACAGATTCAAGGATTCCCTTATCTTCCAGACCTATTTCTTCTTTTAAATAATCATATCCACTTCGACTGTGTTTTCTTCCATCACCGGTACGATAGATTACCTTACCGACATCATGAAGCAATCCGCCAATTACCAGTTTCACTTCCTGTTCTGTCATTTACTATCCCTCCTCTTTTGCTCTGTAACTCTGATACTTCCCATTCCGATTGCTGTTTTAATCCCTACACCGGAATAGTTTCCGAACTCAAACAACAGCTTTGCAAAATTCACCATAGTCTGAGTTCCATGTATCCGTATCCGCATTTTCCCTAAAAATGCCGGTATCCTTACCCCTTCCAGACTGAATCTTATACTTCGGAGATTATAATCTACAATCTCCGTACTTTCTGCCAACTGTTCCAGAGTCTCCTCACTGAACATTCCTGCTTTCTCGGATACAGCATCAAATTTTTTCATCAAACTTTGATAGACATTAAACATTTCCGGATAAAAGCTATATTTACCATTCTTCTTAAAGGCTGTAGGTGACACAAACTCTATATTAAAATATCGACTTGACTCTTCCGAATAAAACTTTTGAAACAACTCATCTATAGATCCAGTCTTTACTTCTTTTTTTATAATTCTAATGTGTTGTTTATCATGCTCGATGTCAAATGCCTGAAATGCATCTGATAGTAATGGAACTATGATTTGCTGATATGCCTTTTCCGATAACGTTCGTATATACCAATTAATACTTTCGTCCTCTACCCGTATGAATTGACTATACGGCTTCAAACCTTGATTATGCAGTTCTTCTGCATAATCTGCGTCTATATGTTCAAACAGAACACCTTGCAGCAATGAGCCTTTACTAAAATTGAAATATTGCACTTCTGGTTCTTCCAAAGTCATTTTCAATTCTACTAGCCCTGTCCCCTGCTTACACTCCATACCTTCACCCCATTTTCGATAGTATTCTATATTATTTTACCACCTCATTCTATGTTTTTCAAGTCTATGTGACACTATATCCTCTTATATATATCTATATTTCTCACAATCCATTTATTTTACTTTTCTTCTCCCTATTCTCTCACTCTTTCACCAGAAAATACTCCCGGATCACCTGTAAAAACACATATGAATAGGTGATCGGCTCCCGACTCTCTCCCACATATACGACCACGCTATCATAAAGCTCCTGATTAATGTAAATGTCCACACTGCCTGCGATATCGCCCTGTCTGACCGGTGCCTCCAACCGGGAAGGAAGCTGTTCGACATACTCGACCGATTCATCCGACCGCAGAAGGAGAGCGATGCTGTCGCGGATCTCCAGCGGAACCGGTTCCTCATCTATCGCATGCTGTACCGCGATGGATGGCAGTGTATATTCCGGTGTCATGATGGCCTGCTTCTGATAGTCCTCCATCCCGTAGTCCATCAGAGCTCTCGTGTCCTGCCATTTGTAGGTCTTATGCGGCGGCCATCCGGATGCCAGTACGACAGATACCAGTGTCCGATCTCCCCTTCTGGCTGCCCCGACGAAGCAGTAGCCGGCATTCCCCGTGAACCCGGTTTTGATACCGATTGCCCCTTCATAGGAAGTCAGGAATGCATCCCGGTTCACGACAGATACGGTTCTCGCTCCGGTTATATCCGTAAATGTATAAGCCGGTGTCTTTATAATATCCAGAAATTCCGGATTCTGTATCGCATAGCAGGCGATCCGTCCCAGATCACAGGCTGTCGTATAGTGTGTATCTGCATCCAGACCATTCGGTGTCACAAAATGGGTTTGTTCCGCTCCCAGCTCCTGTGCCTTCTCATTCATCAGCTCCGCGAATCCCTCTACGGAGCCTCCGATATGCTCTGCGATGGCTACCGCCGTATCATTGTGTGACTCCAGCATCAGAGAATAGAGCAGATCCTTTAGATAATACTGTTCCCCCTCTCTTCCGTTCATCTGCACATCCGGCTGTGCGGCAGCATTTGCCGAGAAGGAAACGATATCCTCCGGATTTCCCAGCTCTAACGCTAAGATACAGGTCATGATCTTCGTGGTACTGGCCATCGCCTTTTGTTCATGCCCGTTTTTCTCATATAGAACCCTTCCAGTATCTGCATCGATCAATGCGGCGGCACTGGCATACAGCTCCGGTTCTGCTGCCAAAACCACTGTATCCGGCATCTCCGGAAAAAAACACGATCCGAACAGGCATAGAAATGCACAGAGAAGCACTCCCAGAACCCTTCCCGGAGCGTTCCTCCGCCGCTTATCGTTTCCTATTCTTTTCACCATATATCTAAAAATAGCCATAATAAAAACACCTGTCTGTCTGCTTAACACATTCTATCCCGGTACACAGGTGTTTATTCCTATTTTTTCTGTTTTAATCAGGTATTCAGCGTTACATTGGCCTCCTCGATTGCCTGTTGTTCAAAGTCTGCGATCTTATCCGGTGTGATCAGAGGTAAATCATCCGTTGACTTTACACCGAATCCACGCAGGAAGTCATCCGTTGTTCCGAACAGGATCGGTCTTCCCAGCGCATCCAGCCGTCCGACCTCTTCGATCAGATGATACTCAACCAGCTTATTGATCGCATGCACACAGGATACACCTCGTATCGCTTCGATCTCAGCACGGGTGATCGGCTGCTTATAAGCTATGATTGACAACGTTTCCAGTTGGACATCGGTCAGCACATGCTTCCTCGGCATATTTACGATCCTTGACAGAACCTCATAATACTCGTTTTTCGTACACATCTGGAAGGAATCCTCCAGCTCGATGATCCGGATTCCGCGATCCTCTGCATCATATTTATCCATCAGATGATGAACCACCTTTCTTGTGGTATCCACATCATGCTCCAGGGCTGTAGCCAGTTGATCTGCGGATACGGCCTCACCCATTGCAAATAATATAGCCTCTATGGCACCTTCCAGCTTTGCAATATCCTGTTCCATTTTCCTTTATTACTCCTTCCAGTGGGATCTTCTTTATTCCAGAGAATCAATCACAATATCATCAAACAGTGCTTCCTGTCGGACGGTAATCGCCCCTACCTTCATTAGCTCTAAGACCGCCATGAAGGTAACGATAACATTGATCTTCGATGCCTGTACCTCCAGTAAGGTGCGGAAGCTGATTCCCTTCAGTCCACGTACATCCTCCCGTATCGTTGCCATCTTATCCTCAATACTGATTTCCTCTCGTTCAATCGTACCAAACTTACTTCGGATCGGATCAATCTTATCCACCTGCTTCTTCATTACCATACGGAAGATCTCATTTAACCGGCTGAGCGTCAGTCCATCGCACAGTTCCTCCGGATCTACCTCTTCCCGGTATTCCTCTACCTCTTTTGGTATCGTCGGGTGCTTATATAAGGCATATGAAGCATCCATCTCCATATCCTTTAGCTCGGTGGCCGCATACTTGTACATCTTATATTCCAGCAGGCGTCTCACCAGCTCTGCACGCGGATCCTCTTCCTCTTCTTCCTCCACGACTTCCTTCGGAAGAAGCATCTTTGCTTTTATCTGGATCAGCGTTGCCGCCATAACTAGGAATTCACTCATGACATCCAGATCCTGCGCCTGCATCTCATTGATATATTCCAGATACTGCTCCGTGATCGTTACGATCGGGATGTCATATATATTTACTTGATTCTTTTCTATCAGATGCAGGAGAAGATCCAGCGGTCCCTCAAATACCTGCAGCTTTACATCGATTGTACTTGCCATATTCGATTCCTTATCGATTCCTTTATCTATGGTTGTCCGGTTCCCCCCGGTGTTGTTCCCGCTTCTCCGGTCGAGGTTCCGGTTGGTTCTGTTGGTGGCTCTGTAGGAGCTTCGGTCGTTGTATCCTCCGTTGTTGGTGCTTCTGTCGTTGTACCCTCAGTTGTTGGTGCTTCTGTCGTCGTACTCTCAGACGTTGGTGCCTCTGTAGCTGCCGTCGAAGCATCCGTTGACGAGCCTGCTTCGGTCGGTACATCTGCCGGCACCTCCGGTGCTTCCTCCGTCGCTACCGGTACCAGTGATGACTCCGGTCGTCCGGCCGGCGTTGTACTTCCGGTTTCCGTTCCCGCCAGATGATACAGCACCACGGTATCTCCGGCACTATAATTATTATATATAAACTTCGCTACATCCAGTGGCAGATTGATACAGCCATGAGAACCCTTCGTCAGATACAGGTTCCCTCCGTAGGCACTCTGCCAGGTTGCATCGTGAAGTCCGATTCCTCCATTGAACGGCATCCAGTAGGATACCGGGGTCCGATAGGTCGCACCTACCAGAATCGCCGGCGATGTCTTTGACCGGATACTATAGATCCCCGGTGGCGTTGCGCATCCGGTCGACGGCTTTCCGGATACGATATCCGTCTCCAGAATCACGCTGCCGTTCTTATAGCAGTACAGATGCTGTGCCGTCAGATTGATTTCAATATAGGTATCCCCTACAGAAGCCATTTCCTGTGCATCCCGTTCAAATCTCTGCGTCTCCTCGGTCACATCTACATCTTCGATTGCGGACAGAAGCTGCTCCAGCTCCGTCTCCGTATTCAGATCATTGCTCCGAATGTACGATGTGATATCGACATTCTGTCCGTAGCTGGTATGGAAGTTGATCACCTGGCCACGGATCTCATATGTATCCTGCAGATACTTGATATAGCTTCTCACCTGCTCCTCGTCCACCGTCACATCATAGTTCTTTGATATCTGGATCCAGTCCAGGATCTGTTCGCCGGTCAATGTTTCCGACTCCTCTCCGAACTGATATAGGATCTCCATATCCTTCACTGCATTCAGATAATCAACCGCCTCTGTGATGCAGCGATCCTCCGAGGTATACTGAGGCTTCGCATAGCAGCCCTCCTTGTCCAGATCAACTGCTGCCAGCATATGGCGGATACCGGTTCGTATCGCTCTGTGTGTCGGCGTAAACAAAAGCTTTGTACCCTCTACGCCATCCTTTACGGTAAAGGCATCTCCGGTCATTACGATCTCCGGTTCCTTCGGTGCGGTCACATTCTTCTCCTGCAGTGCGGACAGATTCTGAATCTCTGTCATCAGCTTCTCGCGGTCATAGCTCACCTCTGCCTCCAGCTGAAGCTCCTTATTTTTCCACCCATCATAGAACCACAGCCATACATTCTGCCGCTTCATCACCTGCTGGGCGGTTTCGGTCAGTTCATAGGTTAGATCGATATCCGCTCCGGCGATCGTTTCTGTCCGGTTTTCCCGTTCCTGTATCTGTAACTCATAGTCTTGAACCAACGTTTCGATCGTCGCCTGTGCCTGAAGTGCCGTCATTCCAGATACATCAACGCCGTTCAGACTGGTATTCCACAGAAAATGTCCGGAGAAAAATACGACTCCTGCCACATAAGCGGCAGCAACCACGGCTCCGATGATGATTCCGATCCTTGCTCCGATCGGCAGTCCCTTCTTTCCGACCACGCCAGAAATCACATAGGGTTCCGCCTCCAGTGCCGTTGCCGGTTCCGGTTCCTCATTTTTTACCTTCTGCTCCACATCTACACTCATATCTCTTCCCCTTTTTCGTATTTCACAATAGTTTTATTATAAAGAAAATGGTAATAAAAGACAACTCTTTTATTCTTCCTTCCTTCGACAGCTCTTTCTCTGACCGATAAGGGTAACACTTAGAATCTCCGGTATATTATTTACACGGAACTTAAAGGTATGGTTCCCCAGACCTCCGCTCAGCAGCATACAGCAGTCGCCGATCCGGTATCTGCCCCGGTCGTACTTTGGAAACAGCCGTACCATAGGGGATACTACACCGCCCAGCCCCGGCAGACGGATCATTCCGCCATGCAGATGTCCGGACAAGACCAGATCCGCTCCCCAGTCTGCATACTCCGGAAAATACTCCGGATTATGTGCGATCACGATCTGATAACCGTTCGGATCTGGTTTCCCCAGCCACCCGATTATCGTTTCTTTGCTCAGTGGCGTCTTGTGAAACCGCTTATAGTAGATCGGTGACAGATCCAGCCCGGACAGCCGGATGTGATCCCCATTTCGTTCCAGCTCTACAGACTGATTGATCAGCCAATGAACCGAGGCTCCCAGCCTCTCCCGATAGACCTTCCACATATCTCCATAGTCCTCCGGATAGGCTGCGAGTCGCAGTTCATGATTTCCCCTGCCATAATAGACCGGATACTCGTTTCCCAGTCTGGTGATCAGATCAATCGGAACCTCCATCGGCTGCCCCCGCTTTCCTACCAGCATATCGCCTGCTAACAGGATATAATCCGGCTTTTCATTCCGGATCCGTTCCAAAAGCCGCTCATTTCCCGTTCCGAAGCAGGCATTGTGAAGATCTGCCAGAACCAGAAGCTTACAGCCATCGAATCCTTCCGGTATCTTCTCTGATCGGATCTCATAGGAGGTCACCGTCAGCTTTCGATTCTCTATATAACTAATGATGCACACTGCCAGTATGCATAATAAAATGACTGTCAGTATTACAGTGCCTATCCATATTATCTTCATCCTCTGCCGTTTCCTCTCCTTCTGTTGGTTCTTTTATATAAAATAAACGGTACAGTACCTTTTGAAAGCAGTACCCATATGTAATCGGCTCTACTGTTTCCGCCGCCACCAGCGGCACTGCTCCGATTCGTTCTCCATCATAATAGTATGCGACCTCTCCGATGACATCCCCGGTCTGAACCGGTGCTGTCAGCTCCGAATAGTTCACTTCCTTCTTTACCTGATCCGCCGACTGCTCTCTTGTCAGCAGATAAGCAAAGGATGCCTCCTGTGGCTCACACGCTACCGCATCCCGGACACCTCCTGCAACCGGAACCGGTGTTCCCGTATCACAAACGGCAGAATCCGTATACAGGGAACAGTTCGCATAGCCGTAGTCAAAGAGCTTACATACCTCCTGATTTCGTATCTCCTTCGTTCCTGCACCCATAACGACAGCGATCAGATCGATTCCATCCTTCGTTGCCGTTGCCGAGATGGAAAATCCCGCCTCGCTGGTATATCCGGTCTTCAGTCCTGTACAGTATGGATATGTTTTTAACAGCTTATTTGTATTGGACAGTCCAAAGTCCGAACTTCCCCTTTGGGTCACATGTGTGATACTGTCCATCCAGATCGTGGAATACTGAAAGATCTCCGGATGCTTCACGGTCAGTTCCCGACTCATAATTGCGATATCTCTGGCTGTCGTCAAATGCCCTTCGGCATCCAGCCCACAGGCATTCTCAAAGTGGGTATTGGTCATATTCAGTTCTGCTGCCCTTTCATTCATCTGCTGTACAAATGCTTCCTCGCTTCCGGCTATGTGTTCCCCCATTGCGACTGCCGCATCATTTCCGCTGGCAATGATAATACACTTTATCATATCCTCTACGATCTGTGTTTCCCCTTCTTCAAAGAAGCACTGAGACCCACCCATCGATGCCGCATGTGCACTGATTGTTACCGTATCTGTAAGCTGCATATGTCCCTCTGCTATCTCATCAAAGATCAGCAGTAATGTCATAACCTTTGTAACACTGGCAGGATGCCGCTGTTCATCCGCATTCTTCTCATACAGGATCTGTCCCGTGGACGGTTCCATCAGGATCACCGACGGCGATTCCAGCTCCAGTTCCTCTGCATGTACCGGCAGGCTCCGGCAGTTCTGTAGCAGCAGTCCCACTGCTACGAGCACACACAGAAGGCCTTTCCAATTGATTCTGTTCATAGATTTCTCCAACCAATCGTTACTGCTACTATATTCTGCCGGTTCCTGAATTATTCCAGTATCACCTCACGAATCACCGGCTTTGGGCTTACCGGAGTCTTTTCGATCGTATATGCCTGAAGCAGACGACTCTTCGCCTCTGCTACCTTTGCCGGATCATTGCCATATAGGCAGGCAAACGGCTTCTCCTTTGAAACCGGATCTCCCAGATGTGCAAATAGCTGAATTCCAACTGTCAGATCGATCACACTCTCTTTGGTTACCCTTCCGCCACCTAAGATCAGCGATGCCATCCCCACCTCACTGTTTTTGCAGGCGGTCAGATAACCGGAGGTCTCCGGATATACCATTTCCTGAATAGCCGCGCGTGGCAGCTTCTCCGGGTGGTACACATACTCCGGATCTCCACCCTGTGCCTGCACAAATGCAGCGAACTTCTCCAGTGCAGTGCCACTATCTATGGTGGTCTGAAGCATCGACCATGCCTCTTCCTTGGTCTGTGCAGTGCCCGCCCCCATCACCATATAGGCAGCCAGTGTCATAGCCACCTGTGTCAGACGCGGTTCTCCTTCTCCCTTCAGTACCTGTATTGCCTCCTGCACCTCCAGTGCATTTCCGACCATCGTTCCCAGTGGTTCATTCATATCGGTGATCACAGCGATCGTCTTCTTTCCTGCCATCTGACCGATCCGGGTCATCGTCCGTGCCAGTGCCTCTGCATCCTCCTGTGTCTGCATAAAAGCACCACTTCCGGTCTTTACATCCAGCACGATCACATCTGCTCCGGAGGCTAACTTCTTACTCATAATACTGGATGCGATCAGGGATAAATTATCCACTGTAGCCGTGACATCCCGCAGGGCATAAAGCTTCTTATCCGCCGGTGCCAGATTCGCGGTCTGTCCTGCGATCGCCAGCTTGATCCGGTTTACATTTCCGATAAACCGGTCTCTGGTCAGACTGGTCTGAAAGCCCGGAATACTTTCCAGCTTATCAATCGTTCCGCCTGTATGTCCCAGCCCCCGTCCGCTCATCTTTGCAACCGGGATGCCCAGTGCCGCTAACATCGGTCCCAGAATCAGAGACGTCTTATCACCGACTCCGCCTGTACTGTGCTTATCGACCTTCACCCCCCGGATTTCTGACAGATCCAGCCGTTCTCCGCTGTCTGCCATCGCCATCGTCAGATCGTAGGTTTCACGGTCGTTCATCTTCTGAAAGTAAACTGCCATCAGAAAGGCAGACACCTGATAGTCCGGTATCGTTCCATTCGTATAGCCCTGAACAATCGCCTGAATCTCTTCGGTTGACAGTTCTCCGCCATTCCGCTTCTTTAGTATCATATCATACATGTTCATGAGAATAACTGCTCCTTTCTGCTCCTTCCGATCGGCAATGCCTGCAGGTCAAACAGATCTGCCAGTGTCTGCGCAATATCCGCATAGGTACTTCCGGTTCCCAGATTGCACCCCTGCATGAAGTGTTTTGACGGACTATACCACAGAACCGGTACATATTCCCGCGTATGATCGGTTCCCTTATAGGTTGGATCACAGCCATGATCTGCCGTGATCACCAGCAGATCCGTTTCTTTCATATGGTCTAAGACCTCCTTTAGCCGCAGATCAAATTCTTCCAGCCCTTTTCCGTATCCCAGTGCATCTCTGCGGTGTCCCCACTTCGAGTCAAACTCCACCAGATTGGTATAGATCACCCCCTTTTGCACCTCGTTCATATAGTTTAGCGTCTGATCCATGCCATCCATATTGTCTCTGGTATGCACCGCCTCTGTAATTCCTACACGATCAAAAATATCCTCGATCTTTCCCACAGCCGCCACCGTCATTCCTGCCGCCTTCATGTAGGAAAGAATATTCTTCTCGGATGGTTTTCTGGAGAAGTCTCTCCGGTTCGGGGTCCGTACAAAGGTATCGCCTTCCTTTACAAACGGTCGTGCAATAACCCTTGCCACATTGTGTTCCCCTGTCAGGATGCCTCTCGCTGCCCGACAGATCTCATATAACCGCTCCGGCGGTATCACTGCCTCGCAGGCAGCGATCTGAAAGACACTATCCGCGGATGTATAGATGATCGGATATCCGGTCTTTATGTGTTCCGGACCCAGTTCCTGTATGATCTGCGTACCGGAGGCCACACAGTTTCCCAGATAGCCTTTACAGCCACTCACCTCCAAGAACTGCTGCATGATCGTATCCGGGAACCCCTGCGGATACGTAGGAAACGGAGTATCGGTCGGAATCCCCGCCATCTCCCAGTGTCCGATCGTCGTATCCTTTCCTGCGGAATATTCCTGCAGTCTGCCGTATGCACCGATCGGATTCTCTACCGGTCGGATTCCTTCCATACCATCGATATTTCCATACCCCAGAAGTCTCATATTCGGCAGCTCCAGTCCACCGCATGCCTGTGCCGTATGTGCGATCGTATTTGCACCGGCATCTCCGAATGCCTCTGCATCCGGTGCCGCTCCCATACCCACACTATCCAGTACGATCCATATGATCCGTTCTACCATAAGCGTCTACCTCCTTTACTTATTACCCTGCTATATACCCCAGATACCGCATGAGGAAGATCCATGCCGTCAGTGTGACCGATGAGAACAGTGTCGTAATCACGATTACACTCGAAGACAGTACAGCATCTCCATGCATATTCTTTGCCATAATGTATGCAGTTGGTGTGCTCGGTGATGCCAGCATAATAATCAGTGCTAACAGCTCCTGATCCCGAAAGCCCATCCAGACTGCTACCGGAAGAAAAACTGCCGCCAACCCTATCAGCTTAATAAAAGATGCAATGACAGACGGGCGTATCTTTGCCAGTGCCTTCCTGCCCTCGAAGCCCGCACCGATCGCGATCAGTGCCAGCGGCGATGCCATCACGCCCAGATTCTGAATACTCTTCTCTACCATCTGCGGAAGCTTCAGGTTGATCAGAGAGGCTGCCATTCCCAGTGCAATTCCGATAATGATCGGATTCTTTAAAATATTTATAAATGTCTTCCGAATCCTGCCCTTATCCTGTCTGGTACTGCTGTCGTTGCTTTCTAACGTCAGGATCGTAACCGCAAATATATTATAAAGCGGTACCGCTCCTATAATCATCAGCGGTCCCATACCGGAATTTCCATATATATTCTGGATAAATGCAATCCCCAATATAGCTGCACTGCTCCGGTAGGATACCTGTACAAAGGCCCCCACCTGACTCTTATCCTTCATGCAGAGCTTGGACAGCCCCCAGATGCCTAATATGCTGATAACGGTAACTGCCGCACAGAACCCGATATACCTTCCGTTAAAGTTATGCCGGATGTCTGTAGACCAAAGATCCAGAAATAACATGCAGGGAAGACACACCTTAAACACGAATTTGTTTGCGACATTGGCAAACTCCTCCGTTATAAATCCGATCCGGCGCAGGACATATCCTACGATCATGATCGCAAACACCGGAACCGTTGCATTCAAGCTATATATAAAACTATCCATATTCCTATCCTCTGTAAAAGAAAAAGCCATCTGTTTTTACGGATTTCGCTTCCATACTGCAAATGGCTTATTCTATCTGTCTTAGCTATGCAGACCGACTGCCGTGGTCTGATTTATAACAGGTCTGCTATCTCCAGAATCAACTCTCTGGACAGATCCCAGCCCAGACAAGGATCTGTGATGGACTTACCATAGCAGCCTCCGTCTACCGGCTGATTTCCGTTTTCAATGTAGCTCTCAACCATAACACCCTTTACCAGCTTCCGGATATCAGCAGAATGACGCATGCTGTGCAGGACTTCCTTTACGATACGCGGCTGTTCTGCCCACTGCTTTCCGGAATTATTATGATTTGCATCTACAATGCATGCCGGATTCTTCAGATCAAACTTATGATACAGATCTGACAGCATCATCAGATCCTCATAGTGATAGTTGGATATTGACTGACCATGCTTGTTGACGGCACCACGTAAGATACAGTGTACCAGATCATTTCCATCGGTCTTTGCTTCCCATCCGGTATACAGGAAGGTATGCTTCATCTGGCCTGCCATGCAGGAGTTCATCATAACCGTCAGATCACCACTGGTCGGATTCTTCATGCCGACCGGAACATCCATACCGGAGGTGACGATACGATGCTGCTGATCTTCTACACTTCTGGCTCCGATCGCCACATAGGACAAAATATCCTCCAGATACTGCCAGTTCTCTGAGTACAACATCTCATCTGCCGCGGTCAGCCCGGTGGCTGCGATCGCATCAATGTGCATCTTGCGGATTGCTTTCACACCCTCATACATATCCGGTGCCTTCTCCGGATCCGGCTGATGCAGCATGCCCTTATAACCGGCACCGGTTGTTCTTGGCTTATTTGTATAGATTCTTGGGATAATTAAGATCTTGTCCTGAACCTCCTCCTGAACCTTCGCCAGTCTGGTCACATAGTCCAGCACCGCAGTTTCATTGTCTGCAGAACATGGTCCGATGATCATTAAGAACTTATCCGACTCTCCGGTGAATACCTTGCGAATCTGTGCATCTCTGTCCTTCTTTATCTTCTTTAACTCCTCTGTCATAGGAATCTCCTGCCGAAGCTCCTGTGCACTTGGAATTTTCTTTATCAAATGTATACTCATGATGTCTCTCCTTTTTTATTTATTCTCTCCCTTTGGCGGATTACAGAACTTGCTCTTGTTAATCTCATAAAATACAATACCGACACATACCATACCACCGATGATATTTCCCAGGGTAACCGGTCCTAAGTTTGACAGATATCCACTGAAGCTCAATGCACTGTGGATCTGATCTGCGGTCAGGCCATAGGCCTCCTCTGCCATCCGGACATAATCCGGATTCGTTGCAGCCAGAATACCGGCCGGTATGTAAAACATATTTGCCACGCAATGTTCGAAGCCGGAGGTTACAAAGGCTAAGATCGGGAACAAAATTGCAAACAGCTTTCCGATGATATCCTTTGCGGTTCCTGCCATCAGGATCGCAATGCATACTAGTATATTGCACAAAATACCGGAACAAAATGCAGGAAAAAAGTCCAGACTGCACTTTCCTACCGCTACCTTAATCGTATAAGCACCCAAAAGCCCGGAGGAATAATTAAACTGCCGGGACCAGAAGGTCAGGGCTGTAACGATAAACGCACCCAGCATATTACTGAAATACACGACCACCAGATTCCGTATGACCTGTGCAACCGTTACCTTCTTGTCCATAATGTCCATAATCAGCAGACAGTTACCGGTAAACAGCTCTCCGCCTACCAGTACAATCATCATCAGACCTACCGGGAAGATCAGCCCTGCCACTACTCTGGCTAATCCGACATTCGTAATCGCGTGTGCCGCCACATTCGAGGCTTCTCCGCCAAATGCGATGAACCCACCTGCCATAACGCCCATAAATATCATTTTCCAGATATTTAAGTTCGCCTTTGTTACCCCAGCCTTGATATTACCGTCTATCGTTTCTGCAGGAGTATTGTAAATGTTTTCCATCCTGTGTTCTCCTTTTCTCTTGCTCTCTATTGTATCACATTTTGTAATAGCTGTAGACTATTGACAACCGTCAGCTCCCGGATTTGTGCCCGTGTTCCCTGAAAATGACATTCCTGCCAGTATACCTTATCCTGATAATACAGTCCGATATAAACCAGTCCAACCGGCTTTTCCGGCGTACCGCCATCCGGGCCTGCCAGTCCGGTTACCGCGATTGCCACATCTGCCTTTCCATGTATCGCTGCCCCCTTTGCCATCTGCTTTACCGTCTGTCTGGATACGGCTCCATGCTTCTGCAGTGTCATCGGCTTCACGCCCAGCTCTTCAATCTTCGCCTCATTTGCATATGTAACGAAGCCTCTGCCAAATACATCAGAAGCCCCCGGTACATTCACCAGTCTTCCGGCGATCAGTCCTCCGGTACAGGATTCTGCCGTCGTTACAGTCAGTCCGCGTTCTTTTAACAGAGCTACGACAGCAACCTCCAGATCCTTTCCCTGTTCAATTGTAATCAATGGATATTCCAGTCTCATATGCACTCCTGTCTTACTTCTTATTGCCTTCTGACAATACTTTGCGGTTCTTGATCAGGTAGTCCAACAGGGAAATAACCGTCAGTGCAAGCGATACGTAGATCAATACCTGTTCGGCGATCTTGATTCCTGTCGTTGCATTTGGAAAATTCTGGCTCAGATTCACGATCAGCAGAATCACCATCAGCATCTGAAAGGTCGTCTTAAACTTTCCCCAGTAACTGGCTGCGATCACAACTCCGTTATCTGCGGCAACCAGTCGGAATCCGCTGATAATAAATTCCCGTGCAATTATCACGATGACAACCCATGCCGGGATCCGTCCCAGTTCGATCAATGCGATCATAGCCGAGCAGACCAACAGCTTGTCAGCCAAAGGATCCATAAACTTTCCAAAATCCGTAACCAAATTATACTTTCTGGCAATCTTACCATCGGCCAGATCCGTCAGACTGGCTACGATAAAGATCCCGACTGCGATCCACTTTCCTCCCGGAATAGCCGGAACCATCAGTGCCACCAAAAAGAAAGGAATCAATATTACTCTGAAAATCGTTAACTTATTCGGTAAATTCATATATCACTTCTCCTATCAAATCATATTCATTCGCTTCTGTAATCCGTACCTGTACCATATCCCCGGAGATCAGCTCCTCTTCCGCTGATACGAAGATATAGCCATCCACATTCGGTGCCTCCCGATAGGATCGTCCGATATAAACATCATCCTCATACAGATACCCTTCGATCAGAACCTCCAGTTCCCGGCCTACCATCTGCTCATTATTATCATAGGAGATCTCCTGCTGCAACAGCATGATCTCTTCCTGTCTCTGCTTCTTTACTTCCTCATCGATCTGATCCGGATAATCAGCTGCCTTTGTACCTTCCTCCGGCGAGTAAGTAAAGACACCCAGACGCTCAAATTCCATTTCATCTACAAATGCCATGAGTGCCTCATGCTCATCCTGCGTTTCTCCCGGAAATCCCGTTATCAGAGTGGTCCGGATCACAATGTCCGGCATCGCTTCCCGCAGCTTTCCTACAACAGTCCGAATCTGCTGTTGATTCGTCCTTCTTCCCATTGCCCTTAAGATCCGATCCTCGGAATGCTGGATCGGCATATCGATATAATGACATACCTTCGAAGATTCTGCCATCACCTGAATCAGCTCATCTGTGATCTCCTCCGGATAACAGTACAGAAGGCGGATCCACTTCAGCCCCTCCAGCTTATTCAACTCCTGCAACAGCTTTGGCAGTCGCTTTTCTCCGTATAGATCCTGACCGTACACGGTTGTCTCCTGTGCCACCAATACAAGTTCCTGATACCCCTTTTCGACCAGCTTCTGTGCTGTCTCCAGAACCTCCTCCATCGGTATGCTCCGGTAGTTTCCTCTCAGATACGGAATAATACAATACGTACACCGCTTATTACAGCCTTCTGCGATCTTTAAGTATGCCATAGCGGTTCCGGTCGTTACCAGACGATCTGTCATATGCTTCGGAAGGTACTGCACATCCTTACAGCATACGATTTTCTGACCCTCAGCTGCTTCCTTCACAACCTGTACGATATCATCTATGTTCGTAGATCCCATAATGGCATCCACCTCCGGAATTTCCTCCCGGATCTCCTTCTGGTAACGCTGAGCCAGACAGCCCGTTACGATCAGAGCCTTTAGTCTGGCTGTCTTCTTAAGCTGTGCCAGCTCCAGAATCGTATGAATGCTCTCTTCCTTGGCATCGTGTATAAAGCAGCAGGTATTCACGACCGCTGCATCTGCCTCCTGCTCGTCATTGGTAATATCATATCCTTCCGTCTTCAGAAGATTCAGCATAACCTCGCTGTCTACCAGATTCTTATCACATCCTAGGGAAACAAATAGTATATTCAATGCTCCATCCTCCAGTATTATGCCTTACGAAGTTCAACCGCTTCTACACAGTTATGCATCAGCATTGCTATCGTCATAGGGCCTACGCCACCCGGTACCGGTGTGATGGCACTTGCAATCGGTTCTACCGATGCATAATCTACATCTCCGCAGAGCTTGTTATTTTCATCCCGATGAATTCCCACATCGATTACAACAGCTCCTTCCTTTACATAAGAAGCATCGATCATTTTCGGCCTTCCGATCGCCACCACCAGAATATCCGCCCGCTTTGTGACTTCCTTCAGATTCTGTGTCCGGGAATGACAGACCGTAACGGTTCCGTTCTCCCGTAACAGCAGCATCGCCATCGGCTTTCCTACGATATTGCTCCGGCCAATGATCACACATTCCTTTCCTGCGATCTCTACACCGCTTCGTATTAAAAGCTGGATAATACCGGCCGGTGTACAGGACACAAAGCCCGGCTGCCCGATACTTAATGCTCCGACACTCTGTGGGTGGAAGCCATCTACATCCTTCTTTGGATCGATTGCCTGTATGATATGATTCTCATTGATATGCTTTGGAACCGGAAGCTGTACCAGAATTCCGTAAATGGAATCATCCCGATTCAGCTTATCAATGATCGCTAACAGTTCTTCCTCCGTCGTTTCCTCCGGAAGTTCATATGCAACAGACTGGATTCCTATATACTCACAGGCTTTCTTCTTATTTCCTACATATACGGTTGATGCCGGATCCTGTCCAACCTGAATGACCGCCAGAGCGATCTCGGTTCCCTGCGCCCTATAAGCCGCTACCTGTTCCTTCAGCTCGTCCTTGATCTGCTTACTGATTGCCTTGCCATCTATAATCGCTGCCATATTGTTCCTCCTGTTTAGAATAATCCTACGGTCTTTCCTGTCTCATCTACATAGATCCGTTCTGCGGCCGGATGCTTCGGAAGTCCCGGCATCGTCATGATGGTTCCGGTGATTGCTACTACGAATCCGGCACCTGCACTTACATACACCTCTCGGATCGTTACCTCAAAGCCACTCGGGCGTCCCAGCTTCTTCGGATCATCCGAAAGGGAATACTGGTTCTTCGCCATACAGATTGGCAGATTTCCATATCCCAGATCTGTAATCCGGGCGATCGCCTTCTTTGCCGCCGGTGAATAACTGACGCTTCCGGCTCCATAGATCTCCTTCGCGATCGTCTCGATCTTCTCCTCGATCGATAACGCTGTATCATAAAGCGGTGCATATCGACTTTCCTTATTCTCTAATGTCCGGAGCACAGCTTCTGCCAGCTCCAGACCGCCTTCGCCGCCTTTTTCCCATACCTCTGCCAGAGCGAATTCACAGTCTCTCTCTTCACAGAAGTTTTTAACAAAGGTTAATTCTGCTTCACTATCCGTCACAAAGCGGTTCAATGTTACCACAATCGGCACACCGAACTTCTTCAGATTCTCAATATGCTTCTCCAGGTTTACGATGCCCTTGCTCAGTGCATCGATATTCTCCTGACTTAATTCATCCTTTGGTACGCCACCATTGTACTTCAGTGCACGAACGGTTGCGACCAGTACCACTGCATCCGGCTTTAGACCTGCCTGCCGGCACTTAATATCCATGAACTTCTCGGCTCCCAGATCAGCACCAAAGCCGGCCTCTGTCACTACATAGTCTGCCAGCTTCAGTGCCATCTTCGTTGCACGTACACTGTTACAGCCATGTGCGATATTTGCAAACGGACCGCCGTGAACAATCGCCGGTGTATGCTCCAGCGTCTGAATCAGATTCGGCTTGATTGCATCCTTTAGCAGTGCGGTCATCGCTCCGACAGCATTTAAATCCTTTGCAGTTACCGGTTCTCCGTTATACTTGTAGGCTACAATAATGCGTCCCAGTCGTTCAGACAGATCCTGAAGATTATCTGCCAGACATAAGATCGCCATGATCTCAGATGCAACTGTGATGACGAATCCATCCTGACGAACGACACCATCCATCTTACCACCCATACCGACAACGATATTCCGCAGTGCCCGGTCATTCATGTCCAGGCAACGCTTCCATACGATCTGCTTCGGGTCAATGCCCAGCTCATTTCCCTGCTGAAGATGATTATCCAGCATCGCTGCCAGCAGGTTATTCGCAGATGTAATCGCATGGAAATCTCCCGTAAAATGAAGATTCAGATCTTCCATCGGAACAACCTGAGAGTACCCTCCGCCTGCTGCACCACCCTTGATACCAAAGCACGGTCCCAGAGACGGTTCCCGAAGTGCAATAACTGCTTTCTTATCCAGTCTTCCAAATGCCTGTCCCAGTCCGACGGTAACCGTTGTCTTTCCCTCTCCTGCCGGAGTCGGATTAATCGCTGTTACCAGAATCAGCTTTCCGTTTGGCTGATCCTTTACCCGTTCTTCCAGTTCATCGCTCAGCTTTGCCTTATACTTACCATATAGTTCCAGTTCGTCGGCATCAATATCCAGTCTCTGTGCGATTTCTCCGATTGGTTTTAATTCTGCTTCCTGTGCGATTTCAATATCTGTCTTCATTTTTCTATCCTCTCGTTCTTTCCTTCGTCCTTATATAAGCTATAACTATATGCCATCCTACTCAATTCCCGGTCAGATGTCAAGCCGGAGTCCTCTGACCCCCGGCTTTCTTCTATAGATATTCCTCTTCATATGCTTCAAACTGCTCCTGTGACATCAGGATCGTCCTTGGCTTTGTTCCTTCGTCCGGTCCTACGATTCCGGCTTCTGCCAGTTGATCCATGATCCTGGCTGCCCGGTTAAAACCGATCTTAAACTTTCGCTGCAGCATACCGATGGATGCCTTATCGCTATCAATGATCAGCTTCGCCGCATCGCGGAAGTATTCATCCCGACCATCATCTCCACCGGACGCTCCGGCTACACCGCCTCCGGAAGAAGCACTGCTCTCGATCTGGCTCGTAATCTCTGTATCGTACGTCGTATCCTGTGACTGCTTCTTTAAGAAATCAACCACGGCTCCAACCTCTTCGTCCGACACAAACGCCCCCTGTACCCGCACCGGTTTTGGATAACCGGTCGGATAAAACAGCATATCGCCCTTTCCTAACAGCTTCTCTGCACCTGCCATATCCAGTATGGTTCGGGAGTCCACCAGAGAGGATACCGCAAATGCGATTCTGGACGGCACATTTGCCTTGATCAGGCCGGTAATAACATCTACGGATGGCCGCTGCGTTGCAATGACCAGATGGATGCCTGCTGCTCTGGCTAACTGTGACAACCGCACGATTGCATCCTCGACCTCGCCATGGGCTACCATCATCAGATCTGCCAGCTCGTCCACAATCACGACGATCTGTGGAAGCTTCTTTAATTCACTCTCCTCATTGCCAACCTGTGCCTTTACCTCTTCAACCTTCTTATTATACCCCTTCAGGTTCCGGACATTGTACTCTGCAAAGAGCTGATACCGCTTTGTCATCTCCACAACTGCCCAGTTTAAGGCTCCCGCTGCCTTCTTCGGATCCGTCACAACCGGGATCAGCAGGTGCGGAATTCCATTATAGGCAGTCAGCTCTACCACCTTTGGATCTATCATAATCATCTTCACATCATCCGGATGTGCCTTATATAAGATACTCATAATAATCGTATTGATGCACACCGATTTACCGGAGCCGGTCGCACCTGCGATCAATAAGTGCGGCATCTTCGCAATATCGGCTACAACCACCTGTCCTCCGATATCCTTTCCCACCGCAAATGCAATATCGGAAGGGAACCGCTTGAAGTTCTCGCTTTCGATCAGATCCCGGAACATAACCGCTACATTCTCCCGGTTCGGTATCTCGATCCCAACCGCTGCCTTTCCCGGAATCGGTGCCTCGATACGGATATCCGCCGCTGCCAGATTCAGCTTGATATCATCTGCCAGCCCAACGATCTTACTGACCTTTACGCCCTGCTCCGGCTGTAGTTCAAACCGCGTAACGGCAGGCCCGCAGCTATAGTCGGTTATCGTTGCACGCACGCCAAAGCTATCCAATGTACTCTGCAGCTTCTGCATCGTTTCATTGATATACGCTTCATCACTTCGTTGTCCGCCCTTTCCCTTTGTTAAAAGGTCATATGGAGGGAACTGATAATCTCCGACTGTTCTCACTGCTTCCGGCCGACTCGGTACGGAAGTCGGTTTTGTTTCGGCAGATAGCTTTGCTTCAGCTGATGGTTCCGTTGTGATCTGTCTGGTTCTTCTTGCCCGCTTCTTAACCGGCGGTCGATCATCCGGCATTACATCCTCATCATCCGATCCTTCTGATTCCGGCTGCAGAACGGTCGTCGTTATCGGCTGCGGCTGATGTTCCGATGGTGCCACGACAGCCGCTGTCATCTGCATTGACGGAATCGGCTGTGCCATTGATTCTTCCTGGTCACCTTCCAGTGTCATCGTAATCTCATGTACTTCCTCCTGCTGAAGCGGATTGGTCTTTTTAAAGGTTTCCTTCTTTACCACACCCTGTTCACCATCACTTGGAAGTACCGTCAGATTCCGAAACAGTCCCTTCTGTATCTTATGCTGAAACCGATCATACTCCGGCTCTTTGACCGCTGCTTCTTTTTCCAGCTCTGCCTTGGCCTTCTTTCGTTCTGCCTCTTCCCGCCGGAGATCCAGCTCATTCTTCTGTTTTTCTGCCTGTTCCTGACGTTCTGCCTCCCGCTTTGCACGCTTCTCTGCCCGGATTTCCTCCAGACTCTGCCGCTTTGCTTCCCGTTCCTCCTGATATTCCTGTCCGCGTTCCCTTGCATCCTGAAAGCCATCCATCAACCGGTCACCACCGGAACGCAGCAGACGAATCACCGATGTCTCTGTCAGTAGTACAATCATGATGACTGCCAGTACAATCACCACGATCCAGACACCCGCAACACCGATTCCATTTTTCAAAAGCAGTGTCAGTCCTCCACCGATGAAACCACCACCGGACTTTTCTTTATATGCGGTCATATAGAGTTCACCGATTTTCACACCCTCCGGCAGTTTTACGATCAACTGCGCCAGCATAGATATATCCAGGCACAATACCCCTGCATAGACCACTTTTTTGACTGCCTTGGAGGAAAAGCCGTTTGCAAACAAAAACGCCATCCCTACAAATACACCGATTGGTAATATGTACTGTATCCAGCCGAATACTCCGAATAAAAATCCACTGATGGCATTTCCAACCGATCCGCAGGCACCAAAGTTACTGATCTCCAAGAATATTGCTCCTGCACACGCGACAATCAGAACAATTTCATAGTGTGAGCCTTCCGACTTCTGCGGTGCCGTCTGCCCGTTCGTATGCGGACTCTGTGTCCGTCCCTTCCCGGCACCGGCTGTCCGCCGTCTACTGCCACCTGTATTTGTTTTTCCGTTTCCTGCACTCTTTTTCTGTGCCATTGGATTCACTCCTATTTCTTATCTTCTATTTCATCACAAAATAACATACAACTGATGCGATTCCCACGATCAGACAGTAAACAGAAAAGATCGTGAACTTATTCTTCTTTACAACCAGAAGCATCGTTTTAATACAAATATATCCCACGATACCGGCTACCAGCATTCCCGCCAGATAGTTCCAGATCACGCCTCCGGTCAGATCCGCCATCGTAAAGTCCTTCAGTTCCAGAACCATAGCACCAAGGATCGCCGGTATCGACATGATAAACGAATACTTCACTGCGAATTCCTTGTTAAATCCTGCGATCAAACAGGCAGTAATCGTGGTACCTGACCGTGACAGTCCCGGCAGGGTTGCAAATCCCTGTGCGACTCCCACGATTAAGGAGTCCTTATAGGTCGCGGTCGCTTCTGTCTTATCACCGGCCGTTACCCGGTCTGCCAGAAACAATATTCCGGACGTTAATATCAGACAAATGCCGGGCAGCAACAGTACCTCCGATGCAGAACCGATCACCTTTTCCAGAAGAATACCCATGATGCCGGTCGGTACGGTACTGATCAGTATCATTAATACAAATCTTCGGTACGGCGTCGTCAAAACCGGTTTATATGCGATCCGTTGTTCCTTCTTCCGAAAACAGTTTGCAATCCATCTGCCTGCATTGGACACCCACAAACCTACCATACAACAGCCGTTTACAAACAGTTCCTTTACATCCTTCCAGTATACGACACAGATCGCCACTAATGTTGCTATATGTAATAATACATCATATAACAGCCCGGTATCTGTGGACACATGGAATATGTTCTTAAAAATAGCCAGGTGTCCCGAGCTGCTGACCGGCAGGAATTCTGTCAGTCCCTGTATCAGTCCCATTATAATTGCTTCTATAAAATTCATGAATCAGTCCTCCCTTTATCCATTCTGCCATATTCTTTTAATGACTGTCCAAACGCTTGTGTTCCCGTATTAATCGATGAAGATAGTCCAGTGCCTCATGGATACCGCCTACTGCATCTATCAGTCCTTCCTCCACTGCTTCCTGTCCTACCAGCATGGAGCCGATATCCTTCACCAACTGTTCATTATTCATCATGATCTTTCGCAGCCGGTTTTCATCGACATCAGAGTGTGCGACTGTAAATGCTATGATCCGATCCTGCATCCGCTCGATGTATTCATAGTTTTGTTTGACTCCGATCACCATGCCATTCATCCGAATCGGATGAACAACCATAGTCGCAGTCGGTGCAATGAAGGAATAATCTCCGGATACCGCCAGCGGCACTCCGATGGAATGTCCTCCACCCAGTACCAGATTGACAACCGGTTTATGAATGGAGCTGATCATTTCAGCCATGGCAAGCCCGGCTTCCACATCACCACCAACGGTATTCAGCAGCACCAGCATTCCGTCAATTTGATCATCATCTTCAATCTCTGCCAATGCCGGAAGCACATGCTCATACTTCGTGGTCTTTGTATTGGACGGCAGACACTCATGCCCTTCGATTTCACCGATTATATTCAGTAAGTGAATCCGGTGATCTTCTTTGTTTCCTTTTAATGTGATCTGTCCAAACTCACGAATCTGCTTTCCTGTAACCTCTTCCTGTCCCATATACGCCTCCGATAACAAAGTTTAAGAAGAATCTCTGCAGATTCTTCTTATAACAGTATATGGACTTTCCATGAAAATATACAGACCTTCTAAGACGTTCAGCCTATACGCATCTGCATACAATATAACCGATCGCAATTCCCAGCAGCAGACCAACCAGTACCTGAATCGGTGTATGTCCGACATATTCTTTTAGTATGGTTTCCGTCCATTTATCCCGGCTGGTTTCATCTAACTTTGCCTTGATGTCCTCATTCTTTATCAGAATATTCAGTATCGCGCCCTGCTTTCCGGTCTCCAGTCGTACATTCATTGCATCATACATCACTATGATTGCAAATACGGCTGAAATTGCAAACTCAAATGAGGCAGCTCCGTAATTGATGCAGGCAGCCGTTGCCAATGCACCTACCGTAGATGAATGGGAACTCGGCATTCCGCCGCCACCGACTACCCGTTCCCAGTTCCACTTCTTTGTCATTGCCAAATTGATCAGTACCTTTAATATCTGTGCCACACACCATCCGATCACCGGTCCTACCAGCACCGGATTGTGCAGAGCTGCCTGCCATCCATTCATTCTCAGTCTCCCCTAATATCTGTTTCCAGTCCCTTTGTTGCTTTCATGCCTTCTACATCTGTACCAGAATCTCATTCTCTTCTGCCAGATCCGAAGCGGCTATATAATTTCCTGCCAGTTCTCTGCCATTTACAGTCAATGCCGTAACACCGCTTTCCTTGCTGTCCGGATTCTTTACCGTAATGTGAAGCTTCTTACCACGGAAGGTCTTCTCAATCTTAAATTCCTTCCAGTCAGATGGAATTGCCGGATCAATCCGGAGTCCGTCAAAGTCCGGACGCATACCCAGAATACCTTCTACACAACCGACCATAACCGTAGATGCTGTACCGGTCAACCAGTGTACATGCGCTCTTCCTTCAAACGGACTGTCTACACTCTCTGTAAACTGTCCATGGCAGTATGGCTCCAGCTTCCGGATCTCTGCCCGATCATTCATAGATGCCGGTGAACTCTCTTCAAAATACTCAAACGCACGATTTCCATGTCCCATCAGTGCCTCTGCCAGTATGATCCAGCCCTGTGGCTGTGAGAAAATACCGCCATTTTCCTTTGTAGATGGATTAAATAACAGCATCAATGCTCCGTCAAATGCATGATCGACATAGGATGGTGCCATCAAACGTACACCGTACTGTGTATTCAGTTCGCGATGAACAGACTCCAATGCCAGTTCTGCCTGTTCCTTGCTGGCCAGTCCGCTGATCACTGCCCATGACTGTGGATTCAGCCACATATTTGCTTCCGGATCCTTTCTGGAACCGATGACCTGTCCATCCTCTTTGAATCCTCGGATGTAACGATCCTCTTCCCAGCACAGATTCTGAAGGGCATCCTCCAGATCCTTCTGAATCTTTTCGATGTATGCAACATACTCTGTATCCTGCTTATCTCCTGCCAGCTTCTTCATCATGCTCATTGCATAGTATAACTGCATGGCAACGAATGTGGACTCACCCAATTTACCCAGACGCAGGCAGTCATTCCAGTCTGCATGAAGACCTGCCGGCATCTGATGATTTCCCAAATGATTCATGGAGAAGTCGATCGCACGCTTTAAGTGGTCATATACCGTTCCCTCACCACCGTTTGCATACAGGATCACTTCATCCAAAAACTCTTTATTTCCAGACTCTGCAATGTACTTATATACAGTTGGGAACAGCCACAGTGCATCATCTGCCCGATATGCCGGATGTCCGGTTGCCCGTACATAAGACTCATCATCCGGGGTATCCTCATGTCCCGCATTGTGATCAAACTTTACCAGAGGAAGCCCGGCGCCATTATCTACCTGTGCAGACAGCATAAACCGGATCTTCTCAACCGCCATCTCCGGTGCCAGATGAATAATACCCTGTATATCCTGCACCGTATCCCGATATCCATATCCGTTTCGCAGTCCACAGTACGTAAAGGAGGCTGCTCTGGACCAGATAAAGGTCATAAAGCACTGATATGCATTCCAGGTATTGATCATATTATTAAAGGATGCACTCGGTGTCTGTACCTGCAGATTCTCCAGCTTTCCATGCCAGTAGCTCTTTAACTCTGCCAGCTCGGAAGCACATACCTTCGTAACATCCTGATACCCTGCAAGGATTGCATCTGCTTCTTCCTCTTTCTTCTCGCCGAGGATAAATACCAGTTCCTTTGTCTCGCCCGGTGCCAGCTCCAGTACGGTCTGCAATGCACCACATGCATTCTCATTATAATTTAACTGATCTCCGCAGCTTCCTGCCTCGACTGCCACAGGATTGCCATACCCATGATACTGTCCGATAAAGCTCTCCTTATCACCACAGTAGGATGCAACCGTCTGTCCTGCCAGTCCAAAGAATCTGGCCGTGCTGTTACTTCCATTAATGGAATGGCGGTTCACATTCTCATTGATCATCTGAAGAATCTTGTTATTTCTGTAGTATGTTCTTGTAATAAACAGTGTATACTGCAGATTTACCTGATCCTGCTCATAGTTTCCTTCATTGGTAAACTCGCAGTATCCAAATACCGAGATCTTTCTAGGCTTCTCTGATCGGTTCGTTACCTTCAGATTCCATACCTCATAGGTCTTGTTCAGCGGAACATAGTAAAGTGCCTCTGAATGGATCCCCGCATAGTCTGCATGCATATCAGTATAAGAGGTACCATGATGGCATTCACTCTTATAGTCCTTCAGATCCTTTCCGACCGGCTGCCAAGAAGCTGACCAGTAGTCCTGTGTCTCATCATCCCGCAGATATATATATCTACCCGGCTGATCAAAGCTGTTAAAGATATATCGAATAATTCTTCCGTTCGCTCCACTCTTTACAAAGCTGTAGCCACCTGCATTGTTCGATATAATCGCACCATATTCCGGCGACCCCAGATAGTTCGCCCATGGTGCCGGAGTATCCGGTCTGGTAATGACATATTCCTTATTTGTCTCATCAAAATAGCCGTAGTTCATGCTGTATTCTCCTTTATATCTTATAATTTTATGTACAATATCCCACACTGCTATATTATAGCAAAAAAGCTCACTGCCCGCAAGGGACAATGAGCTTTCATAATTATTTCCTATCCATTCTATATGCAGACGTTACTTTATGCTTCCGGTGCTGCATCCTTCAGGCTCAGGCTGATCTTGCCCATCTCTACGCCAATACACTTCACGCGAACCTTATCTCCGATATTTACAACATCTTCAACCTTCTCTACACGTTCCTTTGCCAGCTTAGAAATATGGATCATACCATCCTTATTCGGAGACAGTTCTACAAACGCACCATAAGGCATGATTCTTACAACCGTTCCCTCATAAGTTTTACCTACCTCGATCGGATCTACGATAGAATGAATGATCTGCATTGCACGATCGATACCTGCCCGTTCAATACCACAGATATATACGGTTCCGTCATCATCAATATCGATCTTAACACCGGTCTCATCAATGATTGCATTGATCGTCTTACCCTTCTGACCAATGATCTCACCGATCTTATCCGGATCTACCTTCATCTGCTCGATCTTTGGTGCATATTCTCCAACAGTCGGACGAGGCTCAGAAATAGTCGGCTTCATACAAGTATCCATAATGAACAGTCGTGCTTCTCTGGTTCTTGCGATTGCCTCTTCTACGATCGGACGTGTCAGACCATGAATCTTAATATCCATCTGGATTGCTGTAATACCCTCGGTTGTACCGGTTACCTTGAAGTCCATATCACCGAAGAAGTCTTCCAGGCCCTGAATATCTGTCAGAACGATATAATCATCATCGGTATCACCGGTTACCAGACCACAGGAAATACCTGCTACCATAGCCTTGATCGGAACACCGGCTGCCATCAGTGACATACAAGAAGAACAGGTCGATGCCATAGAAGTTGAACCATTAGATTCAAATGTCTCAGATACCGTACGGATCGCATATGGGAATTCTTCCTCGCTCGGAATAACTGGAAGAAGTGCTCTCTCTGCCAATGCACCATGTCCGATCTCACGACGTCCCGGACCTCTGGATGGCTTTGTCTCACCTACCGAGTAAGATGGGAAATTATAGTGGTGCATATAACGCTTACTGGTCTCGTTCGGATCCAGACCATCAATCTTCTGAATCTCAGAAAGCGGTGCCAGTGTACATACATTACAGATCTGTGTCTGTCCACGCGTGAACATAGCGGAACCATGAACTCTAGGAATAATATCAACTTCCGCAGACAGTGGACGGATCTGGTTGATTGCACGACCATCCGGACGCTTATGATCCTTTAAGATCATCTTACGAACCGTCTTCTTCTGATACTGGTAGATTGCTTCACCCAAAACAGCCAGCCATTCTTCCTTATCCGCAAAGGCTTCTTCTAACTTTGCTGTGATCTGACGGATATTTTCTTCTCTTACCTGCTTCACATCGGTAAAGACCGCTGCTTCCATCTCTTCCGGAGTTACAATCTCCTTCATAGCCTCAAACAATTCAGCTGGAACTGCACAACTGATATACTCATGCTTTGGCTTTCCAACCTCAGCAACGATCTGATTAATAAATGCAATGATCGTCTGGTTGATCTCATGTGCCTTATAAATAGCCTCAATCATCTTAGCCTCCGGTACAATATTCGCACCGGCTTCGATCATAATTACCTTTTCACTGGTAGATGCAACCGTTAACTGTAAGTCGCCTTCCTTCCACTGCTTCTGGGACGGATTTACGATGAACGCTCCGTCGATCAGACCGATCTGAGTCATCGCACACGGACCATCAAACGGAATATCGGAGATGCAGGTTGCGATTGATGCACCCAGCATTGCCACCAGCTCCGGACGGCACTCCGGATCAACGGACATAACCATATTATTCAAAGTAACGTCATTTCTATAATCCTTCGGGAATAACGGACGCATCGGACGGTCAATAACACGAGATGTCAGGATGGCATTTTCAGATGCCTTTCCCTCTCTCTTATTAAATCCTCCCGGAATCTTTCCAACCGCATACATCTTTTCTTCATACTCTACGCTCAATGGGAAGAAGTCGATTCCCTCTCTTGGCTTCTCAGAAGCAGTTGCTGTAGACAGTACAACGGTATCTCCGTAATGCATAAATGCACAACCGTTTGCCTGAGCACCTACACGACCAACATCCACACGAAGTGTTCTGCCGGCCAGTTCCATCGTGAATTGCTTATACATCTTCATTTCTCCTTTTATTTTGAATTTTGTATAAGACGCCGAAACAACTAAAAAACGCACTCCGGGAATGCCCTTTTTAGAAGTCTCGGTCGTTGTCTTACACAATCGTTGCTATTTTAGCACAAAAACGTGATTTTTTCAAGAAAATTTGTCATCCTGACAATTTTGTGCTTGTATAGAATCGATTGTTTATCAATATATTCTTCCATCCCCGGTGTTGACTTCATTTTGGTGCGGATTTACAATATATATATATGATACTTTTGACTCGTATAAGCGATTATTAAAGGAGGAATCATTATGATTTTAACAGATAGTATGAAAAAGATCATGTTGGCAGGAATCGGTGCCGTTGCCGTGACTGCAGAAAAGTCCAAGGACATCATTGACGAACTGGTGACCAAAGGAGAACTGACTGTAGAACAGGGCAAAGTATTAAACGAGGAGCTGAAGCACAAGGTAAAAGAAACTATCAAGGATAACGTACAGGTACAGGTGATCCATACCGACTCCAACCAGCCACCAAAAGCAGAGGCGGTTCTCTCCCATATGGAGCACTATTCTCCGGAAGAGCTGGCTGCCATCCAGAAAAAGCTGGAAGAACTGGCTGCAAAATCATCCAGACCGGAAGCTGCTTCTTCTGAGCCGGCGGCTTCAGAAATAACCACTCCCGAAACCGAGGCTCCGGCTGCTACGATTGAGATCCAATAATCAAACGAACAGGAGTTACCATGGTATATACAATTCATCAGGAAAATAAAAAACGACTACAGGAAATCACGCAGATTATCAAGAAGTATGAACTGGTCAAAAACGGACTGTCACCGGAAGCCTTCCGTCTGATTCTGGAAGATCTGGGACCAACCTTTGTGAAGCTGGGCCAGATCATGTCAAAACGGACGGATATTCTTCCGCAGGCCTACTGTGCAGAACTGGAAAAGCTCTGTATGGACTCCAACCCTCTTCCGGCATCTGAAATCATCGAGGTGATCGAATACGAATTCGGACGACCGGTTGAGGAACTGTTTTCACACTTTGATGAGACCCCTTTGGGATCTGCATCGATTGCTCAGGTACATGCCGCGACTCTGCCGGACGGTCGCCGCGTCGTGGTAAAGGTTCAACGCCCCCATGTTGCAGAAACCATGAAGGAAGATATGTCGATCCTACGTAAGCTGATCAAACCATTAAAGTTTGCTCCGAGCGTCGGCGGTGCGGTAGACTTCAAGATGCTGTTAGAAGAACTCTGGCAGGTTTCCCAACAGGAGTTAGACTTCCTCATCGAAGCCCACCATACACAACAGTTTCAGGAAAACAACAAGGACATTGTTTATGTTGCCTGTCCGCATATTGAGGAGAATCTCACAACCTCACATGTTCTTACAATGGAGTTTATCGATGGATTCTCTATCACAAATCATGAACGGCTGTCAGAGGGTGGTTATGATGTAAATGAAATCGGTACGAAGTTAACTGAAAACTATATTAAACAGGTGCTTGATGACGGCTTCTTCCATGCGGATCCGCATCAGGGCAATATCATGATCCGGGACGGAAAGATCGTATGGATCGATATGGGAATGATCGGCACACTGTCGTCCCATGACCGCACCCTGCTAAGGGATGCCGTAAAGGCTGTCGTTCGAAAGGATAATAACGAAATCATCCGTGCTATCATGGCCCTGGGTGCTGTAAAAGGAGAACTGGACTACACCCACTTATATTCTGATATTGATATGCTTCTGGATCGATATACTTCCATCGATCTGGGCGATATCAATCTGGGAACCCTCTTGCAGGATGTTATCCAGATCGTCAACGAGAATCATATCGTACTTCCACCCGGCATCTCAATGTTAGCTCGAGGTCTTCTGACGATTGAAGGCGTACTGGCTGCCCTCTCCCCGGAGATCAATGCCGTACAGGTTGCAAAGCAGCATGTCATGAATGAAATGAAGCTGAATCATGATGTCAAAAAAGAACTGGAACGGGCGGCACAATCCATCTATGTATCTGCCGAGAAGGCACTGGATATTCCGGGATTGACTACCGATCTTCTGAATATGACTCTGCGCGGTCAAACAAGGATCAATCTGGATCTTGCCAGTTCAAAATCTTTAATGGATCAGTTCAACAAGATCATGAACCGTCTGATCGTCTGCATCATTACGGCCGCACTTTTACTGGCCTCCAGTCTGATCTGCACAACCAATATGCAACCAAAAACACTTGGGATCCCGACGCTTGGTTTTCTGGGATACATTGCTGCTCTGATTCTGGGAATTATATTAATCGTTGTTTCCCATCATCGTAAAAAATAATCCATATATACCATAACAGACAAAAGAGAACCGCTGTAGGAATAATCTACAGCGGTTCTCTTTCGCTCTGTATGCCGTTATTACTTTCTTAAGCCTAACTGCTCAATCAGAGTTCTGTAACGTTCAATATCCTTCTTCTTTAAGTAAGCCAGTAAATTTCTTCTCTGACCTACCATCTTCAGCAGACCTCTTCTTGAATGATGATCATGTGGGTTTGCCTTGAAGTGATCGGTTAAATCGTTGATTCTGGCAGTCAATAATGCTACCTGTACCTCCGGTGAACCTGTGTCACCCTCTGTACGACCATACTGCTTAATAATCTCTGCCTTCTGCTCTGTTGTAATCATTGCTTGTTCCTCCTTTATTCTTATTATTCGGCCTGTACTAAGATGTGGTCGGAGTGTCCGACACCCGAGTACTGGCTAATCACAACATTCGTATCTTATCACAAAGCGGTTCGTTTGTAAATGGAAAAATTATCTCTCATAAAACTTCCGGATCCAATCCAGTCTCGCGCTCATATTTTCCAGCATACCATCGATCAGTGTCAGGGCAGTCATCGCTTCTACTACTACCACCGCTCTCGGCACAACAATCGGGTCATGCCGTCCTTTGATCGATACGGTAATCTCTTCTCCTGCTTTATTCACAGTCTGCTGTTCATGCAGGATCGATGGTGTCGGCTTAAATGCCGCACGCAGGATAATAGAAGCACCATCGCTCATTCCGCCTAAGATTCCGCCCGCATGATTGCTCCGCTTTTCAACTCTGCCGTCCCGCATCGCAAATCCGTCATTATTCCGGGATCCCAGTGTCTGAGCCACCTGCATACCATCCCCGATCTCGAAGCCCTTTACCGCTCCGATCGAACAGATGCCCTTCGCCAGATTCGCATTCAGCTTATCGAATACCGGTTCGCCTATACCGGTCGGCATACCGGTAACGATACATTCTACCACGCCGCCAACAGAATCATGAGCTTTCATCATCTGCTCAACATATTCACCTGCCCGGACGGCCGCCTCTGCATCCGGCATATACAGCCGGTTCTCCATAATGGCTTCCCGACAGAACTTTTCATAATCGATCTCAACCGGACCGATAGATCTGGTATACGTTAAAAGCTCTACACCTAACTGCTTTAAAAGCTTTTCCGCAATCGCTCCGGCCGCTACCCGTCCGATCGTTTCTCTGCCTGAGGATCTGCCACCTCCGCGGTAGTCCCGAAAGCCATACTTCTCATCAAAGGTATAATCCGCATGCCCCGGCCGATAATAGCCGGCGATCTCACTGTAATCACCAGAACGCTGGGTATGATTCATCACCACCATAGAGATCGGTGTCCCGGTTGTCTTTCCTTCAAATACACCGGACAATATCTCTACACGGTCATCCTCCTGTCTGGGTGTACTATACTTAGACTGACCGGGCTTTCTGCGATTCAAATAGATCTGTATATCCTCCTCTGTAAGCTCCAGTCCCGCCGGACAGCCATCTACTACTACACCCAGACCCTTTCCGTGCGATTCGCCCCAGGTACTTACGCGGAACAATTTACCATATATCGAACCAGCCATATTGGTTCCTCCTGCCTGTTATTTTCCTTGCCTGTTCATTTCCTTTCGGTCTTTTCGGACTACTTTCCCTCATACCGGATCACAGAAGCCACATCATACTTACTCAAAGCCTCTCTTCCCTTCAGTCCTGCCAGTTCCATCAGGAATATGATCTTAACCACTTCACCGCCCAGCTCTTCTACCAGTTCGGCCGCTGCTTTCATAGTACCACCGGTTGCGATCAGATCATCCACCATAACGACCTTCTGCCCCGGCTTAATAGAATCCTTATGCATTTCGATCTCGGCTGTTCCGTATTCCAGTGCATATTCCTTTGAAACGGTTTCTCTTGGTAGCTTTCCCTTCTTCCGTACCAATACAAACGGCTTATGCATATTATAGGCGATCGGCATACCAAAGATAAATCCTCTGGATTCCGTTCCGACTAACACATCATAGTCCACATCCTTCAACAGATCCTGCAGGCTGTTGATCGCCAACTGCAGACCATCTGCATCCTGAATCACACTGGTTACATCCCGGAACATAATACCCGGTTCCGGAAAATCCGGTATCGTAATTACATAATCTTCTAGTTTTTTCATATCGATATCTCCTCGTATAATACTTCCTTTACCTAATTCATTATCATAGCATTGCCGTATTTTATTTTCAACTGGTTTTCAGCAAATGCTTGCTATCCCCCGGTGCAAATGCTATATTAGAGGATAGCATTGGAAATCAATAAAAGAAACAATATGTACAAAGGGTGAAGAAAATGGATGTATATGAAAAAGCATTAAAGCTCCATGAAGAATGGAACGGAAAACTGGAAACCAAGTCAAAGTGTACCGTAAAGACTGCAGAAGATCTGTCTTTAGCCTATACGCCGGGAGTCGCAGAGCCATGCCGCGTGATCGCAAAAGATCCGGATGCTGCTTATACCTACACCAGCAAGGCAAACACCATCGCGGTAGTATCCGATGGCAGTGCGGTATTAGGGCTCGGAAATATCGGTGCCAAGGCTGCGATTCCGGTTATGGAAGGAAAGGCGGTTCTTTTTAAGGAATTCGGTAATGTAAATGCCGTACCGATCTGTCTGGATACACAGGATACCGATGAGATCGTTCAGACAGTGATCAATATTGCCCCGGTATTTGGCGGTATCAATCTGGAGGATATCTCCGCTCCCCGCTGCTTCGAGATCGAAGAACGTTTAAAGAAGGCTCTGGATATCCCGGTCTTCCACGATGACCAGCATGGAACGGCAATCGTTGTACTCGCTGGTATCATCAACGGTCTGAAGGTGACCGGAAAGAAGAAGGAAGACTGCCGGATCGTCGTAAATGGTGCCGGTTCTGCCGGTATCGCCATTTCCAAGCTTCTGTTACGCTATGGCTTCCGGCATCTGACACTGTGTGATAAGGTCGGTATGTTAAGCCGGAAGACACCGGATCTGAACTGGGCGCAGAAGGAAATGTGCGAGGTTACGAATCTGGAAGAACAGGAAGGATCCTTAGCCGATGCCCTCAAGGGTGCCGATATCTTTGTCGGTGTGTCCGCACCGAATCTGGTAACGGCTGACATGGTAAAGAGCATGAACAAAGATGCCATCCTCTTCGCTATGGCAAATCCGGTACCGGAGATCATGCCGGATGTAGCAAAGGCTGCCGGTGCCAAGGTTGTGGGAACCGGTCGCTCTGACTTCCCGAATCAGGTCAACAATGTCGTTGCATTCCCGGGAATCTTCAAGGGTGCTCTGGAGGGGCGTGCTACCCAGATCACTGAGGAAATGAAACTGGCTGCCGCTTATGCGATTGCCGGTCTGGTATCCGATGAGGAACTGAACGAAGATAATATTATGCCTAAGGCGTTTGATCCACGGATCGCTGACGTCGTTGCTGCGGCAGTAAAGGAACATATCCCGCAGTAGTTTAAGGAGTTTTATCACTATGTCAGACAATCATCTTACGTTATACAAGTTAATTATACTATTTATGCTGGATCGGGTAGACTTTCCGCTTACCACCTCCCAGCTCTCCCAGTTTATTCTGGACAAAGGATATACAAACTACTTCAGCTTTCAGCAGGCATTAAACGAACTGGAGGAAGCCGGCTTCATCCGTTCGGAACTGATTCGGAACACCACCCAGTACCATCTGACTTCTGAAGGAAAGGAAGCTCTGGATCTCTTTGACTATAAGATATCTCCCGCAATCAAGGACGATGTATATCAGTATTTTGCGGCAGAGAAAATCAACCTTCGAAATGAAGTAGAGATTTTCGCCACCTACTACCCTGCCAAGCGGGATGAATACATGGTTCAATGTACCATACTGGAACGAAATGAAACCATGCTGGATATCAAACTGAATGTTCCGTCTCTGGAACAGGCAACAATCATCTGTGACAGCTGGCAGGCAAAGAGCAATGATATCTATGACTATCTGGTTAAACAGCTCTGGAACCTAAAGGACAGTTAAACGAACTTCATTCATTATAAAACGGATCGGCACTTCTCACCATTCATGTAAGAAGTGCCGATCCGCTTTTGTTTTCTATTACTCTTCCGTTATATACTCTTCGATCAAGCTCCAGATCTCTTCTCTGCCCTGCTTCGTTTCTGCCGAAAATGGGATGATCGGAGTTCCCTCTACCACATCCAGCTTCGTTTTGATCTGCTTTACCTGCTTTGCCACCTGACTCCGATTTATCTTATCCAGCTTTGTCGCAATAATGATCGGATGAAAGCCATTCTCAACAATCCAGTGATACATCGTGCAGTCATTCACAGAAGGTTCATGCCGGATATCAATCAGCAAAAACACCAACCGCAGCTGCTTTGAGTTATGTAGATAGCGTTCAATCATCTTTCCCCATTTTGCCTTAATCTCAGCCGATACCTTTGCATACCCATATCCGGGAAGATCCACATAATAGAGGTGATCATTGATGTTATAGAAATTGATCGTCTGTGTCTTTCCCGGCTGGGAGGAAGTCCTCGCATATGCCTTCCGGTTCATCAACGCATTGATCAAAGATGATTTCCCCACATTTGACTTTCCGGCAAATGCAATCTCCGGCAGTTGATTGTCCGGCAGCTTACTCGTAATTCCACATACCGTTTCCAGATTTACACTCTTTATTATCATACTGTTTCCTTCCATATTGCACGATCCAGCACCTCATCCATCGTACTGACGTAGGTGATGGTCATGGTTCCGAGGATCTCTCGATCCAGTTCTTCCACATCCTTGCGATTCCGACTCGGTACCAATACCTCATTCATGCCATGATTCCGTGCAGCCAGCAGCTTCTCTTTCAAGCCTCCGATTGGCAGAACCCGACCCCGTAAGGTCACCTCTCCGGTCATCGCGATATCTCCGCGCACTTTTTGCTTTGTAACTGCGGAATAAATCGCTGTCGTCATCGTGATTCCTGCAGATGGTCCGTCTTTTGGCACCGCACCCTCCGGAACATGGATATGGATATCCTGCTTCTTTAATATATCTTTCCCCGTCATCGCCCGCACACAGCTCACGGCGATCTGTGCCGACTCCTTCATGACATCACCCAGATTTCCTGTCAGCTCCAGCTTGCCACTGCCCGGCAGAAGGCTCACCTCGATACTTAAGGTATCTCCGCCGACACTGGTCCACGCCAGACCGGTCGCAATGCCCTCCTGTGGTTGCAGATCCCAGCTCTCCAGTTCAAACTTCGGAATCCCCAGATATTCTTTCAGATTCTTCTCTGTAATATGCAACGACTTTCTTTCTCCATCCGCAATCACACGATCTGCCTTTCTGCAAAGTGCTGCGATCTGTCGCTCTAAACTTCGTACTCCGGCCTCTCTCGTATATCCACGTATGATCTCTGTCAGTGCAGCATCCGTGATCTGGAACTGCTTCGCTTTTAATCCATGCTTCTTCCGCTGCTTTTCAATCAGGAATTCTTTTGCAATATGGAACTTCTCATTTTCTGTATAGCTGGATACCTCGATCAGCTCCATACGGTCTAACAGTGGCTTCGGTATCTGCGATGCATCATTCGCCGTCGCTATAAACATCACCTGACTCAGGTCAATCGGTACTTCAAAGAAATGATCGACAAACCGGCAGTTCTGTTCACTATCCAGGACCTCCAGCAATGCAGAGGATGGATCTCCCTTATAATCGCTACTGAGCTTATCCACCTCATCAAACAGCATTAATGGATTGCAGACACCTGCTTTTGTCATAGCGGTTGCAATCCGTCCCGGCATTGCTCCCACATAGGTCTTACGATGTCCCCGGATCTCTGCTTCATCCCGGACTCCACCCAGAGAGATCCGTATGTACTTCCGGTTTACTGCATCCGCAATGGAACGGGCGATCGAGGTCTTACCGGTTCCCGGAGGTCCCACCAGACACAGGATCGGGCTGTCTCCCTCTGATACCATCTTGCGCACTGCCAGAAAGTCCAGAATACGTTCTTTGATTTTTTCCATGCCATAATGATCCCGATTCAAAATCTGCTCTGCCCGTTTCAGATCCTGACTATCTTCTGTCCGTTTCTCCCACGGATAGTCCAGCAGAGTTTCAATATAGTTTCTCGACACCGTAGACTCTGAGGAAGTAACCGGTATTGATTCCAGCCTGCGGATTTCTTTTGCCAGCTTTTCTGTCACTTCCTCCGGTGCCTGAAGCTTCTCCAATGCCTTTTTATACTCTTCGATGTCGGAAGTATCTCCGTCACCCAGTTCTTCCTCGATCAGCTTCTGTTGTTCACGCAGAACATAGTCTCTCTGATTCTTTTCTACCGTTTCCTTTAGCTGTGCCTGAAGTTCCTGTCGGATCTGACTGATCTCTGCTTCCTTCTTCAGCAGTTTCAATGTATACATCACGCGTTCGCGTACATCGGCTATCTCCAGAATCTCCTGTCGTTTCTCATAGGAGATCGGCATCTGCTCTGCCAGTGTATCAATCAGCACATCTGTCTGCCGAACTCTGGATAACTTCTTAAGCACTGTCGGATTCTGCCTCATACCCGCTTCATAGCAGGTTCTCACTGCTTCGAGCAGACTGGTACAATATGCTTCATTTTCTTCCTCTGTGAGGGGTTCATCCTCCCATAGCTGCACATCCGCCTGATAGTATCCACTGTCTTCTATCACCTGTAACAGGGCTCCTCGATATTCTCCATCTACCAAAACCCGTACCACATTCTTTGGAATCCGCATCATCTGCCGCACCTTCACGATACAGCCTACCTTATGCAGTCCCTCCATCTGAATTCCCTGTGAATTATCAATATCCAGCTGTGTCACCACATATAGGTACTGATTGCCCGCCATTGCACGCTTTACTGCCTCTATGGACTCACTCCGACTCACATCAAAATGTACTGTCGTATGCGGAAGAATCGTCATTCCCCGCAAGGCGACCATCGGTATATTACTCTGTCTCACAAATATCTACTCCTTGTTCAAACTATACTGCCATCCTCATCAATCGGTAACCGGTTATATGCAAAATCTGCTATATACAAAACTTGCCGGGACAACAGTCCCGGCAGGATTCTTAGGCTATTTCGCCATTGTTTTTCAAATGCTTTTGCAGTAATGTCTTCTTCGCCACCGGTCGATCCGAATATGTGAGAACCGGCTCAGCCTTATTCTCTACCACATCCTTGGTAATTACACACTTGCATATATGATCATCGGAAGGAATCTCATACATCAGATCCATAACTACATCTTCCATGATTGCCCGCAGACCTCTGGCTCCGGTATTTCTCTCCATCGCCTTCGCCGCTATTGCCTTCAGAGCTTCCGGCTCAAACTCCAGTTCTACGCCATCGAGTTCGAACAGCTTCTTATACTGCTTAACCAGGGAGCTCTTTGGTTCTGAAAGAATACGGATCAGTGCTTCCTCATCCAACATATCCAGTGCAGCTGTTACCGGCACACGTCCGACAAACTCCGGAATCAATCCATACTTCACATAATCCTGCGGCAGGATCTGTTTAAACAGTTCACCGATATTCTGTTCCTCTGTTTCCTTAATCTCAGCATTAAATCCTATCGACTTCTGTCCGATTCGATTTTCTATAATCTTATCCATACCATCAAAGGCACCGCCACAGATAAACAGAATGTTGGTCGTATCGATCTGAATCAATTCCTGATGCGGATGCTTCCGTCCGCCCTGTGGTGGAACGGATGCGATCGTGCCTTCAATAATCTTTAACAATGCCTGCTGAACGCCTTCACCGGATACATCTCTGGTAATGGATACATTCTCAGACTTCTTTGTTATCTTATCAATCTCGTCAATGTAGATAATGCCGTGCTCTGCACGCTCAATATTATAATCAGCTGCCTGAATCAGCTTTAGCAGAATATTTTCTACATCTTCACCTACATAACCGGCCTCTGTCAGCGCCGTTGCATCTGCAATCGCAAACGGAACATTTAACAGCTTCGCCAACGTCTGTGCCAGATACGTCTTACCGGAACCGGTTGGACCTACCATGATAATATTACTCTTCTGCAGTTCTACCTCAAAGTCCTTCTCAGACAGAATCCGCTTATAGTGATTATATACTGCTACAGACAGAATCTTCTTTGCCTGCTCCTGTCCGATTACATAATCGTCCAGAAATGCTTTGATCTCCTTTGGACGTAACAGATTAATCTCTGTATTCTCTACCTCCTCCAGTTCCTCCTGAATGATTTCGTAACAGACTTCGATACATTCATCACAAATATATGCTGCCGGACCTGCTATCAGTTTACGTACTCTGTCCTCCGGCTTATTACAGAAAGAACACTTTAATGGTTTTCTTTCATCATTTCGATTTGCCATTTAGCCACCTCGATTACTATTATTCGACTCTATTCCCGGTTCGTGATCACCATATCGATCAGACCATAATCCTTTGCTTCCTGTGCACTCAGCCAGTTATCACGATCGGTATCTTTCTCCAGCACTTCTACCGGCTTTCCGGTTTCTCTGGCCAGAATCTCATTAATCTTTCTCTTCGTCTTCAGTATATGCTGCGTGGTGATCTCCATATCACTTGCCTGACTTCCGCTCGGCATGCCACCCATTGGCTGATGAATCATAATCTCTGCATTTGGCAGTGCCATACGCTTACCCGGTGTGCCACCTGCCAGCAGAAATGCACCCATACTGGCGGCCATACCACAACAGATGGTAGATACATCACACTTAATATACTGCATTGTATCATAGATTCCAAATCCTGCTGATACAGAACCGCCCGGACTGTTGATATACAGATTAATATCCTTTGACGGATCCTCTGACTCCAGGAACAATAACTGTGCAATTACCAGACTTGCGGTTGTATCATTTACTTCCTCGCCTAAGAATATGATACGATCCTTTAATAAGCGCGAATAAATGTCATATGACCGCTCACCTCTACTGGTCTGTTCAATGACGTAAGGTACTAAACTCATAAACTTACCTCCTTATAAAGGTCTATCTTAAACCTCTTTTGCTGCCTCTACAACCAGGTCTACTGCCTTCTGTACCGCAATATCCTTCTTAATAGAATCAGACTCATGCTCACCTACGATTTCCTTCAGCTTCTCTAATTCCATCTGATACATAGAAGCCATGTTCTCCAGTTCCTTATTGATATCCTCTTCCGTTACCTCGATTGCTTCCTTATCTGCGATTGCTTCCAGAACCAGACGAGACTGAATACGCTTTAATGCTTCCGGCTTGCACTGCTCCTTGAATGCAGCCATATCCATACCTGTAAACTGCAGATACTGCTCTAACTTCAGACCCTGATAGCTCAGTCTCTGTGCAAACTCATCTACCATCTGATCCTGTGTCATCTCGATCATAGCATCCGGAATCTCCATTGTTGCAGTCTCGATAATCTTATCAACAACCTTAGATTCCTTTTCTCTCTTTGCCTCTGCTTCCTTCTTTGTCTGCAGATTCTTCTTAATATCTTCCTTATACTCATCCATTGTATCAAACTCAGATGCTTCGCTTGCGAACTCATCGTTCAGTTCCGGAAGCTCTGTTGCACGGATAGCCTTTACATTTACCTTAAATACTGCGGGCTTACCAGCCAGCTCCTCTGCCTGATAATCTTCAGGGAATGTCACATTTACTTCTACCTCATCGCCGATATTCTTGCCAACCAACTGATCTTCAAAGGTATCAATAAAGGAATGAGAACCCAGCTTCAATGGATAATCGCTACCCTTTCCGCCTGCAAATGCTTCTCCGTCGATAAACCCTTCGAAATCAATCGTTACTTCATCATCCAGCTCTGCTGCACGATCTGTAACATCAATGGTTCTGGAGTTCTGCTGCTGGATACGCTTTAATTCTGCTTCCATATCCTCATCTGTTACTTCTACAGCTACCTTCTCTACCTCAACGCCCTTATAATCGCCCAGTGTTACCTCCGGCTTTAATGCTACCTCTGCTGTAAAGATAAATGGCTTGCCCTTTTCCATCTGTACAACATCAACGGTTGGTCTGGATACGATCTCCAGCTTTGACTCAGCAGCTTCGCGCGGATATGCATCCTGAATACAGGTATTTGCAGCATCTTCATAAAACATCTGAGGACCATACAGCTTCTCTAAAAATGCCATAGGTACCTTACCCTTCCGGAAGCCCGGTACAGATATCTTATTCTTCTGTTTATTGTAAGAGCTGACCATCGCCTTTTCAAATTCTTCAGCGGCTACCTCTATTGTCAGCTTTGCCATATTCTTTTCCATTTTTTCTACTGTGTAACTCATTTTAATAAGTCCTCCTTATGATCGATACATCTACTTTTCGATTAGTATTTTAGGAACCAAGCCCATTAATCACTAAATTATAGCACAGATGAGAGCAGGATGTCTATAAAATTATTAAAAAAACAAGAAGAAAACCCCGAAGATGCTTCTCTTCGGGGTTTTGTATTTCTGATGTGTTCAGAATCGCCGATCTTACTTACCAGACATAGCCTTCATCTGAGCTTCTACCAACTTCTTAGTCATCTGTCCACCTACAGAACCATTCTGTCTGGATGTCAGATCACCGTTATAACCCTGCTTTAAGTTTACTCCCACTTCAGATGCACACTCCATCTTGAAACGGTTCATTGCTTCACTCTTAGAATACTCGTTAGACATAATCGTTACCTCCATTTTGAATACTGAATGACTGTTTTAAGACTTCCTTCAGAGGAAGAATCTTATCTGCTTCTTTCTCTGCTTGATGTCTTACTTATAGTATCCTCAGGATTCGGTAAAGTATTATGGTAAGTTATGGTGCTTTTTATCGTTTGTTTTTATTATCGTTTTTTATTTTTCAGTAACAAAACTCCGGCTCCGGCTGTCAGAAGCATGCCCAGTGTTACCCACAGGATCGGTGTTGTATCTCCGGTTGAAGGTGAACCGCCATTCTTTCCGGATGTAACCACTCCTCCATTTGTACGTTTACTGATATCTACGGTTGCACTGCCGTTTCCTGTTCCGGCTGTCGTTGCATCGGAAGTAGATCCATGACTGCCACCACCGGAAGTTGACGTTGCAGCCGTTGTATCATCGGATCCCTGTGTTCCGTCCGAATATACCAGCGCATACGTAGAGAACAGAGATGACTCAATGGTATATGTATATGGATTTGCATCCAGATCTGCCAGTCGTTCAACACTTCCATCATGTACTCTTATGACACAAAGCTCTTTCTTAGAAGCTAACTCTTCTGTTAACGGAATTACGATCCGTACCGTCTTACCGCCATTGATTGCTGTGATCTGCGTTTCGGAAATCACACCATAGGCACCTGTGGATCGCTTCCACAAAGACAGATCCAGATACATCGCTACGGCTTCTCCGCGCTTCATATTATTCCGGATTCCTGCCAGATCATCCCCCGGCACCTGATCTTCACTCAGTCCGGCTACCTTCAGGCAAAACTCTACAGTTCCTCCTGCATGAATCAGTGCATTGTCTGCATCGCTTCCAAAGTTCGTTGTATCTTCAAATATACCATCCAGTCCGCTGATGATTAATTTTGGTGTCTCAGCATCCTTATACTCCACATCTGTCATCTGTCCATTTCTTAAAACCAACTGAATGGATGTGGACGGTTCAATGACGGCTCCCTTTGCAATCACAACTGCCTGACTGGTACTTCTGTTTCCATTGACCGCTTTGATCGTATAGGTGCCATCCGGAACATCTGTAAAGTAGAAGGTTCCATGATTGTTTGCACTGTAAGTCTGTATAATCGAGGTGCCTTCATATAAAATAACGGAAATCTTTGCAGTATCCTCTGCTCCCATTGTTTCATCCGCTACAGTACCGGCAATATTCGTACCCGTCACATCTGCCTGCTCCGTCTTAAACTCACCGGTATGCGTGCAGCTTTCACCGCTCTTAGCATATGCTGTAATCTGGAACTTATACCGATTATCTTTTTGAAGTCCTGTACATTTTGAAGTGAAGCCATAGCTTCCATCTTCATTTTCTACCAGTGCAACATCCGTTACCTCCTGAAGTTCCTGTCCGCTGACACCATAGTATACTGCCACATGATCCAGCTCATAGGTTCCTTCTGTTACCAGACCCGCGATCGTCATGCCCTTATCTGCATCTCCGGTCACCCCGGTCACTCGAATACTCATTGGTTCAAATGCATCGATCTCACTAACATTTCCGGCCCGGTCAATTGCACGAACCACATAGGTTCCCTTCATGGTTGCCATAAAGCTTCCGGTATAGGTTCCGTCTCCGGCCTCTTTCAAGGTTAATGCCTGTGCATTCTCTTCCTTGTTATCATATATCGCCAATGCATTTGCCAGACCACTTACCGTATCCTCTATCTTGAAGCTTACACGACTACCGGTTCCGCTTCCGCTGATTACAACATCCGTAATCACCGGCTTTGTTCCATCATAACGGATCTGATACAGTCCATCCTCTTCAGATGCATATTCATTGCGCACGCCTGACTCTGTTTCAGCCCATACCCGCAGATTCCATACGCCTTCATCAGGCAGCCGGAAGGTGCTTACCGCCCGATTGTTCTCATAGGTCGGTTCGCTGGTACCAGCCTGCCACATATGATAGTATGCCGTAATCTTTGTTCCGTCCGGTGTAGTTTCCGGCTCCTGAATCTCGATCGTTGGATTCTGTGCATACCAGTAAGTCTCCGGCTGGTCTACATCCTCCGGCATCTCCGGTGATACGGATACAACCGGATTCTCCGGTACTTCTGCCGATACCTTTGTAAGGCTGACCACCAGCGTCGCCGCATTTCCCGCACGATCCAGTACTTTTATCGTATAATCACCCTTTACAGACGTTGTAAATGTATAAGCATCCTTTTCACCCTTTGCCATCACATATGGATAAGCATTTCCATCTGCATCGCGCAGAGACAGCATATCAATACCACTCTCGCTGTCTTCCGCCTTAAAGGTAATCGTCTTCTCGGTCGCCCACTCCTCGTCATAGTTCTCCGGTGTTACTGTGATAACCGGTGCCGTACCATCCACCACAAAATCTATCGTCTGTACTTCACTCTCATTCTCAGCATTATCATATGCGATTGCCGTAACGGTGTACGCACCGCTTTCATTAAAGGTCTTCGTAAAGGTTTCGGTTTCTACGCGGTTCGCTGTACTCGTTACATCCTGACGCTCCTTCTCTGTCAGTGTCTCGCCATCCTTCGTAACGGTCCACAGCATATATGCCACACCGGCATCTGAATCGGTTGCCGTTGCAGAAACCGTCACATTTCTATAGTAATATCCCTCTCCGGAATATACGAGTCCATCCTCTGCATCTTTTGCTTCCAGTGTCAGTTCCGGTGCAGTATCCTCTACTACCCAGATCTTTGATCCGTTTGTACCATCACTTTCTACATAAACTAATACTCTACTGCTTGTATTCCCAGCCTTGTCCTTCATCACAAATGCAATCTCACCATCAAATCCCATTGGAATTTTAAAGGTTGCGGTTGTTCGATCCGATGACAACGCAGCCGCCTGCGCAGTTGCTTCATCGGATATATCTCCACCCAGATAATAGATAAGAGAATCGACTCCACTCACCTTCTCAACAGTCTGTGAGGTTACATCCGCTACCGGTACCGTAACCTGCAGTTCTTCCTTGAAGAAATTACCAAAACTCAAGAAATGACCGATCTTCTGTAGCGGTGTATTCTTAACAGAGGCGATCGTAATATCTCCATTTACGATCGGTGCAGTCACATCCACCTTGATATCTAACTTCTTTACTCCGGTTACTGCTCCGGTACTGCTGTCTGCCAACTGTACATACATTTCACCGGATGCCAGTTCTTCACTGATTTGAAAACCACTCTGGAAGCTCGCTGCATCATAGGTTCCCTTTGCATCGGATACGGAGGTCACAACACATACGCTGTCATATCCTGTTTTCGATGCAGATACCGTCGGTAACATTCCGTAGTACCAGCCGTCTGCAGACTGATTCCCTTTAATAATATAATCATTATTATCAACACTATCCTGCTTTACCTTCAGTTGCCCGATATTCGTCACCTGAAGGACGAAGTTCGTTAACTGTACATTCCGGATATCCAGATTGATATCATAGGTTCCCGGCTTATAGCCCTCTGACACATAGGAACACTGGAAACAGCTTGGTGCGATTCCCTTTACGATTGTAGCAGCATCCGCTTCCGGATCAGCTACCTTCTTTGCCAGATCAGCAGTATCTACCTCTACTACAAATGCCGGTGTCTGTCCGGATAGGATATAGTCTTTTCCCTCTGCATACACAGGCGCGGTACTCACATACGCCTGACGTTTCTCAATTGATCCGCCTGAGACGGTCGCAGTTGGACTAACGGTAAAATATTTCGCATTGTCTCCACTCAGATAGATATTGCTTATCGTAATCGTTTTATTCTCACCTGCATTCGGATCACTGAAGTCTCCTGTCTGTGTTGCATTATTTACGATCACGCCCTGAATCGCTGTATTCTCCAGAATCTCACCACCGGCATATTCCGCCTGATACCGGAAGGATCCAAGTGGTATACTTGTGGTGCCATCATATGGCTTTGCGGTATTCTGTGCACCGGTGACCGTAATCGTCTTTTTATTTAAGGTTACACTGATCTTCGCCGTAAACACACCTGCTTCAGGATGATTATTATCCACAATATTAAATGTTAATGTTATCTCTCCATCCGATACCGTTTTCACTCTTGTTCCCTGTGTATCGAACTGTATCACATTGGTTCCGGTGGTAACTGTAACACCGGTCAAATCTGTCATGTCAGATGCTGTAGTAACCTCTCCATCGGTCGTTGTTCCGCTAATTCCGATCAGGTCTGCCGTAAAGTTTTCGCCGCTTTCATCGACACTGTCCCGATAGATATGAATGGTACTATGTACTGCATCTCCGTACTCGGCTACGATTGAGGAGGCATCAACGCTTGCGATCTTATACTCCCACTTTGCATACAGCGTCACCGTTGCACCATTTACATCCGTTAAAGCATCTGCTATCGTAGCACCGTTCCGGTAGACCACATCTCCATTTGCCTCTGTCGCCCATCCGACAAAGGAATAGCCATCCTTAGTATAGGTACAGATCGGAAGCGTAACCGCTGTTCCATAAGTGGCACTGTAGCTCATCGGTACATCTGCCGGATCTCCTCCATTCACATCAAATGCTATTGTATATTGATTCGGGATCCAGTCCGGTGTCACCGTTATATCTTCGTTTCCAAAGGAATAGGTTCCGCCAACTGTTATCCGTTCTCCGGTTCCCTGTACCTTCCAGTTTGTAAACGTATAGCCCTTGCAGGAGTATCCGATCTCGCCGGCCGTCTTTAAGGTCACCTGAGTGGTGCCATCCTTAACAACCGCAACCGTCTCTGTCTTTTCCTCTCCTACCACAGTATCACCGGAAGAAACTGAACCCGGTGTATAGGTAATGGTATAAGACTCCCGTTCACAAACACCTACCAGCCGCAGGCTGAGACTGGTTCCGAAATCCTCCTTCGTAACAGAGCTTAACACCGCACTGTCATCGGTACCTGCTATCTTCCAGCCCATCCACTTATAGTTTGCCGGGATTCCCGTCGGCTGAGCCGTCAGAACTTCACCAAACTGAGCTTCCGTATAGCTTCGACTGGCCGGTGCCGTTCCATATGCCGATTCATAGATAACGGAATAGTTGACTACCGGTGTACTTTCGTCCGGATCTGTCTGTGGATCTGCGACGATCTGAGTATCTGATACCGGATTTCCACCCTCCGGCTGATCACTGCCATCCGCCGCCCGGCTGATCAGATACCAGCTCTGACTGATAATCAAAACCAGACAAACCATAACGATGGCAGCCCGCTTCGGCCGCTCCATACATTTTTCTATAAGAAGAAAAAAGAAACTGATCAATGACACCAACGCCAACATCGGATACTTTAACCATCGATGCTTCTTCCCGGTTTGAACTAACTTCTGAATTATGTATTCTTTTGCTTTCATACCCTCACCTCATTCTTATTTCATTCACTATATTTATTATAAAACCTATATCTTCTGCACATGATAGAATTAATATACCATATCTTGTGTTCAAAACAAATACTTTTTCTGACTTTTTCTCACTTTGAGAGTGCCCTATCCCATACATTCTTCCTAAGACATAAAAATTCTATTTCTTATATCGGCAAACTCCATATAATTCCTTAGAGATAGAAGTAAATTCTTGACCGCTTATAGGAAATGGTGATAAGATAGTAAAGATGTATGTCGCATTTTCATAGAAAATGTGATTCGGAGATTATATTAAAATATGTAGAGGTGTGAAAGATGAGTAAAACAATTGAAGACTTAATTTCCCAAGTGGCTGCTTGTCCTAAGAAAAAATTATCCGTAGCTGTTGCTCAGGATGATGCTGTCCTGGAGGCTGTACGTGCTGCGAAAGAAAAGAACATCGCAGATTCTATTCTGGTTGGTGACGAAGACAAGATTCGTGCTATCGCAGCCAACATGAACATGGATCTGACAGACTATGAGATCGTCGATGTAAAGGATCCGATCGAGGCTGCTACAAAGGCTGTTGAACTGGTTCATAACGGTGACGCAGATATGTACATGAAGGGTCTGATCGATACCAAGGATTTCTTAAAGAGTGTATTAAATAAAGAAGTTGGTCTTCGTACCGGCAAGCCATTATCCCATGTATGTGTATTCGAAGTACCGGGATATGACCGTCTGCTCTTCTTCACCGATGTAGCATTTATTCCATATCCGACACTGGAGGACAAGGTTGGCATTATCAACAATACAGTAGAGGTTGTACATGCCTGCGGTATCCCGAATCCAAAGGTAGCACCTCTGGCTGCTGTCGAGGTTGTGAATCCAAAGATGCCGGTTACAGTTGAGGCTGCCGAGTTAACAAAGATGAATGAAGAAGGAAAGATCACCGGTTGTATCGTAGATGGTCCTCTCTCCTTTGATCTGGCCCTGGATCCGGAGGCCGCTAAGCATAAGGGTGCCGAAGGCAGAAAGATCGTGGGCGATGCAGATGTATTCTTATTCCCGGATATCCACGCCGGCAACATCACATACAAGTGTCTGGTTCACACCTGCAATGTAAAGAACGGTAATATCTTAACCGGAACAAAGGCTCCTGTTATCTTAACCTCCCGTTCCGACAGCTTCGAAGTAAAGGTAAACTCTATCGCTTTGGCCGCTGTTGTTGCAGAATCTATGAAAAATAATCAGTAATCAAGGAGGCTATTAAACTATGTCATATAAGATTTTAATTATTAATCCTGGTTCTACTTCTACCAAGATCGGTGTGTTTGAGGATGAAACACAGGTAATGGAAGCAACTCTTCGTCACTCTACGGAGGAGATTGCCCAGTACGCTTCTATCATTGACCAGAAAGACTTCCGTAAGGACGTTATCCTGAATGCTCTGGCTGAGAATGCAATCGATCTGAAGTCTATCGATGTAGTTGTTGGTCGTGGTGGTCTGTTAAAGCCAATCCCTGGCGGTACCTATGCTACTTCCGATGCTCTGATCGAGGATCTGAAGATTGGTAAGCAGGGACAGCATGCATCCAATCTGGGCGGTATTCTGGCAAAAGAAATTGCTGCTGAGATCGGTGCAAACATTCCATCCTTTATCGTAGATCCGGTCGTTGTAGATGAGTTAGCTCCGGTTGCCCGTTTTTCCGGTCATCCTGAGATGCCTAGAATCAGTATCTTCCATGCATTAAACCAGAAAGCAGTTGCAAAGCGTTATGCAAAGGAAACCGGCAAGGCATATGAGGATCTGAATCTGATTGTTGTTCATATGGGTGGCGGTGTATCTGTCGGTGCACACAAGAATGGTAAGGTTATCGATGTAGCAAATGCTCTGGACGGCGATGGTCCTTTCTCTCCGGAACGTACCGGTGGTCTTCCAAGCGGCAGTCTGGTTCGTCTGTGCTTCTCCGGTAAATATACCGAGAAGGAAGTATCAAAGATGATCTGCGGTAACGGTGGTTTCAATGCCTATCTGGGGACCAACGATATGCGCGATGTTGTAAAGCTCGCAGAAGAAGGAAACGAAACTGCTCAGGCAGTTATGGATGCTTTCCACTATCAGTTATGTAAAGAAGTCGGTGCTATGGCGGTTGTTCTGGGCGGAAAGGTAGACCAGATCATCCTGACCGGCGGTATCGCTTATGGCAAGGTAACCGTAGATGCTATGACAAAGCAGATCGGCTGGATCAGCGGTATCACTGTATATCCTGGTGAGGACGAGCTTCTGGCTCTGGCACAGGGTGCCCTCCGTGTTATGAACGGTGAAGAAAAAGCATTGGAATACTAATTCTTCTATTCGTTTGCTTATATGAAAAAACGGATTTTGCATACTCTGCAAAATCCGTTTTTTGTATTTTGTAAATTCTTTATTTCTTACACCTATCTTTATGTTACCTCTTATATCCTTTCACCATACAATAACGTTGCTCGCTTTTCATTCTCCTCCAGCATTGTCGTCATCCCATTTAACAGTTCTTCCCCCTTTTCAGCTGTAGACTTCGGACTATTCAGATAGTTCTGCAGGATCTTTCGATTCTCCACCACCTGTGCGATCAGTTTCTTACAGTCCTCTCCCTCTTCTTTCAAAGTATAGATTCCATAGGTCTGCATATCCTGCAGGCTGTAGTTCTTCGCCCGGCGATTATAGATCAGTCGCACCGGAGCCGAAACTTTCATCTCGTGTGTACAATAGGACAAGAATACCCGTAATGTTCCTACCAGAAATAACGCAGATGCCAGATAACAGGCTCCTATAGACGTAAAAGCAAATGCATATCCGTAGGCGGAATTTCGTGTCATAACATATATAAACAGTCCAAATCCCAGCCATGCCAGGGAAATCGCCAGCCATGCCACACATGCCCAACGCAGATTTCGTATTCGATTCATTACACCGATCTGCTTTTGCTTATATACATTCTCCAGATAGTCTAACCGTTGAATGGCTCCCCCTATCTTACTTCTCACACTCGCAATCTGCGTCTCCGGTGCTTCTTCATATTCATACGTATCAATTGAATAATTCATAGCCTCTCCCATCCTTTTCTCTATGTATTTTTATCTTATCATATCCCGCTTCAAAATTCTATAAAAAAAGAGTTCCTCCCAGACTGTATATCTACAGCCTAAGAGGAACTCCGTTAAAAGGATTCTTGTATTATATTTTCGTTACTTTAGACGTTTCCGACGCTTATTACTTTGCTGCCAGTTCTGCCTTGATCGCTGCTGTCAGAGCAGGAACAATCTTATTCAGATCGCCTACGATACCATAATCAGCTACATCAAAGATTGGAGCATCCTCATCCTTATTAATAGCAATGATGATATCAGACTCTTCCATACCGGCTACATGCTGAATGGCTCCGGAAATACCGATTGCAAAGTATACATTTGGACGAACGGTCTTACCGGTCTGACCAACCTGTAATTCCTTTGGCTTCCAGCCGGAGTCTACAACTGCACGAGAGCATGATACCTGTCCACCCAGCACTTCAGCCAGATCATCCAGGATTTTGAAGTTCTCAGCAGAACCAACACCACGTCCACCGGATACCAGAATCTTAGCGTCCATGATATCCTTGATATCAGATACAGCCTTAGAAATCTCTAAGATCTCAACATACTTGTTGTTTGGAGTAAAGCCCGGATTGTAGTTGATAACCTCTGCCTTTGCTCCCGGTACACGATCCAGCTTCTGCATAACACCCGGACGAACGGTTGCCATCTGAGGGCGATTATCCGGACATGCGATTGTTGCGATTGTGTTACCACCAAATGCAGGACGAGTCATCAGCAACTGATTGTGCTTCTGTACCTGATTTGGAATTGGATTGATTGGGAAGTCGCCAATCTCCAGTAATGTACAGTCTGCTGTCAGACCGGTTGCTACTCTTGCAGATACAGTAGGACCTAAATCTCTACCGATTGCAGTAGCACCTACCAGCATAATCTCCGGCTTGTACTCATTAATAACAGAAGCAAGTGCATGTGCATATGGTTCTGTTCTGTAATTCTTTAATTCTGGATCATCTACTACGATAACTCTGTCAGCACCGTACTCAGCCAGTTCGTCAACAAGTCCTGAAACCTCTGAGCCAATCAATACTGCAGTTACCTGTGTATTTAACTTTTCAGCCAGTCTCTTTCCTTCGCCGATCAGTTCGAAAGAAATACCGCTTAACTGATTGTCTACCTGCTGTGCGAAGACAAATACACCCTTATATTTTTCCATTTCTTCTACGTTCATTGCGCCCATTTTATTCACCACTTTTCCTTATAATTAAATTACGTGCTTATCTTTTAACTTGCCAACGATGTAGCTAACTGCCTCATCTGGAGAATCCGGAGTAACCTTTTCACCGGCACCCTTTCTTACCTTATCAGAAGCCTTAGCAATCTTTGTAGGAGAACCCTTCAGACCCAGGTTTGAATCATCTACATCTACCAGATCTGCTCTGCCAAATGTTGTAATCTCAGCATTTACTGCATCAAAGATTCCACCAGGTGTCATGTATCTAGGATCATTTAACTCAGAAAGAGCAGTAACCAGACATGGCATCTTAGCCTTCAGCATATGATATCCGTCATCATACTGGCGCTTAACGATTACGCTGTCACCATCTACCTTGATCTCCTGTGCATAAGAGATAACCGGCAGTCCTAAATGCTCAGCGATCTGTGGACCAACCTGAGCGGTATCACCATCGATTGCCTGACGACCGGTAATGATCAGATCGTAGTCTAACTTTCTTAAAGCACCTGCAATGGTAGTAGAAGTAGCCCAGGTATCAGCACCACCCAGTACACGGTCTGTTACCAGAACACCCTTATCTGCGCCCATAGCGATTGCTTCCTGAAGCACATCTGCTGCCTTTGGCAGACCCATGGTCAGAACCGTAACCTCTGCACCATACTGATCCTTTAAGCGAAGTGCTGCCTCCAGACCTGCCTTATCGTCCGGATTCATGATTGTAAGCATTGCTGCTCTATTTAATGTACCATCTGGATTGAACTGTACGCCACCCTTTGTATCAGGTACCTGCTTTATACAAACTATAACCTTCACGTTAAGTACCTCCTTACTTTAATAAGTTCGCAGAAATAACCATACGCTGTACTTCTGAAGTACCTTCGTAGATCTCTGTAATCTTAGCATCACGCATCATACGCTCTACATCGTATTCCTTGATGTAACCGTAACCACCGTGTAACTGTACGCACTTTGTTGTCACTTCCATAGCAACCTCTGCTGCATATAACTTAGCCATAGCAGCTTCTACGGAGTAAGAAACCTTTGCGCCTGCCTGATATTCATCTTTCTTTCTTGCAGCCTTGTAAACCAGAAGCTTAGCAGCTTCAATCTTTGTAGCCAGATCAGCCAGTACAAACTGTGTATTCTGGAACTGAGCAATTGATCTGCCGAACTGCTTTCTTTCCTTTACATAGTTTACAGTTGTTTCAAGAGCACCCTCAGCAATACCAAGTGCCTGAGCAGCGATACCGATACGTCCACCATCCAATGTATGCATAGCGATATTGAAGCCCTTACCCTTCTGTCCAAGAAGAGCATCCTTTGGAATACGACAGTCTGTGAAGATCAACTCATAGGTAGAAGAACCACAGATACCCATCTTGTTTTCCTTTGTACCAAATGTAAATCCAGGAGTTCCCTTTTCTACGATAAATGCAGAAATCTCTTTCATCTTTCTGCCACGCTTCTCAACAACACCTGTTACAGCGATAACGATATATACATCTGCTTCCTTACCGTTTGTGATGAAGCACTTAGAACCATTCAGTACCCACTCGTCTCCATCCAGAACAGCCTTTGTCTGCTGACCCTGTGCATCGGTACCGGCGCCCGGCTCTGTCAGACCGAAAGCACCCAGCTTCTTACCGGATGCAAGATCCGGAACATACTTTTCCTTCTGTGCCGGTGTACCAAATGTTACGATAGGATCTACACAAAGAGATGTATGTGCAGATACGATAACACCTGTTGTACCACAAACCTTTGAAAGTTCCTCAACGCACATAGCATATGTGAGGATATCACAGCCCTGTCCGCCTAATTCCTTTGATACAGGAATTCCTAAGAAACCATACTTTGCCATCTTGTCAACTGTCTCTCTTGGAAATCTGTGCTGTTCATCAATTTCCTGCGCAAGAGGCTTTACTTCATTCTGCGCAAATTCTCTGAACAGAGTCTGCGCCATTTCATACTTCTTGTCTAAAGTGAAATCCATTGTTTTTATTCCTCCATATTATTTTGTAACACTCATATCCTACTGAGCATCCACCGGTGTCTTTGTACGGTCTGCGTTGTATACGTAGAAGCCCTTACCGGTCTTAACACCCAGATTACCGCCACGAACCATCTTACGAAGCAATGGACATGCACGATACTTGCTGTCACCAGTCTCCTTATACAGAACGTCCATGATAGCCAGACAGATATCCAGACCTACGAAATCACCCAGTTCCAAAGGTCCCATTGGATGATTTGCACCCAACTTCATAGCTGCATCAATACCGGCGATATCAGATACACCTTCCATCTTGATGAATGCTGCTTCATTGATCATAGGAATCAGAATTCTGTTTACTACGAATCCGGCAGCCTCATTTACCTGTACAGGTGTCTTACCGATCTCTTCTGAGATCTTGATGATCTGATCAACGGTTTCCTGTGGAGTATTCACACCAGCAATCACCTCAACCAGCTTCATTCTGTCTGCAGGATTGAAGAAATGCATACCGATCATAGGACGGGTTAAGCCATTTCCAATCTCTGTGATGGACAGAGAAGATGTATTTGAAGCAAAGATGCACTCTGGCTTTGCAATCTTATCCAGCTCAGAGAATGTTGTCTTCTTTACCTGCATATCCTCGAACGCTGCCTCTACGATCAGATCGCAGTCTGCACACAGATCTTCCTTCAGACCCGGAGTAATGCTAGCAAGGATGCTGTCTACCTTCTCCTGTGTCATCTTTCCTTTTTCTACAAGTCTTGCATAGCCCTTAGCGATCTTATCCTTACCGCCCTGTGCCCATTCCTGCTTGATGTCACAGAGAGCTACTTCATAGCCGTCTACCATAGCAAATGCCTTCGCAATGCCCTGGCCCATGGTACCTGCACCAATTACGCCAACCTTCATGTTATTGTCCTCCTTATATAATATATGATTACTTACTTATTCTGGAATGGTTCCTTTACCTTCTCCTTGTTCTTATCAAGGAAGAATGCCATACCGTACTTCTGATCCTCTGTTTCAAAGCAGCTGCCGAACAGCTTCTCTTCGATTACGACTGCATCATCCATATCGGCTTCCAGACCATCGTTAATTGCCTTCTTGCATGCACGAACTGCGATTGGAGCGTTCTTCGCAATGCCTGCTGCCATCTTCTTTGCAGCTGCCATTAACTCTTCCTGTGGATATACAGCATTCACAAGACCGATTCTGAATGCCTCATCCGCCTTAATGTTTCTGGCTGTATAGATCATCTGCTTAGCCATACCAGGACCTACCAGACGAGCCAGTCTCTGAGTACCGCCAAAACCAGGCGTGATTCCAAGACCAACCTCCGGCTGACCGAATACTGCGTTCTCTGAGCAGATACGAATATCACAGCTCATAGAAATCTCACAACCGCCGCCTAATGCGAAACCGTTTACTGCTGCAATTACAGGGATCGGGAAGGTCTCGATCATACGGAATACATCGTTACCCTTCTTTCCGAATGCTTCTCCCTCTGCCTTTGTCAGGGTAGACATCTCACCGATATCTGCACCTGCTACGAAAGACTTCTCGCCTGCACCGGTCAGGATCACTGCACGTACAGCGTCCAGATCGATTGCCTTAAATGTAGCTTCGATCTCTTCCAGTACCTGACTGTTTAATGCGTTTAATGCTTTTGGACGATTGATAGTAACAATGCCAACCTGTCCTTCCTGCTCATATGTTATGAATTCCATCTACGTTTTCTCCTTTTTCTGTATTTCCAGCTGGATTAATCACGCTTTACGATGGTTGCACAACCCATACCACCGCCGATACATAAGGTAGCCAGACCAGTCTTAGCATCTCTCTTCTGCATCTCATGTAACAGTGTAACCAGAATACGGCATCCGGAAGCTCCTACCGGATGTCCAAGTGCGATTGCACCACCATTTACGTTCAGAACTTCATCCTTGAATCCTAAGTCCTTCTGAACTGCGATTGACTGAGCAGCGAATGCTTCATTTGCCTCGATCAGATCGAAGTCATCAATCTTCATACCGGTCTTAGCCATTACCTTGTTGGTAGCTGCAACAGGACCAACACCCATGATAGCCGGATCAACACCACCTAATGCACCGGCTACGAATGTAGCCATAGGGGTTACACCTAATTCTTTTGCCTTCTCTTCGCTCATAACAACGATAGCTGCTGCACCATCATTGATACCGGATGAGTTTGCTGCTGTTACGATACCATCTGGCTTGAATGCCGGACGTAACTTTGCAATACCCTCAGCAGTTGTACCAGGACGTGGGCCCTCATCTGTATCTACGATAACGGTTTCCTTCTTCTTCTTAACTTCTACAGGAACGATCTCGTCCTTGAACTTACCAGCCTTCATAGCTGCTTCACACTTCTGCTGGCTCCATGCTGAGAACTTATCCAGTTCTTCTCTTGTGATGCCATACTTCTCTGCTACGTTCTCTGCAGTAATACCCATATGATAGTTGTTAAATGCATCCCATAATGCATCATTTACCATAGTATCAACAACGGTGTTGTTACCCATTCTGTAACCGAAACGAGCCTGCTTTAATGCATAAGGAGCCATAGACATGTTCTCCATACCACCTGCAACAACGATATCAGCATCCCCTGCCATAATCATCTGTGCTGCCATATTTACACAGTTCAGACCTGAACCACATACTACATTGATTGTAACTGCTGGAACCTCAATCGGCAGACCTGCCTTGATAGATGCCTGACGAGCTACATTCTGACCCTGACCAGCCTGAATAACGCAGCCCATATATACCTGATCAACCTGTTCTGGTGCTACTCCTGCACGATTTAATGCCTCTTTGATAACAATAGAACCTAAATCTGCTGCCGGTACTGTACTTAACTGACCACCCATGGTGCCGATTGCAGTACGGCATGCGCCTGCTAAAACAACTTTCTTTGACATAACACAATCATCCTCCATTATTTATTTTGTACATATATGTGTTGTACTGACTGTATTCAGGCACACAAAAACAAGTGCCTGCACACAAGCTGTGGATATCGTAGCATATTTTATCGGATTTTGCAACAGAAAGTGGGGGCTGGTTTTGTTTGCCAGCCCCCACTTCCGGTTCCTGTTTTCGTTTGATTTTTCTTATTTTTTCTTTGCCTTATGAACATTCCGGATCGTCTTCTTCTTTCGATTATAGGACTTATCCGGCTTTTTCTCGTTTGACCATTCTGCATTTCGCTCGGTCTTTCTCGGACGTATCAGACATTTTTTATCAAAACCGATCAGATCCGTCCGTCCTGCTTTTCGAAGAGCCTCCTCTACCAAATCATAGTTCTTCGGATTCCGATACTGGATCAAGGCTCGCTGCATGGCCTTTTCATGCGGATTTGTCGGCACATATACCGGTTTCATCGTACGCGGATCCAGTCCGGTATAATACATGCAGGTCGAGATCGTAGACGGTGTCGGGTAAAAGTCCTGCACCTGCTCCGGCATATAGCCAAGATCTCTCAGATATTCCGCCAACGTAATCGCCTCTTTCAGTGTTGATCCCGGATGTGAGGACATCAGATACGGAACCAGATACTGCTTCTTTCCCAGTCGTTCATTGATCCGCTCATACTTCTTTACGAAACTCCGATATACACTATTTTCCGGTTTCCCCATCATCCGGAGTACCGGATCTGCCACATGCTCCGGTGCTACCTTTAGCTGACCGCTCACATGATATTCACACAGTTCCTCTAAAAATGTATCATCCGTATCCGCCATCACATAGTCAAATCGGATACCGGAACGAACAAATACCTTCTTTACGTTCGGAAGTGCCCGAAGCTTCCGCAACAGTTCCAGATAGTCCCGATGATCCACAGTCAGATTCTGACATGGTTTCGGAAACAGACACTGTTTATTCGGGCAGGCACCATGTACCAACTGCTTCTTACAGGCTGTATGCCGGAAGTTTGCCGTAGGGCCACCCACATCATGGATATATCCCTTAAAGTCCTTCTCCCAGACCATCTTTTCTGCTTCTGCCAGAATCGACTCATGACTGCGCGTCTGTATGATCCGTCCCTGATGAAAGGTCAGTGCACAAAAGCTGCAGCCGCCAAAGCAGCCCCGATTACTTACCAGGCTATACTTTACCTCTTTAATCGCCGGAACACCTCCCGCCGCTTCATAGGACGGATGATAATTCCGCATATAATTATAGCTATATACCCGATCCATCTCCGCCTGTGTTAATGGCTTTGCCGGTGGATTCTGTATAACATACTGCCGGCTTCCATAGGTTTCTACCAGACGTTTCCCGGAATATGGATCTGTATTACAATACTGGATATAGAAGCTTCTTGCATAAGCCTCTTTCTTCTCCTTCACTTCATCATAAGCAGGAAGTGTCAGTGCATCATAAACCGAATCCAGATCCTTTGCCTTATAAACAGTTCCGTCTATAAAGGTAATATCCCGTACCGCGATTCCGCTATTCAGTGCATCCGCCACTTCAATCATGGAATGTTCACCCATACCATAGATCAGCAGATCCGCCTGAGAATCCAGCAGGATAGAACGCTTCATCGTATTCGACCAATAGTCATAGTGTGCCAGTCTGCGCAGGCTGGCCTCGATGCCACCTATAACAATCGGGATCTCCTTATAGGTTCTGCGGATCAGGTTTCCATACACTACAGTCGCATAATCCGGACGCTTTCCCATCACACCACCGGGTGTAAACGCATCCATACTCCGTCTCTTTTTTGATACCGAATAATGGTTTACCATGGAATCCATATTACCGGCACTGATCAGAAAGCCCAGACGTGGCTTTCCGAATACAGCAATGCTGTCATCCCGTTTCCAGTCCGGCTGCGATATAATTCCGACCCGATATCCATGTGCTTCCAGACAACGGCTGATAATCGCCGGTCCAAAGGATGGATGATCCACATATGCATCCCCGATCACATAGGCAAAGTCTACTTCATCCCAGCCCCTGTTCTTCATATCTTCGATTGTGATTGGCAGAAATCCCTGTTCCATCCTATCCTCAATTCTTTCCCAGCTTATGCATGAACTCTACCGACTTCCCGGCTCCCAGTGCAACGGCTTCCAACGCCTGTTCCACCACGACCGCCTGAATACCGGTCTTACTCTCGATCAACTGCTCCATTCCATAGATCAGACTTCCGCCACCGGACAATATGATTCCCCGCTGGGAAATATCTGCCGCCAGCTCCGGCGGACAGGTCTCCAACACTCCGATGATTGCATTCATGATCTGCAAGGTTACCTCACTGAACGCTTCTATCGTCTCATTTGCAGATACCTGAATCCGATCCGGCAGTCCATTTACCAGATTCCGTCCCTTTACTTCCATATAGTCGTCTTCCGGGCGCGGATACACACTGCCGATCTCCATCTTGATCTCTTCTGCTGTCGGTTCCCCGATCAGTAGATTGTACTTTCTTCGTATGTACTTTATCATTGCCTCATTATAATCGTCTCCGGCTACCTTTAAGGATCGGTTCACAACCAGCCCTCCCAGAGAAATCACAGCAATATCCGTAGTTCCACCACCGATATCCACCACCATATTTCCACAAGGCTGGATAATATCAACATTCGCGCCAATCGCAGCCGCTACCGGTTCTTCCATGATCAAAACCGATCTTGCGCCTGTCCGATATGCGGCATCTTCAACAGCTCTCCGTTCTACCTCTGTCACCCCACTTGGCACGCATATACAAATCTTCGGCTTCCGGAAGGAACTCTTACGGCTCATCGCCTGTTTTATAAATGCCTTTAACATCTTTTCCGTTACTGTATAATCGGATATGACGCCTTGCTTTAAAGGGCGGATAACATCTATATTTGCCGGCACCCGACCGATCATCTTCTTTGCCTTTGTTCCGATCGCTATCAGCTTCTTTGTATCTTTTTCAAATGCAACTACGGACGGCTGATTAATCACAACTCCCATCCCTTTCACATATACCAGTACATTTGCGGTACCCAGATCGATACCGATATCCATATCAAACATGTATCATTCCTCTTTCATAGATAGGGGCTGTCATGAGCACATGATTCTATGCACTCAGGCAGCCTCCCCTGATTATTCAAAGTCTGAATCTATCAATTTCTTTTCTTCACTTCCTGAAGCCTGGATGTTTCTCTCATCCGCTCTTCCCACCGCGTCATTTACCATCTTCAGTACACGATCCAGGTTACCGTCTTCTACACCCAGCATCAGATTCTTCAGCTTCGACAGTGCTCTGTCATCTGCCTTATACCCCAACTGTGCGATATGATTCTTTGCGATTTCAAATACCGCTCCGTTATCGATCCGATGCATCTGAATCAAATGCTTAAAGTACGGTGCTATCTTTCCGCTTCCTGAGAACAGCTTTGACAGAGAATCTATCTCACCGGTCAGGATCACTACGATATCATTCTCCGGATTTCCCATAATTTCTGCCAACTGATCAATCTTTTCCGGTCTTACATTACCTGCATTTTCAATCAGTAAACAGCCACCCTGCAGCTTTGCAACTGCAGAATTCAGGTCAACCTTATTAAATGCCGCCGCCTTAATTACTGCAACCGTGTTGCTCTTGCATACACCCATTGCATAATAGCTCTTTGCAAAATCAACACCAATATTGGTAGTACCAAAGCCATGCTTACACAGAATAACCAGATTTCTAGGTTCACTCCGGTTTGCATCAACCGATAAAATCGTATTCTTCATCTGGCGGCTAATGGAATCAACTGTCATATATTTGCCTAAGAACTGCTGTGCACCTTCCGGAAGTTCTGCGATCTGTTCCTTTACCAGTTCTTCCTTCCGGGCAGCTTCCTCTGCCATCGCCTGCTTCCGAAGCTGTTCCTGTGCAGCCCTCATAGCTTCCTCTTCCGCTTGCTTTCTGGCTTCTTCTTCCGCCTTCTTACGAGCTTCCTCTGCGGCTGCCTTTATCGCCTCTTCCCTTCTGCGAGCCTCTTCAGCAGCTTTCCTTTCAGCTTCTTCTTTAGCTTTCTTGCGAGCTTCTTCTTCAGCCTTCTTGCGAGCTTCTTCCTCAGCCCTCTTACGAGCTTCTTCCTCAGCTTGCTTACGCGCTTCTTCTTCGGCCTGCTTACGAGCCTCTTCTTCAGCCCTCTTACGAGCCTCTTCTTCAGCCTTCTTGCGAGCTTCTTCCTCAGCCCTCTTACGAGCTTCTTCCTCAGCTTTCTTACGAGCATCCTCTTCCGCCTTCTTTCTTGCCTCTTCTGCCAGTCTTCTGGCCTCTTCCCGATGAATTCGTTCTGCTTCCTCTGCTTCCCGTTTCCGCTTCTCTTCTATATAACGCTTCCGTTCTTCTTCTTTTCTTCTCCGTGCTTCTTCTTCCGCCTGTCTCCGTGCTTCTGCACGCCTCTTAATCTCGGCCTCTACCCGACGGGCCTCTTCTTCTTCCGCCTTCTTACGGGCCGCTTCATACTCCGCCTTCTTACGAGCTTCCTCCTCTGCCTTTCGGCGGGCTTCCTCTTCCGCTCTCCGACGGGCTTCCTCTTCTTCTGCCTTTCGGCGGGCTTCCTCCTGTGCCTTTCTCAGTGCTTCTTCTTCTGCCTTCCGACGGGCCTCTTCCTCTGCCTTCCGACGAGCTTCCTCCTCTGCTCTCCGACGGGCTTCCTCTTCTGCTCTCTTACGAGCCTCTTCCTCTGCCTTCTTGCGTGCTTCTTCTTCTGCCTTCCGACGGGCTTCTTCCTCGGCTTTCCGGCGTGCCTCCTCTTCCGCTCTCTTACGAGCTTCCTCTTCCGCACGTCGCTTTGCTTCCTCGGCGGCCTTCCGACGGGCTTCCTCCTCTGCCTTCCGGCGGGCTTCCTCCTCTGCCTTCCGACGGGCTTCCTCCTCTGCCTTCCGGCGGGCTTCCTCCTCTGCTCTCCGCTTTGCTTCTTCTTCGGCACGACGCTTTGCCTCTTCTGCTTCCTTCCGGCGCCGGATCTCCATCCGCTCCTGTTCTTCCAGTTCTGCGAACTTTCTGCGGACTGCTTCTGCCTTTCTGGCCTCTTCTGCCAGACGATCCTCTTCCTGTTGCTTTGCCGCTTCATATTTCTTCTCATCCTCATCGTCCGAGAATTCAATATCATACATGCTCTTTACATCATTTGGATTTAAGCCTTTTTGTTCTACCGGTATTACATTTATAACATTTCCCTGCTCATCCAGTACAGGATCATCTGTTACATCTGAATTCTTAGCAAACTCCTTTGGCTTCTTCGGCGGTTCTTCGCCACTCAGTATATCATCCGACAAGCCCAAACCTCCGATTTCATCGGAGCCTTCCAGAGAATCACCGGTCAGTCCAAAGTTTGCCAGTGTCTCTTCTTCACCGCCTGCACTCGCCAGTGTGTCCTCTGATTCACCCAACGATACGCCTCCGAATGCAAGCGTATCCGGCTGCTCTTCCTTTCCGGCTTCTGCCCCGGTCTGTTTTGACGTTTCTGTCGGCTTCGGTGCTTCAGGCTTTGGTATTTCTGCCTTCGCATCTTCTTTTTTCGGCATCTCCTTCTTATCCTCATCCGGATTCCAAGGGCGGAACTTCTGCGTCGGCTGATCATTACCTGCCTTCTTCTTGCCACTGGTCTGCTCCTGCAGTTCCTGTTCTTTCGCCAGCTTTGCCGCTTTTGCCGCTTTTTCTTTTTCCACCTGTGCTCTGACTGCTGCTATTAACGCATCTCTATCATTCATACTTTTGGCAGCTCCTTTCTGTTACCATAGCCTCCTAATGCCATCTATAACATTATGAATCCTGTTCGTCTCGATATATCTTCGTCATCGTTTCTGTGATAGAATTGGCCCCTACCAAATCCCGCAGATACTCGTCCATATCGATCTTCTCTTCCTCATATGGTCTTTTATTATCTTGCTTTTGATTCTCTTCTGCTCGTTCTTCTTCTATCATCTTCATGAGCTTTTCCAGCCGTTCCTTCGGGCTTAGATCCTCTTCTACCTCCAGAAGCTTCGGCTGATATTCGGTATCCGTCTTCCCGGTTTCAAAAGAAACCGGTTTGCTCAGTTCTTCCGTTACCGAAGTTTCTATCTCTGCAACGGACTGCATAACAGATGCAATATAAGTGGATATCTCATCTTCCGGTTGCACGCCTAACGACTCTGTTTCCATCGGTGTTACGACTGCAGCCGCATTCGCCTGAGCAATCTCTGCCTCTGTCTGAAACTCTGTCTGTCCGTTCTCCGCTTCTACAGCTTCTGCAGCTACGGGTTCTTCTGCCTGTATCGGTTTCTCAGGCAGTTCCGGTTCTTTATTCTTCGTCTTCTTTCTTCCGAATCCAAAATGCAAGCCTCTGGTTTTTTCTTTTCCTTTCGGCTTGTCTGTACGGTCTTCATCGTCATCTTCCATCTGCAAAATCACCGGATCCGGAGGATGTACACGCAGTGCATCCTTTTCTAACTGTTTTTCTTCCTGTACTTCGATCGTACGGTATAACTCATGATCTTCTTCCGCTTCCATGATCGGAAATCGGAAATAAGAACCACTGATATCATATTCTCCTCTCTTTAACGCCTCTGCCAGAGCATAATAAGGAGAATTTCGAAAAGCCGCCATCAGATGTACACATTCTTCTTTCATCTTATCGGTTCTTCCCAGAGATGCATATAACAATGCCAATTCAAATCCCCAGTCATCCGTATACCGTTCTTCACATGCCTTTTCCAGAATCTTAACCAGATCCTCTGCATCTGCACGCTGTGCCTTTTCGATCATATATAACAGATAAAGCTTACCCACATCGTCAGCAACTGCATTATGGACATAAATCTCATAATATTTTTTTGCACGCTGAAAGTATCCCATCTTTAAATAAAGATGAACCAGATCATAAATAATCCGATTTCCCTCCGGTGCCATAATATGTGCCCGCACCAAAGCTTCACGGCTATCGTAATACTGTTCGTTTTCCAGGTAAACTTCCCCACAGCACCGCAGGAATTGCGGATTCAACGATTGATAGATATCTTCGCCCTCTAACAGATCAAAGGCTTCGCCATAGCGCTTCGCTTCTGTAAGTTCTTTCACTTTTGTCACAACTGCATAGCTAATGCCCACTTTCTAACACCCCACAATTCGCTGTTTTCAGTTTAACACATCAATATTTCATTTACAACAGGAACCCGTACATTTTTGCATATTATGTGTATTTTTCATGGATGATATTAGTAATTATCAACAACAAAAATCCTACCAGCAATCCACCAATGTGTGCAGCATTGTCAACATTGACTGTAACAAACCCTCCATATAAAGATGCTATACACATAAACAGGACTCTCCGAGGGGTCAACTGTGGAATCTTTCTCCGCCAGAAGAGCACCTCTGCCAGCAGTGCCCCCGTCAACCCGAAGATGGCACCCGAAGCACCTATGGAACCCTGACCGCCTACGCTGAGAGCTGCCGAAAACACCGCCGCTCCGATACCGGATAGCAGATAGATCCCTGTATATCGCAGATGTCCAAGCACCGGTTCCAGATACATTCCAAGAACCGCCAGCACCAGCATGTTATTCAACAAATGATCCCAGCCGCCATGCAGGAACATACTGGTGAACAGTCGATAGATCTGTCCCTGTCCAAACACCAGCTCACGGCTGTCCATTCCTGCCCGGATCCAGACGTCATACTGTCCCAGAAGAATCGGAATAAAAAAGCATCCTGCATTGATCAAGATCAGTCCCAGTGTTACCCAGGGGGCCGATTTGCATGTAAATAACGCCTGCCGACGTCCATCTGACGATGATATATGATCAAACGCTCCGCTTAACCCATCAAACTCTAACGGCTGATTCTCATAGCAAAACATCCGTTTCTGATCTTCCGCATACAGCCAGACATTGGTTGATGTATTTACCAGTTGCAGGCAGCCCTCCGAAAACATCCCATTCGGTTGTATCAGGATGCAGAGCTGATATATTCTTATATAGCCCTGTATTCCGTAATACTGCTCCAGCTGCTGCCGTTTCCGGTTTAACAATTCCGGCTGTGCCGGACGTTCCAGCAGCATCACCACATAACATTCCTCCCCGGTTCTTCGGGTAAAAATGTACGGTTCCTTCTGCCACTCCTGCCGATAGCCTCTCCCTCTCATAATTTGAGCATATACATCCTTCATATCTTTCTGATCCTTTTATGCTATAATCTATCGTTCCTGTTCGATCTGCCTCAATACATCCGGCAGTTCCAGCGGATGATGGATGATATAATCCGCTCCTGCCTCCTGCAGTACATCTTCATCCCGGAATCCCCATGTCACACCGATACACGGCAGACCGGAATTATGCGCCGTCGCCACATCCACGTCGGAATCACCGACATATATCGTCTGATCGGCTGTACACTCCAGCTCCTTCATCGCCTGATATACACAGTCCGGTGCCGGCTTCTTCCGTACATTTGCAGACTCTCCGATCGCCACCTGTATCACATCTGCGAAATAATCTTCCTTCAGATTCTTGACTGCAGTATCGAACTTGTTGGAAACGATTCCCGTATGTCTGCCCTCCTGTTTTAATGTGTCCAAAAGCTCCGGAATCTGCGGATATGGTGCTGTCCGATCCTGTAAATGCTTGGAATAATACTCTTTAAATACAGCCAAGCAAGGTTCATAGTCCGGATTCTGGACGCCATCCGGGATTACCCGTTCGATCAGCTTTGCCACGCCGTTTCCGACCGCTTTCCGCACATCTTCTATACTCTTTGTCGGATAATGATACTGCTCCAATGCGTAATTCGTTGCCGCATGCAGATCCTCCAACGTATTTAATAAGGTTCCGTCCAAATCAAAGATAACCGTTGTTATCGTCTTCATATGTCATCTTCCTTTCCTGTTTCTTCGTCCCTATTATACTCGTCATCTTCCAAAATCACAATTTTTTTCGTTCTGCATAGCCTGTGCCACCGCATGCTGCCACCCGTCAATGCGTTCCCCTCTCCATCTCAGGCTCTTTTCCGGAGCAAATACCCGTTCCTTCTTCCAGTTCCTGCGTATTTCATCCATATCCTTGTAGTATCCGACTCCCAGTCCCGCCAGATACGCCGCTCCTGCCGCGGTTGTCTCGATACAGGCAGGTCTGTGGATCTCCGTCTGAAGAACGTCTGCCTGAAACTGCATCAGGAAATTATTTGCACAGGCACCGCCATCCACCTTGAGCTGTGCCAGCTTCTCGATTCCGGCATCCCGCTCCATCAGATCCACCACATCATAGGTTTGGTACGCCAGTGCCTCCAGCACCGCACGCACGATATGACTGCGATTTGCACCTCTGGTCAATCCTGTCAGAATTCCTCTCGCATAAGGATCCCAGTACGGTGCTCCCAGCCCTACAAATGCCGGAACCATATACACCCCATTCGTATCCGGCACAGACATTGCTATCTGTTCCGATTCTGCCGCCGAAGAAATCAGTCCCATTTCATCCCGCAGCCACTGTATTGCCGCTCCTGCCACAAACACAGATCCTTCCATCGCATATGTCACGGATCCATGAAGTCCCCATGCGATCGTGGTCAACAGTCCGTTGTCAGAAAATATTGGCTGTTCTCCTATATTCATCAGCAAAAAGCCGCCCGTTCCATAGGTGTTTTTTATCTCTCCCCGTTCAAAGCACGCCTGTCCAAAGAGTGATGCCTGCTGATCACCTGCCACTCCGGCAATCGGAATCGGTCCACCGAAGATCGTTGGATCGGTTTCTCCATACATATAGCTGGAATCATGCACCTCCGGCAAAATCGCCTCCGGAATATCCAGCAGTTTCATCAGCTCTCGATCCCAGCACAGCTCTTGAATATTAAACAGCATGGTTCTGGCCGCATTTGTATAGTCTGTCGCATGCACCTTTCCCTTTGTCAGCTTCCAGATAAGCCAGCTATCCACCGTTCCAAACAGAAGATCTCCCCGCTCGGCACGCTCTCTCGCCCCATCTACGTGATTTAAGATCCACTGGATCTTCGTTGCTGAAAAGTAGGCATCGATCTTCAGTCCGGTCTTCCGGAACACCATATCTCCATATCCCTGAATCTCTAACCGATCACAGATCGGTGCCGTTCTCCGACACTGCCATACGATCGCCGGATAGATCGGTTCCCCGGTCAGGCGGTCCCAGATAATCGTCGTCTCTCTCTGATTTGTGATCCCCAGTGCCGCAATCCTGTCATACCCGACACCGATCTGTTCCATAGCCTCCCTCGCCACTCCCATCTGGGTTGACCATATCTCCATGGGATCATGTTCTACCCAGCCGGTTTTCGGATAATACTGTCTGAATTCCTTTTGCGCCACACTCACAATGGTACCGGCTTTATCAAATAAAATACATCTGGAACTGGTGGTTCCCTGATCCAACGCCATCAAATACTGTTCCATAGCCTTCTCCTTTTCTTAACCGTTTTTTCTTGTACTCTTAAAAATGAAATAAGGGCGACAACTCTCGTTCATCGCCCTCATCCCTTCACTTATCTACTGTTACTCCGCTTTATGACTCGAAAATATTCTGAATCTTCTCAATTACAACTTCCTTCATATCACCGCGTGTCTTTTCATACTGAAGTGCAGATTCCAATGTCTGCAGCAGTTCCATACGAGCTTCCGGATCAATGTTCTTAATATATTCCTTAATAACAATATCCTTCATAGCAGTCACATTTTCCTGAGCTGCCAGCTTCTCCAGCATTTCCTCATAGTTGAATCCCAGATCATTCTTAATATCTGCTTCCTTCCGTCCACAGATATCACACTCTGCATCGCTTACCTTATTAATACAGCCGCAGACGCAGGTCCAGATCATACCGTTAGACTGATACTTCACAACCGCATCGATACCACGCTTCTTCTTCAGACTCTCTAACCGGCGATAAGACAACTCGGTACTGATCGGAAGTTCTTCACAGGTCACTACCTTTCTGGAGGTTACATACTTCCGAACGATAACCTTTGCATCCTTGATCAGTTTTACTTCCTTTTCCTTGATATCGCACTCTACCCAGTCCGCTTCCAGAACAGATACATTGTTTTTCTCAAAGGTAAAGTCCATATCCCGCAGGATCACCTTCTCATCATAGTAGGTTGTCAGCTCTACATCCGCACGGATCGCACGAATCTCTTCATTCCGGTAGTTCATAAATACCGGTGAAATCCTGGTCATATGCTTATCTGCCTGTATCCGCACCTGAACCGGACGAAGCAGCATCTTTGTATAATAGTTTGTTACATACAGATCCTGATGAATACCCTGATAGCCTCTGCTCTCTTTCTCCTTTACCTGTACAGCCGTACCGGTGGCAATAATACCGATTGTATTATTTGTCAGGCTGCTGGTCAGCTCATTGTAACGAAGTGTGATACCAATAACTGCATTCGCACCTTTCTTCTTTGCCTCTTCTTCCATCATCTTTACTGCTGTCTGATGCACCTGAGACAGTTTCTTTGTCAGTGCCTTACTTTCCTTTGCGTCCATCTCGGTACTTCCGGAGAACTCCTGAAAGAACTTTGCCGTCAATGCAGTCTGTCCACTTACCAGTCCTAAATATTCGGTAATGTCAAATCCTTCAATATCAGAACCGGTTGTCATAATAATATTTTCCATCGTTTGCCTCCCCATAATTGCTAAATCTATAGTTGAAATTATAGCATATTCACCAATGGAATCCAACGTCTAATTTTAAGTTTTTCGTCATTTTGACTATTTGCACAATGTTTTTTATGCATTTTTATTTCATTTCTTCATTTTTCATCCATTTCTCAGTCATTTTCAACAAATAGGAATTGATGTCTCTTCTAAAACCTTTTATAATAAGGACGGATGAAACTGGGCATATTATACTGATTTCCCTTTTAAGACATTCTACTTTGATTTAAGAAATGAGGCATACCTATGATTATTGATTTTCACACACATATATTCCCGGATGCAATCGCCGAAAGAACGATACACAAACTGGAGACTGCCGCCAACATCCATGCACACGCCGACGGTACCCTGCAGGGACTGCAGGCCTCTATGAAACAGGCAGGGGTTGACTACTCGGTTATCCTTCCGGTTGTCACGAAGCCATCTCAGTTCGATTCCGTCAACCGGTTTGCGGCCTCGATCAATGGCAGGAACGGCATCCTCTCCTTTGGTGGCATCCATCCGGATAACAGCGACTATGAAGCGAAACTAACCTATATCAAACAACTGGGTCTGGCAGGAATTAAACTCCACCCGGATTATCAGAGAGTTCACGTAAATGATCCCCGTTTTCTGCAGCTGATCACCTGTGCCGTAGACCTGGGACTGATCGTCGTTCTTCACGCCGGTGTTGATGTCGGACTCCCGGAGGAGGTTCACTGCCCACCGGCAGAAGCCCTGGAAATGCTTCAGTATGTAGAAATGCATGCCGCACATCCCGAGACTGCACAGATCGTTCTGGCACATACCGGTGGTTGGAAACAATGGGACGATGTAGAGACTCTTCTGGTCGGAACGCATGTATACTTTGATCTGGCATATACCTTTGGATTCATCAATGAAGAACAGCTGCTCCGAATCATCCGCAATCACGGAGCCGACCGCATCCTCTTCGCCACAGATTCCCCATGGAACGGTCAGGCAGAGGATATCGCCTCTCTAAAGGCGCTGGATCTGACGAAAGAGGAACAGGCAGCGATCCTCGGTGAGAATGCTGCCCGTCTGCTTCATATCCTTTGATACTCTTGCCGTATATCTATCTTAGATACGCCAACGGTCTTTATCTGTCAACGGTATCTTTATCTGTCATGCAGAGCACTGCCCTGTATGACATTTCTTTTTGTAAATTCTCTGTGAATCGTATTCATCACCATCCGTTTATTTCCACTCCAGAGCGGAGCCAGAAGAATCCGTTTATCTCCGTCTCCGGTCAGGCGATGAATCACGATCCGTTCCGGCAGGTGTCTGACACACTGTTCCAGAATATCTATATACGCATCCAGTTCCAGAGGTTCTACCCGTCCTGCCCGATATTCTTCCGCCAGATCCGTACCTTCTAACACATGAAGCAGCTGCAGCTTCACACCATCTGCCCCTGTTCGTCCTACATATTCTACTGTTTGCACCATATCCGCCGTACTTTCACCCGGCAGTCCCAAGATCACATGCGTTATAACCTCCAGTCCACGTTGCTTCAGCTCTTTCACTGCCTGCTCATATACCGGAAGTTCATATCCACGCCGTATATAAGCGGCTGTCTGTGGATGGATCGTCTGAAGCCCCAGTTCTACCCATACCGGCTTCCTTTGATTGATCCGTTCCAGCATATCTAAGATATCCGGCGGCAGACAGTCCGGTCTGGTTGCAATCGACAGAATCCACACTTCAGGATCCCGGATCGCCTCCATAAACATCGGTTCCAGTTCCTCAACTATTCCGTATGTATTCGTGAACGCCTGAAAATATGCAATGTATCCAATCTCTCCCTGCGGCAGCTTTCTGCGAACCCGTTCCTTTGCCTCTTTCAACTGTTCGCCTATCGGCTTTAAGCGGTCAGATGCAAAATCACCGGAGCCACTACCGCTACAAAAGATACAGCCCCGGCTGCCGCAGAGCCCATCCCGATTGGGACAGGTTCTGCCGGCATCCAGGGCGATCTTATATAACTTTCGTCCATATTTACTTTTCAGATATGTGCTCAAGTCATTATAATTCATGCTTCTTTATCGTCGCTTCTCTACTGTTCTTCTACAGACTTGATCTCACCAATATCGATAACGGTCAGATCCTGCTCATTTGCCTCCAGGCTGGTCAGCAATGCATCTGCGGTATCCAGACTCGTCAGACAATATACACCGGTCTCGATTGCATGACGGCGAATGATAAATCCATCCTTGCTATGCTCGACACCCTGTGATGGTGTATCGATGATCAGGTCAATCTCATGGCTCAGAATCAGATCCAACAGGTTTGGTGACGGTTCCTCTACCTTATTGATTACCTGTGCAGGAACCCCATGCTCATTTAATACCCTTGCGGTACTCTTGGTTGAATGGATCTCATAGCCCAGTGCTGCAAATCGTCTGCCGATCTCGATGGCATCCAGCTTATCAGCATCCTTTACCGTCAGGATCATCTTCTTATGCTTTGGAAGTCGAACCCCGGCTCCTAAGAATGCCTTGTAAAGAGCCTCATTGAAGTCCTTTGAGATACCCAGGCACTCACCGGTCGACTTCATTTCAGGTCCAAGGCTGATCTCTGCTCCACGCAGCTTCTCGAAGGAGAATACCGGCATCTTAATCGCATAGTATTCAGACTCCGGCTGTAAGCCCGGTGTATATCCCAGATCTTTTAACTTCGCACCGGTAATTACCCGGGAAGCCAGATCTACGATCGGAATTCCTGTCACCTTACTGATATACGGTACCGTACGGGAGGATCTTGGATTTACCTCGATAACATATACTTCATCCTGATATACGATAAACTGGATATTGATCAAACCAATTACATGCAGGCTCTTTGCCAGCTTTCTGGTATATTCTGTAATGACACGCTTGATCTTATCCGGTAAGCCTGCAGGGTATACAGAGATACTATCACCGGAATGGATACCTGCACGCTCTACATGCTCCATAATACCCGGAATTACGATATCCTCTCCATCACATACCGCATCTACCTCTACTTCTTTACCCATCAGGTATTTATCAACCAGAATCGGATGTTCCTGTACATTTCGATTGATAACATCCATAAATTCTATGATATCCTTATCTGCAATCGCGATCTGCATACCGGCACCACCCAGTACATAGGATGGACGAACCAGAACCGGATAGCCCAGCTCATGTGCAGCTTCCAGCGCTTCTTCACAGGTAAATACTGTTTTACCTGCCGGTCTCGGAATACAGCACTCTTCCAGAATCTCATCAAACAGTTCCCGATCCTCTGCAGCATCTACATTTTCAGCACTGGTACCCAGGATCTTCACGCCCATCTTTAACAGTGCCTCTGTCAGCTTAATCGCAGTCTGACCACCGAACTGAACAACCGCTCCATCCGGCTTCTCCAGATTCACAATAGACTCAACATCCTCCGGTGTCAGCGGTTCAAAGTACAGCTTATCAGCGATATCAAAGTCTGTACTTACCGTCTCCGGATTGTTATTTACGATAATGGTTTCATACCCCTGTGCCTTCAATGCCCAGGTTGCATGTACGGAGCAGAAGTCAAACTCGATACCCTGACCGATTCGAATCGGTCCGGAACCTAAAACCATGATCTTCTTTCTGTCATGATCCTCAACCACCTCATTGCACCCATCATAGCAGGAATAATAATATGGTGTCGTTGCTTCAAACTCTGCTGCACAGGTATCAACGATCTTATACGATGCATGGATACCCATATCATATCTCAATTTCTTTATCTCAGCCTCTGTCTTGCCGGCGATCTGACCGATCACCTTATCCGGGAATTCCATACGTTTTGCTTCCAGCATCAGATCCCGATCGATCTCCTTTGCTTCTCTGAGCTTCTTCTCCATAAATACCAGATTGGCGATCTTATCCAGGAACCAGATATCTACCTTGGTGATTGCATGAATCTCTCCCAATGAAATACCTCTGCGGATGGCTTCTGCGATCACAAAGATCCGGCGGTCATCTACATTATGCAGACGTTCATGGATCTCTTCTAACGGACGCTTATCATAGTCTAAGTAGATCAGACTATCAACATGCTGTTCCAGAGAACGCAGCGCCTTCATTAATGCGCCTTCAAAGTTCGTACAGATACTCATAACCTCTCCGGTCGCCTTCATCTGTGTCGTCAGCGTACGCTTTGCTTTAATAAACTTATCAAACGGCAGTCTCGGGATCTTAACAACCACATAATCCAGTGCCGGTTCAAAGCTGGCATAGGTCTTACCGGTGACTGCGTTCTTAATCTCATCCAGATTATAACCCAGTGCGATCTTTGCAGCCACCTTTGCAATCGGATAACCGGTTGCCTTTGATGCTAACGCAGAAGAACGGCTGACACGCGGATTTACTTCGATAACGCAATACTCAAAGGAGTCAGGATTCAACGCAAACTGTACATTACATCCGCCCTTGATATCCAGTTCACTGATAATATTTAATGCTGCACTACGAAGCATCTGATGTTCCTTATCTGCCAGTGTCTGAGACGGTGCTACTACGATACTGTCACCGGTATGGACACCAACCGGATCCAGATTCTCCATATTACAGATCGTGATACAGGTACCGTTTGCATCCCGCATTACCTCATACTCGATTTCCTTCCAGCCGGCGATACAACGTTCCACCAGAACCTGTCCGACTCTGGACAGACGCAGTCCGTTTTCCAGAATGTCAACGAACTCTTCCTCATTCGCAGCGATACCGCCACCGGAACCGCCCAATGTATAAGCCGGTCTTAATACTGCCGGATATCCGATCGTCTTAACGAACTCCAGACCTGCTTCTACCGTCGTTACAACCTGAGAAGGTGCACATGGTTCATGAATCTTCTCCATGGTCTTCTTGAACTCGTCTCGATCCTCAGCCTTCTTAATCGTCTGTGCGGAAGTTCCGATCAGTCGAACATTATGCTCGCGTAAAAAGCCTGATTCTTCCAGTTCCATAGCGATATTTAACGCTGCCTGACCGCCCAGAGTCGGAAGCACACTATCCGGCTTCTCCTTCATAATAACCTTCTTCACCACATCCGGTGTCAAAGGTTCAATATATACCTTATCTGCAATATCCTTATCTGTCATAATGGTAGCCGGATTGGAATTGATCAAAACAACGCAGATTCCTTCTTCCCGAAGAGATCGACAAGCCTGTGTTCCTGCATAATCAAATTCCGCAGCCTGACCGATAACGATAGGACCGGAACCGATAACTACTACCTTTTTAATACTTGCAATCTTTGGCATTACTTTGACACCTCCATCATATTAATAAACTCGTCAAACAGGAATGCTGTATCCAGCGGACCGGCACAGGCTTCCGGATGGAACTGCACAGTCTGTACATTCTTACCCAGATAATGCACACCCTCTACCGTACCGTCATTTACATTTACATAGCTCACTTCTGCGACTTCCCGATCCAGTGAACTTTCCTTAACCATATATCCATGATTCTGTGTAGATATATATACCTTTCCGGTCTTTAATGCACGCACCGGATGGTTTGCTCCACGATGACCATACTTCATCTTCTCGGTATCTCCGCCATTTGCCAGTGCCAACAGCTGATGTCCCAGACAAATTGCAAAAATCGGTATATCCGTAGCAAACAGCTTCTTGATCTCTTCGATCGTCTTCACGCAGCTCTTCGGATCGCCGGGGCCGTTTGTCAGCATGATGCCATCCGGTTTTCCTTCCAGGATTTCCTCGGCCGGAGTCTCTGCCGGATACAGGGTTACCTCACAGCCTCTCTTCTGAAGGGAGCGGATAATATTTCTCTTTACACCCAGATCAATCATAGCCACCTTGTAAGCAGTGGTCCCCTCAGCCGGATATACCTTTTTCTCCTTGCAGGTTACTTCCAGTACCACATGACCGATCTTAAATGCCTGAATCCGCGGAAGAACCTCTTCCAATGAATAGTTCTCATCGGTTGTAATCATTCCATTCATAGTACCCTTTTCCCGAAGGATCTTTGTAAGGGCTCTGGTATCGATTCCTTCAATACCGGTAATATTATTCTTTTCCAAATACTGTTCCAGGGTTCCTTCACATCTGAAATTACTAGGAAGTTTTGCGATTTCACGAACGATAAATCCAGACTGCCACGGCCGATCTGCCTCAGCATCCTCCATACATATACCATAATTACCAATCAACGGATACGTCATACATACTGACTGTCCGGCATAGGACGGATCCGTCAACACTTCTAAATAACCGGTCATAGACGTATTGAACACGATCTCACTGATAATCTCCTTGGTCGATCCAATACTTTTCCCGGTAAATACTGTGCCGTCTTCCAAAATAAGAAAAGCTTTCATCTTTGCACCTGTTCCTTTCTTTTTGACCATTTTGCTCAAAAAAAAAAGACTAATAAGCCCCTATCGCATTGCACAAACAACCGGCAAAACCACAGGCCTAATCTTTTTCATGGCAGTCCTTAAATTGATAAAAGTTTAACACAAGGCACCATTTATTTCAACCCCTTTTCAACATTTTTTGTTCTTTTCCTGCACACGACGATCCCGCTCCGCCTTCGAATACACACAGCCACAGTAGTCCTGGCGATAGAGCTGATACTCTCTGGACAGTTCAATCGAACGACGGTATCCGTTTTTCTTTTTAAAATCCGATACCAGATATGTAAGTCCATACTCGTCTGCCAGGCGTTCTCCGATCTCATTCAACCAGTCTGCACGCTTATACGGACTGATTGACAATGTAGTTGTAAAGTAATCATAGGCACCTTCCCTGCATAGCTGTGCCGTCTTGCGCAGCCGCTGCTCATAGCAGCGATAGCAGCGGGCTCCTCCCTCCGGTTCCTGTTCCAGACCCTTTGCCATCTCCAAAAACTCCTCCGGACAATACTCCCCTACACAGATCTCTACCGGGTTCTGAAGTGGGAATTGTTGAACAAAACGTCTTAATTCGTCAACGCGCTTGTCAAATTCTTCTTTTGGTGCTATATTGGAATTATAAAAAAACAATGTGATTTTGAAAAATTTTGATAAATATTCCAGAACATAGCTACTACAGGGAGCACAGCATACATGAAGCAATAAGGTTGGTGTCTGATTGGATCTTGTTATTTCTTCCAGTTTTTCATCTAATTTTTGTTGAAAGTTAACATTGTTTTTCATTTTTTTAGCTCCTTTATGGAATATAACCAATTTGCATTGTGTTTAACCTAGTAAAAGTCGATACTTTTATATACTTTTACTAATTGACTTTGTTCATAATATACAATATACTATTATCAAGAAAGTAGCAATAGGTAATTAGCATATTGTTATATTCTTAGAAACAAGATTAACTTGTGGGAGGTAATAATTATGACCGTTGATGAAGCAGTAAAAAAGTACAAACTTGAACCATTGAATGTTTATACTGCCAAGGCAAAAGCCAAGGAATTAAACGTTGATGAAGTTTTATATATGAACGTCCAGAAGAACAAGTATGCTTATATTGTTAAAGACGGCGCCCGTGGTTTTGTATTATACCAGGACGAGAAGAGCTTATACACAAAGATGTATAAGGGCTTAAAAATGACACCTCTTCAGCCTTAACATGTTACTTTCGTACATAGATTGGATTCATATATCGCAAACAATAAAAAGAAGGATTCTGATGAGTCCTTCTTTTTATTGTTTGCTTTTATTCTCTTCTGCTATCCGCAGTCCCTACTCTACACTATAGTTTGGTGCTTCCTTTGTGATCTGAATATCATGTGGATGACTCTCTTTCAGAGAAGCAGATGTAATCTTAACAAACTTCGCCTTCTCATGCAGCGTCGGAATATCCTTTGAACCACAGTATCCCATACCCGCACGCAAGCCACCGATCAACTGGAATACGGTATCCTCTACTGTTCCCTTATATGCCACACGTCCTTCTACGCCTTCCGGAACCAGCTTCTTTGCATTGCTCTGGAAATAACGATCTTTACTACCATTTTCCATTGCCGAAATAGAACCCATGCCACGGTATACTTTATATTTTCTACCTTGATATAATTCAAACTCTCCCGGACTTTCATCCGTTCCTGCAAACATGCTACCCATCATGCAGACATCTGCACCGGCTGCCAGAGCCTTTGTAATATCACCGGAATACTTGATACCACCATCTGCAATGATTGGAATATTATACTTCTGTGATACAGAATATGCATCCATGATCGCAGTCATCTGCGGTACACCGATACCTGCTACGATACGGGTTGTACAGATGGAACCAGGTCCGATACCGATCTTAATTGCATCTGCACCAGCCTTGATCAGATCTTCCGTTCCCTGTGCAGTTGCTACATTTCCGGCGATCACCTGCAGATCCGGATAAGCATTCTTTACGATCTCCAGTGTCTTCAGTACATTTGCTGACTGACCATGTGCAGAATCAATAACGATAACATCAACCTTTGCCTTTACCAGTTCACTTACACGATCCAGAATATCCGGTGTAACACCAACACCGGCACCACACAGCAGTCTTCCCTGAGAATCCTTTGCGGAATTCGGATACTTGATCTGCTTTTCAATATCCTTGATTGTAATCAAGCCCTTCAGATTATAGTTTTCATCTACGATCGGAAGCTTTTCCTTTCTGGCTTCTCCCAGAATCCGTTTTGCCTCTTCCAGGGTAATCCCTTCTCTGGCCGTTACCAGATTCTCCGTTGTCATAGATTCTTTGATCTTCTTTGTATAATCGGTTTCAAACTTCAGGTCACGATTGGTTAAGATACCAACCAACTTCCCATTCTCTGTAATCGGTACACCGGATATACGGAACTTTGCCATCAGCTTGTCAGCGTCGTCCAATGTATGTTCAGGAGATAATGAAAAAGGATCTGTTATAACGCCATTCTCTGATCGTTTTACCTTATCTACTTCTTCCGCCTGCTGCTCGATTGTCATATTCTTATGAATAATACCTATACCACCCTGTCGTGCCATAGCAATCGCCATACGATGCTCTGTAACGGTATCCATACCGGAACTCATCAATGGAATCTGCAGCTGAATCTTGTTTGTTAATCTTGTAGTAAGTACGATATCATTTGGGATTACTTCTGAATACTGAGGTACTAAGAGTACATCATCAAAGGTAATGCCTTCGCCAACAATCTTACTCATTTCTCCATTCACACTCCTTCTTTAAATAATTATGTTAACCATAGTAGCAAATCTGCCCCACAGTGTCAACCTTTTTAATCTTCATATACGGCATTTGGAATCCGTTGTCTTAACTGATCCATCATATTCTCCGTAGGTTCCAGCAGAATAATGGTGCTGATTCCCCGCAGATCCAGATAAAATCCATATACCTTATCCCTTGGTTCATCCGATGTATAGTCCGTAAAACGCATCTGAGGATTCCGTTCCCGTTCATTCGACAGCCGATAAGAATCTGCAGGCGCAACCATGCGGATATTGCTGGTATTAAACTGAATCGCCGTTCTTCTCCGACTCTGATTAATAATTTTATCCACCTGTAGATCTTCATTTGCCATGGAATATTCATACTCAATATTTCTCTCACGAAACAGCATAATGAAGGACACACCTGTGATAATGGCTATAATAATCGTAAAATGGATCCAGTAAAATACTCCCAGTGCAACCAGAGTCATTCCGGCAAGTACCCACATTGTAATGATCCGATTCTTATCTTTCTTAGCCTTTACTGCCTTTTCTTCATAAAAGTCTTTCGTTATCATGTCTGTCCTCCACTGCTGCTCGTATATTTATGAGCTATCTCACGTGTTTTTGTCTTTATGCTTATGCATTCAATGCTTCATCTATCGCTTTTGCAGCTTTCTTACCGGCCCCCATTGCCAGAATAACAGTTGCTGCTCCGGTTACTGTATCACCGCCTGCATATACACCATCCTTACTGGTCTTCATGGTATCTTCATCTACAATGATACCGCCCCACTTCTGAGTATCCAGACCCGGTGTTGTCTGACGGATCAATGGATTCGGGCTCTGTCCGATTGCTATAATTACAGTTTCTACCGGAATCACATAGTTTGATCCTTCTACCGGAACCGGAGAACGTCTTCCGGATGCGTCCGGTTCGCCTAACTCCTGCTTTACAACTTCGATACCGGATACCCAGCCGTCTGTGCCATGGATTTCACATGGGTTATTTAACAGCTTGAAGATAATGCCCTCTTCCTTTGCGTGATGTACTTCTTCCTTACGTGCAGGCACTTCATCCTCACCACGACGATATACGATATATACATTTTCTGCACCCAGTCTCTTTGCTGTTCTGGCAGCGTCCATAGCCACATTACCGGCACCTACGACCGCAACATTCTTGCCTACCTTAACCGGGGTCGGAGTCTCCGGGAACTTATACGCCTTCATCAGGTTCACTCTGGTTAAGAATTCATTTGCAGAATATACACCCAACAGATTCTCACCCGGAATATTCAGGAATCTAGGAAGACCGGCACCACTGCCTACAAATACTGCCTGATAACCATCTGCCATCAGATCATCAATCGTCATAGACCGTCCGATGATAACATTTGTTTCAATGTCTACACCCAGATTCTTTACATTTTCGATTTCCTTTGCTACCAGATCCTTTGGCAGACGGAACTCCGGAATACCATAGCTCAATACACCACCGGCTTTATGCAGTGCTTCAAATATCGTAACATCGTATCCCTTCTTAGCCAGTTCACCGGCACAGGTCAGGCCGGAAGGACCACAGCCTACAACCGCTACCTTCTTACCATTCTTCTCGATCTCTACCGGAGTCTGTGCTGCATGTGCCATATGATAATCTGCCACAAAGCGTTCCAGACGACCAATCGCTACCGGTTCACCCTTGATACCACGCACACATCTTCCCTCACACTGGTTCTCCTGTGGACAAACACGGCCACAGATTGCCGGCAGGGCATTCTCACTCGTAATAATCTCATATGCAGCCTCAAAGTCTCCTTCTGCTACCTTCTCAATGAATCCCGGAATCGGTACATTTACCGGACAACCATCCATACACGGCTTCTTTGGGCAGTTCAGGCAACGACCGGCTTCTTCCATTGCCATTTCCTTTGTATAGCCAAGAGCAACTTCTTCAAAGTTCTTATTCCGAACGTCCGGTGCCTGTTCCGGCATAACTACCTTTGTCATACTCATATTCTTACCCATGTCTATACACCTCTTCCTATCTTACACTGATGTTCTTCTTCTTTAAACATTGTCTGACGTTTCATGCATTCATCAAAGTCTACTTCAAAACCATTAAAGTCCGGTCCGTCTACGCAGGCAAACTTTGTCTTACCGCCTACACTGACACGACATCCGCCACACATACCGGTTCCGTCGATCATAATCGGATTCAGCGATACATTCGTCGGAATTCCCAGTGGCTGTGTTACTTTAACCACATTCTTCATCATGATCAATGGTCCGATGGCGATGACTTCATCGATCTTATCTCCTTTTTCAATCAGGTCTGACAATACATTTGTTACAAAGCCCTTTGTTCCAAGACTGCCGTCATCGGTTGCTATATACACATGATCACAGAATTCTGCAAACTTCTCCTTCAGAATAACAAACTCTGCACTTCGACCGCCAATGATAACGTCTACCTTAACGCCCATTTCATGCAGCTTACGAAGCTGTGGATATAGCGGTGCCGATCCAACACCTCCGGCAACACCTACCACATGATCTACCTTATGCAATGGTGCCGGCTGTCCCAGCGGTCCCACAAAGTCTACTACATAATCGCCAGCCTGCTTCTTGCTCAGCAGCTCAGTCGAATATCCAACCACCTGATAAATAATCGTAACGGTCTCTGCCTCACGATCATAGTCCGCAATTGTCAAAGGTACACGCTCACCATCTTCATCCACACGGATAATGATAAACTGTCCTGCTTCACACTTTCTTGCTACATAAGGAGCATGAATCACCATCAGCTCTACTGCCTGATTCAAGACCTCTTTACTCACAATCTTGTACATCGTCAAACCCTACTTTCCTTTTTAATCTTTCCACATGTATATACGCCACATATGTATACACTTGTTTATTCTATCATTTTTCTACAAAAAATCCTAGACTTTTTTAACGGTTTATTCTGGTATTCCTGTCAATGGAGCAGAATTTTCATACTTACAGAAGGTAAACTCCAGATCAAAATATGTATTCTCTTCCCCTTCCTCTGTCAGCGTCCAGGAAGGCAGGTCATCCAGATTCGGAAAATACGCATCCGCCGCATATCGATAATCGATCCGGGTTGCATATACGGTATCGCAATACGGCACCAGCTGCTTATAGATATCATCTCCTCCGATCACAAATACATCCTCGGATGCATATTGCTTCAGTTCCTCCATCAACTCCTCCAATGAATGTACTACGGTTGCTCCCTTCACCTTCAGATTCTGATTTCTGGACATTATAATATTCGTACGTCCCGGTAATGGGAGACTGTTCGGAAAGGTCGCCAGTGTCTTCCTCCCCAAAACCACGACCTTTCCGATCGTCATCTGTCGGAAATACTTCTGATCCATGGGAATCCGTACCAGCAGACTTCCCTTATTTCCGATTGCCCAATGATTATCAACAGCTACGATTGCATTCATATCTTAATCTTCTCCTTTTCCGATCTTTGATTTTAACTCTGCTCAGACTGCGATCGGTATATTCTTAATCTGTGGTCCTGCCTGATAGTTCTCCAGCGTAAAATCATCCGGTGTAAACTCATAGAAATCATGAATATCCGGATTCAGCGTAAACTTTGGAGCCGGATAGGTCGGACGGCTGATCAGTTCTTTTACGATATCCACATGGCGATCATAAATATGTGCATCTGCTATTACATGCACCAGTTCTCCCGGCTGAAGATCACATACCTGGGCCAGCATATAAACCAGCACCGCATACTGAACTACATTCCAGTTATTTGCTGCCAGTACATCCTGGGAACGCTGATTTAAAATGGCATTTAACCGACCGTCCGTTACATTAAATGTCATACTGTATGCACATGGATACAGATTCATCTCGTACAGATCCTGATGCACATAAATATTTGTCATGATCCTGCGGCTGTATGGATTATGTTTCAGATCATAGATCACACGGTCAACCTGATCCATCATTCCCTCTTTATACCGATGCTTCACACCAAGCTGATATCCATAGGCTTTTCCGATGGAGCCATCTGCGTCTGCCCACTCGTCCCATATATGACTGTGCAGATCATGAATATTATTGGATTTCTTCTGCCAGATCCACAGCAGTTCATCTACGGCAGACTTCACATACGTTTTCCGTAAGGTCAGCGCCGGAAATTCTTCTGCCAGATTATATCGATTTACTATGCCAAACCGTTTGATAGTATATGCATAGGTTCCATCCTCCCACTTCGGCCGCACCTTTTCGCCCTCGGTACTGCATCCATTCTCCAGTATATCTTTACACATATTAATAAACAAATTATCTGCTAGGCTCATGTCTCTATCCTTCCTATAAATAAAGCTGCCGCCGACCGATCTGGCTGACGACAGCTCTTCTTCGTATTATCGATTCAAGATGGCAAAGAACTCATCCTTATGCTTCTCAGCTTCTGCTTCACTCATAGTTGCCATAACCTCTATTCTTGGGAACTCCTGCTGTATCGCCTCGATCATCTTCGGGTGAACCGCCTCATACGGATACAGATTCACTGCATCACTTCCCATTGCCTGTGCATTATAGGCTTCTGTCAGAGTTGCTACTCCCATCGCACAGAACACATCCCGTTCCTTACAGAAGGATCCAACCTCCTTTACTACATAATTTGTAAGTACAAACCGGGCACCACTATCTACTGCCAGACTGGCCTCTTCCTTATCCGCTACATCCGCAACTCCAATGAACAGATCCGGATAATCTTCCGTCAGTTCTCCCAGAATCTTAGCTGCATCCGGCACTGTAAAGGACAATGCAAAACCATCTCCACCGGACTGGATAATTTTCTTACAATCATTTAATGCAGTACGATAGGTCTTTCCGGTCACATATGGAATGTTCATTCCCTGAATTCCTTTTTTCACAACTTCCTTCTGTACACTGTTGCAACGCATCTTCTTAACATCCGGCAAGGTCTTATAATTATCCAATACCGTATCGGACAACTGCATATACACCAACAGCCGTTTAATATACTCATCATATTTTCCCGCATTATGAATATCACCCTTCAAAAATGCATCCAATGTTGGTCTGGATATATTCATTGCCTGCGACAATGTCACCTTCGTACACTTTCGATCCTTCATGATCGCCTCAATATTACTTCCGATTCGCTTTCTATCCATAAATAAATATTCGTACTGCACAGCCTCTCATCATCCTTTCCGCTCTTTTTATTGTTCTCCTGCTTTCTATACCGCTTCGTCTACATTCTGTCCCTTCAAAAAGCTTCCCTCTATCGTCTTTCTTCCGCTGTCATAAGGGTTCTCCTCTGAATACTCAATCCGGGTATTGGTCGTTCCTCCTGCCACATATGTCCTTCCGCATTCCGGACAGGTTGCCAACTTCAGCGATACCGTCGCAGATAACAGTCTGGCATTCTTACCTGCCGACTTCTGTCTGGCATTCGCCACATGTTCCTGTTCATGTGCCATAACTCTTCCATACGACTGACCAGGAGCTATATGTCCGGGTGCCTTAAAGGATACATCTGCTTCATCCGAACCGTCTACATACTTCCGATTCTTACAGGTCTGACATTCTACTTTTCCTACTTTTGAAGACTGGTCTACGGTATTCTCCGTCTGAATCGGCGTAACATAGCCCACATTACTCACCGGTATGATATAACGATTACTCATATCTATATTTGGAATCATATGGACCTCCCTTCTCATCTGACGTTCCGGTTTCCATTACCTACGAAATGCAAGAAATGTTAATTTATATTATACAAGTCTGTTTACAAAATGACAAGTGTTAATTCTCATTTTTCCTCGCACTTTCCTCCTGTGTACTATATAGTAGTAGACATACAGTTCGCACGACACGCTACTGTCTTTACGAATCTGTATGTTCTTTCTACCTCTACAATATATCAAATTCCCTTCGGCTCGGTATTCGTTGCACTCTCATCGCTTCGCGTCTCATGCACCTCGCCTTCGGCTCGGTATTCGTTGCACTCTCATCGCTTCGCGTCTCATGCACCTCGCCTTCGGCTCGGTATTCGTTGCACTCATATATACATAAAAAGAAGGAGCCTCCTGCCTGCAAGCAGGCGGAGACTCCTTCTTTCCATGTATGCATGAGTTGCTATGCGTTTACATCATTCCCATGCCGCCGCCCATTGGAGGGGCAGCCGGGGTATCTTCTTTAATATCAGCTACTACGGACTCGGTTGTTAACAATGTAGATGCTACAGAGGTTGCATTCTGTAATGCGGAACGCGTTACCTTTACAGGATCGATGATTCCGGCATCAACCATGTTTACATAGGTTTCGTTCAATGCGTCGAAACCAACACCCGGCTCTGACTCGTATACCTTATTGATGATAACCGAGCCTTCCAGACCTGCATTTGATGCGATGTGGTACAGCGGAGCTTCCAGTGCCTTTAAGATAATCTCAGCACCTGTCTTCTCATCTCCTGACAGAGTAGTTGCCAGTGTTGCAACCTTTTTACTTGCATGGATGTAAGCAGATCCACCACCACAGATGATACCTTCTTCCACTGCTGCTCTGGTAGCTGCCAATGCATCTTCCAGACGAAGCTTTGCTTCCTTCATTTCTGTCTCGGTTGCAGCACCTACACGGATAACACCTACACCACCGGACAGCTTAGCCAAACGCTCCTGCAGTTTTTCTTTATCAAATTCGGAAGTTGTATTCTCAAGCTGCATCTTGATCTGACCGATTCTTGCCTGAATATCTTCCTTTGCACCGGCACCGTCTACGATAACCGTGTTTTCCTTCTCTACTCTGACGCTCTTTGCACGGCCAAGGTCTTCCATCGTTGTATCCTTCAGATCCAGACCTACTTCTTCGGAAATCACCTTACCGCCTGTCAGGATAGCGATATCCTCCAGCATAGCCTTTCTGCGATCACCATAACCAGGTGCCTTAACGGCTACTACATTGAATGTACCTCTCAACTTATTTACGATCAGAGTTGTTAATGCTTCGCCTTCTACATCCTCGGCAATGATCAGCAGACGGGAACCGCTCTGTACAATACTCTCTAACAATGGCAGGATATCCTGAATGTTAGAAATCTTCTTATCGGTAATCAAAATATAAGGATTATCCAGCTCTGCTACCATCTTTTCCATATCGGTACACATATATGCGGATACATAACCACGGTCAAACTGCATACCTTCTACCAGATCAAGCTCTGTCTTCATGGTCTTAGACTCTTCGATGGTGATAACTCCATTGGATGAAACCTTCTCCATCGCATCAGCTACCAGCTGACCAACCTCTTCATCTCCGGCAGAGATAGAGGCTACTCTTGCGATCTGCTCCTTGCCGCTGATCTTATCGCTCATATCCTTTAATGCATCCACTGCTGTATCGCAGGCCTTCTTCATACCCTTTCTCAGGATAATTGGGTTTGCACCGGCTGCTAAGTTCTTCATACCGGCATTGATCATAGCCTGTGCCAAAACGGTTGCTGTGGTTGTACCATCACCGGCTACATCGTTTGTCTTCGTTGCTACTTCCTTTACAATCTGAGCACCCATGTTCTCAAATGCATCTTCCAGTTCAATGTCCTTTGCAATTGTAACACCGTCATTTGTAATCAATGGTGTACCATAGGACTTGCTTAATACTACATTTCTTCCTTTTGGTCCTAATGTTACACGAACTGTATCTGCTAACTGATTTACGCCGGCTTCCAAAGCCTTTCTGGCTTCTGCACCATACTTAATTTCCTTTGCCATTTTAACTTCCTCCTTCTGGTCTTAGTCTTCAATAATTGCCAAAATATCTGCCTGCTTAACGATAGTATATTCTTCATCATCCAGCTTCAGCTCTGTTCCTACGTACTTTGAATATACAACCTTGTCGCCTACCTTTACCTGCATCGGTACCAGCTTACCGTCTACCTCTGCTCCAGGGCCAACTGCGATAACCTCAGCCTGCTGTGGCTTCTCTTTTGCCTGTCCGGGAAGTACAATTCCGGACTTTGTAGTTTCTTCAGCGATCAACTGCTTTAATACAACCTTGTCACCTAATGGTACTAATTTCATTTTATATTCCTCCTTGTTTGTTTTCCTATCTTGTGTTCTAATAGCACTCATCTTGATTGAGTGCTAACATAATTCTTATTGTATCCATTTTTTTGAAAAAATCAACCCTTTTTTATAAAAAATAATTATTAAATTCCTATAATCATTTTAACAATTAAAGTTTATTCCTCCACATTTAAAATTATTCGTGTATAATAAGATTCAGAAGGCATCTGCCTGCAATTTATATCATATACTCAGGAGGTTTTATGAAAGAACATCTATTTACGATTCCTGTTAATGATGCATTTCGTTCCGACTGTGAGTGTCCTGTCTGTGCACTGCATCGGGAATTGGAGCAAAATGCAATCGAATACACGATGGGACCAAGCTATATGGAAGATGATAACCGGGCTCAAACCGATAAACTGGGCTTCTGCCAGCATCATATCCAGATGCTATACCAGCAAAAGAACCGTCTCGGCTTAGCCCTTATGTTAAAAACCCATACGGATAAAACGATCCGAGATCTGAAGGAGCTTTCCAAAAATCCTCCGACTGCCGGTGGTCTCTTTAAAAAAAGCTCTGCCTCTCCTGTCGCTTCCTATATTCAGGAGTTGGAACAGCGCTGCTTTATCTGTGAGCGCATGGAAGATAGTTTTCACCGCTATATCGATACGATTTTCTATCTGTGGAAAAAAGATGAAGACTTCCGTTCTGCCATGGCAGACTGCAAGGGGTTCTGTACCTATCATTATGGTCTCCTCTATCAGACCGGTGCAGACAAACTGGATAAACAGCAGTATAGTGCCTTTCTGGACTGTCTAAACCGCGTATACTTTGCCGGCATGGAACGGGTCAATGATGATATCGAGTGGTTCATCAACAAATATGACTACCGATACGTAAATGAGCCATGGAAAAATGCAAAGGATGCGATTCCACGCGGCATTCTGAAAGCCAACCACATCTATATGGATGGCGAATGAAACCGTCCGTCTTTTAACGGAACTAAAAAAGAACAGAACTCATTTGGAGCAAATCCATTTTCGTTCTGTTCTTTATTTCACCGTTTTTTATTGCCGTAAACTTCTTCCCGAATCGTTTCCTTCAGCGCTAACGCCTTGTCCTTAATCCGTTTCGATGCAGTGCGTGAATTTAAAACCGGTGCCAGCATACGAACGGAATCTTCCAGTTTTCCTAATCTATGGGCTAACACTGCCATGATATACCGAATCGATACCTCATCCATTCCACACATTGGGAATGTTTCCTTCGAAAATGCCGCCACAAACCCTTCATATGCCTTGGCAATACATTCGTGTTCTTCCTGTTGTTTCTCTGCTCTGGTGGAATCCTGCTCCGGCATCGTCTCCAGTTCACCTCGAAGCAGCCATGCCATCTTCAAAAATATATATGCTTTTTCACTATTCTTAGCGTTTCGTTTCAGTGCACATACCAGTGCCAGCTTATGCCGCAGCAGTGCTCCCTGATAGGACATACATGGCGTTTCTTCCGGTATTCCCTTGAACTTCGCACAGTACTCCTGCTTAATCAAACGCAGCTGTGCTGTTGTTACCGGCTTATAATATCGCGTCAGTGCCGCATATCCGCATCTTGGGCAGATAATCGCATCATACTTCAGCGGATCAATATGATTCTCATAAATCGGACGAAGTTCATCATCCTGATCTACCAGCTTTACCTTGCCGGTACGAACTGCCTTTGTTTTAAAGGCTTTATCGCAGATCGGACATTGATAGCTTTTATCAAACAGGACATCTTCTTCCTTCTTCTCTTCCTTAACGGTCGCCTGTTCACTTTCTCCGGCTGTTTCTACATTTTTTTCTTCTTCCTTGAAGACCTTATTTATGTCTACGTCTCCCAGACCCATTTTTTCTACGTCCGAAAATAATCCCATGTTCATACCTCCGATTATTCTGGCCTTTTCTTTTGCTAGTTTGGCTTATATGAACTCTTCAATGACACGATCCGATTAAATACCGGATGTTCGTCTGAGGAATCCTTTGTGTCTACACAGAAATAGCCATGTCTCATAAACTGATAAGAATCTCCCGGCTTTGCAGTCTCAAACGCCTTCTCCAGCTTACAGTCCTTCAGTACGGTAAGGGAATTCGGATTCAGATTCCATGATCCGTCTTCGTTTCGAACCGGCTCATCATCCTTTACAATATTCTCATACAAACGAACTTCTGCATCTACACAGCTTCCTGCATCTACCCAGTGAATCGTACCCTTTACCTTACGGCCTTCGAACCCGGAACCGCTTCTGGTCTCCGGATCATAGGTACAATGAACCTCTGTTACATTGCCATCTGCATCCTTTTTATAATCTACACACTTTACAAAATATGCACCCTTTAAACGCACTTCATTTCCAGGGAATAACCGGAAGTACTTCTTCGGCGGCTCCTCCATAAAATCTTCCCGTTCGATATACAGTTCTCTTGAGAACGGCACCTTACGGCCTCCCAGTTCCGGATTTTCCTGATTGTTTTCTACATCCATATACTCGATCTGACCTTCCGGATAATTATCAATGATCAATTTAACCGGATTTAACACTGCCATCATACGATTGGCTTTCATCTTCAGATCTTCGCGGATACAATACTCCAGCATCGCATAATCACAGATACTCTGTGCCTTGGACACACCTGTCAGTTTCATAAACAGCTTAATCGACTCCGGTGTAAATCCTCTACGCCGAAGAGCACTCAAAGATACCAGTCTTGGGTCATCCCATCCGTCTACGATTCCTTCCTCTACCAACTGTTTAATATATCTTTTTCCTGTAACTACACTCTTTAAATATAACTTTGCAAACTCAATCTGCTTTGGTGGATGTGGATATTCCAGTTCCCGAACCACCCAGTCATATAATGGTCTGTGATCTTCGAACTCCAATGTACAGATAGAATGTGTTACTCCTTCGATTGCATCCTCGATCGGATGTGCAAAATCATACATCGGATAAATGCACCACTTATCTCCTGTATTATGATGTGTCATATGTGCCACACGATAGATAACCGGATCACGCATATTAATATTGCTGGCTGCCATATCAATCTTTGCACGCAGAACCTTGCTTCCGTCTTCAAATTCACCATTCTTCATGCCCTCGAACAGTGCCAGATTCTCCTCGATTGTCCGATCCCGATATGGGCTGTTCTTACCCGGTTCTGTCAGGGTTCCACGATACTCACGGATCTCCTCCGCTGACAGATCACAGACATATGCTTTTCCTTTTTTTATCAGCTTTACAGCCGCTTCATACATCTGATCAAAATAATTGGATGCAAAGAAAATGGTATCACCATAGTCGGCACCTAACCACTTTACATCTGCTGTAATGGAATCTACAAACTCGGTTTTCTCCTTTGTCGGATTTGTATCATCAAATCGTAGATTGAAGGTTCCATTATACTCCTGTGCTAATCCATAATTTAAAAGAATCGACTTCGCATGTCCGATATGAAGATATCCATTGGGTTCCGGCGGAAACCGGGTCACAATCTTCGTATAGGCACCATCTGCCAGATCCTTGTCAATAATCTGTTCTATAAAATTCTTCGAAACTACTTCCTGCTCTTCCACAACAAGTCCTCCTACTATTCATTCGTTATCAAAGGTTAGTATAGCATTTCCAGACGGATAAGTCTATGAAGAAATTTCGTTTTGCACTGCATACCTCGTTTCCGCTCTATAGCACGCAATGCTACCTCGCCTACCGGCTCGGTTATCGCGAAACGCGATTCCTGTTATGTTTTGCACTGCATACCTCGTTTCCGCCCTATAGCGCGCAATGCTACCTCGCCTACCGGCTCGGTTATCGCGAAACGCGATATAGTAAGAAACAAAAAAGAGATGAACCACAAGTAAACTTGAGTCATCTCTTTTTTGTTTCTTACTGCATTGCTAAATCGTTACGAAAGCTACTAACGGGAGTCGGACCCGTGACCTCATCATTACCAATGATGCGCTCTACCACCTGAGCTATAGTAGCCTGTGCTGTATCTCAGCAACGTGATTAATATATCAAATATCAAACCGGTTGTCAACAACAAAGTTTATTTATTCACTCATTTTCTTTCGAATTCGCTGAATGGCATTATCAATAGACTTCTCCGGCTTTCCCAGTGCCTCTGCTATCTGTCCATAGGAACAGCCATCCAGATACATCTCTAATACCTGACGTTCATATTTGCTGAGTACCATATCGATCTGCTCCATGATTCCACCTAAGCGTTCCTGTAAAAGCAGATTTGTTTCCGGATTACTCATATCCTCTGCCGCCAGCATATCCATGACCGAACTGTTTGTTTCCTCGTCTTGCGAGTAGAATGACACATAATGATTTAACGGATAGTGCTTCTTTCGATTCGAGCTGGTCACGGCGGTACAGATCTGGCGTTTCACGCATAACGTGGCAAACGTATGAAAACCACACTTTTTATCTTCATTATAGTCCCGGATGGCCTTGAAGAGTCCGATCATTCCCTCCTGCATCAGATCCTCCGAATCCGCCCCAATAATATAGATTTCGCGTGTTTCCCGTTTTACCATATTCCGGTATTTATCCAAAAGATAATCCATAGCTGCTGAATCCTGATTTCGTATCTGCCGAATCAGTTCTTCATCTGTCAATCCCTCATAATTCATCTGTATTTTCTTCTCCCAACTTCCGTCTTCCTATCTGAATCAATTCCGTAATTCTGGGATACTGTTCCGTCAAATACAGATACCCCAATAAAGCTTCAAATCCGGTCGCACGATGATAATCTCCCATACTGGCATTCTTCGCCTTGGTATATGAATTTGCATTTCTTCCTCGATGATAGACATCCTGCTCTTCCGGTGTCAGCTCGTCCAAAAGCTTCTGTACCAGTCTGGACTGTGCCTCCGCCTTTACTATACTGCTTACCTGTTTATGATACTTATTGACCTGACAGTTACCTGCCGCCAGAACCTCGGTTCTTATTAAAAGATCATATACCGCGTCCCCTATATATGCCAGTGCCAGCGGGGAATAGCTTCGTATATCCCGCTTTGGCAACCCCATATGTTCCTTAAAATATCCGATCAGATCTTCTTCCACTTTACGCCCTCTCTGGTATCTTCCAATACAATTCCCTTTTCCAACAGTGCGTTTCGAATCTCATCCGCCTTCGCAAAGTCACGATTCTTTCTGGCCTGCTGCCGTTCCTCGATCATTTGCTCGATTTCCTCATCCAGCAACTCCTGTTCCCGTTCGGTTTCGATTCCCAATATGTCACACAGCAAATGCATTGTATCGATAACATATGTGCAGTATTCCTTTGAAGATGTTTCATTTACTGTAGTATTTGCCAGCTTTACCAGTTCAAAAATAACAGAAATTGCATCTGCCGTATTCAGATCGTCATCCATCGCAGCTTCATATTTCTGCTTCAGTTCATCAATTTTAGAAACATAGGTCTGCTCTTCCGATGTCATTTGATCGCTCTGCGCCTTTCCTGCCTGTTCTTTTCCCTTTTCATAAGCAGTCAGGATCCGTTCCAGTCCGTTCTTTGCAGCCTCTACCAAATCATCCGAAAAGTTCAACGGGCTCCGGTAATGGGCACTTAACATAAAGAATCGAATTACTTGCAATGGATACTTCTGGCTAATTTCCCGAACTGTAAAGAAATTGCCCAAAGACTTTGACATCTTCTCATTATTGATCTTCAAAAATGCATTATGCATCCAGTATCTGGCAAATTCTGTGCCGTTTGCAGCCTCACTCTGTGCGATCTCATTCTCATGATGCGGAAAGATCAGATCCTCACCTCCGGCATGGATATCAATCACATCACCGATATATTTCTTTGACATGCAGGAGCACTCCAGATGCCAGCCCGGCCGGCCTTCTCCCCAAGGTGACTGCCAGCATGGTTCGCCTTCTTTCTTTGGCTTCCATAATACAAAGTCCAAACCATCTTCCTTCTCATCCTCACCAGACACCTTCAGGGAACGATTGCCGCTCCGCAGATCATCCAGATTCTTATGTGACAGCTTTCCGTAATCCTTAAACTGTCTGGTGCGGAAGTATACCGTTCCATTTACTTCATACGCATATCCCTTATCGATCAGTGTCTGAACCATCTGTATCATGTCCGGAATCTCTTCTGTCGCCTTTGGATGTGTGGTTGCAGGTTGCACATTCATATCATGCATATCCTTCTTAACCTCAGCGATATATCGCTCCGATATCACAGATGCATCTACGCCCTCTTCGTTGGCACGACGAATGATCTTATCATCCACATCTGTAAAGTTTGAAACATAGTTAACCTCATAGCCCTTGTATGTCAGATATCTTCGAAGCGTATCAAACACGATCATTGGGCGTGCGTTTCCTATATGAATATAATCATACACAGTCGGTCCACATACATATATGCCGACCTTACCCTCCCGGATCGGTACAAACTCTTCCTTTTTTCTGGTCATTGTATTATATATCTTCATTTCTTTTCTCCTCATCGTTTACTGTAACAAAGTATAGGTATCCACTCTCTGTTTGTCAAGAGATACACCGTCTTTTCCACTGTGTCTCCGGCTCTCTCAGCCCTTTTCAGACAATCTCCATGATATATAACTGTTCTGCTAAATGTGTCTGTGCCAGTAACCAGCCTGTAAGCTCTTCAATCGGGACCTGTACTTCCATACATTCCTCCATACCGTCTTCTATACGTTCCGCCCTACAGCCATCCTTTGACAGTATGATTCGGTAGCTTCCCTGATTTCTCTCACAGATTGGATCTGTAACCCTGCAGTCTCGTATCAGCCTCTCTCCTTCATATGGCAGCAGTTCCACAAACTGCACCAGATCTGTAATCCGGATCATCATCGGCTGTGACACCATGTATTCCACCGGAAGATTTCCATACTGCTTCCATAGATAAGGCAGAACCTGCTGATACAATTGTTCCTGTTTTTGGCACTTCGTCTGCGCTACCAGTTGTAAAATCACTAAAACTGTTTCATTTTCTCGTTTCTCCGGTACACAGGCACAGTATCCATCCGGCTCCAACCGTAATATTTCTCCACCTTCACAAGCAGTCTCCATCTCTAGCCGCCGCAGATACTCTTCTGTCCGTTCCGGTGTACCAATCATTGATATTCCGCCTATTTCTTCACCGTCTATCTTTCGGTTTTCCTCATATCGACGAAGTTCCCGCCGTTTTAACGTCACATACCGGAACGGTTCGTAGTATTCCTCTTTCGCCGGCATCAGATAGGTAAATGGCTCTCCCTGTTCCGAAAGATCCTGCAAAACCCGTCTCATGCAAGCTGCCATATAGCCTTTCCGTCTCTGATCTTCCTCTGTTGCCACCCCTACGATATAATGCAGCAATAACTTCTTTGTCTCTCCATTTACATTCCACTGCCATCGGTATGGATTCAAATGGATCATGGAACACACTCTGTCAGATTCCACTGCTACCATTACCCGATTATTCGGATATACCTGTGCAAAATAGTATTCTGCAAATGCTTCCGGATCATGAAACGCCTGCTGCCACAGCCGGTAAACCTCATTTTTTCTCGTCTTATCCTCATAGAACAGTTTCATAGGCAGGCAATGCTCCGATCCAGGATACCTTTCATTTCCGAAATTGCAATTCCATAGTTTGTCATAGGGATTCCCTGTTGTTTTGCTTTTTTATACCGAGTCTTCACTTCCTGCTCCGTCAGCATACAGGAACCACACTGAATAATCAGTGCATAACCACTCAGATCCTGCGGAAACTCCGTTCCGCTGCAAAACTCAAAGTACAGACTCTTTCCGTCATTTACTTCCTGAATCCAACGCGGCAGCTTCTCTGTCCCTATATCCCCACACTGCCTGTGATGTGTACAGCCTTCTGCAATCAGTATGGTATCTCCATCTTTCAGATTTCTCAGTTGTTTTACACCCTGAACCGCATCCTTCAGAATTCCCTTATGACGTGCAAACAGAATCGAAAACGATGTCAACGGAACTTCCTCCGGCACAATGCCAGCCACCTCTTTAAATACCTGGCTATCCGTCACCACCAACACAGGGTTCTTTTCCAACCGTTTCAGTGTCTGAGATAACTCCTTCTCTCTGGTCACCACTGCCACGGCACCTACATCCAACAGTTCCCGAATCGTCTGCTGCTGTGGCAGAATCAGTCGGCCCTTTGGTGCAGCCTTATCAATCGGTACTACCAGTACTACCAGGTCATTTTCATGCACCAGATCCGCAATCAACGGAATCTCTGACACCTGCTCCGGTTGCATTCTGCTTAATAGTTCCTTTAATTCATGGATATGATACTGATTTACCGTACTGACCCGGATACTAATTTCTTCCCCTCGATTTCTTCGTTCTAACAGTGCATCTACATCGATCGGTTCCGACATGGATGTCCGCATAAGATCCTGTTTATTATACACAACCACATATGGAATTCCTTTCTCCTGTATACGTTCTATGATTTGCTGATCTTCCGCTTCCATTCCAATCGATGCATCAATCACCACAACCCCGATGTCTGTCTTGTCTAACACCTGATAACTCTTCTCCATTCGAAAATGTCCCAGTTGTCCATCATCATCCAGCCCCGGCGTATCTGTCACTACAACCGGCCCCATCGGAAGCAATTCCATCGCCTTGCGCACCGGATCCGTCGTAGTACCCTTTACTTCCGACACGATAGATATCTTCTGTCCGGTTAATGCATTCATCAGACTTGACTTTCCTGCATTGCGTTTGCCGAATAAGCTGATATGCACTCTGTCTCCACTTGGTGTATCATTCATACTCATATCCGTTCACCGTCCTCCCATAGTTATCCTTTTTGTTATCGTTTTGATTCCTTTTGCCCTAAAAACGGAAGTCCCGGCTTCCCTGTTCAATCTTGCTCAGATTCTCCTCTACAATCTTACGCACCTGTTCCTTCGGAATATTCTGAAGTTCTGCCTGTATCAGTGCCTCTCCGAGCTCCTTTGTATGCGGACCGGCATAGTCCATCAGGTATTCCTTCAGTGTCATCAATGCATTCGGATGACAGCAATTCTGAATCTGTCCGCTCTTACACAAACTCATAAACCGATCACCGGTTCGTCCTGCCCGATAGCAGGCAGTACAAAAGCTCGGTACATGCTTCTGCTCCATCAACCAGCACACAACCTCATCCAGTGTCCGATTATCCATAACATCGAACTGTTCAGACTTCTGATCTTCCGGTTCCGGCTCCACATACCCGCCGACACTCGTGCGTGATCCTCCACTGATCTGAGAGATTCCCAACTGCAATACCCGTTCCCGACACTTCTGGTTTTCTCTTGTTGATACAATCATACCTGTATATGGAACTGCGATTCGGATACATGCTACAATCTTTGCAAAAATGTCATCACTAATTCCATTCGTAAATGAAGTTGAATCAATATCATCCGCATCTCGAAGTCTCGGTACACTAATCGTATGCGGACCAACTCCAAACACTGCCTCCAAATGCTCTGCATGCATAAGAATCCCGGCAAATTCGTACCGATACTTATCCAGTCCAAACAACACGCCACAGCCTACATCATCGATTCCGCCTTCCATGGCACGATCCATCGCTTCGGTATGATAATTATAATCATGCTTTGGTCCTGTCGGATGCAGTTTCAGATAACTCTCCTTATGATAGGTTTCCTGAAACAGAATATAAGTTCCGATCTCTGCTTCCTTCAGCTTCCGATAATTCTCTACCGTCGTTGCCGCTATATTTACATTTACTCTGCGGATTGCTCCATTTTTATGTTTCATGCCATAAATAGTGTCTACGCATTCCAGAATATACTCGATCGGATTATTCACCGGATCTTCACCGGCTTCTATTGCCAGACGCTTATGGCCCATATCCTGTAGTGCAATTACCTCCCTACGTACTTCCTCCTGTGTCAGCTTCTTTCGCGGCATATGCTTGTTTACTGCATGATACGGACAATAGGTGCATCCATTTACACAATAGTTAGATAAATACAGGGGGGCAAACAGCACAATCCGATTTCCATAGAAATCCTGTTTCAACTGCTTCGCAAGTGCAAATATTTCCTCATCAATCTCCGGGTTTTCGTTTGCCAGCAGCACACTGGCTTCTCTATGATTCAGGCCCTTTCGTTCTCCGGCTTTCTGCAGAATATCCCGCATCAAACCGGTATCCGACTTATGCGCCTCCGCATATGCCAACGTCTCCATAATCTCTTCATGATTGATAAATTCATCTGCGATCTTACTCTTAGGATCATACTTCCACATAATTATGCCTTCTTTCTCTTATCTACTCGTGTGAAGCTATTACTGTTATTTATTCGAAACTACCCAGTCAGGATAATCCCCCCGATCTGTTACGATCTCATACCCGATTCTCTGCATTCTACCCTGAATGCATTGGGTGCATTGTGCCGATTCCTCACCGGTACAAATCTTATTATCATATAAACTATATTGCTTGCGTACTGCTACCGGGGATAAATTCGGCATGATAACATTTGCACCGGAAAGGATTCCCCGTTCTCTTCCATCTACCGCCAATGTTCCCAGTGCTGTCGTTGCCGGGATCAGCAATTTGGGATTCATCAACCGTAATATACCGATCAAAAACAGAGTCTGCTCCACGCTTCCATTCTTTTCCATAGAAAACGGAGTCTCACTATGCGATATAAACGGACCGATTCCAACCATATGCGGTTTCAATTCCTGTATATATGCCAGATCTTCTGCCAGACAATGCAGGGACTGACCCGGCGAACCAACCATAAACCCGGCTCCTACCTGATAGCCGATCCGTTTCAAATCTTCCAGGCACTGCCTGCGATGATCATATGACATTTCGTGCGGATGCAGCCTTTGATAATGTACCGAATCTGCAGTTTCATGCCGTAATAAATACCGTTCTGCCCCTGCTTCATAATATCTGAGATAGCTCTCATAGGATCGCTCACCAATCGATAATGTCACCGCACAATCCGGACAACGTGTTCGAATATCATGAACCACATCGCAGATCCACTCGTCTGTCAGAAAAGGATCCTCTCCGCCTTGCAGCACAAAGGTTCGGTATCCAAGTGTTCTTCCTTCCTGACAACAATTCAGTATCTGATCTTTTGTCAGGCGATATCGCTCCAGCCTCCGGTTTTCTCTGCGAATGCCACAGTAGTAACAGTTATTCTTGCAGTAGTTTGTAAATTCTATCAAACCTCTGGCATATATCTTTCTGCCAAATATCCGTTGCTGCCACGTTCCGGCTCGTGCAAACAGATCCTGATCTAAACTGCTTCCAATGTCCGGTTCTTCGTCCACTGCAGCATTTTTTGTATCTCCAAATCTACAGTCCAACAGCTCCTCATACTCTGATTCTGTGAGTCTGTGTTCCTGATCCAATTGTTTAATTAGTGTCTTTCCTCGTTGTAGCTGCATATTCATCTGACAAAATTATTTTGATATCGGGCAGCCACTGCAACCGCCACAGTTTCGCACGCCCTGCGTCTGTTCCTGCATTACATCATAGCTATAGTTTGCAACTGTTTCCAATGCACAAATGGCCTGTGCACTGATTCCCAGTCCTCCTCCGGTGAAGCCCAGCCCTTCTTCCGTTGTAGCCTTAACATTCACCCGATTCTCCGGCAGCTCAAGTGCCGCTGCTATATTCTGAACCATCTGCGGAATATAAGCAGCCAGCTTTGGTCGCTGTGCGATCACCGTTGCATCGATATTTTCAATAAAAAACAGATGTTCCTCCAGCAACCGCTTTACATGCTTTAATAGTTCCATGCTATCTGCGCCCTTATAAGCCGGATCTGTATCCGGAAAATGTCTGCCGATATCTCCCAGCGCCGCCGCACCTAATAACGCATCCATAATCGCATGAACCAGTACGTCTGCATCTGAATGTCCCAGGAGTCCCTTTTCATACGGAACTTCCACTCCACCCAATATCAGTTTTCGATCTTCCACCAATTTATGAACATCATATCCCATTCCTACTCGCATCCATTTATTCCTCCTACTACTCATATAAAATAGTATACCATGGACCACTAACTGTGGATAGTCTTCCTTTTTGAAAATATTTTTTAAATTAGGACTTGACTTCTCCGAATCATTCACATATAATAGCAGATGTGTCAAGCGACTATGGGATCTTAGCTCAGCTGGGAGAGCATCTGCCTTACAAGCAGAGGGTCACAGGTTCGAGCCCTGTAGGTCCCATATATTTTGACAATGTGGCGGAATAGCTCAGTTGGCTAGAGCACACGGTTCATACCCGTGGTGTCGAGAGTTCGAATCTCCCTTCCGCTACTTTTTTATTGCTTATTTTTAATATTTCATCTTATATAGACCGCTTTCTGACCTACTCGATATCCTTTCCGTAAAAATCAAATCCGATGTTCAAGTCTACCGGCTGAGAGATGCCCGGTACGGTTCCCTGATCCGTATACTGCCAGATCTGATAGGTATATGGAAGCTGTGGTTCATTCGCATACTGTGCAAACCAGATCTTATATCCATATAGCTGTGTCAGATCCAGATTCAGCGCAATCCACCGCAGATTCGCATACAGCATGGTATCATATCCCGCTGCCTTTATCGTCTCTAAGAATCCACGGCAGGCCTCCGACCGCTGCTCCCGTGTCAACCCACTGGTTCTGGCGGTATCATCCATTGGATCCTCTGTATCCAGTACGATTGGCAGATTAATATTATATGCCTTTACATTATCCAGAACAAACTGTGCCTCTTCTACTCCTTCCTCATAGGTCGTTGCCTGTGAGTAAAAATATACCCCAACATTCAAATCATTCTTCAGTGCACCGGCCACATTTGTGTCAAAGGTTTCATCCAGCTTGATTGCTCCGTTTCCATATCCACGATAGCCAACCCGGACAAACGCAAAGTCTACACCTGCCGCCTTCACCTGTGCCCAGTCTATTGTTCCCTGAAACTTCGATACGTCGATTCCCACAGAAGATGCAATCTCACCATTTTCTGTATAATACTGAAAGCCGTCCTGTTCGACCAGAGCCGAATCAAAGTTATAATTATTTCGCCCAAACTGATTATCGATCTTTACCCACTGCAAAACGCCTTCATCATCGTATACCAGTATAAATCGCTGATGGACAAAGGTCCAATATGCATTGTCTGTTATGGCTGTCAGATTGTCACTACCGTAAGCTGTTCGCTGATCCTGCGGAATCTCAAATGGTAATGCCTTCGAATGACTTCTTGTCCTGCTAATACCCGCCAACACAGCGATCAGCACGATTAATTCCGCTATTATAATGATTATCCACAGCTTATACTTCTTTTGCATGCTCTCATCTCCATTACTGCGTTACTGCACTGCTGCTGAGACTCCTGTCGCACCAGTCTCAGAGGATGACGGTGCCACAGGCGTTCCTTCGGATCCACCCGGTTCAGAAGGAGATCCGTCTGCCGGTCCTGCACTGATCACCAGCGTTACCGAATCACCTGCATATACCGTTGCACCGGCTGATACAGACTGTAATACTACGCAGCCTGCCAACACGTCAGAACTGTTTACTGGATTTGGATCTATAATTACCCGAAGTCCCAGTGCCTCCAGTGCACTTACTGCATCTGCCTGACTGCTTCCGACTACATTCATCATAGCCTTCGGTTCTTTTCCCTTACTAATCACGACTTCTACTGTCGTCCGTTCATCCACCTGCGTCCCCGGTGCAATGGACTGTGATACCACTTTTCCTGCCTCGACCGTATCCGAATACTGTTCCGTGAGTGTGCAGTTTAAGGTCACTCTATCCAGTGCCACTCTTGCCTCTTCTGCCGTCTTTCCACTCAGATCCGGCACCTGTGTCGTCGCATATGTACCAATGGAATTCAGATCCCGTCCATACTTATAGTCTACATAGCAGATATTCATATCGACATTTCCACTGATTCCCGCTACCGATCCTTTTGATGTATACTGCCACATCTGATAAGAACCACTATAGTTCGTCCGTGGCATATCCGCATAATGTGCTACCCATACACCATAGGAACCAAGTCCTGCAAATCGTCCCTGCAGATAGGTCTTACTACCATACACCATTGGTTTATAACCGGCAGATGCAATGACCTGACAGAAGGCGGCGGCTACCTGAGAACGTGTTTCAGGACTATTCGCATTCGCCCGCCCAGGATCATCTTTTGTTCCAGCATCTTCCAAATCGATAATCACAGGATATGTAATCGGAACTCCCTCACGTCGTATCAGTGTCAATACTGCATATGCCTCTTCTTGCGCTTCCTGTACATTTATGGCCTGTGAAAAGTAGTAGACTCCGACATCCAGCCCTGCATTATAAGCTCCGTGAATATTTCTGGAAAAATTACGATCTTCTGCCAAAACACCTGTACCATATCCTCTATATCCCGCACGTACAATCGCATAATCAATACCATCTGCCTTCACAGCCGACCAATTAATCGAACCCTGATGATGGGATACATCAATTCCGCAATAGGATGCCAACGCTCCATTGCCATTAAAGTAATAATGCCTTCCATTGATAACCTGATCTCCACACACCCGACGGCCTTCATTTGTATAATAACAATGATTGCCGGATATACTGGCCCAGCCCGGTTGTCCATTCCACCGTGGATCCACATCCGTCACCTGATTGAATGCCGGAGTCGTATCCGCTGGTTTCACTGCCGGTTCTCTAACAATCGGAGAATCTTCTTTCTTCTCCTCCTCCGGTGTCAGAATGACTGACTCTACCACTACTTCCTCTACATTAAAGTCACTGTTTGGTATCCCATATTCTAACCGCTTCGCTTCGACACTGTTCATCATCAGAATCTGTGCATAGTTTGGCATCTTGGATGCAATCTCCAGTGTCTCTACGGACTGTGCATCCCGCACAGTTTCATACTGTTCTGCCGTCTGATAGTTCATCGTCTCCTCAACCTGATTTCGATGCACCACGACTCCCGCTGTTACACCCCCGACCACCGTGACCGGAACTCCGATCATAATCACCTTCATCCAAATGGTATTCCGTATATTTAACCACAGGTTCTTCAACTTCCATCCTCTCCTTCGTTCTGCCTATCTTATACGTCTTATTTATTACTCATCTTCTTGTATTTACAGTTTCTCTACATAGTAGTCCAGCCACTTGATCAGATCCTTACATACCTTCTGCCTGTCCAGATCATGCAGCAGCTCATGCCGACTGTCTTTATACATCCTCAGTCTGCAGTCGAGTCCCAGACTCTTATAGATCTTATACAGGTGCTTCGGTCCCTTTCCAAAGTCACCGACCGGATCCTGATCCCCGGCCATTAAGAGGATCGGCATATCCTTTCGCAGCCGTTCCAGATTCTGCTTCTTATTGACCTCCTGCAGTGCCTCCATCATATCCCGATAAGCTCCGACTGTGAAGATAAAGTTGCACTCCGGTTTTGCATTATACAGTCCAACCTCTTCACGATCCCGGGACAACCAGCTGTTTCGCAGATTTTCTTCCTTAAAGTGCTTATCCAGACCTCCGATTGCCATATCATTTACAAAGGTACTCCGATACCGGTACCCATCCTTTCTTGTATGTGCGATCAGCTCACACATCCCCTTTCCAAAGGTTACCGTAGCCGTACTGTGATACATCGTACCCATCAGGATCATACCATCTACCGTATCCGGGAACCGTTCCACGAATTCCCGTACCATCAGAGAGCCAAAGCTATGTCCCAAGATAAAGTACGGAATCCCCGGATAAGCCCGCTTTGCAATTCCCTGCAAAAGAACCATATCCGATAACAGCTTCCAGTTTCCGTTATGATCTCCAAAGTATCCAAAACAGTTCTTATTCACCACAGACTGTCCATGTCCTAATGTATCGGCTCCATAGACCACATACCCTTTCTGACACAATGCCTGTGCCAGTGCTTCATATCGCTCGATATATTCCACCATACCGTGACAGATATGCACGACCGCCTTTGGCTTTCCTTCCGGCTTCCAGCAATAGCCATGAATCATCGTCACCTCGTCTGTTGACTTATAGCTTAATTCCTCTACTGTCGCCATTGTTTCTCACACACTCCCTTATATAAACTTCTGATCACCCTAGAATCCTCCCCGGAACGTCAAATCATCCGGTGGATATACGCCTGTATTATTCTTGATTTCATCACTGATCCGTAGCACTTCCGAAGAAGGTGTGTAACGATCCTTTCCGCTATCCTGTGTCGTTGCTGTACTCTCCGTTGTTCCGGATGCATCCGAATCCCCGTCATCGGCACCACCAGCCGCATCTGTTCCTCCGGTTCCGTCACCGGCCTCATCTTCGGTTGCTGCCTGCGTCAATGCGGAATCAATCTCCGCATCATAGAAGAACTGATGCAGAAGCTGAACATTATTATCCAGATCTGCCGCCACATCGATCGACAGATCCTGTCCGACTGCCTGATCATAGTACATACCTGCATGATATACCATAGGGAAGCCTTCATTTCCCGTGATATTATACTCGAACACATTCGCCATCAATGCTATCAGATCCTTCTTAGAAAGACTAGTGGAAATATCATCCAGTACATCGTCTAAGATAGTATTCAGCGTACTCAGATCGGAAGTCTTCGCCTTCGTCAAAATCGCTTCCAGTACCTCTCTCTGTCTGGCCGCACGGTCAATGTCTCCTGCGCCGATATTCCGGATCCGACAGTATGTCACGGCCTGTAAGCCATCCAGAGTCACATCTCCGGTCTCATATAATGCATTATAGCTTCTGCCGGCAATGCTGGCCGTCTCCGGCAGCCAGATATTCACAGACTGTCGTTCTGCTTCATCCACATTCACAGTAATACCGCCCAGATCATCCACCACCTCGGCCATAGAAGCAAAATTCACAGTTACATAATCCGTGATCTGAAGATCCAGGTTCTTATTCAATGTCGCTACTGCTGCTTTCGGTCCACCAAACGCATATGCATGGGTGATCTTCGTATACAGACCGTCATTCTTACCGTCCGGATTCTCCATCTCCAGATAGGTATCCCGGTATACGGATATGATCTTTACATCCTTCGTTTTATTATCGATACTGGCAACCAGAATCGTATCACTCCGATTCCCTGTATCAGAGGTCACATCTCTGGAGTCCAGACCAAACAGGGCAATGGTGGTATAACCCTCCTGATTATCATCCAGGCCCTCATTGATGCCCAAATCCTCCTCATCCAGCTGATTATAGTCAAGCATTCCCAGCTTATTATTCACATAGTAGATCCCATATCCGATGATCAGCAGGGAAAATACGAGTACCTCTACGCCCAGAATTGTCCATAGTTTCTTAATCCGCTTCTTTCTTGCCAGTGCCTTGGCCGATGGCTTCCTTCTGCGTGATTCACTCATATCTGTATTTCCCCTCTCCTGCATCTTCTGTCGTCTCTCGATCTCTTCCCGGGTTCTGCGCTCCGCTTCTTCCCGTCTCTGTCTCACATCCCGGTCAACCGTCTCCGCAGAGCCCGGCATCCGCAGACCTGCGGATGCATGACGCAGTCGATCCATCTCCTCTGCTGTACTTCTTCTCGTTGGTGGAACCTGTGGTCCGGACATACGCCCATTCCGACTCATTCTATTATTTTCCATATTACATTCCTTTTCCCATATAGCTTTCATCTTTGACTCTTCTATAAGAATTGCTACATTGATGCAATTCCCGCAACTATCATACCAAAACAAATCCAAAAGCACAATATCATGCCATGCGGGAATTTCTTAACTTTTTCTGAATGTTCAAAAAATACAAGTCATCTCACCAACAGACAAGCTTTGTCCACCAATGAGATGACTTTTATTTCAATTGATATGGTATCCTATTCTACTGTTACGGACTTTGCCAGATTCCGTGGTTTATCCACATCCAGCCCCTTCGCTACCGATACGTAGTATGCAAGCAACTGCAACGGGATCACCGATAATGACGGATAAAAACATGGATCCGTCTTCGGCAGTTCAATCACAAAGTCACCAATCTCCTTCATGCCTGCATTTTCCTCACTTACCAGTGCACAGACATACGAGCCTCTGGTCTTTACCTCCACGGTATTACTAATCATCTTCTCGAACAGCTCCGGCTGTGTCGATACAGACACCGTCAGGATTCCATCCTCGATCAGAGAAATCGTACCATGCTTCAGTTCCCCGGCCGCATATGCTTCTGAATGGATATAAGAGATTTCTTTTAACTTCAAGGATCCTTCCATCGAAGATGCATAGTCTACACCTCGCCCGATAAAGAATACATCCTGTGCATTCGCATACTTCGCCGCAAACCACTGAATCCGCTCCTTATCGCCCAGAATCTCCTGAATCTTTTCCGGAAGAAGTTTTAATTCCCGAAGCTTATTCTGATAGTCTTCCTCGCTCATCACACCGCGCGCTTCTCCGAACAGCATTCCCAACATATAGATGGCTGTTAACTGTGTACTATATGCCTTTGTAGTAGCAACCGAGATCTCCGGACCAGCCCAGGTATACATGACGTTATCCGCCTCGCGGGCAATACTGCTTCCAACTACATTTACGATTCCCAGCACCTTTGCTCCCAGCTTCTGCGCCATACGAAGGGCTGCTAATGAATCCGCTGTTTCTCCGGACTGACTAATGACGATTACCATAGAGTCCGGTTCCAAAATCGGATCCCGATACCGAAACTCTGATGCCAGATCGATCTCAACCGGTATCCGGGTCATCTTCTCCAGCACATATTTCCCGACCGCACCGACATGATAGGCAGAGCCACAGCCTATGATATAGATTCTCCGAATCTTCTGAATCTCTTCTCTGGTCATTCCCAGTTCATCAATTACGATTCTGCCATCCTTGATCCGCGGACTGATCGTAGATTCCACTGCCTTTGGCTGCTCATAGATTTCCTTCATCATGAAATGTTCATAGCCACCTTTTTCAGCTGCTTCCACATCCCACTCTACCGTTACCATTTCCTTTGTAATCTCTTCACAGTCCTGATTATAGAAATGTACCTCATGCATAGACAGTTCTGCCAGTTCATAATTATCGATATAGTATACATTCCGTGTATGCTTCAAAATCGCCGGGACATCCGATGCGATATAATTTCCTGTATCCGATACCCCTACGATCAACGGTGAATCCTTCCGCACAGCATATACCCTTCCCGGAAAGTCCTTGAACATAATACCAAATGCATAAGAACCAATCACACGATGAAGCACCTTAAAGATCGCTTCCTTTGGGTTCCCCTGATAATAATAATCCAGCAAATGGGCTATTACCTCTGAATCCGTCTCTGAGTGAAACCGATAGCCCTTTGAAAGCAACTTTTCCTTCAGCGGCTGATAATTCTCAATAATTCCATTATGAACCACAGCAATAGTATGGTTCTGGTTATAATGCGGATGTGCATTTGCAACAGAAGGTTCTCCATGGGTTGCCCACCGGGTATGCCCGATCCCCACATATCCTTTCAGGTTTTCTCCATTCTGTGTCAGATCCCGCAATGCCTGCAAGCGTCCCTTTGCCTTTACGACATTGATCTTCTCACCATCAAAGACCGCGAGTCCTGCAGAGTCATATCCACGATACTCCAGCTTTGCCAATCCATCCAACAGGATCGGTGCTGCCGGTTCTTCTCCTACATATCCTACGATACCACACATACTGTATCCTCCTTATAACTCACGGATTCAAGGACCTGCCCTGAATCCGTGCACCTACTGTCTCTATATCATGTTTATTCGAGAAAACCCTCGCTCATACTTCCGTTTTCCCAACTATCACTTTTACTGAACTTTCTCCATTAATGCAGTAGTCAGTGCATCCAGCTTCTGCTGTGCATCTTCGATACTTGTACCCTTTACACCCATATAGAACTTAATCTTTGGCTCTGTACCGGATGGTCTTGCACAACACCAAGAGTTATTTGACAACTCCCAATACAGGACATTCGACTTCGGCAGTCCGGTAGAGGTTGTTTCACCGGTCTTGCAGTCAACTCTGGTATCTGCATTATAATCACGAACCGCCTGTACTTCCAGATCTCCAAAGTTCTTCGGCGGATTCTCACGCAACTGATTCATGATTGCCTGAATCTGTGCTGCACCATCGATTCCCTTTAAGGTAATGGTCTGCAGGCCTTCCTTGTAATATCCATACTTCTCATAAATCTTAATCATCTGATCCCACAGTGTCATGTTATGCTTCTTGCACCAAGCTGCTACTTCACATAACATCATAACCGCTACGCAGGCATCCTTATCTCTGGAATGTGTACCTGCCAAACAGCCATAGCTCTCTTCCAAACCAAATACATACTGATAGCTATGATTCTGCTCAAAGAGCTTGATCTGCTCACCGATATACTTAAAGCCGGTCAGCACTTCAATCAGCTTCATATGATAATCTTCTGCAATCGGGAATGTCATATTGGTCGTAACAATCGTGGTTACCAGTGCACCATTTGCAGGCAGTGTACCGGTTGCCTTCCGCTCCCGCATGATATACTCACAAATCAGCATACCGGACATATTTCCGGTAAAGCTTACATACTCTCCGGTCTTTGTATCCTTCGCATATACACCCAAACGGTCTGCATCCGGATCCGTCGCCAGTACGATATCAGCATCCACCTTCTTTGCAAGATCCAATGCTAATGCAAATGCCTTTGGATCCTCCGGATTCGGATAAGATACGGTTGGGAAGTTTCCATCCGGATACTTCTGCTCCGGTACCGGGTATACATGTTCAAAGCCCAGTTCCTTCAGCACACGCTGTACCGGAATGCTGCCGGTACCATGCAATGGGGTATATACGATCTTAATATCCTTTGCAACTTCCTTAATCATATCCGGATGAATGATCTGCTTCTTTAATTCTGCCAGATATTTATCATCCAGATCAGAACCAATGATATTATAGAGTCCTGCCACCTGGGCATCCATCTTATCCATCGTCAATGCATCATGGTAATCCGTTACCTTTGCTACCTCAGCCAGTATATTCTTATCATGTGGCGGCGTAATCTGCGCACCATCTTCCCAATATACCTTATAGCCGTTATATTCCGGCGGGTTATGGCTGGCTGTAATAACGATACCTGCTATACAGCCCAACTCCCGTACCGCAAACGACAGTTCCGGTGTCGGACGCAGGGATGGGAATACATATGCCTTGATTCCATTCGCATTCAGACAAAGAGCGGCTACATCTGCGAATTCTGTCGACATCCGTCTGGAATCGTAGGCGATCGCTACCCCCTTCTGCTCACCTTTTGCAATCTTTATGTAATTTGCCAGTCCCTGTGTGGCCTTCCGAACGGTATAAATATTCATACGGTTTGTGCCGGCTCCTAAGATACCACGAAGTCCACCTGTACCAAACTCCAGATCCTTATAAAACCGTTCCTTAATCTCCGCATCATTATCCTCTATTGCCTGCAGTTCTGCCTTGGTTGCATCATCAAAGTATGAATCCTCACACCACAGCTTATAGCTTTCCATGTAATCCATGTTCATAATCTCCTTTCGATTCTGTCCATTTCCCGATCCATCCAACACTCATTGATGGTCAGTTTGTATTCTACCATTAATTACGGAAAAAGGAAATAGAAACTTATACCCTTCCTCTCCAATATTCCAATACATCCACAATCGTATCGTCAATACTTAATTCCGGTTTCCACCCTGTACACTCCCGTAACTTTGTTGTATCTGCCTCTATCACCGGCACATCAACCGGACGGAACTTTGCGGGATCCTTCCGTATCTCAATTGTTACCTTTGCATTTACTAAGATTCGTTGAAGGATATCTTCAATCTTAATCGCATGCCCACTTCCTACATTGTAAGTCTCCCCGGCGACTCCATGCTGTATTAATAAAGCATATGCCCGAACTACATCCCGTACATCCGAAAAATCGCGAGCCGAACTTAAGTTTCCAACATAGATAACCGGCTCTTGCAAGCCTGCTTCAATCTCTGCCACCTGTTTGCAAAAATCCGCAACCACAAACAACGGGGCCTGATTCGGTCCAATATGATTAAATGCTCTTACGGAAACTACATCCATTTGATAGGCATCCACATAAATCTTCCCAAACATATTCTGACAAATCTTAGTCGCTGCATATATATTTGCAGGTCTTACAAAATTTGTCTCCTTTAACGGCGATTCACCTGGCAGGATATGTCCATACTCCTCTCCTGAACCTATTAATAGCACTCTTGGGTTATAATCCAGTTCACGAACACTATCTAATACATGAACACTCCCTTTAATATTAACATCTATCGTAAGATCCGGATTTTTCCAAGCAAGACCTACTGAACTTTGTGCAGCTAAGTGCATAATTGCATCCGGATGAACTTTCTGAAGCAATTGTAATACTCTATCTTTATCCAATATATCAAGATCATAAACATCAATGTTTGAAATAGCAATTGTCTCGTGTGGCATCTTAGTAGCTACAACCGTCCAATGCAAATCCTCTTTCAAATGTCGAATCAAATAACTACCTACAAACCCGGCAGCACCTATAATCAGCACTTTCATAATCAAATTCCTCATTTAACTTTTAAAGATAGCAGGGACATGGACAGCACTACTGTTCATATCCCTACAGATTTACATGATCCTTATTACATATTTGATATCTTTATTTCCTTTGCAACGATATCCATATCATTCTTTATCATACGTTCTACTAATTCAGAGAATGGAATTTCTCTCTTCCAACCCAGAACACTTTCGGCCTTTGCAGGATTTCCTAACAGCACATCCACCTCAGCCGGACGGAAAAAGTCCTTATTTACCTTTACTAATACCTTGCCGGTCTCCGCATCCTTACCTACTTCATCGATACCGGAGCCTTCCCAGTTGATTTTTATTCCCACATGTCCAAATGCAGTCTCTACAAATTCACGAACGGTACGAGTTTCATTTGTAGCAATAACATAATCATCCGGAGTATCCTGCTGAAGCATCAGCCACATAGCCTTTACATAATCCTTAGAATGTCCCCAGTCGCGCTTTGAATCCAGATTTCCCAGTTCGATATGATCCTGTACGCCCTGCTTAATACGTGCTACGGAATAGGTAATCTTACGGGTTACAAATTCCTTACCACGACGCTCACTTTCATGATTGAACAAGATACCGCTACATGCAAACAGATTATAGCTTTCTCTATAATTCTTTGTAATCCAATGACCATATAACTTTGCTACACCATATGGGCTTCTCGGATAGAATGGTGTCTTCTCTGTCTGAGGCATTTCCTGTACCAGACCAAACATTTCTGAAGTAGACGCCTGATAGAAATGAGCACTTGGCTTCACATTACGAATCGCCTCCAGCATATTCGTTACACCCAGTGCATCAATATCAGCTGTTGCCAATGGCTGTTCCCAGCTGGTAGCTACAAAGGACTGTGCAGCTAAGTTGTATACCTCATCTGCATCTGAAATTTTCATGGCATTCATCAGTGATACAACATCTGTCATATCTGCATAGATAAAATGAATCTTATCCTTGATATGATCCACATTACCATAATCTACCACACTCTTCCGACGCATGATACCGTATACGTTGTATCCTTTCTCCAATAACAACTCTGCTAAATAAGATCCATCCTGTCCGGTAATACCGGTAATTAATGCATTTTTCATAATTTACTCCTTTTATTATATATATTCATCCCGGTTACATATCTTTAGGTTTTCCAATACCTTCTTGATATCTCCGGCACTGTTCTTATCACAGATTAAAGTTGCATCTTCTGTATCAACAATAATCAGGTCTTCAAGACCAACTGTAGCAATCAGCTTTTGTCCGCCCTCTATGATACAATTCTTTGTTCCAATGGTGATGATATTACCGTTTACTACATTTCCCTGCTCATTTGATTTACGAATTCTTCCAACTGCCAGCCATGAACCTACATCATCCCATCCAAAGGTTCCGGGAAGAATATAAATATTCTTTGCCTTTTCCATAATTCCATAATCAATAGACTCCGATGGAAACGCTGTAAACTCCGTTTCTAATACTGTATCTGCATCCTCAGTACCAATGGCGGCCTTGATAATCTGTAACCCATTATAAATACTTGGCATAAACTGTTTCAAATTATCTAAAATGGTAGATACCTTCCACATGAACATACCGCTATTCCACAAATACTGCTCTGTGGCTAAGTATTCTTTCGCCACTTCCAGACTTGGCTTTTCTACGAACCGATCTACTGCATATGCTGCACCATCCGCCTCTTCCGGAATAAACTTAATATATCCATATCCGGTCTCGGGATAGTCTGGTGTGATACCGATTGTAACCAGATTTGGTCCCTTTTCCGCCAACTCACATCCCTGTCGCAAGGTATTCACAAACATCTGATTATATTTAATCAAATGATCAGATGGCAGAACCATCATAACTGCATCATCATATTTTTTTGATATATGAATTGCTCCTAATCCAATACACGGTGCCGTATTTCTTCCAATCGGCTCACATAAGATATTCTCCTCAGGCAAATCCGGAAGTTGTTCCCGAACCAATGTTTTATAATCCCGATTTGTAGCAATATAGATATCTTCCATATCAACTAACGGTAAAATCCGCTCGACCGTCAACTGGATCATTGTCTTGCCATCGCCTGTTAGTGATAAAAACTGCTTTGGCAGATTTTTTCGACTCTTTGGCCAAAACCGCTCTCCACGTCCGCCGGCCATGATTAAAGCTGTTCTCTTCATACCTATCCTCCTAGCAAACATTATTTATTATATTACAATAAAATGCCAATAAATACAAGTTACAAAACTTTTAAGATTTATATTCTATTCTCATTTTCCATAGTCGAAACAGTGTTTTGATATAACTCACAATAAATGGAATCAATTGTCTCTTCGACTCCCCATATAATCGCTTGCTAAACGATATCGGACATTCTCCGATTCTAAATTCTCCTTTACCTACCAGAATTTTCAATTTTAAAAGAATCTCCTCCAAAATATCATAGTTTACACAAGACAGTTTCAAACCTTTCAACTGTTCTGTATGATACAGCCTGTAGTTCGTTGAAATATCTTTTGCACGAATTCCTAAGCATATCCTATATACCGTATTTAGCAGTCGGGACATTACCTGAGAAATTTTTGCATCCTCTGTATGCCCCCCTTCTATATAACGACTGCCAATTACTACATCATATCCCTCCATAAACTTCTCATATATAGCCGATATATACTCCGGGCTATGCGACCCATCACTATCCAACGCTAACAGCTTATCCATATTTGCTACTTCAATGCCCTTCCGATAAGCACCTCCAAAGCCCGGTTCCTCCTGATTATAGTAATTGATACCTATTTCCCTACAATAGTCCGATGTATGATCCAACGGTTCCTTCGTATCAATCACATTAATTTCATACTCCTCACCGATTCTATTCATAACCTCTATGATCTGGGGGCAAAGCACTCGAAGGTTTTCTTCTTCTTTATATGCCAGCAGCATTACACTGATTCCCATAATCTATCTTCCTCTCACTTCTAACAGAATACTATAGTCCTGTTCTGTCCCATTCCAGACAGCCGGAGCTAATGTATTATTTTCATCCGAATAGGTTCTAAGATATAGCGGATACTGATTTCTGGCTATCTCATGTCCGGGTATACCTGTAAAACGCACGATATACTTTCGGTCTGCCAGCACCGATACCTGTTTGAGCCTAATTTCCTGTATTTCGTTTTCTTTTATCAGACTGGCTCCAAGCACCTTATCCGCCAATACATCTCCTGTTGTACTATCAATCAGTTGAATCTGTACAGAGCTTGTATTCTGTTGCATATTCTCCGTCACATCCATTCGGAATCGTATCGACGTAACCTGTGCATTTTCATCAAATTCAATCGGCTGTTCCATCACATGTACTGACAGAGCCGGATTTATCATGTTCTCGATGCCTTGACTTCCATCATGATATACCAGTAGTTCACGGTCATCCATCCCACATAGCTCTGTCAGATAATTATGAAATGTCAGTTTATCATTTCCCGATAAGTCAATTATTTCGGACATATTTGTTATCAGACAATTATCCAGCTTCTTCCCGTACGTATATAATGGGATTCCTATTATCAGCAGCATCAGGACTATTCTCATCCATATATATCCAGAAGTTATATTGTGTCCCGTTTCCTCTTTCTGTTCATATCTTCCCGGTCGGTTTAATACCAATAGTGCAAGTATTCCTCCTACATAAACAGACGTCAAAAACGGAAGATAAACATCTATACCCATGCTCTGCAGCCAGTCTCCGGGTGATAGATACATACAGTTCAATAAATCAGAAGAAAATAGTTTTCCAAACAACATTTTTGATACCCAGAAATTACTCTCTCCAAAGATATCTCCCCGTAACATCACTGTCAAAACAAATGCAACGCCTGTAATACTTTCTATTAATACATTCACCTTATAATAGCGAGTATTTACCACTATCAGTAAAATCAAAAACGGTGCCATAAGAGCAACCCAGTATACCCGAATCGGAATCAGTGTTACAAACATGCCATAGATCAACACCGGCAGATATAATACACGATATTGATCCTTGATTTCTACTCCCGATGGTGTAATATAGCAATACACATTTATCGCCACATAAAGCACCAAAAACAGACTGACTCCAAAGCAAAGCTGTATATTATCCTGAATCAAATCCCGAATTGTATACCACGACAAACTTTTTGACATAAACGTATATGCAACACTGCTTTTATATAAAAGCTTCATAAGTATTGTTAATGAACATCCTGCCAGAAATTTTCCAAACAAATGCGGAATTCTCTTTTCATGTAGTAATAACATCGGTATAAACAGAAAAATAGCAAAAAGCTTCATTGGTATCGCCAAAGCAAAGGCTATTAAGAATCCTCTTGTATCCTGCTTCAGATATCTCCATATTCCTATTAACATAAACAGAACCGAAAGCACATCAATCTGCACCGCATACATAGTCGGAAAAAGGATATACAGACTACTCATAAAGAGCAAAATCATCCATGTTCTATTTCTTTGACTATTCCCATATGTTTTCAAAATCTGAATCATCATCCAGAGAATCAGTCCAAGAACAACAATTAAAAATCCTTTACACCACAAATGTGCCAAAGTAGAGTTCATATAATCCAATCCAAAACATTGTTCTGCTATCAGAATCGGTATATTCCATGCCGCCATCAGCAAACAGGGTAACATATCATAATTCATTGCCCATATAGAATGTGAATTCTGAATGGAAAACTCATACATATCTCTTATATGTCCGGTACCGATCGCCTTTATCATCAGTATGGAATTGTCCATAATACAAGACAAATCCGAGTAGTAAAAGCAAAAGAACATCACTATTACCAAAATCACGACTACTATATATTCACATATCCGATTTTTGTACTTCTTCTGCCCAAACACTTTCATTCTTTTCTCCCACTTAAAATCAATCATTTCGTACATATACTCTTACAGGATACTCCTGTAGTTCGTATCGATTAACCAGTGAATAATGTCCGGCCTCTAATGCTTTCAATTCAATATCCATAGCATGAAGACCTGATACCTCTCCATCTCTAAAAGATTCCTCATGTGCCTTCACTGTATCTTTTGGCACATCTATATGAACAATTACCTTCGGCATATTTTCTTCCAATGTCTCCATATCTGCCTCTAATGATGCATCTGAGGCAACATCAAACCACTGCACTAATGAATATGTCACTGGCCACCGATCTGTCATCACATAGAAAATAGGTGCGTGCGGAAATACAAATATAGTATCCTCTACTTCAGAGTTCTCTTGAATATCCCTTACAATTCCCTCTATCGCATTCTTTGTTTCTTCTGACACCTTAATATGGCTTACATTCGGAACCTCCAGTTCCTCCGTCGCTTCTCGTAAGTCACCCTCTTTTAGGTTCCACCAAGAATAAGGAGTTTCATACTTATAAGATACGATTGTCATTATCATTGAAAATGCAATCAGCACAGCCGTAATCTGTACCGGCTTTCCATATTTGTGCTGGGCTAAATATAAAATAATACCCAATATTAACCCCACATCCAAAGCTGTCTGTCCTTCTGATAAGGAAGCCGAGGTTCCGCATCCATAGTTAACAGCAAATGCAAGTCCCAATACCGCCATAAATTTCAAGTTCCACAGATTTTTCTCAGGCTGTTCTTTCCGCCCCCATATAACCCTTATAACCTCATATACAAACAATGCACATACAATAATAAATGACACAAACGGAATAAACACATCTCTCATACTGGAAAATGCTGCTGACAACCGCATAATTTTATAGCATGCAAAAACACCTACAAATGTTGCACTTGCAAAAACTATAAGCTGAATTCTCTGATACACTACTGTATTCTCATCTGTTCCATACTTTTTCTTCAGCAGATAATTTACTAATATCACGAATCCAATTAACGCTATCATACCTGCCGCAGATGCACAATATCCCATTACTCTTGGAATCCACGCAAATAATATAGCTGCCATTCCACCCTTTGCCGCTATTGCCGACGTTGTTGTACTGGATAAAAACGCCTCTAACATTCCATTTTGTTTCATAAATATAACGCAGGCTATTACCGGAACAGCCACGCCCACTATATATATTAACAAATGAGTAATCTGTTGTTTTTTATCAGAATATATAATCAGCATCCCTATCAAAAAAACAATCATAAATGCAATAACAATAGCTCCACTGTTCTGTCTGATCAGAAAACCACTTCCCGAAAAGATACCCGCCAATAAAATAGACGTTTTCCAATATTGTTTCTTTTTAAATCTTCTTTCTAAGTATACCAGCAAACATACTCCCGTCACCAATACGCAAAGATCAAAAAAGCGGATATAATCATAGAATATTTGAACAATCTCTGACTGCATATAAAATGCAGACAGTACTGCACTTATACACCCTATATAGGCTGACCGGAATATTTTGGTATAGATTACATAGAATAATGCGGATAATGTTGCAAAAAGTATAACACCTACTACTCTAAGTACAAAAAGATCATATCCAAAAATCTTAGTAATAAATGCTATGATATATGCATATAACGGTGTAAACAGCAATTCAAAATCTTTATACGGAAGCAATCCATCATTGATCAATCTGGCATATGCTGAATACCATCCCTCAGCGGCAGGCATGGTTTTAAAAGATATCAATACACAATATGCTGTGCAGATCACCACTGTAATACATAAGCCAATCCAGAAACTTCTTTCCTGCTTTTCAGGTGCAAATATGCCTGTCGCCGACTTCTGCTCCAGCTTTCGTTCAGCGTATTTGTACATAGCATAAAACGCAACATTCATTAATACCATTCCAAGCAGCAGTGAACGCGGATACTCATAATTGAATTCCGGGAAAATTAACAGACTCAAAAATGCCAGAATTCCAAATACACATATAATCCCCGCCTCTCTTCCGGGTCCGGTATACTTACTTACCATATTAGCGGCCTTGCTATGATATAACCACAAATACCCCGTTCCTATCATGATCATAATAATGTACACATATATTAACATCGTCTTGTCTCCTTGTCTGCTATGTTATAAAATAAAACCATACTTAATAAAAGACAACTGTCAAGAATCGTCTGAATTCCAACAAAATGCTCCGGGATAAAGTAATAATACGCCTTCGGTATCAGAATTAACCCCATTAATACTAAATAACAGGTATCCGTCTTCTTGCTGCCTCCATCATCTGCCACCAAAAGAAGTAATGTTGCAGGCAAGAAATACATTAAATTGTACATATAAGAACTTGGTGTTAAAAATACCATCAGGCAAAGAAGTATCAGTATCTTCTTCCAAAAGCGTTGTTCTTTTTTCAAATTCCATACACTCCACAGTACAAGTGCCGTTCCCCCAAATACATAGATTTTCATCAAAGGAAATGTCTCCGGTATTTTACAATCATTCCATATCATAAACGGCATTCGTAATAGCGATGTTAACCCTGTACAAAAGTATACATTAGAATACTCCTCAACATACCCGCCGCCAAAGGCTAATAATGCGGCTCCAAATTCTCTGATATTCTGCCATATTCCTCCGTGAAAAAGCGGAAATGTCAATACGGTCACTCCACCACCTACAATCGTCGCCAGTCCCATGCTTTTCCAGCGTTTATCAATAAACAACAGCAGGAATAAAAACATCGGATATATCTTCAATGCAATAGCCAGCCCCAGAAAAATAGCAGACACATACTCATGATCTTCATAGAAATATATGAACGCCAGCATTAAAATAATGGTAATGATCAAATAGTTTCCCCGATCTACCATGAACAAATACGGTGCAGTAATTGTTAATCCAATCGATACTATCCATCTTATCCACGGATTCTTTATCACCTTTGCCCGTTTTAAATATAAATTAACGAGCCAAACTATCAGTAATGTAAAAATTCCTACAAACAATCCGAATGATATCTTTGCCGGCAATGTATAAACGATATCCAAAGGTGGATATTCATATGAAGCATAATCTGCCATTAGGGAAAACGGATACGCCAAGAGCAATGCCAACGGCGGATAAGAAGAATAGTATTCAATATACGAATTCCACTCATGAACCATAAAGTTTACATTAAAAAAATCCATATACTGATCTACAGAATTAAATAAAAAGGTCCCATTCGGATAATCCATCTTCAGTATACACCTTACAATATAGGAATATATTCCATATACTATATACCCCAAAATAATTATTCCCAATAGAACTACAATCTTTTTCTGTGGTTTCATTTATAATTCCTCATTTTACCTTCCGATACCATTCCAGCGTTTTTCTGATGCCGTCTTCAAAGCTTATCATTGGTTCATAGCCTGTATCCTGCCTCAATTCCTCTATATCGGCACACAAATACATGACCTGTCTTTCTCCGTATGGCACAGCTCCCATCGCCAGTTCCGCTCCCGGTGCCACTACATCTCGAATCGTTTCAATATAGTTCTTTAACGGCTGTGCCTGTCCACTACCCAGCACATAGGTTTTTCCGTCCACACCGCTTTCACCGGCCAGACGAAATGCGACCGCTGCATCACCGCTATACAGATAATCCCACATCTGCTCGCCTTTGGTGAATTCCGGTACTTCTCCACTCAGCAGTCGTACGATCGTAGACATGACCATGCTTTGTTCTCCATCGCGCGGTCCATATATACTTAAGATCCGCATCCATATATGTTGCATCCCCAACTGATGTGCATAGCTTCTGGTCATCAAACCTGCACAAAGTTTTCCCATGCCATATCCCATTTCCGGGAATGCCGGTGTATCCGATCTTAGTTTTCCTTCTACACGGCCATACTCAGCCTGCGATCCCGCACCTACAAATGTATGGCAGCCAAAGCGTTTTGCTGCGCCCACCGCATCAAGTGCATACTGTACATTTCGATTCTGTAAAAACATATCATTACGGGCAGTTCCTGTCGTACCCTCCCAGGCAAAGTGATAGAATACATCATATTCCTTACCTGTCTGATTCTGTACGGTTGCCAACTCGTCCAATGCACAGTTTATACACTCTACCAGCGGATGCTTTGGTATATTCTTGTTTCTCTTCGATCCTTGTCTGGTAAATACCAACACCTCTATCCCCGCACGAATACACTCCTGTATCAATGCAGTTCCAATAGAACCTGTGGCTCCCGTTATAATCACACGTTTCATAGAACCTCCTAACGGCTAACCCGACCAGATCCGTCGCCCTCTGCCAGTTTCTTCACTTCTTCAACCGATACCTGATTAAAGTCACCTTCTATGCTATGCTTTAAGCAACTGGCTGCTACCGCAAACTCAATGGCATCCTGACCGGCATATCCCTGTAGATTCGCGTAAATCAACCCTGCTCCGAAGGAATCGCCGCCACCGACCCGGTCTACGATATGAATCGGATAATTCTTACTATGATAATAAGCGGTGCCATCATATAAAAGTGCTGCCCACTGATTATCCGATGCACTGATAGAAGTGCGTAAGGTAATTGCTACCTGCTTCAAATGGAATCTTTCATACAAAGTTGCAGCTACCTGCTGATAGCCGGATTCGTTTAACTTTCCGGTTGTAACATCCGTATCATCCGCTTTGATTCCAAATACATCTGCTGCATCTTCTTCATTTGCAATCACCACATCGATATATTCCATCAGCTGTCCCATCGTTCGTCCAGCCTCTTCCTTTGTCCAAAGTTTCTTACGATAATTCAGATCGCAACTGATCTTTAATCCCTGTTTCTTCGCTTCCTTGCAGGCCTGCAGACAGATCCCGGCTACATTTTCTCCTAAAGCAGGTGTAATTCCCGTAAAATGAAACCACTCTGCTCCCTGAAAGATTTTCTCCCAGTCAAAATCGCTTTCTTCTGCCTCTTGAATCGAGGAATGTGCCCGGTCATAAATCACAAGTGATGGACGCTGACTCGCACCTTTCTCCAGATAATAAATTCCGACACGATCACCACCGCGTTCAATATACTGGGTATCTACTCCATATCTGCGAACTGCATTTACCGCAGCTGTTCCGATCTGATGAGTCGGCAGCTTCGTCACAAATGCAGTATCGATTCCGTAATTTGCCAGAGATACTGCTACATTCGCTTCCGCACCACCATAGGTTGCTCCAAAACTCTCAGCCTGCACAAATCGATAATACCCCTCCGGTGCCAGGCGAAGCATAATCTCTCCAAATGTTACTACTCTTGCCATATCCGATTCCTCTCATGTTGTTTCTATCTTACTGTTTCATAGTGTGTTGGCGTCAGAAACTCAATATGGATCTTCCGCTTGATTCCATCCAGTTCATCTGCGATTAAACGATTCCTATTCTCTGCTTCTTCTGAAAAATCATAATCCAGCTTTCGATCATAATAGTCATTGCTCTTCATGCCGGAGTATCCATCCATACCGGCGATCCGAACCTCTTTTATACCCAGTTCAATCAAAAGCTTCAGTGCCATAAGTCCGGAATTATCGATAATATCCGGCTCCGCAGATGTATAGCTTGCAAAGTTCACCACATATGCACTATCCTCAGCTTCCTTCATATTCGAAGTTGTGATGCATGGGATACTTGTCTTCCCCTGAATCTTATGATATCTCCGCATATTACTGCTAAATATATAATCGATTGGAAAATCATCACTCATAAAGTTCACTGCCAGAACAATCGTATCCTTCTGTCTGCTTTCCTGTTGAACCATCTCTTTATACTCTGTCAGACTCTTTCCTGGTGCCAAAAGCAATACCTTTTTTCCCGCCATCTTTGTAGACAGCTCCGCAATCGTTTCGCGATCATCTATGAAGTTTTCCTGATACTGTCTATAGTATGCCTCCGCCTTTTCCTTGCTGAACTTCGCCTTATCCTCCTTTGGAATTCCACGAAGAAGTTCATTAAATGACCGTACCGTCAGACTATCCTTCTCCTCCAAATAGATCGCATAGTTCGGATGACAGCCCGCATTTGCAGACAGATATAGTGGTAACGAATATCCCCAAAAACGATTCTTATAGATATCATTCAGGTATTCATCCATGATCTCTAACATTGGCTCGATCCGATAGTGTGTATTGTAGTTTTCATTCATATATTCTGCAAAAAGCTCAAGGTTTAGATTTCCGGCTCCTCTTCCCATACCGAATACACAGGCATCTATACAGATATCCCGCTTCAGATTCAGTTCCACCAGTGCTTCCGCATTTCCAAATGCCTGCTGCAAATTATTGTGTGCATGATAGCACAGCGTAATTCCCTCTGCCATATTATTATCCGCCAAATATGCCAGACGTAAAAACTGCTTCCGTTTAATCAACCCGAAGGTATCCACTATGGTCATAGCATATGGCTGAAGCACATTGAACCGCTCAATTGCTTCAATAAATTCTTTATCTGTATACAGATCTGTTCCAACGAAATTCACAAAGAGCAAATACCCTAATTCCTGAATATACTTACAATACTCATACGCTTCATCCATCTTATCTTTTTTGAAAATCACACGAATACCATCGATGGATGTTCCATCGCACGGAACCAGACGTTCCATCGGAATCGGGGCACTCATATCCAGCATTCCGACATAAGTCATAGACTTTGCCTTTGGCTGAATCATAGCCGACATAGACTGAATATCCGGAAATACAGATCGATTTTTATCATAGGTATCTCCTTTTATAAAGCCTACTTCAAACATCTCTATACCGGTCTGAACAATCTTACGTCCGAACCCTTTAATGGTGTCCTCTCCGAACTGCCAGTCATTTACATACCCTCCATCTCGCAGGGTACAGTCTAACAAACTTATTTTTCCCATTCGATATCTCCTTGAATCCTAATCCGTCTCACTTACTCTTCTTCTACAGGTTTAATATATAGATTCTCCAGTACTTCTTCCCTCGGTAAGAATGGTGCCAGATCCTCTAAAGGCGGACTTACCAGTGTACCATCCGGTAACCGCTTCGTACTGCTCTTTGGTTCCCATACCTGTGTCGTATTTGTAAAGATCTCACAGAATGCAAATCCCGGCTGTGCTAATACTTCCGCAACAACTTCCTTCATCTCATCATTGCTATGTGCACTATAATATGGATAGCCAAACGCCTCTGCTATCTTTTTGTATTCAGGGAAGGACAGATCCTTTGACTCCGGACCGATTCCCACCTTGCAATGCTCTTTAAATAAGTTATTCTGTGTCAAACGAATGGAATGGTATCCATCATTATTAATCAGGAATATTTTTATCGGGAGCTGATTTGTTATAATCGTCTGAAGTTCCTGAAGATTCATCATAATGGATCCATCTCCCTCCAGACAAATGGTTTCTCTTCGACCTCCGGCTATACATAAACCAATCGCTGCCGGCAATCCATATCCCATACTTGCAATCGCACTGTTTATGATAAATCTGGTTCCCTTCTTTATCATATAATCCTGATGTCCCACTACACAGCATGCTCCATTTGATACCGCCGTGAGACTTCCTTCCGGCAGAGAACTGCTTAAATGCCGGATAAAAGCAAATACATTCGCATATCCGTCATTTTCATCCCAGTGACGTTTTAATGTTACCGGATACTTGTGCTTCCAGTTTTGACAAATATCCAGCCATTCCTGCCCCTGAAATACCTTACCGGACTCCTCTCGCAAACACTGGTTCATAACCGTCAGAAAATCTTTTGCATCTGCCCACACCGGCATATCCACATGAATGGTATGCTTCTTCATCTCAGCAGCATCAATATCAACCATAATAACCTCGGCCTCTCTTGCCCAAGTATGAAAACTGTATCCCGTCTGCCGAATAGAGATTCTGGTTCCAATCGTCAGAAGCAGATCTGCATTCTGTACGGCAAAGTTTCCGGCACGATCACCCATATTTCCGCCACGTCCTACATATAACGGATGCTCATCCTCGATCACATCGACGCTATTCCAGTAGGTAGCAACCGGAACATTCAGTTGCTCGATCGCCTTCCGGAATTCCTCAAAGCCACCTGACAGTCGAATACCGCCTCCCGCATAGATGACCGGTCTCTTTGCTTTCCGGATTTTTTCAATAATGGTCTTAACAGTTTCCACCGTTACATGTGGCGGAAGCTTGCTGTCATCCTCCGTTGGATCATATCCTTCCAGTTCTTCTGTTTCTATATACCCTCCCTGGAAATTTACCGGCACATCGATCCAAACCGGTCCAGGACGTCCTGTTGTTGCCAGATGCCATCCTTTTTCCAGTGCATACCGAATCTGCTTCGGATCCTCTATCATAGTTGCATACTTACACATCGGCTCTACAGACTTTACAATATCATACTCCTGATCGCCAACTGCCCGAAGTGGCAGTCCATCGGTAAACTGACTGGCATATCTCGCTGTCGTATCATATCGAACCTGCCCGGATATAATAAACATCGGAATCGAATCCAGCCATCCGCCTACTACTCCGGTGATTGCATTCGTCCCTCCCGGTCCTGTCGTTACACATACAGCAGCTATGCGATTATCTAATCTGGCATATGCCTCTGCTGCTATTGCGCACGCCTGTTCGTGATGATTATAGGTCACTTTGAGTCCCTCTTTATGTCCGAATGCATCATTTAAATGCATAGCACCACCGCCAACGACACTAAAACAATCTGTCACTCCATGTTCCACTAAAAAATCTGCAATATAATCTGCAAGCCGCTGCTTCATCTCTACATCTCCTTGTGTTCAAAGTTAATTCTTTCTTCTTCTACTACTAATGGTCGATTCATAACACGTTCATTCATACTTAGTATATATTCTCCCAGCAGTCCTATAAAGAACAACTGCAACGCTCCTAGGAAACACATACCAATCAAAATCGGCGCCATACCTGCCTGGAACTGATTCCACATTACCAGTTTCAAGATCAAATAAACCAATGCTACCAGCAAACTGATCATTCCAACACCGCATCCTACAAAGGTAGCCAGTCGTAATCCTATCTTTGTATATGAGGTAATACTCAGCATCGCTGCATCATACAGGGTATAAAAGTTATTATGTGTCTTTCCCGCCCTTCTCTGTGGTTGTTCATATGGAATTTCTTTTCTTCGGAAGCCGAGCTCCGCCACTATTCCTCTTAAAAACGGTTTCGGATCCTTTAGATTTCTCAATACTTCCACAAACTCCCGGTCATACAGACCGGAACCGGTAAAGTGTTCAATCTGTTCCACATCTGAGAACTTCTTGATCATCTTATAGTAAACACTTCGCAGGAAATACATAATCTTGCTTTCCTTACTGCTCGTCTTAATACCGATTACAATCTTATAGCCGTTCTCCCACTCCTGCAGGTACTTCGGTATCAGTTCAATCGGATCCTGAAAATCACACACCATAGATATCGTACAATCACCGGTTGTCTGAAGAATTCCATAATACGGCGAATTAAACTGTCCAAAGTTCTTTGCATTGAAGATTGCCTTAATATTGGAATTTTTGCTGCAAATCTCCCGCAATAGCTCTCTTGTCTTATCATGGGAATCATTATCAATGAATACCAGCTCATAATTATACTGTGTCAACTCATTTTCAAATAAATTCACAATCGCCTCACTCATCGGGCCGACATTTTCTTCTTCATTGTAGCATGGAATCAATATACTAACTGTTTTTTTCATATTCCTATTCCTCTTCTACCTCTATCTGTTTCTTTTCTTTTTGTCTGTATGCCCAGAACTTATTAATACAAAAGTTAATCGGTATCGTAACGACCATATTCAGAAACGGTGCCAGTGATACCGCCACATCCGTAGCGGATAACTGCAGTCCAAAGCCTGTCAGCCACTGTGCCACTCCACCCAGATACTGTTCGATATGCACGACCTTCAGCCAAAGTGCCAGCAACACTGCTGTCAGGAATAAACCGGAAAATGCATAAGATATATAGGTCTTAATCAAAACCTTCCACCATACCCGGTGCTCTCCACCTTCCTGTTCCTTAAACACAAATTTACTCTGCCAGATATAAGCATTTAACACACTGATCACAAAGCCAACGACATTTGCAATCTGTACCTTTATATCATCTGTCATCGTCGATGCACCCAGTATCCAGTAATATGTCAGCGAATATGTGACATAGGATACTACTGTATTGGATACACCAACCAGTCCAAACTTTATAAACTGCCAAACAGCAGATAAGCCTTTTTTCGGCTTATCTGCTTCTGTTTTCTTTTCTTCCGTCTCATTCATGTTGAAACCCTTTACTTCTTTCTATTACTGAAGTGCTTCTTTAATTGTCTTTGCCATGTAGTCGATCATCTCGTCTGTCATACCCGGATATACGCCCACCCAGAACGTTTCGTTCATAATACGATCTGTATTTGTTAATTCGCCGACGATTCTATATCCTTTTCCTGACTTCCGCATTTCATCAAAGCAAGGATGCTTGATCAGATTACCCGCAAACAACATACGTGTCTGTACGCCATGCTGCTCCACATACTGAACCACATGATTCCGATCTACCCCTTCCTTACAAGTGATCAGGAATCCAAACCAGCTCGGAATCGAGTTCTCACATGGTTCCGGCAGAATCAATTTATCCTCTGTACCGGCCAGTGCTGCCTTCAGTCGATCAAAGTTATGACGACGACGCTCTACAAATCCCGGGAACTTCACAATCTGTGCACACCCAACTGCTGCCTGCATATCTGTTGCCTTTAAGTTATATCCAAAATGAGAATATACATACTTATGATCATATCCTAACGGAAGTTCTCCATACTGCTTGTCAAACCGATGTCCGCACAGATTGTCATGTCCGGATGGGCAGACACAGTCGCGTCCCCAGTCACGGAAGGAACGAATGCACTTATTAAGCAGTGCATTGTTTGTATAAACAGCTCCGCCTTCGCCCATCGTCATATGATGTGGAGGGTAGAAGCTGGATGTACCAATATCACCGATCGTACCTGTGAACTTCTCTTCCCCATCTATAATATACTTGGAACCTAATGCATCGCAGTTATCTTCCACCAGCCACAGCCCATGCTTATCGCAGAATTCTTTTACTGCCTTCAGATCAAATGGATTTCCCAGTGTGTGGGCAACCATCACTGCCTTTGTCTTATCGGAATATGCTTCCTCCAGCTTTGTTACATCGATATTATACTGTGGAATCGTTACATCTACGAATACCGGAACCGCACCATACTGAATCACAGGAGCTACTGTCGTTGGGAAACCGGCAGCTACGGTAATGACCTCATCCCCTCTCCGGATTGCACGATCACCCAACAATGGAGAGGTCAGTGCCATAAATGCATTCAGATTTGCAGAAGATCCGGAGTTTACTAAAGAACAGTACTTAACTCCTAAGTAATCTGCAAATTTCTTTTCAAACTCATCCGTGTACCGTCCGGCAGTTAACCAGAACTCCAGTGCACTGTCTACCAGATTACACATTTCTTCATGGTCATATACACGAGATGCATACGGAATTCGATCTCCTTCCTTAAACGGCCCCTTTTTATTGTGATAGGTATCACAATAATCTGCCACCATATCTAATATCTGCTTCTTTGCCTGATCTTCTGTCATATTCTCAAACATCTTTTTTCTCCTTATAAATTTATATTATTATACTCTGCAATCTGCTTATCCATAATCGCCGGTATATCACCATCTGCAAAATACACCTTCGTCCACTCTACAACCTTGTCCAATGCTTCCGCTACATTCCAGCGCGGTTTCCATCCAAAGGTTGTCTTTAACTTTGAACAGTCTAACTTTAGGAAGTTCGCTTCATGAGGTCCACCGTCATACTTGTTGATCCATTTGAGACTTTCTCCCCATTTCTCGCAGAACATCGTTACGATATCTCCGGTCGTTACACAGTCCAGATCATCCGGTCCTACATTATAATAGTCTGCAAAACTTCCATCTTCATACTGACGCTCTGCTATCATCAGATATGCCATGACAGGCTCCAGTACATGCTGATATGGCCGGGTAGAATGTGGATTCCGTACAATCATATCTTCCTTCTTCTGCGCTGCACGAACACAGTCCGGTATAATTCGATCATTTGCAAAATCACCACCGCCAATCACATTACCGGCTCTGGAGGTAGAGATTGCAACCCTTCCATCTCCGAAGAAGGAACTCTTATAGCTGTGCGTCACCAGTTCTGAACAGGACTTACTGTTCGAATATGGATCATATCCATCTAACGGCTCGTTTTCACGATATCCCCATGCCCATTCATTATTCTTATAAACCTTATCCGTCGTTACATTCACAAATGACTTCACACAATCATTCAGCCGAATACACTCCAGAACATTTACCGTTCCCATGACATTCGTCTCATAGGTATATACCGGATCCTTATAGGAATCCCGCACAATCGGCTGTGCCGCCATATGAATCACAATCTCCGGCTGTGCCTGTTCAAATACCTGCTTTAAATGATCCAGATCACGAATATCTCCGATCACAGATGTCATCCTGCTCTCTACGTCTGCCATAGAAAACAGATTCGGTGTCGTTGGCGGATTCAGGGAATAACCGGTCAGAATCGCTCCTGCATTTACAAGCACCCGACTCATCCATGATCCTTTAAATCCGGTATGTCCGGTCAATAACACTTTCTTTCCCTTATAAAATTCAAGGTTCAAACCACATGTTTCCATTCTTTAGTCCTCCCACACCTTCCAAGGGGCTCTGCCATCGGCAATCATTTCTTCCAACTGATTTTTATCTCTCGTTGTATCCATACACTTCCAGAATCCGTCATGGAAGTATGCCTTCAACTGTCCTTCGCTTGCGAGTTGCTCTAATGGTGCCTTCTCAAATACGGTACTATCGCCTTCGATATAATCAAACACTTCCGGGTTTAATACCATATATCCTCCATTGATTACACTACCATCCCGATCCTGCTTCTCACGGAACTTATGAATCGTTCCTTCCGAATCAATATCCAGAACACCAAACTGCTGTCCGACATTCACCGCTGTCATCGTAGCTATCTTGCCGTGAGACTGATGAAATTTCACCAATTCATCAATATTTACATTTGATACTCCATCTCCGTAAGTCAGCATAAACGGTTCATCCCCTACATACTTCTGAATCCGTTTTACTCGACCACCGGTCATCGTGTTCAAACCGGTATCTACCAACGTTACCTTCCATGGATCCGTATAGGACTTATGAACTTCCATCGCTCCATTATTTGCAAAATCAAAGGTAATGTCACTTGTATGCAGATAATAATCCGCAAACCACTCCTTAATGACATGCTGCTTATATCCACAGCAAATAACGAACTCATTATATCCAAATGAAGAATAGTACTTCATAATATGCCAAAGTATCGGCTTTCCCCCGATCTCTACCATTGGCTTTGGCTTCAGATAACTCTCTTCACTGATTCTTGTACCGAATCCTCCGGCAAGCAATACAACCTTCATCTTTCTACCTCCTTATATTTCCTAATCATAATCCCTATTATTTTACACCATACGTCACAACATGTAAATCCCATTTTAATAATTCTGTAACATTTATCATCACTCTGTTTTTAAAACCTTTATAGTCGTCACATCTATATCTGCAAGTACCAATTCATATATGACACCCTCTTCTGCCTCCTTTACCTTTTTCTGAGTTGTCAAATCTAACGTCTGCCACTCCCCCTCCTTTATATAAGCCACATTATCCACATCACTATCATTTATATATAGATATACCCTCTGTACCTTCTGTTCGCCATCCAATTGCCCATCCTGCCCCAGCACCACACATCCATTTGTCTGATCCGCATAGCTCCAAACATACCAGGCTATATCCGGTCTCTCCGCTTCCGCTGTTTGCTGATTCAAGATGTTCAATTTCTTTTTTGCCGCCAGTGCATAAAATGTATCAACCTCTTCCCTGTCAAAATAATAATCGCTCATCAGCACAACCGGCTCCTGCTGATCAACCACATCAAATATCCCCATATTTCCTGCATTCTGTATATTTTCGTACGGATACCGATAATACAAATTTTCAATATCAACGGATGTACGCGCCTCCATCTCCTGCATCAGTACAATCGGAATATTCAGTATAATCAATCCCACTATAATGCCATGTCCAATTCTCGGTTTACTCTTCGTAACCAACAAGATTCCGGCTAATATTGTTACTGCCAACCCCAAACTCTGTATTAGCGTTGTAATATGTCCTATTCCCCAATCTAATACTGTTTGATACTTTGCTGATATAGAGATTAGTATTGGCGGCAGAAGCATAATTAACAATCCTATTATTAAAATCCACTGTTTCTTTTTCACCTTCTGTGCCTGAGCAAACAAGCGGTTGTTCATATACAACAGAAGGCTCACCATAATGCCTATCAGTAAAATATCCGTCCATTTTAGATGTCTTAAAAGATCCCATTTTCCATAGGGAACACCATACAACAATGTTCTGGAACAAAATCTGGCTAACGGTATCGTTGACCATAATTGTTTAAGAAATGTCACTACAACATCATGTATTGAAAAATGTATAGTTATACCTGTATATCCGGTTCCTCTCACTCCCAGACGTAATCCTATATTTACCATTAATATTATGCCAAATCCAATAAACTGTGGAATCAATGTCCGAAGCGTATGTTTTATATTGCCCGTATAAGCCCATACTACCACAAACGCAAATACCGCCAAGACAAATGCTACCTCATAGGTTCCAAGTGCCAGGATTAATGTCAAACCTCCAACTACCTTATATCCTACCTTTTTTTTTCTATCAACTTCCTTCCGACGATCTATATCCGCAACCTTTAATGCACTAAGCAAGGATAGACAGATCCATATCCATGTCAACTGAACCAGCATTTGATAACAATATAAAGCACTTCCGAATTCTCCGGTCAACTGCATACATAGTGGTATTACCATCATCAATATGTCCCCAAATTCTCTGGAACCGGATACTTTTATTACCACCCGCGCCAATAGGAGACTGCTCAAAAAAAGTGATCCTATCAACAATGCTTTATAACAAGCCCTTGACGGAATATATGCAAACAGCAGATATGTATAATTTGCAAAAGGAAAAAATCGTCCCGCACGTATCCACTCTCCAAATTGCCGTCCCGTTAATGCCCAAACCGAATCATTCATATAATTGACACCTGCTACAGTAGCATTTAACCGGTCATCGGCTGTATAGCTGCTTTGTATTACCACCCAGTAATACAAGCCCCAAAACACTATAATTCCCAGCCATATCAATATTCTTTTTTTGTTTTCCTGTAGTATCTGTTCTTTCATTTCTTTCTTAAAATTTATTCATTTAATATATAAAACCATAATCTACCATTCTCACTCACAAGAGATACGTCCCCGACCTCATTTTTCAGTTCTGCCTGTAGTACAGATAACTCATCTGCTGTATATGCATATGTGTCAATATAGATACCTGTAAATCCCTGTTCCCGCATTAACACTAGCTGTTCCTCTAATGTTTTTTGCGATATCTGTCTCTGCCATTGATCGGTCTCTCTTCCTTTTACCGCACAATAGGACCAACGTAATGTATCAGAGTGCAAATATCCTCTTAGATGAGAATAATCAACCATATTATTCACTGCCCCCTGTTCCGGATATACAACATATGGCATTTGAAAAATCATCCCTTCCGGCTGCATATTTTCAATTTGCTTCACAAATGCTTCATCACTATCATAATCCGCCTTTATACCATCATAATTCGGAACAAATGCCGGTGATGTCTGATCCCATATTCCAATACATAGCAATACTGCCGGCACAATGTACTGCAGAATTTTTTTATTCTTCTCTGCCTTCCATTTATCAAAGATTCTGTCTAATATTAAGCATATTGTAATAACGGAAAACATAGCAATATATATGCAAATACGGTTATAGCAACGAATTAAACTAAACAAAAATCCGATTATACTCGAGAAACTTCCGACGGTTCCAATCAAAAGTGCCGCCAGATTCAGAACAGAAAGTTTTCTTATATCCTCATAATTTTCCTTTTGTTTTCTTACTATAAATAAAGAAAACAATAATATCAAAAATCCAATTGACATAATCAATCCAAGTGATACCGTAGTATTCTCATTTGACAGTAAAAAACTATCATAAGCAGAACGCAAATCTGCCAGCTTTGATATGCGATGTCCGGATATCGGCAATATCAGTTGAACCAGTTTCATAGAATAGATCTCCGCTCCAGCCGCAGAACGTTCAACCGCCTCTGAATTCCGACCGTTTTGAAGCCAGTATATCAAGGATGGGCTAACCGCCAATATCAGACTGACTGCAATCATCCCTATTCCGGCCAGTTCCTGTCTGCACCGCTTCCATGATATCTGATTCAATAATTTGTACCCTATACTGACACACAGAAAAAAGCATGCAAAATATGCATAATAAACTCCTGTCAACCCCATACAACCGAAAATCAATACATGTCCGACATTCTTCCAAGTCAGCCATCGTCCATTTTCCTTCTTCCAGACAGTCTCCCCTCTCATAAACAACACTACATAATATACCATAAGCGGAACCATAAAATACTCACTCAGATATAAGTGTCCTATATTACGGAAAAAATGATATGGAAGAAACGCATACAAAACCGCTCCCAACATTCCTGTCCATCTTGATATTCCCAGATGTTTTAATACAAAATATGCCGACCATGCCACCAATACATATCCCAGTAAATAAAATATGTTTAATGCTAATACCCAATTATTTGTAACCATTACACATATTTTCTCCAGAAGGTTCAAAAGCACTTCTCCCGTAGTTGCATCATAGGAATTTGTTCCTTGTACATTTGGTGCTCCAAGCAGAGGATTTGTATAGAACCACCCCTCTTCCTGAATCGTCTTTATTGTCATGGCTGCAGTCATATCATCTCCCTGCCCATATTGCAATGGATATTTGGCCAGATCTGCCCGCCATAGCTGTAAAACAAACAATAACCCAATTATTACCAGCCCCATAACAACTATATAATCTATGCCAGATAACAGATGCTTTTTCAGAACTTGTTTACTCACGGGTATCCTCCTTATTTTCAGATACATATGCAATGATACGATCAAATTTCTCCATAATAATATCCCACTTAAAGTATGTATTTACATACTGATATCCATTTTCGCCCATTTGCTTCCATATGTCTGGGTGTTCTTTAAGATGGCGAAGGCAACCCTCAAATTCAAAATAATTCGTATAGTACAAACCGCCATTACTCTTTGTACAATGACCTTTTAACACATCACATATCCCATTTACCAACACTGCTCGTCTCAGCTCCATTGCTTCCAATACCGAAATAGACAAGCTTTCATACTTAGATGGCAAAATCAGAGCCTCCGCTCCTTGAATACCGTTGAATTTATCCTCATCACTCACAAACCCAAGACTGATAATATCCTCGTGCTTTGGAATCTTCATAACAGCTTTTCCCATCAACACTAATTTCAAATCATCCTGATTCCGCTTCTTATATTCCAAAAAATACTGAAACATCTTATGGCAGTCTTTACCATAATCAATTCTACCCACATATACAATATATCGTTCCAAGCCATATTTCTTCTTAAAACTACTGCTATCAATATCGGCCGGGACATCTATTCCCACACCCATTACATCATTCTTAATATTTTCCACATGGAACTGGTTCTGTACCAGTCTGCGCTCCTCATCTGTTAAGAATACATATGCCTTTGGCATTTTAAAGTTTGGCTCATATAACCTAAAATGCAAATATGGTTCCTGATGAGCCGTCGGTATAAAAATCAGTCGATCTGCCACAACCGGAATACTCTTGACTGCCTGATAGTATAGATAAGTTACAACGATCACAACATCGTACTCTTCTTTATGTTCTTTCAGATACTCAATCAGATCCGGCACATACGGTCCCATCTCTTCAATCCACTTTTCTGCCTTTTCCGCAGGAATATCCAGCGTTAAATGCATGTCAATATCCAAGGCTGTAAATACTTTGGGCTGTCTTTCATGATGCGTAGGGAATCTCCGAACCTTAATGCCATTTACTTCTGATACTCCCGGTTTATATTGATTCTTCCAAGTAACATAATCTACTGCACAGGATGTCAAAACCTCAACGTCATATTTCTCACTTAGCTTTTCTGCAATCATCCGAGTGTATAATTCTGACCCACCATTCACTTCTAAGCCATATCTTTGATTAATTAATGCTATCTTTTTCATTCTTTTCTCCTCGTAAGAACTCCTTCAATAATTCCTCAAATCTATCCTTTATCTGCTCATAAGCAAAATCCCCTAAACGAATAGACTGACCTTCAATCAACTGTTGTTGTACCTCATTATTTTTCACAATATAGTTCATAATTCCGGCCACCTCCAGTGGATTTTGTGTATCAATCAAAAAACCGCTATGACCTAAGGTATATGGTATAGCCGAACTGTTATAAGCCACTATCGGCACTTGGAAAAACATAGCTTCCACTAACGGCACACAAAAACCCTCATGTTCGCTCATACATAAGAAAACAGACGCGATCTTATAATATGCTAAGATCTCATCAAACCCAATATGTCCGGTAAACACTACATCCTGTAATTCTAACTGTTCAACATACTTTTTCAATCTCCGGTAATATCTATTTTCCTCTTTATAAGCCCCTACTATAAACAATCTAGCTGTTGGATCATAATATTTTTTATAGTAATAAAAAGCAGCAATAATATCTTCCTGTTTCTTATTCGGAACAATCCTCCCGGTGAATACAATGTTTGTATTCCCATCACTGTAATGTTTCAACACCGATGCATTTGGCTTTTTCCTATAATCATCAAATGGAATCAATACCGGAAGCACATCAATCGGGCATTGATATCCCATTTTAACTAATTCCTCTTTATTGTATTCAGAATCTGCGATACAGTAATCTACTTTATCTGCCAAGTATTTCACTGCCTCTAATGCCCACTGATTAATCCCTTCAATATAACTATCGCTATCCGAAAAGTAGCATGGTGGCGTAACATTATGATAAATCACAACCTTTTTACACGGAAACTTTGCAAAATCATAATTCAACTGGGCCCCGGTTGATAAATGCAAAATACCGACATCCTTTTCATTTAGTTCCGGCAGTTCGTTTATCAGCATAGCTGTTTTCCTTCCAAGCGGAGGCACAACGCTTTCCGCATAGATTCCAGTTTCATATCCCATCTCCTCAATCACCTTACGCAGTGCAACTGCATCATTTCCAACTGCATCTCCATATGCTATTGTAGGAATAAACTGTATTATCCTCATTATTTCCTTTTCTCCTAATTATCATTTAATTCTTCATTCTTCTTTTTCAGTTCAATAATTTCTTTTTTTAAAACATTAATTGTCTCATTTTGTTCCCTAACATAACAATTTAATAAATTTACGGTTCTTACCAGATTCGCATTAAATTGATTTTGGTCCTCCACAACCGGATCCACATAAAATCGAATACACTTCCGTATAACTTTTTTCACAAAACCTACAGGACCTCTCGACCCTAAATCTCGATATGTCTGAACACTCCAGCTATGGTTTAATCCCATAACCTCTTTGGTAAAAGCATCCTCATCAAAACTATCATGCAATACTACATTTCCCTCATCCGCTTCAACGTCATCAAAGCTTAAGATATCATTTTCATATCCCTTTTCTTTTATTTCTCTTCTGATTTGCTCCATGATTTCCTCAACATTAATTTCATTTGTTACATCGCTCATATCTCTTTTTCTCCTTCTATTACAAATTTCCTATATCTATACCATATTTTTCACAAAGCTCTCGATACTCTTGAGAATATAAAAATCCTTTTATAACATTCTCTTTTTCACTCCAGCTCATTGTCGGAAGCTGCTGTACCCATGATTGTTTTCCCGCAGCATCCGAATTTCTTTGTAAATATGTATTATATAAACACTCCACAAAGTCTTCTTTGTTTACATTCTGATTTTGAAATTCGGGACTAAATACAAATCCCTTTGTTAAATCCGCTGCCGTTCCACCATTTACCAGTAATGTTGTCCAATTCTCCAGTCCATCCTCATCCGGTTCACGTTTTAAAAATCCCTGATAATAATTTGCCACAAAATCAGCCACTTTAGTATATAATTTTGCATTCTTTGTGACTGCACTGCCTTGTCTTATACCATATCTTTCACATGTTTGTTCAAATTCCCTTGAATTCTCGAATCCCCAAACAATACTATTTCTAGATATTCCCCGATTCAGCTGTCCTACCCAATCACTTTTACCGGCCGGATCTGAGGATCTTCCGAGATAAATATGATACAACTGCTCTACAAACTCATCATTGCTTAAATTCTTCTGTGTGAATTCCGGGCTCCATACAAAGTTCTGAGCCAATTGACTTCCCGACATATCATGAGCAGCCACCTGTTGTAGCCAATATGACACTTCCGCTCTAGATGGTTCTCGATTCAAACCATCTATATATAGTCTCCGTATAAATCCTGCTATATCTATTGTATCCTCCGTATATAATTCACTTGAATTATCTACTAATGTTCCTGCTACATCTGTTCCCTTCGTTAAGCCAAAATACTTTGCTATACCTTCTGCATCCGCTATACCTAAGTTTCTTAATTTAGTATCATCATTTAAAAAACGACTTGCATCCCCGGCACTAGATATAAATCCATGTTCTATTATAATTCCCGGAAGACCGGCTTTCATGCTCTTTCTGGTAATTGCATACCAGTCTGCTGTTGCTCCATTCGGATACACATACTCAGCTCCTGTACTGTCTGACCAACGTACATATAAACCTCTGCTGGTTAACCCCAGTTTTTCAAGTTCACTCTGTATGGTTCTGCCTGCCTGTTGCGTAATCGTTGTTAAATCATCCCGATATCCGGAATATCCTGCAACTATCGCCAACGAACCTGTTGCATTCGGATTAGATGATGCATCCGCATGAATACTTACCAATAAATCTGCGCCCACGGACTGTGCCTTATTTACTCTGGCCTGCATACATTCTCCATTGTTAGTAGCATTTAAGCAGGTACCGTCTTCTCTGGTCATATAAACTACAACATTGTTGTATTTTTCCAGCTCCATCCTACAGTACTGGGCAATTTTCAGATTTACCTCCTCTTCTCTTAATCCATTTCCTTGAGCCCCATGGTGGACATTATCATGTCCCGGATCTAATACCACTACCACTTTTCCACCGGATGACACCAGATCGACATTCGCGTTCCCCAGCACAACTTCGCCTACTGTTTCCATTTCATCCGACTGCTGAGTAAGTATAATATCCTCTTCCCCATTTACCGCCTTCGGTTCCAGCACTTCAAACTGTGGTTGTCCCAGACCTGATTCTTCCCGGAAGTCAACCGTTCGCTCTTCCGCTTCCACCCTATATACTAGCTTTTGCAAAACATAACTACCAATTTGATCAGGCTGAATTTGAAACAGTAACAGTTGATCCATATTCTGTTTCAGGGCAATCTCTTGTTCTCCGTCCGGTCCCATAAAATAAAGAGTTGCATCTTCTACATTCCCATCCACATCGCGAACATGAAACACAATACTCTCCTGTTCTCCAAGTGTCAGGCTTTGTTGATCTATGTATATATACTCTATACATTCTGCACCTTGGGATTCAGAAATAGAATTCTGATTTTCCACACTGGTATCCATGTTTTCCGATTCTTCTGCATATATAGTCGGTGCTACCACTGAAGTTCCCAATACCAACACCATCCCTATGGTTAATGCTCTCTTAAATATTTTCATTTTCTTCATCCTTCTTATAGACCATACAATGCTGATAGTTCCTGAAACTCTCTTGAATTAACAAAGTCTCTCATTACACTTTCTCTGGAACCGCCCTGATTTAATATATTTACCCAATTATTACAGCCTTGAGCATCCGGTTCCCGATCTAAAAATGTATGATACAATATCGTTACATATTCTTCATTTGAATAGTTATGGCTTTTAAATTCCGGAGAGAATATAAACCCATATGACACGCCATATAAATCCGTTTCATGACAATATAATCTTCCTGTCCATTCATTTAATCCCTGCACTTCCGGTTCTCTTTGTAGTGCCTTCACATATAATCTGCGCACAAATGCTGTAGTATTTAGATTTCGGTCTCTGTTTTCCTGTGTTGTTAGAGTTCCTCGTACTACATTATAGCTATTACACAAATTCGTAAATTCCTGAGAATTTGTAAATCCTACCAATACATATCTTCTTGATGCACCCTGATTTAATGCATCCATCCAGTTTGCTTTTCCCTGTGGATCCGATGCTCTATTCAGCATACATTCATACATAATCTCTACATATTCATCATCTGTCATAACACGATTCTGAAATTCTGCACTATATACAAACCCTTCTATTACCTGTGAAGCTGTCATGCCATTTTCTTGCATCTGATAGGTCCAGTTTGCCAACCCCTGTTCATCTGCCTCACGTCCCAGGATCAAACTATACAGTCGCTTCACAAAAGCTTCCAGCTCCTGATTTGTGTTCTCATCCGGTTTTAGGCACCGCACTGCCGGCATATTATCATAAATCGGAATTTTAAAAATCAGCGCGTTATCAAGAATTCCGATAGAGCTGTATGTATTATACGTTGTTTTTGCTTCATTAGCTGCACCTCGAATATTCTGCATATACTGGTGGGTAAATAAGGTATATCCGTTATTTACTACATGAAACTTCTGCAAATATAAAGTATCCTGACCCTTTGATATATAATTGCCACTCAATATTCTGGCACCACCCCGAATACTGCTAAACCTAGATGTCCAACCCTCGGTTCTTGCTCTTGTCAGACCATTCACATAAATTTCCTGTGTAGTAGATCCATATGCACCTATGTTAAAAAAGTTATACAATCCCTCGTACCCTGAATACGTTCCCGAAATCAATGGTGACGAACCGGCTGCCCCCTGTTCCTGTCGTACCCGGGCTGCCAACATATATGGACTCGTCTGCGTCTCCTGTCCTACTCGGCAAAACGTCTGGGCATAGGTAATCGTATCTCCGGGCATAACGGTATGGCTCATAAATGTACCATTCAGTATAGACTCAACACCTTCTTCTGTTTGCAAGTTCCCGTTATAGCCTAATAGTTCAAATTGAAATATTCCCTGTTCATCCAGAAAATTCCTAGGATCCGCAAAATATTTAACAGCACCCTCTGATGCCTGTACCCAATTATAACCGCTTAATCCGTAATATTCCCCTGTTGATGCATTATATGCCCAACTCTGCTTGCCCTTATATGCATCCGGTACAGACCGTTCAATCAGGCTTCTCTCCGGAGTCATCTCCGCAGCAATGAACGTATTCCAGTCTACTCCTGTACTCTGCGGAATGAACACCCAATTAGGATGTGCCGCATGTAGATTTCTGAGATATGGTTTATAACTCTCTGGAAATCCGGATATCATACTTTCAAAATCTGCACTCCCCGCCGTCTGAACGATCGGAATATCACCCTCGGTCTCATCTTTCAAAACAGATGCTGCATATGCCTCCAAATTTTGTAAAGAAATCAAGTATTTACCTTCGATATATCCCTTTATTCCCGGATCCTCTGTTTTCTCAACCAGATACCAAAGCTTCCCATTCCGGTTTACCACATCTAGCACATGTAGCTGTTGCCCCGCATATAAATCGCCTATTTTCGTAGTACAATCCTCCTCGGCAAGCCAATCACAACTATCACAGTTATAAACTGTCGCTAACAATTGATTATAATCGTAATCGTCCGGCGGAGTTTCATCCTCTACCATATGTACTACCTGACTTTCCTCCGATACCATTTGACTTCCTGAATCTCCTTGTTCTTCAGCCAACACATTTATCGGCATTCCTGTTGACACAAGAAGTGCCATAGCTACTATACTCGCCGTCGCCTTTAGTCCGCATCGTCTCATAACGTACTCTCCTTTTCTTTATCCGGTCTATATGATAAATATATTCTCAAAAAACAATAAATCGAGTTGTAAACACATACTCGATTTATTATATCATTAATCTTATACCTCTATCAAGTAGGGTACCAGCATCTTCATTTTTTTGTATTATTCTTATAATCAATTATCAAATATGCAACCATCCAAATCATAGCCGCAATTGTAAAACAACCACCATATATTAAATATATTGGCGTATATTTGAATTGTATATTATACTTACCTTTGGGAAGTTCTATTCCCATAATAGATTCATTAACTTTATATAGTTGAACTTCCTCTCCATTGATATACGCTTTCCAGCCCGGATAATAACATTGCGAAAACATTACAAATCCTTTCTCCTCTGCATCAATAACTGCTGAAATTTGATTGTTTGTAAACTCAGTGTTAGATATAGAAATTTTATTATTATTTATTTCATAATTTATCCCTGCTTCCACACACGCCGTTTTATCCAAATTATACATAGCCATATTCTGATAAAACTGACTTCTACTTTCAATATTTACCACTTGATCAGGTACATATAACACAGGATTCACATTCTTATTAATATAGATATTATGTTCTTCACTATCATCCCAAAGTTCATATACATCCGTTCTACCTTGTCCCAGTTTTTCAACCTCTACACTTTTCAGAGTAAACTCTTGACTTGGAGTAGAAAATACTCTAAACACCACTTCTTTCGATATTTTATCCATATTTCCAGAATCTATATAACCAACATATTCTTCTTGAGTATCAATCAGATGAAAGTCAACTTGCTGGCTCTGTGAATCATATTCAGCCCCTCCATATAAATCCAAATGTATGTCCTGTTTATCTATACCTTCAGCTTTAACTGTTATGCGATATACAGTATTAGGATCAATATTTATCGAATATGAATACACATATAGATTTTTTTCTATTGGGAAATTCAAATTGTTCTCCAACAATATATTTTCTCCTCTTTCTTGCCTGTCAACTACCACAAGCCCATCTTTCAATATATCAGATGAATCAATAATATATTTCACTCCAAACATAGAAAGTATATCATTCCTTACCTTCAATTCATATTCTGCATTCCCATTTCCTATAAATAATCCAGAACAATTTAAGGGTGCTGTTTCACCCTTACTATACATCAATCCATAAACATCTGGATTATTAAACGCCATATATGTATTTATCGCCTGTATCCTCTTAGTTATATTGGTATTCTGTGTTATAATATTAGCATGCTGTGAATCTAAATTTGAAAAATCGTCCCAAATTTTATCTTCATTAATATTTGCCTGCATTTTCTCTACTAATGGATCCTCTGCTTTTAATTGATTAATATCACTTACATTAGCATACAATGTAAATGGCATAACTTCAATTAACGCCCCCAACATTAATAACACACACATCAACTTTATCTTTTGCTCACATGCAATATTTTTAATTGTTTTAATTGCATATCCGCACGCTAGCACCACCACATTGACAATAATAACTTTCCCAAACGCTTTAAGCATATATGTCCCAAGTGCCTCCCAATCAGTTGAAAAATATGCAAAATGAGCAACCACTCCCCAAGCACCTGCAAAAATCAGCATAACCACAACGGAAACACTATAATACTTTTCCAATTTTACTTTACCGTTTCTAGCATTTATATTGGTAAAACCTAATCCTAATAGTGTATATGCAAAAAATATAAATATAAACAAACTTCTAGCAGAGCACCGAAAACTATTCAATAAGGGGATGTGATAAATAATCCAACCCAAAAACGGGATATGAGCATTTGCTGCATAAACATATGCCACAATCATAAATATGGATGCTATACGAACCATTTTCTGTTTCCAATATTTAAAAATTGTAAATATTACTATCAATGTCACACAGCTACCTATATATAACTCAATATCCATTCCTGAACTCATATATGGTCCAAATGATGTCCATACATCAGTTCCAAATATATATGGAAATATCATCATGATAATCTTATATAGTGAAATAGAAAAAGCTTTAAAATTCTCATATGAATTATTTGAACTTCCCCCTTTTTTATATTCTAACATCAACATACAAATTGGCATAAGGTAAACCATTATTAAACCAATGTATGTCATAATCCAGCCTACTATATCACATACTTTCCTCTTTAATGTCCAATCTTTATTCATTTGGCATAATAGATAAAAAAATACAACTATATCTGAATACAAAGCCATTTGAAAAAATCCAGTAAAAAACTGAAGGCTCATTCCAAGCGCCGTCCACAAAAGATATTTAAATTGTTTACTATTTATATATTTTTGTGAAAAAAATAAAATCATGGGAAAAAGTGACACACATGAAATAATAACCATATGATCTTTTCTAGCCCCGCCAAAATGAATAGAACATTCATAAAGCGTAGCAACTATAGTTGCTATATATGGTGTACATTTAATTTCCAATAAATATTTTCTCATAAAATAAGCTGCTATAAACAAATGTATACCATAATAGGTGCAAATATAAATTTTGATAGGCAGAAATCCTAATATGAAATCTAACGGATAAAATGTTCCAAATGCCTCAAAAGGCACTCCCGCCGCAGAGTATTTATTCCATACAGCAAAATCTCCCTCCAATATACTTTGAAAATTAAATAACTTAGCAGAAAAGAAACTAATTCCATCATAACCTAGAAAGATATCATCATCTCCAAATTTATGTGAAGTAATAAAAAAAATACTCATTATAACTATAGGTATTATTATGAATATAATAATATGCACATTTTCTACAACTGTTTTTGACACTTTTTTCATAACATTCTACCTTTCATATATCAGAAAACATTTTTATCATTTCTTCCACTAACCGCCGTTCAACATTTGTCCGTTTCATACACTGCAATGTGTCATTACATTTTTGAACCACTTCATATAATGGTAACGAAAACGCAACTTCATCCAAAAACTCATTCATTCTGTTTCCATATAATTCTTCACTAAATTCTAATTTCGCATAGGCTTTTGCTTTCATTCCATAATTAATTGCCAATTGAGAATTCTCAACAATTTCAAGCATGCTCTTTTCCAAATTCATTTCCATATTATTCGGTTCTATTTTGCACACGCACTCATCTGGAATTTCAGAATATACTCCCGTGTTAGTAACCACAATACACTTTCCATCTAACATTTGTTCAACTAAGGATGCAGATCCTCCTTCTAATGCAGGATAACGTAAATTAATAATTGCATCTGCTTCTTTATATTTTTGTCCCATCTCTTCATCATCTACATACCCCAGCAAGAAAACATTATTTTCTAAATTATAATATTTTATTAATTTTTTTATCTTTCCAAAGTATTCCTTATTTGTAGATGCTCCTACAACATAATACCGAACCTTTTCTCTCAAAATCTTATTCTTACCAATTACTTTTACTATCAAATCAATATGTTTATTTGAATTTACCATTCCCACTGTCAAAAAGTTCACTATGTCATTATTTCTTTCCTTACTATTCTCGTCGTCTTCCCATTCATTCATACACAATAAAGGAGTAGTCAGAACTGGTCCCTTATAGACCTCTTTTATATAAGATTCATGATACTTTGAATGTACTACTATTCCTAATGCGTCTCCACATATATACCTCAACATATTGTACTTCAAAAAGTCTATCTTTTTCCATTCATCACTAGACTTTAGAGCTTCACTCAAGAATTTTACAGTCTCCTCTCCATATTCTTTTTCAAGTATATGTAAATATTCCTGATACTGTTTTTTATAAACACAATTGTATCCAACAATAAAATTGTGCATACAAATATCATGAGCAATAATTATACCCTTTTTCACCTTTAACACTTCGTATATTGCAGAATGATATATAGCATTATCTCCCATATTATACACACATATATCATAATCATTTAATTCACTGACCACCTCTAAGCCTTCATATCGCTTTATTTTCAATGGTGTATCATATAGTTCTTCTTTTCCTTCATTGGGATCATAATTAACATATATATCAACCTCATTCCAACGACTTATCGCCTCAGTTGCATGCTTACTATAGTTCCCTATTGCACTTCTTTTATTAAAAGGTGTAAACCAAGCTATTTTCACTCTGTCAACCTCCTTATCACATTGTCCCAAGTAATTCCCAATTCTTCTAATAAAGGCAATCCATTCATACCCATTTCAATCGTCTTTTGGCGTTGATTATATGCTTTATCCATTGCACGAGCTAAGTCTTCCGGTGAAGGTGTGGTCATATAACCTGTTATTCCATCCTTTACCACTACATCGGTTCCGCCCGCATCATTACAGGAAATAATAGCTTTTCCTGCTTGAAATCCCTCTAATGTAACATAACCATAACTGTCTTCATCATATGGTATATAGATTCCAGCTAACGCTGATTCGAATAATTTTACCTTTTCCTGCTCTGTTATAAATCTATTAATATATGTCACTTTGTCCTGAAGGTCATATTTTTCTATTAACTCAAAAATAGCTGCCTCGTCAGATGGTGCATCCCCCTTACCCGCTAATATCAGCTTCACTTTACTCTTTGTATATCTCATAGCTTCCACCGCTAAATATTGGCGTTTAGAATGGTTAACTCTACTAGGATAAAAAATATAATCCTCATATTTATTTGTTATCTTATATATGGAGGCATCCATTAATGGCGGATATAATATCTCTGAATCAATTCCATTATTTTTCTTTAAGCGTTCGCTTACAACGTGCGAATTTGTAAATATTCTCCCTTCCAATGGACGCAACACCATATTATCCATATTAATAATGCTCTGACGAATTGCTCTATCTTCCTGATTACTATCATCAAACATACCATACTCTGTACCATGCAAATCATATGCTTGTCTAAACTGATGCAATAGCCACAATTTTTTATTCGGATGTTCAATATAATATGCCGGAAATTTCAGTGCTACTACCTGATCAACATTTTCTAGCACACTCAGCCTTACCGCCAATATTGAATCAAGTATGTTTTGTTTTGGCGTCCAAGAAAATGGATATGTAATCACTTGTGAATCATATCCATACTCTTTAAATTTAGAATTCAGACTATCTGCCAAGAATTCAGCTCCACCATATAAAAATGGCACCATATTATTAACAATTGCAATTTTCACTCTGTAAACCTCCTAATCACATAATCCCATGATATATTCAGTTCATTTAATCGTTCTTTACCATTTCGTCCCATCTGTTCAGCTAATTTTCGGTTTTCATATAAGTGATCAAATATCTCAGCCAATTGCATTGGATCAGGTTCTGTAATATAGCCATTATATCCATTTACAATTAATTCACTTGTTCCACCACTATCACTACAAGATATAACTGCTTTTTCACTATGATGAGCTTCCAGAGAAGGGTATCCATAACTATCTTCATCATATGGTATATAGATTGCAGCCAAACACTTACTTAAATATGCCACTTTCTCATTTTCTTCAATCCATCTATCTTCTACGATTACTTTCTTATACAAATCATTTTCTGATATAATCTTTCTAATTTCTTTTGCAATTAGGTCATTCTCAGTTTTACCAGTTATTACCAACTTAACGGGTGTTTTTGTATACTTCATTGCCTCTATTGCCAGCAACTGTCTTTTATGCCCACATATTCTACTAGAATAATATATATATTCACCATATTCTTCACAAAAAAATTGTTCATCACATAACAGTGGTGGATATACCACCTCTGAGTCTACATGATTATACCTATCCAAGCGATCAGACACCACCTTGGAATTTGTATATATTTTTTTTGCTTCTTTGAATGCCAATTCGTCTGATCTCTTCACATATTCCCTTATTGAATATGTCCGTACATTATCAGGCATAGCATTATATTCAGTATCCCATAAATCATAAAACTCACGATAATGATGAATAAACCATAAGTATTTATTCGGATGTTTAATCAAATACGCCGGCATCCTTATAGTTATTAATCGATCGCACGCATCCTCTAAATGATACATACGTAATCCTAAATCCTGCGTCAACAGCCAATTATAATTTGATGAATATGGAATACGTATTGCCTGTGCCTCGTGTCCATATTCCTTCAATTTTTGTTCCAACCAATCAACAATAAATGTTCCTCCTCCATTTATAAATGGCACAATCGTACTGGCAATTATTATCTTCATACTTCTACCCCATAATATGTTCTTTCAACTTATTACAAATATACGTAACATCCTCTCTTGTCAGCAATGCATGCGTAGGAAGATTCATTCCCCTTGCTGCGACTCTTTCACATACCGGACAATTTGCATTATCATCCTTATATACAGGCATTTCATGCATTGGATAAAACAACGGTCTTGTCTCTATTCCATCTTCCTTTAACATAGCCATTACTTCATCTCTTGTATGTTTCACCTTTTCTTTTAACAAAACCGAGAACATCCACCATACACTTTCTGCATTATCTGTCACCTTTTGAAACTGTATATAATCTTTTGCATCTTCCAATTCTTCCATGTACCACGATGCTACTTTTTTACGATTTGCGATATGTGTATCAATCTTTTCTAACTGAGCCAAACCAATTGCCGCAGCCACGTTTGTCATTCGATAATTATATCCTACCTCTATAAACCAATATCTCCGATTTGGATCCTGTCCTTGTCCTTTAAGGATTCTCATATGATCTGCCAGTTCCTTGTTATTTGTTATTATCATTCCGCCTTCACCGGTTGTAATAATCTTATTTCCAAAGAAGCTAAATGCAGCTGCATCTCCTATGCTACCTACCTTTTTACCGTTATATAATGCGCCATGACATTCCGCAGCATCCTCCAGCACAAATAAATTATGCTTTTTTGCTATAGCCATAATTGCATCCATATCACAAGGATTTCCATACAAATGTACCGGCATTATCCCCTTCGTCTTTGGTGTTATCTTTCGCTCAATATCCGCAGGATCAATATTCCATGTATCCGGCAGACAATCCGCAAACACCGGAGTCGCGCCACAATATTTAACACAGTTCGCTGTGGCTATATAAGTTAAGGACGGCAAAATCACTTCATCACCCGGTTGTAATCCTAATGCCAACAGTGGAACATGAAGTGCCACTGTTCCATTGCAACATGCAATCGCATCACTCACATTCATATAGTCTGCAAATGATGATTCAAACTCTGTCACATATTTACCTACGGAAGATATCCATGTAGTATCAATACAGTCATCTACATATTTCTTCTCATTTCCAATAAAATTTGGTACTGCTACTGGTATAAACTTTTCCATTCTTATATTCTCCTTTGCTTTTTAATTATAATCTCGTATGACCCTTGCTGGAACTCCATACACCATTTTATGTTCGGGTATATCTCCAACAACTGCTGCTCCTGCACCCACATAGGACCAAGCACCAATTGTTATACCATCTATAACCGCTGCATTTGTTCCTATATGCACTCCATCACCAAGTTGACTTGATCCTGATATAGCTACCCCTGGAGCTACATGAACATAATCACCTAATTGGCAATCATGATCCACTGATGCATTTGTATTAATAATACACCCATTACCTATTCTACAATTTACATTAACTATTGCTCCAGCCATAATGCAATTTCCCATTCCTATTTTAGCATATCTCGACACCCTTGCATATTGACTAATTACATTTATTGGTGTATACCCTATCTCGATTGATTTTTCGTATAGTTTTTTTCTTATATTAGGGTTGCCAATTGCAACAAATATGTAATCATATCCTAATTTCAAAAACTTTCCCATATCTTCATCTGTACCCACAACTGGCACACCATTCATACACATTATTTCTTTTTGCGGCGAATAGATAGGATCAAGGCACCCTACCACCTCGTATTCTTCATTTTCCATAAGAATATCTATTACACTCCGCGCGTGTCCCCCAGCTCCTATCACCACAACTTTCTTTCTACCCATTCATTTCCCCCATTTGCCTATATAACTCTCGTATTCCGTCGTTAATACCCTCTGTATACATTTGAATCCTTTCATCAAGACATTCAAGTTCTTCACTTAGTTTATCTATTTGCATTTGATTCATCATTAATAGGAACTTAATTTCTTCACTATTTTTCCGTGTTCCAGTCATTCTCTCAATAATATTTTTAATTCTATTTTTAATACCGGAATTACAAATATATTCTATATAGTCTTCATATATCTTCTGATACTCCTGCACACGAGCTATTGCTTTCGCATTCTTCCCCTCCTCTGAAGTTGCAAACAAATATATGATACCCTCCTTAGGCATTCCCTCACATAACAATTTTATATATTGGTTTAATTCTCCTTGTTTAGGTTTTCTATTCAGGATTTCCTCAAAACATTTTTCTACAAATTTCCAACCATCATATGATAATATATTGTTGACATCCCAATAGAATTTCAAATATTCTCTTTTATAAAACTTCAAATTTTTCAATTCAAATCTATGTTGAAATTCCTCAGATATATAAAAGTAATAAAGCATTCCTTCCTTTGACATTCCTGCTTCCATCAATGCTCTATTTGCCTCTAATCCTGCAGTTTCAACCTCCCTTTGAAAAAAGAAGTTATAACAATCTTTAATAAAAGCATCTCCATCATTATCAAGTATATTGTATTCGGTTGTCACCTTTATTCCCTTGTTAAAAACTTCTTCTATATAACCTTCCTTTAACATTGGATATTCTATCCTCTGTTCTCTGCTAATCATTATTGTTTACTCCCTCCTCTAATTGCCAAGTATGCTCAATTCTAGCTACGCCAGCGTCTCCTATGTTTGAAATCATTTCAAATTTGTACGCTTGACTCTTATAACATATTACTTCTTGATTTTTATGCATTAATGCAACATCTATACTATAACCACCAGGTAATAATTCCAATTCTTTTATATCAAATAGAATTCTGCCATCATGACAAATATCCGGTAAGTTTACTGCCTCAGTAATAGTATTTGTAGAATAACACAATGTCCCATCAATCCTCAATATTCCTAATGCAAACGCAACATCTTTTTCAGGTTTATTAACCCTATATTTTATCTCAACTTTAACACTATCCCCCGTCTCAATGATGGTTTGGGCAATTCCCTTCCCATTATACATTGTGACTTCCTGAATCACAATTGTATTATCTCCTTTTCGTGCTTCCTCTATCTTTTTAATCTCCTCTTCGGCCTTTTTCTTCTCTTCTTCCTGTTGCTTCTTAAGTTCCTGCTGTTCCTTTGCCTTTTGTCTTTGCAGCTCTTTTGCAGCGATATCCTGTCGATATTGATTTACATATTCCAGATACTTTTTATGAACTTCCTTAGGTTCCCCCTGTTCTTTTATCAATCCCTCATGTATCCATATAGATCTTTCGCATATCTCTTCGATTTGTGCCAATGCATGAGACACTATAACTATAGTTGTCCCACTCGCTTTGATTTCCTTTAATCGATTAAAGCATTTTGCCTGAAATGCCGCATCGCCTACTGCCAATATTTCATCGATCAACAGAATATCTGCATCAATATTAATCGCCACAGAAAACGCCAATCGCATATACATACCGGACGAATAGGTTCGAACCGGATTGTCAATATAATTTTCCAATTCCGAAAATGCAATAATATCGTCCAGCTTCTCATCTATCTCTTTACGCGTCAGTCCAAAAATCGCTGCATTCGTATAGATATTCTCTCTTCCGCTCATATCCGGATGAAAGCCGGCTCCCAGCTCAATCAAAGCCGCCACTCTTCCGTGCATGGTGATATCTCCACTGTCCGGATACATAATTTTAGTTAAGAGTTTAAGCATTGTACTCTTTCCGCATCCATTGTGTCCAACCAGTCCTATACCTTCCCCTTTTTTTACTTTAAAACTAATATCTTTTAATACAGTCCTGTTTTCATGTTGATTTCGCTTATGGAATAATATCTTTTCCTTTAATTGATTTCCTTTATCCAAATATACTTTAAAACTCTTACTTACGTGATTAACTTCTATTGCATACTCTGTATTCATAACGTCTCCTTACATTTCTTCCGCAAATCCTTTTTGTAATCTATGAAAAACAAAGATTCCAATAACCAAGATCAGCACTCCAATTCCCAGTGCCAGACCCAAATTGGATAAATCCGGTATCTGCTTGTAATAAAGTATCTCCCGATATGCTTCTATTACAGAAGTCATAGGGTTTACTTTTATTGCCCATTGGAACTTTTCAGGCACCATGTCTACTGAATAGAATATCGGTGTCACATACATCCAGGCCATTGTAATAATGCCAAGTATATATGCCAAATCACGAAAATATACTGTTAATCCGGCCGTAATCATCGCAAAGCCTAACGATAGTATATATTCTACTATCATAATAATCGGCAAATATAAAACAGCTACCGGATTAATTCCGAACCCGGATATTAGCAATACTGCAAATATAACAATGAAACAGAATAGCATATTTACAAATCCGCTCGTAACTACCGATATCGGCAACACTTCTCTCGGAAAATATATCTTTGAAACCATCTCTTTATATCTGGTTATACAAGTTGCCCCTTCTGTAACAGAGCTGGAAAAAAACAGCCATGGTACCAAACATACAAAAAGATATATATAATATTTCTCTATACCACTTTTCATAATGATTGAAAACACAAGAGTATATACCAGCAACTGTAACAACGGATTAATAAACGTCCATAAAAAACCTAATACCGAGCCTTTATATCTTCCCCGCAAATCCATTCTCACAAGTCCAACAATCATTTGCCTATATGCATACAATTCTTTTAATGATTTCATCTAATTTATTTACCTTTCATTACTTTCTTTCAGATTATACCCCTGACGTAGCATCGCATAGTATTATAAATTATTCCCATCGTTTTCGCAAGCCAAAGCACCCTCATTTGCTTTAATTACCCGTTCAAACAATTCCATATACTTTCGAATCACTTCATCCCATGTGAAATTATTCAACACAAATTCTCTTCCCTGTTGTCCCATCTGAGCTGCCTTATCCGGATGTTCCAATATATAATCTATACACCCCTCAAAGTCAAAGTAATCTCGGAACCACAATCCTCCATTAGAGGTTTCCGCAAAATGTCTCGTCACCTCACATTTTTCATGAACCAAAACCGGCCGACCGCACAACCAGCTTTCCATAATAACCAGAGAAAAGCTCTCATGCTTTGACGGCTGACACATTAACTCTGCCGCTGCACATGCGTTATATTTATCCTGTGCATCTACATACCCTAAATCTATTATAGATTTCTCTATCTCCTTCGGTATTTCAACTTCCCCTCCACCGATCAAAACCAGTTTGAGTTTTGTATTCCGTCTCTTCCTGTATTCTGCAAAATATTGCAAAAGCTTATATATATTTTTACCTTTATCCTTGCGTCCGGCATATAATATATATGGATCTTGTATATCGTATTTTTTTCGGAATTCACTTGCATTTCCTACTATATCTGTATTCATTCCTAATCCGGGAACCGTAGTAACAACTCCGGAAAGATCATAGACCTTTTTTGCCAGTTTATATTCCGGCTCTGCATTAAACGCCATCCCCGCTACCTGCGAAAACAATTCTCGGAATATATCCATATACAGATATGCCTCATCATGAAAACAAGGTATCATAACTGCCTTTTCCGGACACTCCTTTATTCCGTAATATGTGGTTCCAAACATATATGGAATGTATATAAATAAATCATACTCATCCTTATGTTCTTTTATATACTGATAAAGTTGCGGGCTATTAATCATTTCACTAATAAATGTCTGCTCTTCCTCTCTGGATATCAGCATTCCTCTCATTAGTTTCTCATTTACTCGTGCAAATGCTTCCTCATCCCTTTTTCTTACCGGAAACCTCCGAATCGTTATTCCATTATATATACTAACTCCCGGTGTGTGATAGTTTACATTCCAATCGGCCATAAATTCCTTTACACAAGTGGTAAGTATTTCTATATCTAATTCCCGCTTCACTAATTGTTCTGCTAAGTTTCTCGTAGCCATTTCTGCGCCGCCCGGAATTTTTTCACCATACCATGGTGTCACAAATCCTATCTTCTTCACCATCTTCACCTCATTGTTTTTGAGCTTCACGATATATGTGTTCCACTCTTTCTCTAATCAACCTAGTAGCCTGTTCCATACTTAATTTATCTTCGATATACTTTTTTGCCAACTCAGCCTTTCTCAATCGATATTCTTTATCCAAATATAACTTACTAATATACTCGGCAGCCACAGCAACATCCGGAGCTGCCCAATGATATCCGGTTCGGTATTGTGTATCTCCCTGCTCAATTGTCACCAACTTACACGGAACCATACAAGCCACGTCCTCGTTCATAAATTCCGTATTAGACGACCAGTCCGTTGCCACACATACGGTCTCATTCAGCATCGCCTCTGCCATAACCAAACCAAACCCTTCTGCTCGGTGCAATGACACAAACACATCTACACTTGCAATCAGACTATTTACTTCCAACTTACTTAGTGTATCTGTTATAAAATATACATTCTCATATCCCACTAAGGCTTCCTTCAAAATTCCAAGTTCTTCCTCTCGAACATTATTTATCTTGAGTACCAGTCCATGATCCGAAGCTCCATCTGTCTCTAATGGAAATGCCTGTTTGTAAGCCTCTATTGCCCCCATAGGGTTCTTGCGTCCGATTGTACTATTACAATCATACATCGCCAGATATAAAATCTGTTTTTCCGGTAAATGAAAATAATGTCGATCATAAACTGCATTGATCGGAGCCTTTACGGCATACGGTATTGTAACCACAGGTACATCAATCACCTTTCGAATACTGGCACTGGTAAATTCCGAAGGGGTCCATACTTCATCCACTAACGGGAAACACGCTTTCCATTCCTCAGGAAACTCTTGAAGTTCCCACAGCCAAAACACTATATTATATCGTTTCTGCCAAACTTCTTTTCCCAACTGACTATATAAAACACCCAGTTCATAAGGATTAATATGAAACAAATTAATCCCATATGGTGTCGTCTGACTGATAACCTCATCACAACTATGGTCATTTGCCTGCAGATGTCCATCCATATCTACTTGATATACGGTAAAAGGCACACAGGACTTTGCAATCTCACCTACTACCAGTCTGGCACTCTGACCCAATCCTATCTCTGCCCGTACATCTCCTATAAACGTAATGCCTTTGGGATAAGTATTGGGTTCAAATGCCTGTTTCCCTTCCTCCGAAACCTTTCGCAGATTTCTTTGAATCATATTTCCTTTAATTTTACGAAGCATACCTACCGGCAATATTTTCATAAGTAACTCTCTATGTGCAGTTGTAAATTCCAGAATTTTTTTCGAGAAACTCATTCTCTGGCTCCTTATTCTATTTCGCGCTAATTTATTGATTATACCAATTCTTACATTTTAGTACAAGTCTATCCGTTTTTTGACCTATAATCCATATTGTGCCATTATCTTACGGAACTCCTGAGATCTTGAAAATCCATGTAAAACATCTCTCCTTGAAGCTCCTCTATTCAACTGTCCTACCCAGTCAGCCTGTCCGGCCGAATCTGCCTCTCGCCCCAAAAATGTACGATACAACACATTCACATACTCTGTATTCGACAGATTTTTATTTTCAAATTCCGCTGAATATATAAAACATTCTGCAACTGTTTCCGCATTCATCTGCCCACTAACTATCTGTCCGCACCAGTTATTAAGACCGTCCTCATCATATTGACGTCCCAATGCTTGCTGATACAATCTTGCCACAAAGGCGGTGACTTCTATATTCTGATCCCGCGGCTGTGACAAACTATATGTTCCCCGATCAATTCCATAAGAAGCACATATCTGTGTAAACTCTTGTGATTCAGCAAATCCACGAAATACATACTCTCTGGATGCTCCTTGCTTTAAAGCATTCAGCCAATTCTCCTTTCCCGACGGATCCGATGCCCGATCTAAAAACACCCGATATAACATTTCAACATATACATCATCCGTTGTATTTCTGGATTTATATTCCGGACTAAACACAAAGCCATATGCAACCCGCGTTCCTGACATGGATCCATTGATCAGTCGATTACTCCAATCCTGTAGTCCCGCCTCATCCGGTTGTCTTCCCAGACACTTATCATATAACCGGGTTACAAAAGCCTGTACCTGCGTTGCATCTACATTTCGACTGCGATATTGATTTCGAATCCATTGTCCGGCCTGTGTCAACTCGCCTTCCGACCAGCCGCTTGTCTTGGTTACATAACTTTGAATTAATGCTGATGACTCATTTTTATTGCTCAAACTCCATACATTATAGCTAATATTATACGAATCCAATTTCTTCAGCCAGCTTTCTGCCTGCGCCGTATCAACATTTCCATTTCCGTTTGCCTCAGAGAGACCAAATTCCGACACAAACACCGGCACTCCTCTGCTAATCGCATAGTCAACCTTTGCAGGCAGATACTGTGAATGTGACCATTCAGAGCAATAAAAGTGCAATGCATATACCAAGTTACTATATCCTGTCAAAGGAGAATCTGCGACCTCATTTGTATGCCCCTGCATTCCTAATTGTGACCATGTCGGTGTTCCCACTATAATTATTGCATTCGGATCATTTGCTCGAATAATCGGTATTACCTGATTTGCATAATTCTTTATATCATCCCAGCTGCACCCATTGGGTTCATTGCAAATTTCATACAAAACATTATTGCTGTTTCTATATTTTGCAGATATCTCGCCCCAGAATTGCTTTGCCTGTTCAACATATGTCAGGGGATTACCATCATTCAATATATGCCAATCAATAATCGCATACATTCCGAGATTCGTGGCATACTGCACACCATTATCCAAAAGACCTTTCAATTCCGCCTGATTTCCGCCTGTACAATATCCATTATACTCACTTGTGTACATAGCTAATCGTATAGTATTAGCTCCCCAGTCATCTCTTAATGTTCGAAATGTTTCTTGATTAACATATGGGCGTCCTACATCCCAATTAATTCCATGTGTACTCACTCCCCTAAGTTGTACAATATTGCCATATTCATCTTTTATATTAGTTCCTTCTACATGGAGTCTTCCATGCTGGCTAACCGGAGTTGTACCCGCTGTATACAATGGCATCTCCGCCTCCACAACTTCTGCATCATCCGCATAAACACAGTTGATGGTTTCCGACACCCCAAAACCGGATGCCAGAACTATTAGCGACAGTGCCGCTGCCCCTATTCGTTTCCATACATGCCCTCTTCTCCTCATAATGCCCTCCTATTCTTTACAATCCGTATTGTGCCATAATTTTTTTGAACTCCGGTGAGCGTGAAAAACCATGTAATATTTCTCTTCTGGATGTTCCTCTCTGTAATTGTCCCATCCAGTTATTCAAACCTTCCGTATCTGCCTCTCGATCCAGAAACGTATGATACAATGTTCTCACATACTCTTCATCTGACATATGCTTATTTTCAAATTCCTGTGAGTATATAAAACATTCCGCTACTTCTTCCGGCGACATTGCTCTACTGTTAATCTGATAGCACCAGTTATTCATCCCGTCTACGTCAAATTCACGTCCCAGAGCCTGCTGATACAACCTCGCCACAAAGGATGTCACACCTAAGTTCTCATCCCGTGGCTGCGTCAACGTATATCCGCCCCGATTTATTCCGTATGAACTGCATATTTGTGTATATTCCTGCGATTCTACAAAACCACGGAATACATACTCTCTGGACGCCCCTTGATATAAGATACGCATCCAGCTTTCTTTTCCCGAAGGATCTGATGCACGATCTAGGAACACTCGATATAACATTTCAACATAATCTGAATCTGTGGTATGTTTGCCCTTATATTCCGGACTAAACACAAATCCGTATCCTACCTGTGCACCGCTTTGTTCTCCGCTTACCAGTCTTTGATTCCATTCACTAAGACCTTGCTCATCCGGCTGACGTTCTAAGCATTTATTGTATAATCTAGCAACAAATGCCTGTGTTGGCGTATAATCTTGCGTTGACTCCGTAACAGTCACCATACAGGTAGCACACAACCCATTCCCGGTTGTAGCTGTAATCATCGTTGTTCCTGCCATATAGGCAACTACATTTCCGGTTGAATCTACTGTAGCAACTGCCGGATTTGAACTATTCCATAATATTGTTTTATTTTCTGTTGCATTTGCTGGCAAAACCGTTGCTGATAATTTGACATTATCTCCAATCTCCATGTTGCACTGTGACAGATTCAAGGAAATACTTGCAATCGGTATCGTTACCTCTTCGCCAGTTTCTGCTCCCGAATAATTATCGGTAAATGCCTTTATCCGAATATTGGCCTTATGTTCCGTAGAGCAATCTTTCCAGTCACTTCCGTTCCATCCATAATACCCCTGTCCGAGCTGATTATTTGATGTACAGGTTATCGTTCCAAAAGTAATATTAGAATCTATAAAAAAGGATGTACCCACTGTCGGACTTATATATTTCACAACAATTGAATAGGTCTCTCCGGCATTTAAACTCACTGATTTCGGAAATTCCACAGTATGATATCCGGCATATGGCTCTGTTCCACATATCGGAGTTGAAAACACAGCATTTCCATTTGGAGTACCATCTTGTAAGTTTTTATAAACCTGAACTTCATAGCTCATTCCCGGCTGGGTTGTATAAAATCCGGTTGCCTTAAGTTCTTCCCTTCCCTGCGAAGTAAATACATTTGCCGTATAACAACTCGTCGTTGAATATTCCAACCAACTCATACCTACCGTTCCATCATACTGGTAGTTATTATCATAGTTATCATTCGACTCATAATCGTAAGCAACACATATATTTTTCCCATCTGTAAGGCTGGCATCACCATAGGACAGCCAGAAGTAACCATTATCTCCCCAGGCACTTCCATAACTATTCTTTACTAACCATCCTCCATCCACACTTGGCATATACTGCGTTCCATCACTTGGATCTGTGTACACAAAGGAACTGGCCGGTATGGAATCATCCCATCCAACAATTGAAATTGCATGATTTTGAACATAATTAGTCGGACAATAATAATAATATCCATTTCCATTATTGTGATAGTAATAATAACTACTGTAATAAGATGTTGCTACCGATCCATATTTTATAATCATCCATTTAATGGAATCCTGATCGGATATAGATATCCAATATGCATTCTGCAAATGTTCTTCATTCGCAGGATATGCCATATTTGCAGTTACATTACTTGTATTATAACTTCCTACATTTTCATACGGCATGACCGATTCCTTTGTTGGAGACATCCACGATGCCAATGCAAGTGTTGTCAGTTGATTATTGCCACCTACCATCAGATAATTTTCTGTAGTTGTCACTGTATCACCTGTCGTTCCCCCTAACGGATCTGCCTGACGATGATAAAAGAAATATGCCAGCTGTGCTTCTGAATAATCAGCTTCCGATATACCGACCCTGCCATCTCTTACTGCATCCGACTCAGCAGAATTTATAGCAGCAAATGCCCAACAGGTGCCATATCCGCCTTGATTCTTTACTGTAGTAATACCTCCATTTTCCCGGGCATCATAAGCACTTGGATATCCATATAGCTGTACCTGCTGACTATTGGTCTCAGATATGCCGCCGGTATTCAGTGTATAATCAAGTGGCAGGTATCCGTTTGGAACCGCATTATTCTCATCCATATCTTCTATCTGTTCCACAGAAGCTTCATTATAATCCGGTTTTAGATCATCCTCTGCATTCACACAGTTTCCATCTTGCATAACAGATGGGGTAATCATCGCTAGTGTTATTGCCACTATAAGTATTTTCCTTCTCATATGTACCTCTCCTCACTCATTTATACATTCTAAAAAAACTATATACCTCATACTGTTTATTTCAACGTATCCAAATAATCCTTCCGGAACTTCTCAATCCCGACATCTGTCAGCGGATGATGAATCATCTGCTTTAATACCTTGTAAGGAACCGTCGCTATATCTGCTCCGGCTAATGCACACTCCGTTACATGTACCGGATTCCGAACACTGGCTGCAATGATCTCTGTCTGAAGATCCGTATAACTGAAGATCTCTACGATGCTTCGGATCAGATCCATTCCCGACATACTGATATCATCGATTCTTCCGATAAACGGCGATACATAGGCAGCCCCGGCTCTGGCCGCCAGCAGTGCCTGATTTGCAGAGAAGATCAATGTCATGTTTACCCTGATTCCTTCTGCCGATAATGCCTTGCATGCTTTTAATCCTTCCTCTGTCATAGGAATCTTGATCACCATGTTGGGATGAATCGCGGCAATGGCACGTCCTTCCTCGATCATCCCTGCCGCATCAGTTGTGGTCGCCTTTACTTCCCCACTGATCGGTCCGTCTACGATCGCTGCGATCTCATGAATGACCTCGCTGAAGTCTCTTCCGGACTTTGCAATCAGGGACGGATTCGTGGTAACCCCACAAATGATACCCATATCATTTGCTTCCTTTATTTCGTCTACAACGGCTGTATCAATAAAAAACTTCATATCTACGCACCTTCTTTTCCTTATTGTTTCGTTCTTTTTATTATATGCCAGATAGCGATGATAGGCAAGTAAAAGAGGTACTTTCCCTCACGATTCCCTTCTCCAGCAGATATTCCGGATAGTAGGATAGCTTTGCCTTTCGCAGCCCCTCTACCCCCACATCTTCTTCGCGGTTTATATACGTATAAGACTGTAGTTCATGCAGTACAAACTGTTGATTGATCATCGGATATGCTCCCTGAATATCTCCCAGGGCTTTTTCAAAGCATACATCGAATGTATCTTCCGTAACCGGTGCCCCCAGTGTAAACGCGATGACACCCTCCGGAATCCGAAGAAGCCCGCCCCGCATGCCCAGTGCTTCCCGGTTACGGAGAGCACGCACAACCAGATGATACTCCTCTTCTTTCTCATCATCCTCCGCAATGCAATTCGCTTTGCACCACATTTTTGCCATCTTCAGGCACTCCTCTACATTTGCATCGGTTATGGTTTCATAGCTCCATTCCGGATGATTATCCTGAAACCGCTTGATGTGATTTCGTTTTCCATGTAGCTTTTTCCCTGCTAATGTCGTCAGCTTCTCACGACTGTACACATAGTCTGCCCAATCGCGTTCATAACAGATTTCAAAGCGTCCCGGATACCAGCGATTGATCTGTTTCCACATCACCGGATCAATAATTCCAAACATCGGTGACTGCCCCTGCTCCTGAAAGTACCGGAGTTCCAGATCAAAGAAGCGTCGTTCTTCCTCTTCTCCAACTGCCCCGATCGGATAGGATAATCGTATCCGTCCCTGTTCATCTATGTTCCGGCTGATCAACACGCCATCGATGATCGTATATTCCATATGATAATAATCTGCCCACAGGATCAGATTCGGGGTGCTTAACTCACAGCCACGATAATGGTTTTTCTTTAATACCTCTTTTATGAATTCACTTTCTTCCAGTGTCGGTTTTCTAAATTCCGGTTCCATATCTATGTTCCTTCTTTCTGTCTCCAGACGTTTCCTACTTTATATTATTTCCATCAAAAGTGCAATTAACATTGCACTTTTTAAGAAATCGTTTATACTTAACTATAGTATGCGTATGAACGTTGATCATTATATCTACAAAGGAGTTATATCGTATGAATAAGAAAAACTGTATCGTGGCGCAGTCCGGTGGTCCTACTGCAGCAATTAACGCAAGTCTGGCAGGTGTGATTCAGGGCGTTCTGGCCAGTGAAGAATATGATACGATCTACGGATCCCTAAATGGTATCCTTGGCATATTAAAGGAGCGTATGCTCAATTTATCCGAGCGCAGCCGTGAGATTCCTCATTTCATCGAAACATTAAAGACCTCACCTGCTATGTATCTGGGGTCCTGCAGATATAAGCTTCCGGATTACAAAGAGGATGATGAGCCTTATCGTCAGATCTTTAAGTTATTTGAAAAGTTAAATATACAGGCCTTCTTCTATATCGGAGGCAATGATTCCATGGATACCGTTATGAAGCTGGGGCACTATGGAAAACGCATCGGAAGCTCTATCTCAATCATTGGTATTCCGAAAACGATTGATAATGATTTGTGTGTCACAGATCATACACCCGGCTATGGCTCCGCAGCCAAATTTGTCGCATCCTCTCTACTGGAGATTGCTCATGATACCTTCATCTATGCCGTCAAAAGTGTTACGATCGTAGAGATCATGGGACGGGATGCCGGATGGCTGACCGCTGCCGCAGCTTTAGCACGAAATGACTATAGTGCAGCCCCTCATCTCATTTACCTTCCGGAAGTCGCCTTCTCAAAGGAGGCATTCATCGAAGATGTCCGCACCCTATTAGCAACACGCAACAATGTTATCGTTGCTGTATCTGAAGGAATCCGGGATGAACATGGCGAATACATCAGTTCCACTACAGCCGCTGCCGACACCTTTGGTCACAGCCAGTTAAGCGGTACTGGAAAAGCTCTGGAGTATATGATCAAGGATGCTTTAGGCGTAAAGGTTCGTTCCATCGAGTTAAATGTACTTCAGCGCTGTGCATCCCACACTGCATCACTTACAGATCTGAACGAGTCCTTTGCTTTAGGTCAGAAAGCGGTAGAAGGTGCAGAACGCGGAGAAACCATGTGTATGCTTACCATGCACCGTACCAGCCAGCATCCATACTGTGTCACAACACATTTTTCACCTGTCGACGACATTGCAAATCAGGCAAAGTCGATTCCAAGGGAATGGATCAATGAAGCCGGAAATGATATCACGCAGGAGTTAGTCGATTACATGCTTCCTCTGATTCAGGGGGAACCGGATCTCAAGTATAAGGATGGTCTCCCGGTATATCTTCCGGTTGATCATCTGTTATAAATCTTTCATAATTAAGCAGGCGGGAGCAATCAGCTCCCGCTTTTCTTTTAAATATTATATTGACATTTTTACTCATGTATTGTATTCTATTTTTATTCCAATATTTTTTTACTTTTTTATATTTTATGTAAGTTCAACAGATTGATAGGCAGCACATTTAGAAGAGGAGGTTTTTCATTGTCCAATCAGCTTACCCAGTATTTCCCTATGATCCGCTCCCGCGAAGAGATTCTCTGCGAAATCACGGCGGATCCCCGGCTTACAGCGCTCTTTCATTCCTGGTCTGCCGATCGGCAGACGGAGTTCTTAGACTTCTGCTCCGGTGCCCGGGGTGTCAAGATCCTGTATGATGCTTTCTTTAAGGAGGTTATGAACCCGGAGTATACGCCGGAACGGCTCTCTGACTTTCTATCCCTAATCCTTCACCAGAAGATCCATATCCTGGAGGTGCTTCCAAATGATTCCACCCGGATCAGTGCAGAATCCTCTCTGCTGATCACCGACATTGTGGTGGAGCTGGAGGATCACAGCATTGCAAACGTCGAGGTTCAAAAGATCGGTTACTTCTTTCCCGGACAGCGGAGTGCCTGTTACTCCGCCGATCTCCTGCTGCGCCAGTACAAACGGGTACGCGAACGAAAAAAGCAGGAAAATCATACCTTTTCCTACCGGGATATCAAAAATGTATATACCATCGTCCTGTTCGAAACCAGTCCACAGGAATTCCACGCCCCGGAATTTAAGGATACCTACCTGCATTCCTTCTATTCCCAGTCCGATACCGGTATATCATTAGAATTATTACAAAATTATTGCTTTATACCCCTTGACATTTTCCGGAAATGCACGCAAACTAAAGGTATCACAAATCGTTTGGATGCCTGGCTGACATTTCTTAGTATCGATGATCCCGATTCCATCGTGGCACTGATTACCCAGTACCCGGAATTCAAAGATCTCTACACAGATATCTACGAACTGTGCCGGAATACGGAGGACGTTATGGGACTTTTTTCAAAGGAACTACAGATGTTAGATGAGAATACCGTACAGTACATGATCGATGATATGCAGGATAAAATCGACGAGCAGGCAGTCACCATTGACAAGCAGGCTTCCACCATCGACGAGCAGGCTTCCACCATCGACGAACTGCAGATCTCCAATCAAAAGTTACAGTCTTCCAATCAAGAATTATTACAGAAACTACAGAAACTGGAAGAGGAACTGACTTCTAAAGAATAGGACTGCTTTGCACTTCGTGCTAATATTTAAGAGGACATATCTGCAACTGCATTTATGTCCTCTTCTCCTACCGATTCAGTTTTTCTACGATTTTCTCAACATACTCTCTGGTTACTCTTCCATCCGAGAAGCTTGGCAGGCTCTTGAGCGGCATTTCTCTGGTCTGTGCCTCCATCATATCCTTCATGCCCTCGCCCAGAATATCATCCTGCACATCAAACAGACTATCACACATCCGCTTCAGCTCTGCGACCTCCTCTTGTACGGCTTCATTTTCGTAGAGATCTCCCAGAACCGTGTTCAGACTGTATCTGTGCTTTGGCACCTTCACAGGAATGACAGATACCGTTTCCTCCAAGCGAATATCTCTGGACGATGCTCCGACCAGAACTTTGAATGTTCCTTCCTCTGTATACCAGTCATGTGCTTCAACATCATAGTACGCCCATGCCCGTTTATTCAGGATAAAGGTGATGATTTTGCTTTCTCCCGGCTCCAGTGCCACCTTTTCAAAGGCCTTCAGCTCTTTTACCGGTCGGCTGACCCGGCTCTCTACATCCTGTACATAGAGCTGAACCGCTTCCTTTCCATATCGCTCCCCGGTATTCGTTATCGTTACCGATACCTGCAGTTCATCCTCATCCTCCAGCCGCTTCTTATCAACACTCAGGTTGGAGTACCGGAAGGTTGTATAGCTCAGTCCATGACCAAATGGGAATAATACCTCCATTTCCTTTTTGTCATAATAACGGTATCCGACATAGATTCCTTCCTTATATTCCACCGTTTCAGCGTCTCCCGGAAAGTTGAGATAGGATGGATTGTCAGACAGCTTTAACGGAAATGTCTCCGGCAGTTTACCGGACGGATTTGCTCTTCCAAAGAGAATATCCACAACTGCCTCTCCGACACCTTCGCCACCCAAATAGGTCTCCAGTACCGCCTTTACGCTGTGAATCCAAGGCATTTCGACCGGTGATCCGTTATGAAGCACTACGATCGTGTTTGGCTGTACCTCTGCAACCGCCTGAATCAGTCGATTCTGAATCTCCGGCAGTCGCATATGCTTCCGATCAAAACCTTCGGATTCATACGCATCCGGCAACCCGGCAAATATCACAGCCACCTCCGCCTGCGTTGCCGCTGCTATTGCGTCATTGAATCTCTGCTTTTCCAGACGTTCCGCTTCTTCTCCCACTGCTTCCTTTGTATCAAATCCGGACACATAACGCACCTGTTCCATGGTCTTTACCTGTTCCAGTGCAGAACTCGGATGCTTCGTATTGACATGGGAACTGCCACCACCCTGATAGCGTGGGTGTTCTGCAAATTTTCCGATAAATGCAATCTGCTGATCCTCGGATAATGGGAGTACCTGATCCTCATTCTTCAGCAAAACCATACATTCCTTTGCCGCCTCTACAGCCAGTGCATGATCCGCCTGCTTATCCCACACAGCCTCCTTATCCCGTTGTTCTGTATAATTCATGATAAAGTTCACAATTCTCTCGCAGGTATCATCCAATACCGCCATCGGAACCTGTCCGTTCCGAACGGCTTCTACGATCTTCACATCTGTTGTACCGCCACTGCCGGGCATCTCCAGATCCAGACCTGCCAACAGACCCTGCACCCGATCATTGACGGCTCCCCAGTCCGTTACAACCAGCCCTTCATATCCCCATTCGTCCTTTAGCACATCATGTAACAGCCATTTATTTTCAGAAGAAAACACACCATTGATCTGATTATAAGAACACATAACTCCCCATGGCTTTGCTTCCTTCACCGCTTCTTCAAATGCTGCCAGATAGATCTCCCGCAGAGTCCGTTCATCTACCTCCGCACTGACAGACATCCGTCTGGTTTCCTGATTATTTGCCGCAAAGTGCTTAATACAGGCTCCTACTCCTTTACTTTGCACACCATTGATATGTGCGGCTGCTATCTGTCCGGCCAGATACGGATCCTCTGAATAATATTCAAAGTTTCGTCCACAGATCGGACTTCTCTTAATATTCGCACCCGGCCCCAGCAGCATACTGATATTCTCTGCCTGGCAGGCATTTCCCATCGCCTGTCCTGCCCGATACATCGTATCCCGGTCAAATGATGCTGCTTCCGCACAGGAACCCGGAAAGCATACTGCTTCAATGCTTTCATTTACATTGGTACCTTCTTCCTTCTGCTTCCGAAGTCCGTTCGGTCCATCACAAACCATAACCTCCGGTACTCCCAGCCGCTCTACAGACTTCAGTCTCCAGAAGTCCTTCCCGGAGCATAACCCCGCCTTCTCCTCCAGCGTCATCTTTGCCACCAGCTTCTTCACTTCATCCTGCTTCATAACCAATAACCTCCTTCTCGTTTTTGCACAAACTCCCGTCTTGTCCTTGTCTGTTATAGTTATTATAACAAATGTCAACTTTTTCACATTGTAATAATTGGATAAAAATTACATTTTGTAATCTTCGGTATATTTTTATGAAAACTGCTCATACTACACATTGAATTTTGAAAAAGGAGAATGTCATATGAGTAATTTATCAGAACTCGAATTACAGAATCTTCGCCATCTAATCGGCGGCTGTGAAACCAATCATTGTAAAATGCAGTCCTATGCAAAGGAAGCTACCGATCCACAGATCAAGTCTTTCTTTGAAGATGCCGTTACATCCTCTATGGATAACAAGCAGGCATTGATGAAGTTCTTACAGTAACCAGACCCGTATAATTATGGAGGAAATCTCATGGAAGAAAAAACTATGGTTGCCGATACCTTAACCGGCATTAATTCAGAACTGAAAATGTACGCAGATATGATTCCGCAAACCGAGAATCCCGAGCTAAAGCAGACGCTGAAGGAATTTCGAAATGCAGCAGAAATGAGTCAGGAACAAATCTATACGCTGGCCAGAGAACATCAGTACTATGTACCTGCTGCCAAAGCAACAGAGGATGAGGTCGCCCACGTTCGGAATCTCTTCTGCTAAGTCCTTATTCCAATAACACCTATACCCATCAAACCGGATATAAAAAGCATCCTATAGATGACATACGAAGAACGATAACCGTCTCACGTCATGTCATCCACAGGATGCTTTCTTTTCCCCTTCTTTTTCGCCTAACCGGCTCCCTCATTTACCTGTAACGGTTCTTAACCGTCCATACCTTTATTGCAGATTTGTATATCCCATCAGGCTGATATCCACTGCCTTTGCTACTTCCCGGCCTTCCCGGATCGCCCAGACTACCAGCGACTGTCCACGATGCATATCACCGGTTACAAATACCCGGTCTACGCTGGATGCATACTTTCCCGGTTCTGTCTTTACATTACTTCTGCCATCCGTTTCAACCTTGAATGCCTTTGTAACATACTCCTGTGAACCTAAGAAGCCGGCTGCGATCAGAACAATATCACACTCAATCTCATATTCACTGTCCGGTACCTCCGACATCGCCATTCTTCCGGTTGCCGGATCCTTCTTCCAGTCAAGCATAACACACTTTGCTTTTATCAGTTTTCCATTCTTGTCACGTATAAACTCTTTAACCGTTGTCTGATAAATTCTCGGATCCTGACCAAACATAGCAATCGCCTCTTCCTGGCCATAATCCGTCTTCAGGATCTTCGGCCACTCCGGCCACTGATTATCCTCTGCTCTGCATACCGGCGGCTTCGGCATCATTTCAAGCTGTGTAACGGCAGTTGCGCCCAGACGAATGGATGTTCCCACGCAGTCATTACCGGTATCACCACCACCGATGACCAGAATCTTCTTTCCCTTGGTAGAGATATACTTCTCATCCTTGAAGTTCGAATCCAGCAGACTCTTTGTGGTTGCCTTCAGGAAGTCCACTGCAAAGTAGATACCATCTCCTTCCCTTCCGGGAGCCTTGATATCTCTCGGATTCGATGCGCCGCATGCCAGAATCACACGATCATAGTCCTTTAACAGGTCTTCAACCTTAACTGCCTGCATCTGTGTACCGGCTACCATCTTGGCTGTTGCTCCTACATTTGCATTTGTAACAAAGGTTACGCCCTCTTCCTTCATAACAGCGATCTTTCGGTCAATGACCTTCTTATCGATCTTCATATTCGGAATCCCGTACATCAGAAGTCCGCCGACCCGGTCACTTCTCTCAAATACCGTTACCGAATGCCCCCGACCGTTCAACTGATCGGCTGCTGCCAGACCGGAAGGACCGGATCCGATAATTGCAATCTTCTTACCGGTTCTCACCTTTGGTGGATTCGGTGCTGCAAATCCATGAGAATATGCATACTCAATAATACTTCGTTCATTCTCCTTAATGCTGACCGGAAGTCCGTTCAGATTGCAGGTACATGCAGCCTCACATGGAGACGGACATACTCTGGATGTGAATTCCGGGAAGCAGTTGGTCTTATGCAGACGATGATATGCCTGTTCCATATTACCGTTATACAGCAGGTCATTCCATTCCGGAATCAGATTGTTCAACGGACAACCGGAAGCCATTCCATTTATCATCATACCGGACTGGCAGAACGGAACACCGCAGTCCATACATCTGGCTGCCTGTGTCCGCTGTGCTTCCAGAGGCAATGGAGTATGGAATTCATTAAAGTTCTTGATTCTCTGCTTTGGACTCGTCTCATCGCTCGTCACTCTTGCGTAATCTAAAAATCCCGTTGGTTTACCCATTCCAATTCCCTCCTATCGCTTCATAGCATAAAATGCTTCTATCTGTGCCTGTTCACTACTGCAGCCTTTTTCTTCCATCTGCACGATCATATTCATCATCCGCTTATAATCATGCGGAACGATCTTCTTAAACTTCGGCAGGTATTCTCCAAAGTTCTCCAGAATTTCCTTACCGATCGTAGAATTCGTATAGGCTACATGCTCTTTGATCAGCTCATTCAGTTCCATAACATCATACTTGTTGCTGACTGCCTCGATCGCTACCAGTGTCTTATTCAGCTTCATATACAGATCACTTTCCATATCCAGTACATAAGCAACACCGCCGCTCATACCGGCTGCAAAGTTCTTACCGGTCTGTCCCAGAACGACAACCCGTCCGCCTGTCATATACTCACAGCCGTGATCACCGACGCCTTCTACAACAGCGATTGCACCGGAGTTTCGAACAGCAAATCGTTCACCGGCTACACCATTGATAAATGCCTTACCACTGGTTGCACCATAGAGGGCAACATTACCGACTATGATATTCTCTTCATGCTTGTAGGTCACAGCCTTCGGTGGATAAACGATCAGCTTACCACCGGACAGTCCCTTTCCAAAGTAGTCATTGCTATCACCTGTCAGTTCCAGAGTGACACCCTTTGGAACAAAGGCACCAAAGCTCTGTCCACCACTACCGTTGCAGTGGATCGTGTAGGTATCTTCTGCCAGACCATCCGGATACAGCTTTGTTACATAGGATCCGAAAATAGTTCCCACAGATCGATCGGTATTTCCTACATCGATCTCGATGCTCTTCTTTTGTCCCTTTTCCAGTGCACTCATCAGCTTCTTTACAAGGATCCGCTCATCCACGGTCTTCTCTAACTGGAAGTCATATACATTCTTTTTGTTATATACAACCTTGTTCTGCTCATCATCAAAGAATGGATTGTTCAGAATTCTGGTCAGGTCTACATTCTTTTCCTGTGCCAAAGGTCCGGCCTTCAGAAGATCTGTCCGGCCTACCAGCTCATCGACTGTACGAACACCCAGCTTTGCCATATATTCCCGCAGTTCCTGTGCAATAAACCGCATAAAGTTCACTACATATTCCGGTTTTCCCTTAAACCGCTTTCTTAATTCCGGGTTCTGGGTGGCTACACCAACCGGACAGGTATCCAGATTACATACACGCATCATAACACAGCCCATCGTTACCAGCGGTGCGGTTGCAAATCCAAACTCCTCTGCACCCAGCATAGCTGCGACTGCGACATCCCGGCCGCTCATCAGCTTACCATCTGTCTCCAGAATGACCTTATTTCTAAGATCATTCATGATCAATGTCTGATGGGTTTCTGCCAGACCAAGTTCCCACGGAAGACCGGCATTCTGGATGGAATTGCCCGGTGCTGCTCCGGTACCGCCATCATAACCGGATACCAGAATAACCTGTGCTCCGGCCTTTGCTACACCGGCTGCTACGGTACCGATACCGGCTTCTGATACCAGCTTTACAGAGATTCTGGCGTCCTTGTTGGAGTTCTTACAGTCATAGATCAACTGTGCCAGATCCTCGATTGAATAAATATCATGGTGTGGCGGTGGAGAAATCAGGCTTACACCCGGTGTTGACATACGGGTTTTTGCGATCCAAGGATATACCTTTGCTCCCGGAAGGTGTCCACCTTCACCCGGCTTTGCTCCCTGTGCCATCTTGATCTGAATCTCCTTTGCACTGACCAGATATCTGGAGGTAACTCCGAATCGTCCGGATGCTACCTGCTTAATCGCCGAACAACGATTCTTTCCGTCCGGTCCGACTGTCAGACGAGAAATATCTTCGCCACCTTCACCACTGTTTGACTTGCCGCCTAACATGTTCATGGCAATCGCCAGTGTCTCATGTGCCTCCTGAGAGATAGAACCATAAGACATCGCTCCGGTCTTAAACCGCTTCACGATAGAATCTACCGGTTCAACCTCGTTGATATCGATACCCTTCTCCGGATAATTGAACTCCATCAGTCCACGCAGGTTCTTTGGCTTTGTCTCGTCATTGACTAATGCCGTATATTTCTTAAAGGTCTCATAATCTCCGGTTCTCGTTGCCTCCTGAAGCAGATGAATCGTTAATGGATTGTACAGGTGTTCTTCCTTTCCGCTTCGGAACTTATGGGATCCTGCGCTCTCTAAGCTGGTGTTCACTGCCAGCCCTAACGGATCGAATGCTGAAGAATGCAGATAATCCACTGTTTTTTCGATATCCTTCAGTCCGATACCGCCAATCCGGCTGACGGTATTTGTAAAGTACTTATTAATCACCTCTTCATCCAGACCGATCGCCTCAAAGATCTTTGATCCCTGATAAGACTGGATTGTAGAGATACCCATTTTAGATGCAATCTTAACAATACCATGAATGATTGCAGAATTATAATCCTCTACTGCTGCATAGTAATCCTTATCCAGCATGTTATTATTGATCAGTTCCTTAATGCTCTCCTGTGCCAGATATGGGTTAATGGCAGATGCACCAAAGCCCAGCAACGTTGCAAAATGATGAACCTGTCTCGGTTCCGCACTCTCCAGGATCATAGCAACAGATGTCCGTTTCTTTGTATTAACCAGATGTTGCTGCATCGCAGAAACAGCCAGTAGAGACGGGATCGGTACCCGATTCTCATCGACGCCACGGTCAGACAGGATCAGGATATTCACACCATCCCGATACAGCCGGTCTGCCTCAACGAACAGACGGTCAACTGCCTTTTCCAGCGAGGTATTCTTATAATAGGTAATCGGAATCACACCAACCTTCAGTCCCGGAATATTCATATTCTTAATCTTCATCAAATCGGTATTCGTTAAGATCGGATTGTGAATCTTCAGTACATGACAGTTCTCAGGCTTCTCTTCCAGAAGATTTCCTTCCTTACCGATATATACGGAGGTCGATGTAACCACTTCTTCCCGAATGGCATCGATTGGTGGATTAGTAACCTGTGCAAACAACTGCTTAAAGTAGTTAAACAGCGGCTGATGCTTCTCAGAAAGTACAGCCAGCGGGGTATCAATACCCATTGCCTGAATCGACTCGGTTCCGTTCTTTGCCATCGGCAGAATCTGATTCTTCAGATCCTCATAGCTGTATCCGAACGCCTTTTGCAGTCTGGCTCTTTCCTCATCGGAGTACTCCTCCGGCTTTTTATTCGGAATATTCAAAGAATGAAGGGTAATCAGATTGCTGTCCAGCCATTCACCATACGGCTGACGATGGGCGTATTTTTCCTTCAGTTCGTTATCAGAAATCAGCTTTCCGTTAACCGTATCTACTAACAGCATCTTACCCGGACGCAGACGATCCTTCTTTAAGATCTTCTCGGAAGGGATATCTAAGACACCTACCTCCGAAGAAAGAATCATATAATCATCGGTCGTAATATAATAACGGGAAGGACGCAGACCATTTCGATCCAGAACCGCTCCCATGTAATCACCATCCGTAAACAGAATGGACGCCGGTCCATCCCATGGCTCCATCATCGTCGCATAGTACTGATAAAAGTCTTTCTTTGCCTGTGAGATATAACGGTTATTCTCCCATGGCTCCGGAATGGTCATCATAACAGCTAACGGAAGATCCATTCCGCTCATAACCAGAAACTCCAGTGTATTATCCAGTCTTGCCGAATCGGATCCATCCGGATCTACAACCGGAGTAATCTTATGCATTTCGCCCTTAAAATACTCGGACTCCATCGTTTCCTCTCGTGCCAGCATCCGATCTGCGTTTCCACGGATGGTATTGATCTCACCGTTATGAACCATAAAACGATATGGATGTGCACGCAGCCAGCTAGGAGTCGTGTTTGTAGAGAACCGGGAGTGTACCAACGCAATCGCTGATTCATAGTCCGGATCCTGAAGGTCATGGAAGAACAGCCGAAGTTCTCCCACCAGAAACATGCCCTTATATACGATGGTTCTGCTCGACAATGATACAACATAGGTATTATCATTGGACTGTTCAAATACCCGGCGAACGATAAACAGCTTCCGATCAAAGTCCAGTCCCTTCTTTACATCCTCCGGCCGCTTTACGAAGCCCTGCTCGATACATGGCATAACGTCCAGCGCCTTGCTTCCTAATATAGAAGGATCTGTAGGTACGGTTCTCCATCCAAGGAATTCCATTCCTTCCTTCTCAACGATGATCTCGAACATCTTCTTTGCTTGATTCCGCTGGAGTTCATCCTGTGGAAAGAAAAACATACCAATACCATAATCCCGTTCTCCTCCTAGCCGGATATCCAGAGATTTCACTGCCTTTTCAAAGAACTTGTGTGATATCTGTAGCAGTATACCAACACCGTCGCCGGTCTTTCCCTCGGCATCTTTGCCGGCTCTGTGCTCCAGATTTTCAACTATCTTTAAGGCATTATCTACGGTTCCATGACTTTTGATACCCTTAATATTTACTACGGCTCCGATACCGCAGTTATCGTGTTCGAAGCTGGAGTCATACATGCCAATCTGGCAGTGCTCTGCTTCTGTATGATGTAGGTTCTGCATAACATACGTCCTTTCTATAAATTATTTTTTAAAAATAAATAGGGAACGCCTATACGTATAAGCGTTCCCCTTCGAACAATGTCATTCTATCGCATTTTATTGCATTTGTAAATAGGTGAATGGTAGAATTTCTTTTATTATTGTCTGACTATTTGTAAATTTGCATTTTCGAATTGAATTATCAGAAAATATCATCCAAGCAATCAATATTGGTTCTATTTTACACAATCTTTTTCATCCAGGTAAGTGCCAAAGCCCCAGGTCCGATATGACAGGCAATACTCAGTGATAACGGATCGATGTGAATATCATATCCCGGAAATTCCTCTGCCAGTTCTTCTTTCCAGATTTCAGCAACCTCTGCGTTCTGCGTATGTGCCATGGCAATCCAAGGTGCATTCTCTGCATCTGCTGCCGGAATTTCTCCCAGATGATCGGTAATATCCTTCTTGACCGCATTGACCATCATTGTCTTTGCTGCCTTCATATTTCTGGCCTTTGCAAATGCATCCAGCTTCTCTCCGTGGATCTGAAGAACCGGTTTGATTCTCAGGATCTCTCCGATGGCTGCTGCCGCAGGCGTCACTCGTCCGCCCTTCTTTAAATACTTCAATGTGTCAACCATGATATAGATATCAGACTCCATCTTTGTATCCATCAGGATCGTCTCGATCTCTGCCGCCGTCTTTCCCTGCTCTGCCAGCTTCTTTGCATCCAGTGCAGACTGGCGCTGCGTCACCGAAATCCGCTGGTTGTTCACGACCTTTACCCGTCCGTCATACTCCTCTGCCAACATCATAGCAGTCTGACAGCTTCCGCTCAGTCCACTGGACATTGGGATATGTACAATCTCGTCATAGTTTTCCAATACCTGATCCCACAGACCGGTTACAGCCTCCGGCGACGGCTGTGAGGTAGCGATCTCTGTATCATTTTCCAGACACTCATAAAACTGCTGCTGTGTCAGTGATATATCCTCAAAATACTCCTTCTCATCCATCGTAAATGGCATTGGCAATACATAGACTCCCAGTCTCTTTGCCTCTTCCTGTGTAATACCGCTGTTACTATCTGTTACGATTGCGACTTTATTCATGTTGCTTCCCTCTCGTTTCAATCCTTCTGTAGTGCCCTCCTGTCTTTGACAGGATTCGAATCTAGTTTATTACAGAATGTTAAGGAAATCCACCTGTTTTTTCCATTTTCCATACACCATTCGTAAAATGTCCTAAAAATATACTGTCGCTCCGGCTGCTTATCCATCATTCCGAATTCTTTGACGCATAGCCTCATACATTAAAACAGTCGCTGCTGTCGCCGCATTTAAAGACTCCACCCGTCCTGCCATCGGAATCCGGATCTTACGATCAGCCAGCTCTGTCAGTCTGTCTGTCAGTCCGTTTCCTTCATTTCCGATAAAGAAACAACAACCTTCCCGGTAGTCATAATCATAAAACACCGTTCCCTGTAAATGTGCCGCATAGCTATGTATTCCCTGTTCTTTTAACCATGCTACCGCATCCGGCAAATCCTCCTCATACCGGAACGGCATCCGAAAGATCGCTCCCATCGTAGCACGGACGACCTTTGAATTATAGATATCGACGGTATCCCGACTCATCATGACACCTGTCACGCCTGCACCTTCTGCGGTTCTTAAGATTGTTCCCAGATTCCCCGGATCCTGCAAATTCTCTAATAGCAGAATACAAGGCACCTTCTGATCCGCAGCCTTCAACAGTTCCTCCCGGCTATAGCTTCGTTGTTTCACAATTGCCAGAATACCTTGCGGTGTCTGCGTATCCGAAATCTCCCGAAATACATTCCGGGCTACCACTTCATACTCCTGCCCCTCCTGCCATGTCTGCGGCATCTGTCCGATCCGTTCCTCCGTAATATATACCTTCTCAATATCCGCATCCGGAATCTCCCGAAACATACGGATTCCTTCTACTACAAATACCTTCTGCTGTTGTCTTATACGGCTGCTTTTCTGCAGCTTTACCAGATTCTTGATCTGCCCGTTCGATGTGCTTGTTATCATGTCACTCCGATTCCTTTACTATAACATTCTCTGTTCCCAGCAGCTTTCGGATCTGTTCCAGACCTTCCCCGGCCGCCTGCATCCGAAAGCCCGGTGGCAGATTCTTTCTCAACTTTTCCTGCCGCACATAGATCTTGATCGCAGAGTTTCCCGGATACTGATCTATGATCTGATACATCTGTGATTCCAGTTGTTCATACTGCTCACGATTCGAAAACTGTAACCAGATATCCATCGGCATATCATCCATAGCCTCTGCCCGGCCGAACAGAAGCTTCGCTTCATCCTCTGACACAGATGCCCGCCCTGTGATAAACAGCTTTGCATCCTGTTTCAGTACACTTCTGTACTTTTCAAAGTCCTTCGGAAATACCACCACTTCTACCGTTCCATACATATCTTCCAATGTCACAAACGCCATATTCTGATTATTTCGCGTCAGCTTTAAGGTCAGTGCCGATACCATACCGCCCAGCGTATAGCTTCCCTGATCCCGCACTTTTGCCTCTCCGGTTTCCTCGTCCAAAGCAAAGTCCATAGAGGTCGCATCTGCATGCTTCTCAATCAGCTTCCGATAATCCTCCAACGGGTGCCCACTGATATAAACACCCAATACCTGTTTCTCTGCTGCCAGACGTTCCTCTTTATTGTAATCCTCCACAGCAGGCATTTTTATCTCAAACTCTTCTTTCTCTGCTTCTCCCAGGAAGTCTAAAAGACTCAGCTGCCCTTCCATTGCGTTTCGATTCGTTGTCGCTATATTGGCCATAATTTCCGGATAAACCATCATTTTCTGTCTCCGGTTGCCCTCCATACCGTCAAAGGCTCCTGCCAGTATCAGGTTTTCAACCGTTCGCTTATTGACTTCCTTTCCCGGCATCCGCTCCAGAAAGTCCTGCAGGCTCTTGTAGGCTCCGTTTTTTTCCCGCTCCCGTACGATCTCAGCGATCACATTTCTTCCGATATTCTTAATGGCTGACAGTCCATATACCATCTTCCCGTCCTTGACCGAGAATTCAGCGATACCGGAATTAATATCCGGTGGCAGAATCTGAATTCCCATCTGCCGGCAGACATAGATATACTCCGTGACCTTTCCCGCATTTTCAATGTAGGATGTCATCAATGCCGCCATAAACTCTACCGGATAGTAATACTTCAGATACGCCGTCTGATAGGCCACAACTGCATAACAGGCTGCATGCGACTTATTAAATGCATACTTTGCAAAGTCTGTCATCTCATCAAAGATCTTATTGGCAACGGTCTCCGGAATTCCCCGGCTGATACAGCCCGGTACGCCCTCCGCTTCGTTTCCGTATACAAAGTTCTGGCGCTCCCGTTCCATTACATCCGCTTTTTTCTTCGACATCGCACGGCGCACCAGATCACTCCGTCCCAATGTATAGCCTGCCAGCTCCATTACGATCTGCATAACCTGCTCCTGATATACGATACACCCATAGGTCGGCTCCAGAATCTTCTCCAGCTCCGGCGTATCGTAGGTGATCTGATCCGGGTGATTCTTTCCCTGTATATAAGCAGGAATAAAGTCCATCGGCCCCGGCCGGTACAGAGAAATACCGGCGATAACATCCTCCAGATTCCCCGGTTTCAATTCGGTCATGAAGGACTTCATACCGGCACTTTCCAGCTGGAACACACCTTCTGTCCGTCCCGCACTGATCATGCTATAGACATTTGCATCGCTATAGTCAATGGAATCGATTGAAAAGGGCTTCCCCATCTCCCGCGCTATCATATCGCAGGCATCCTGAATCACTGTCAGGGTTCGCAGTCCCAGAAAGTCCATCTTCAATAGTCCGAGCTGCTCAATCGTTGTCATGGTAAACTGGGTGGTAACCGCATCATCTCCACCCTTTGACAGTGGAACATACTCATCGATCGGCTCCTGACCGATCACCACTCCGGCCGCATGCATGGAGGTATTTCTCGGTAGTCCTTCCAGCTTCTTTGACATATCAATCAAATAACGGATCTGCTCATCCTCTTCGTATAATTTCCGCATATCGGGACTCGTCCGAAGTGCCAGATCCAGTGTAATCTTCGGATCCCGCGGTACCGTCTTCGCAACTGCATCTACAACTGCATACGGCATATCCAGAACACGTCCCACATCCCGCAGAACTGCTCTTGCCTTCATGGTACCAAAGGTCACGATCTGTACAACCTTTTCTTTTCCGTACTTTCTTACCACATAATCGATCACTTCCTGTCGACGTTCATAGCAGAAGTCTATATCAATATCCGGCATGGATACCCGTTCCGGATTCAAAAACCGTTCAAACAGCAGATTGTACCGGATCGGATCAATATTCGTAATCTCCAGACAGTATGCCACGATGCTGCCGGCTGCCGATCCCCGCCCCGGTCCTACCGGGATTCCATGCTCTCTGGCGTAATGGATAAAGTCCCATACGATCAGAAAATAGTCCACATATCCCATCGTCTTTATGGTACCCAGTTCATATTCCAGCCGATTTTTCAGTTCCTCCGTCACCGGCTCATATCGACGCTTCAGACCCTCGTCACACAAATGTTTCAGATAACCGAAAGAATCATAGGGTGCAGGCACCTCATACTTTGGCACCTTCTGCTCTCCGAACCGGATCTCCACATTACAACGTTCCGCAATCTTATGCGTATTCTCTAATGCCTCCTTTGCATATGGGAACAGTGCTTCCATCTCCGCCGGAGACTTCAGATAATACTGACCGCCCTCATACCGCATCCGATCCTCATCCTTTAGTTTCTTATTCGTCTGAATACAAAGCAAAAAGTCATGTGCCTCTGCATCCTCCGCATTGACATAATGAAGATCGTTCGTTGCTACCAGCGGAATCTTTAGTTCCTGATGCATCTTTAAGAGCTCTGTATTTACGATTGTCTGCTCCGGAATTCCATGATCCTGCAGTTCCAGAAAATAGTTATCTTCTCCGAATATCTTCTGATACTTCAGTGCCGCCTTTCTGGCCTCCTCTAAAAAACCACGCCGGATCTGCACCGCTACTTCTCCTGCCAGACAGGCACTCAAGGCAATAATCCCCTCATGGAACTCCTGCAGGATCTCCATGTCTACCCGCGGCTTATAGTAATAGCCCTCTGTAAAGCCTCTGGACACAATCTTCATCAGATTATGATAGCCCTTATCATTTTCTGCCAGCAGCACCAGATGGTAATATCGATCTTCCCCCTTTCCGATCTCACGATCAAACCGCGAACCGGGAGCTACATATACTTCGCATCCGATAATCGGCTTAATTCCCACCTGATGACAGGCCCGGTAAAAGTCAATCACGCCATACATAACACCATGGTCTGTAATAGCGATACTGTCCATGCCCAGTTCCTTTGTTCTGGCTACCAGTTCCGGTATCTTGCTGGCTCCGTCCAGCAGACTGTATTCTGTATGCACATGTAAATGTGTAAATTCCATGCTCTACCTCTTCTTCCTCATTTGCTTTTGCTTCTTTCGCTCTTCGCATGTATTATGAAGGATCTCTGTTCGAATATACGCAAAGGTTGCATCCTCGCCTTCCTCTGCCAGCATATGCAACAACTTCTCCAGCAGCGCCCTGGTGTTCGGATGTATGGGATACTTATTCTTTCCTTTCTCGTAATACTTCAGTGCCGAATCGTCTGTATAATCCTTCGGATGATAGTTCTTGCAGGCTGCTACCCGGTCACAGAACATCTCCACTACATACTTTACCGGCATCTCCATTCCTTCGATCCCGACTCCGGGTGTCAGACTATAATCGATCCAATACTCCAGATGGTGCTTATTTCTTCCCTTATGATGCAGCCAGGCGGAGGTATATCCCTTTGCCTCCCGCTCTGCTGTATTCGGACTTCGATCACCCTGATAGTACTTCACGCCTACCGAAAACTCCGTCCACGAATACTTTGACAGGTCATGCAGCAGCCCCTGCTTATATAACCCACAGCGAAAACAGTGCTTCATAACCAGCCATTTATGATGATTAATTGTCTTTAAGTGTGACCACCACTTCATACGATTAAAAAGATGTGAGGCATTTGCTTGCACCTCACATCTCATACCTCCATTATTGATTCAGATATTCCTGTAATGTAGAATTATCTACTATGATTCGATTATCCATCGTCTTCATCAAATCCTTGATTCGCAACGTCGCCGCAACCCGTTCGGAGCTTAAATCATATACCTGATTCCGGTCAAAGCTCAATACCATCGGTTGCAAAATATCAGATTCATTCTCGCGGATTACCAGTCCCCGTTCATGATTACTCAACTCTACACATACCCCCGGAGACAGGATACGAATACTATCCAGTAATGCTTTTACCACAGTCTTATCAAAGTTCTGCTCCTGCTTTAACAGTGCCCGCACCACTTGCAGCTCAGAGGTCGGATCTTCATACAGATTCATCGCCGTCTTAATATCATAATAGTGTGCAACCTGTATAATCCGTACTCCCCATGGGATATTCTTAACCGTTTCTGCCGATGTATAATCATAATCACTCTGGCAACCCTTTACCAGACGTTTCACACTGGTATTGATATCCACATTTGCATCCACTGCATTGCAGCCATCCACCTGTGCCTTTCGGTATAACTGATATTCCTCTGTAGAAAAATCATCCGTTTTATTCTGCATCTTAACCGGCAAAAATAATCGTCCGATATCATAAAGAAGCGCTGCTACTACGATATTCAACTGCTCCGAGCTGTCTACATGCAACTTATGTGCCATCATAGCAGACAATATCGCCACATTCAATGCATGCTTATATACATAGTCTTCAGGGCTTCTCAAATTCTGTGCAAAGGTAACCTTATGGTTCAGATTTCCATACATATGGACGATCTGGTTTGCAAGTACCATCAGCTCAGATGGCTTCCTGCCCTGCTTCACTGCCAGTAAATCATCCTTAATACTAAATACAGCCATCGTCTGAAACCGTTCAAACTCGATGTCTTCTGCCGTCATCGGTGGCAGCGGTTCTGCCGGTTCCAGGATATACAGCCCGATTAACTCAAAATTCTTTACACTATATATGCCTTGAAGGGTTAACTTCGTATTCCTCTCATACAGTAATACACCATTTTTATTGTAGATCGGCTTTGCCAGACGCATACCCACCTTCAGTTCATCTGTTGGTACAAATATCATGGAATAACCCCCTTTTGCTCGTTATTTTCTGCATGGTTCGCTCAATCAAAATACTTCTTATATCATATCATTTTTCCGGTTTTCTGTCTATGCAAAAATAGCGGAATCCCTTGAAAACTCTAGGAACTCCGCTATTTTTATCAGAAGCTGAAAAAGGGACTTGAACCCTCGACCCCTTCATTACGAGTGAAGTGCTCTACCAACTGAGCTATTTCAGCAATCGACTATGATAGTATACTATACTTTTTACAGAATTTCAATCATTATATTTCATTTTCTCATTAAAAGTTCCAGAGTCCATAAAGTGGTACATTTAGCATTCCTTTATGGAAGCCCAGTTCTTCGAGTGAGATCCGTATCGCCATCCGGTTATTATACTTCTGATGGAAGACCTTTAGATTCTGTGCCTTCGTCCGGATCCTGGTCTGTACATCAACCGGAATCACCTCTCCGTCATCTTCGAAGATAAAATCGATCCGTGCCGTTGCATCGGATGTCCAGAAATACAACTCATGCACATTTTCATTTAGTGTCAGTTCCGACAGAACCATCTGCTCTGCCAGGATTCCATGCATACTGTCAAAAATATTTTCATCTGCATCGGCATCAGTAGCTGTAATCTCAGCAACATTGCGCAGCAGCCCATGATCCAGATGATAGAGTTCAAAGGACTTCGGCTCAACATGCTCTTCTAGCGGTGCCGCTCCCTGTGATACCTTCTGGATCTTTCTCACATATCCGGCATTGACCAGCCATTCGACCGCTCCCACATACTCCCTGGCTCTTGCCTTTTCATCCACAACGCCATACATAAACTTCTTATTTTCTTTTGTCAACTGCGTCGGAATACTATCCCATACCTGCAGGATCTTCTTTACCATTACCTTCGGTGCGTAACGCAGAATATCATCCCGCAGATTTTGCAAAATCTGATGTTGCAGAACGTCAACCCGTTGCATATCCTTATGGCGGATATAGTCCTGAACCACCTCCGGCATACCGCCTATGATAAAAAATGTCTTTAAATAGTCCAGAATCATAGGCTTCAGATCATTCTGCAGTCCATCTACCTTTTCCTGTTCGATGATACGACATAGCTCCTGCGCCTTATTGGCAATCATGAATTCCTCAAAACTCATCGGATACATCGTCTTAACCAGAATTTCATCGGCTACGAGATTCTCGGCAGGAAGCATCCCCGTCCAGGATGCGATCATAATAACAGAAAAATGTCTGCGCTGTCTGGCATACTGAAGAACCCCTGCAAACAGGTCCTCTTCCACCTGTACCTCATCAAACACAAAGAGCACCTGCGACATATCCTCCTTCTGGAAATTCAGATCTGTCAAAAGTTCCAACTGCTCATCAATAAACTCTGCACTATTCGGTGTCATAAACAGCTCGCGAAGCACTGTATCCTGTTCAAAATCAATATGGATCGTATGTGCAAAGAATGCCTCCGCAAAATCTACTACACACCACGTTTTCCCAACACCCTTAGCCCCCTTTAACAGTAACAGTTCCCGATGTTCCTGCTCCGTCCACGCCGCAAGGTCATTGATCATATTTCGATACATCCCTTCACCTTCTTTCCGTTCCACATTATTCTAACCAAATACTACCATATAATGATATAAGTGTCAAAAGTCTGGCATGCACTTTCGCATCCAACTGCCTCAATGCATCTCTTTCCATGCTTTCTCCAGCAAACAAGCACCTTCTACGATCTCTTCCTCTGTCAGTCTGGCATATCCCAAGAGGAGTGTCGGCACCTCCGGTTCCCCCTGTATATAATAATCGGACAAGGCATATACCCGGATTCCCTGTTGTTCCGCACTCTGTACAAACTGCTGCTCTGTTCCGCTGCTTTCAGGAAATTCAATCAAAAGATGCAGTCCCGCACTATCTCCCCTCCAGCGGATCGGAAGCGACCACTGCGAAAGCGCCTGGATCAGTCTGTCATGCTTTTCCTTATAAATTCCACGCATACGATTCATATGTCGTTCAAAATATCCTTCTTCTATAAAACGATGAACAACCTCCTGTTCCAATCTGGAGACCGTTGTTGCATAGAAGGCCGCTTCCTTACGATAGCGCTCGCATAGGTCATCCGGAAGTACCATATAACCGATACGAATCGACGGGGCGATTGCCTTCGAAAAGGTTCCCATATAGATAACCTTTCCCTTCGTATCGAGTCCCTGAAGTGCCGGTATCGGCCTTCCCTGATATCGGAATTCACTATCATAATCATCCTCTATGATATACCTTCCATCCTGTTCATATGCCCAGCTCAATAACTGTAGTCTTCGATTAATCGGCATAACCACTCCCAGCGGAAACTGATGGGAGGGTGTTACAAATACAAGCTGTGCTTCCGTTTCCTGCAGTTCCTGTACATCTAAACCGTCCGCATCAATTCCGATCGGATCGATCGAATACTGAAAGTTTCGAAACACCCGGTATGCCTGTTGATATACCGGATTCTCCATTGCAATCCTTGGCTTTCCAGGCAAAAGCCTGGTTAACAGCATCAGCAGATAATCCGTACCCGCACCGATAATGATCTGATTCTCCCGACAGGTCACGCCTCTGGCTCGATGCAGATACTCCCGTATACTCTCCCGCAGCGCCGATTCCCCTTGATTATCTCCGTTCTGAAATAAGGCTCCTCCTCCATCCAGCATCGTCTCCTTCATAAGTTTCTGCCAACGAAGATGCGGAGCATAACGTGCATCGATTCCGAACGGAGAAAAATCAATCTTATACTCTTTCTTCCGGGAGGCAACTTCTATCTCCTTCTCATTCTCACCGGAAACAGTCACTTCCAAAAGTCCATCCAATGCCCGGACATAATACCCTTTCTTTGGATATGCTTCTATATATCCCTCTGCCTCCAACTGCTCATATGCCATATTAATTGTATTTCGGCTGATATTTAAATCCATTGCCAGTTCACGGCCGGACGGCAGTTTATCATTGCAGTGCAAATTTCCCCGTTTGATCTCATTGACTATATATTCATAAATCTGTAAATACATTGGCCGCCCGGTGGTCCGGTCTACCGTTACATGAAACATACTGTTCTCCTTCTTGTTTTAAAAAAGCAGACTGGAGAGGGGCTCCCCTGACCAGTCTGTTCATGTCTGCTATTTACTTATCCGGATCCTTATTATTCATCAAACTTACCGATCGACAGGAATCCATTCTCACCTGCTGACAACAGCCGGGATAATCCAACCGTCTGATTTGCCCGGTCACCGGTTGCAATATAAGTCTCACCGGATTCTACCAGTGACTTCGCCACCTCAAATACCTTATCCTTGAAGCCCATCAACTCGATCTTGCTCTGTGAACTCATCTTAAACAAATACTGGTTCTTTGCACTAACCAGAAGAATACTAAAGGTACATACGGAACCATTTGTATTTGTCATGGCTGAACCTACCAGTCTGGAATTCACTACCATGATATCTGCATTCTCCACATCCCGATACTCTCCTACGATCAGCTTATATACCTTCAGGAACTCTTCCTCTGCCTCTGCCTGAACCGGCATCTCAGCTACTGCGAATTCCACAACCGAATCTGCAATCTTGATAGTACCGCCTTCATCATCGATGACTGCCGTATATTCCTTCGGAATCGACAGCTTAAAGAACTTATTATCAATGATCTTATACCCCTCTCGCTCCTGTACCTGCTGATACAGCAGTTCAGGGAATGCCTGCTCCAGACGATTCATGGATGTCAGGGCACCTTCATTTCCCTTGATTGCCAAAGTCCTTAAGCTCTCATATAACCGTTCCGTCTCATCTGTCATAGATGGTGCGAGTGCAACAATCTTCTCAATCGCCGGTGCATACCCGCTCATGGCTGCCTTATAGTAGATCTTTAACATCTCCTCCTTCGGCAGACCCTGCTTTGCCTTTTCATCCACAACCTCACACAGAGATTCATTGTCAAAATGCTCAAATCCCATATCCAGTGCTTTTTCCAGAAGCTTCTTTCCGATGTTTCCATCTCGAAGATCGCCTTCCTTCTCACGCTTTCGTACAATCAGGCCATAGCGATAGAACGCCTCCGGACTTCCCAGATTGCATGCCGTCTGATATGCCTCATCAATATCATGCTCGGTTGCCAGATAGAATACCTGATTCTGCTTCTTAATCGCTACCTGAAGGGCTGTTTCCGCATTTCCGTCTGCGATCTCCTTTTCCCAACGATTAACCGCTAACTGTAATTCTTCTCCATCCAGCTTCTCAATATCCTGAATATAAGCAGCGGCTTCTGCGATTCCGTTCTCTGCTGCCTCCCTAAAATACTTCAGTGCCAGTGCACCATCCCGCTTTGTCCGCAACAGTCCGTAATAATATAATCGTCCCAGATAGAACGGAACTCTTTCATGTCCCAGTTCTTCCGCCCGCTCATACCAGTTCAACGCCTGAATATAATCCTTCTTTTGCTGTTCATAGATCGTACCGATCAGAAATGCCAAATCCGAGTCATCATTTGCCTCAAATAACTGTTTTGCCAAAGACAGTGCCTTCTCATAATTGATATATGGGCTATCCTCATCATAATATAACTCGATCAGAAGATAACTTGCTTTCTTGCTGCCTACATTCAGAGCCTTTCTCGCAAACTCCATAGCCTTATCATACTGTCCAAGGAAGTAATAGAACACGGCCTCACTATAGTACTGCTGATCCTTCCGATTCGCACTCTCATCACTGATAACGGTCGGATCTACAAATGCAAAGGAGTTCGCTACCTCGAAGATGATCTCCTCATACTGTTCGATGATTTCCATCGTAGCACATACAAACTTAATACATGCCATCCGGTTTCTCTGCCGGAATGCAAAGGTTACGATTCCCCGTTCCAGTTCCTTGTGATAGTAGGTTGCACAGATACCATCTGCATACTCTGTCACATACTCCTGTATATTCAGATCATAATCTAAAATATCATTGTCATATCGAAGGAACAGCTCCAGATCACGCGTAGATTCCTTCGGAATACTGTCATAGGTTACAAAGATTTCAAAGTCTGTATAGGACTCACTCGGTGCATAGTACACCTCATCATCTTCGGTTTCTACCTTTACCCAATCCTTTGGAAGCTTGTGAATATATCCTTCTACTTCATCATGTACATATGTATACTGATACTGAAGCTTTGATGCCTCGATTGCCTTGAAACGATACTCGATGTTCTGTGCTTTTCGTCTCTCGGATATCTTTGCATATAGCTTTTCCTTCTCTTCAAACTCAATACTATCCGTATTCTTCAGCATATATTCTACACGTTCAAAACCGGCCTGGCCCTGTTCATCATCCATAGCTGCCAGTTTCTCGTAGTATGTCTTTGCCTTTTCCAGATTAATCTCAATGATGGTATCCCCACGATTGCCAAACGCATCATACTTATACAGACCCTCTTCATAGATACTTCCCAGCTTGGATAATGCAGCCTTATCCTTTAATCCTGCTGCCTTTTCCAGATAAGACAATGCTTTACTGAAATTATTCTTCGCTAACAGATCACGGGCCACCTTGAAGTATATCTCTCCGTCCGGCTCTAATGCCAGCGACCGTTCATAATAACCGATTGCTTTTTCATTATTTACCTGTACCGTAGAGTTTCCATATACACCGGTTTCATAGAACTCACCCAGCATCCGGAGGGCCTGAACACCATAATATATGTACTGCTCGCTGCTCTCTACGATCTCTGCCGCTTCTTCCAGCTGGTTGATTGCATCCATTGCCTTTCCCTGATTCAGGAATTCAACGGCCTTATCCACAGCCTCCTCCGCAGGATTTGCATACTTCTGTTTCTTACCTGCCGAATCGATCAGATTATCAATAAATCCAATCTTACCAAAAGCGACCACCAGTGCAATCGCCACAAGTACAATCGCCAATATTACACCAACACCACTTTTTACCAGAATTCCCACCAGAATTCCTGCTATGCCAAATACACCGGCTACCAGATATTTCTTCATATCGCTCCCTCATTTCCGTAATGTTCTAGAAGTCTTATATGTCTTTTGTATTTATGATTGTAAGAAATCAGCGATTCCTTCGATTGCTTCTGCTTCATCCGCTCCGTCGCAGGATACCAGAAGTTCATCACCCTGAGTCAATGCCAGACTCATCATACCCATAATACTCTTCGCGTTAATCTTCTTGTCCTCCAGTTCCAGATAGATTTTACTCTCATACTGGCTTGCAACCTGTACAAACATAGCTACCGGCGGCTTTGCATCCGGTCCTTCTTTGATATTAACGGCCATTTTCTTCGTTATCATATGACTTTTCTCCTTGTATACTACTTCTAATTTCCTTCATTATGCCATCGTATTCTGTTTCTGTCAAATGAACTTTCTTTTTCTATCCGTTCCCGACACCATCCGCCTCCCGCAGAGACTCTGCCATCTCCGACAGCTTCTTCAGCCGATGATTTACACCGGACTTGCTGACCGGGGGATCCAACATCTCTCCCAGCTCCTTCAGGGATACCTCCGGTTCCTGCAGACGAAGCTCTGCCACCTGCCGAAGTCCCTCACTTAAGTCTGAGAATCCCTTTCGTCTTTCGATATATCGGATATCCTCCAGTTGTCTTCCTGCCGCCGTCAGTGTCTTGTTTATATTTGCCAGATCACAGTTCACCTTTCGGTTCGTCTGGTTCCGTACATCCTTCAGAATCCGCACATTCTCCATGTTCATCAGTGCGCGGTGGGCTTCCATTACATTGAGTGCATCAACGATCATGGCGCCCTCCTTCAGATATACCACCTGGCTCTTTTTTCGTTTTACGATACGGGCATCCAGCTCAAAGCTCTTCATGATCTCCTGTATTGTTTCCGCCATTTCCAGCGTATCGCATGCGATTTCAAAATGATACGACTTCTCCGGATTGTTCACAGATCCGCTCGTAAGAAAGATACCTCGTAAAAATGCCCGTTTACAACAGGTCTTTTGGACAACCAGCCGATCCAGCCCTTTGTCCGTCTCCAGCTTACACGCCTGACAAATACGCTCTGCCTGCTCTTTCTCCGACACGAACAGATCATATACCGTTGCGCTGCTATGCTCCATATAGGTTCGGATCCGCACCTGACATGCAATGCCGAATAACCGGTGGATCAAAAGCCCTGCCTTATGTGCCACCCGGTAGTTTTCTGTTTTCAAATGAATCCCCGCAGAATCCTTCTCACCCGCAGTCAGTAAAAGTGCGGTCAGTTCTGCAATCTGACAATGTCGGGCCGATGCGATATGCTGTGTCAGTTCATCCTTTACCTCTGAAGAAAATGACATACGATCACCCCTTCGTTATGGCATCTTTTTCGATATCCCGATGTTCGATCCGTACACTATTGTACTCCGCAGACAGGCTTCGATACAGCCCATTTGCCATCGTGACGGAGCGATGCTTTCCTCCGGTACATCCGATTCCGATAACCAGTTGATTCTTTCCTTCCTTAATATAGTTCGGAATCAGAAACTTCATCAGATCTACCAGCTTCGAAAGAAACTCGCCTGCCTCCGGTGCCTTCATTACAAAATCCTGCACCGGCTTTTCATTTCCGGTCAGTGCCTTCAGTTCCGGCACATAGTAAGGATTCGGCAGAAACCGTACATCAAACACCAGATCTGCATCCATTGGGATCCCATATTTGAATCCAAAAGATACAATCGTTATAATAAAATTATTATAGTCCTGATTTTCTACAAATATCTTTTCCAGTTCGCTCCGGCACTCTCTGGTCAGCAAATTCGAAGTATCAATAATATAGCTGGCCCTCTCCCGCAGGAACCCGATCTTCTGACGTTCCTTCCGGATACCGCTTTCCACTCTTCCGGAACGTGCCAACGGATGACTCCGCCTGGTTTCCTTATAGCGTTTTACAATCACATCATCGGAAGCATCCAGAAACAAAATCTCATACGGATATCCCTGCGTCTTCAGATCATCCAGATATCCGGCCAGTCGTTCGATTCTATCCCCACTTCGGATATCCACACCGATCGCTACGTTGTTTACATCCGTACCTGCATCGTATGCAATCTCCGCAAATCTGGGAATCAGTTCCACCGGAAGATTATCCACACAAAAGTACCCAAAGTCTTCCAGATTCTTCAATGCTGTACTTTTTCCCGCTCCCGACATGCCTGTCACTATCACAAATCTCATAATCTCGCCTCTTTAGAATTCGCCGATCTTTCGTACTTCCGGCTCCAGCTCTACCTGATAAGCCTCAGCCACCCGATGAATCACATCATTCATGACTGCAGTCACATCCTTCGCTGTTGCCTGTCCACAGTTAATCACAAACCCGCAGTGTTTCTCGGATACCTGTGCATCTCCTACCCGATATCCGGCCAGCCCTGCATCCATGATCAGCTTACCTGCATAGTATCCCTCCGGCCGTTTGAATGTACTTCCGGCACTCGGATACTCCAGCGGCTGTTTGGATCGTCGTGCCTCACTGTACTCCTTCATCTTTGCCTCGATCGCTTCCGGTTCCCCTTTTTGAAGCCGCAGCTTTGCCTCCAGAACGATGTAGTTTTCCTTTGAAACAATACTTTCCCGATATCCAAACTCCATCTGATCCTGTGGGAGAATCAATACCTCCCGATCCGGCGTTAACAGTGTGACACATTCGATAATATCCTTCATTTCACCACCATAAGCACCTGCATTCATCATAACGGCACCACCGATCGTTCCGGGTATTCCTGCAGCGAATTCCATGCCTGTAAGTGCATGCGCTGCAGCCAGATTTGCCACCTTACTCAACATACAGCCTGCCTGTACCCAAATGGTATCATCCTCACATACCTCTACCTCCGAGAAGTCATTTCCCAACTGGAGAACCACTCCCCGGATCCCTTCGTCTCCGACCAGCAGATTGCTTCCGTTTCCTACTACATAATAAGGAACTGCCTGTTCTTCACAGCACTGAAGCACCTGTTCGATTTCTGTGATCGTCGCCGGCTTTACCAGCACATCTGCCGGTCCGCCGATACGAAATGTGGTATGTTTCTTCATAGGTTCGTTTCGCAATATCCGCTTTTCATCTATGATTTCGCTTATACTGCTTAATATGTCGCCTTCCATTGATTATCCTTTCACGCTGCTAATCTTTATATTAATATTTCTATTCCTGTTCAGTCTATGTACCGGTCTCCGGTTTTATCCCAGAATCAGCTTTGCTCCACCATAGATTCCGGCATCATTTCCCAGTGTTGCCAGCTCAAACTTCGTACCTCTGCATGCATGGAATGCATACTTCTCAAAATACTTTGCAGTCGTATCGATCAATACCTTACCGGCCTTCGATACACCACCACCGATAACAAATGCCTCCGGATCCACAACACAGGCAACCTGTGCCAGTGCCCGTCCCAGACACTCTCCATGTGCTTCTACCAGATCCTTTGCCAGCTCATCGCCTTCCTTTGCCGCATCAAAGATCTCCTTTGCGGATATATATTGTACATTTCTCAGCTTCGATGGAGTATCCGTATTATTTAACAGGATCTTTGCCTGTCTTACGATTCCGGTCGCTGACGTATACTGCTCCAGACAGCCCTTCTTACCACAGCCGCAGGTCTCTGTTTCATCATCATTTACCTGCATATGCCCAATCTCGCCACCGGCACCGTTGACTCCGGCTAACATCTTACCACCGAGAATAATACCGCCGCCAACACCGGTACCCAGTGTTACCATAACGATATCTGTATAGCCTTTTCCACCGCCCTGCCACATTTCGCCCATGGCAGCCATATTGGCGTCATTTCCGGCCTTAACCGGAAGTCCGGTCAGCTTACTCAGCTCCTCTTCCACATTGAAGATACCCCAGCCTAAGTTTACACACTTCAGAACGGTTCCATCCTGCTTTACCGGTCCCGGAACGCCCATTCCGATCCCTGCCACATCTGTCTTTGCAATTCCGCTTTCACACAGCTTATCTGCTACAGATTCCGCTACATCACTTAAAATATAGCATCCGCCTTCATCCTTTCTGGTTGGGATCTCCCACTTCTTCAGCAGTTCACCCTCCGCTGTAAATATACCAATCTTTACGGTTGTTCCTCCGATATCTACACCTACTGCATACTTTGCCATTGTTATATCCTCCTTTTTCTGTCATTACGCATTTATTTTTTATTTCTTCTACTTTTCATTCTGATGTTTCTGCATATTTCCGGTTACACGATTATATAATTCCTGTGCCGCATTATAGCCCATCTTCTTCTGTCTGTGATTAACGGCCGCAGACTCTACGATGATGGCAATGTTTCGTCCCGGTCGGATCGGAATTGAATGACTGACTACCTGATTTCCCAAAATCTCTGTATACTGATCCGTCAGTCCTAAGCGATCATACTCGGTATCCTTGCTCCATTCCTCCAACTGGATCACCAAATCTATGGTCTGAGACATCTTTACACACTCGATACCGAACAGCGTCTTAACATCTATGATACCGATTCCGCGAAGCTCTATAAAATGACGAGTGGTCTCCGGTGCTGTGCCGACCAGTGTCTCTGCACTGACCTTCTTGATCTCTACGACATCATCCGATACCAGACGATGTCCACGTTTGATCAGCTCCAAAGCGGCCTCACTCTTGCCGATTCCGCTCTCACCCATGATCAGGATTCCCTCACCGTATACATCTACCAGTACACCATGGATGGTGATACGGGGTGCCAGCTCTACATGCAGCCAGCGAACAGCTTCATGCACAAAGGACGATGTGGTTGCATGAGAGGTCAACACAGGAACTCCGTACTCCCGTGCCAGTTCTAGTATAAATCCATGCGGTTCCAACCCGCGGCAAAAGATCAGACAAGGAATCTTATAAGAAAACAGCTTTTTAAATATCTCCCTGTTTTCCTCTTCGGTATGCATATTTGCAATATAAGCATGCTCCACATTTCCACAGATCTGAATCCGATTTGCATCAAAGTGTTCAAAGAACCCTGCCAACTGGATCGCCGGGCGGTTAATGTCCGGATCCGTAATCATGATCTTATCTGTGTCAATCTCCGGCACATGATTCACCAGATTCAGTTTTTCAATTAATTTCGTTAATGAAACCTTGTACATGTCCTCTCTCCTTCTGATCGTAATAAATAAAACGTATATATTGTATCACACATTCTGTGTTCCTGCATTAGTTAAATTCTCTTCACCCTTCTCTTTATGAAAAAAATCATACACCGATGCTGCTGCAGACCGATTCATCCCCGGTGTCTGCTGAAGTTCTTCGATCGTTGCGTTCCGGATCGCCTCAATGGTTTTAAACTGCTGAACCAATGCCTTTCTGCGACTCGGTCCGATCCCGGAAATATCATCCAATATCGATCGCACCTGTGCTTTACCCCGTAATAGCTTATGATACTCGATTGCAAATCGGTGTGCCTCATCCTGAATCCGTGTAATCAGATCGAACGCCTCATTCTTTGGCGGAAATGCAATCTCCCGATTATTATAATACAGTCCTCTGGTTCTATGATTATCATCCTTTACCATACCACAGACCGGAATCGAAAGCTGCAGTTTTTCCAATACACGAAGTGCTACATTCACCTGTCCGCGTCCACCATCCATCATGATCAGATCCGGGAACCGGTTAAAGCTCCCCATTTCCTGTTCCAGCTTCTGATCCAGTATCTGCTGCTGTTCTTCCTTCCCATGCTGAAACCGGCGGGTCAATGTTTCCTCCATGCTCTTATAATCATCCGGACCGGTAACCGTTCGCAGCCGAAACTTCCGATAGTCACTTCGTTTTGCCTTTCCCTGTTCAAACACCACCATAGACGCCACTGCGTTCACACCGCTGGTATTCGATATATCATAAGCCTCGATCCGGTCTGCTTTTTCGATCCCGATCAATTGTGCGATCTCCCGGGCGGCTCCTATGGTTCTGGCCTCCTCCCGCTTCAGCTTCTCCAGATCCTGATGCAGCACCATGACTGCATTTTCCTTTGCCAGCTCGATCAGCTTCTGCTTCTCCCCCTTTTGCGGAGTCTTTATATGCACGCGCTGTTCCCGCTTTTGGGACAGCCATCGTTCCAGCAGTTCTTTCTCCTCAATCTCTGTCTCCAGCAGCAGTTCCCCCGGAATATACGGGGTTCCCGCATAATACTGTTTCACAAATGCCGTCATTGTATCTCCCGGCTGCTGTTCCTCCACCCCGGTCATATGAAAATGCTCCCGTCCCAGAAGCTTCCCGTTCCGGATAAAAAATATCGCAACCACCGCCTCGCCATTCTGTACCGCCATGGCAACTACATCCCGATCCGCCGTTACGGAGTTCGGATTTGTGATCCGCTGCTTTCCGGCAATGTGCTGGATACTATCGATCAAATCCCGGTACTGTGCAGCCTGCTCAAACTCAAACTCTGCTGCCGCTGCCTGCATCTTCTCTTCCAGCTGCATAACAACCGGTCTGGTATTCCCGTTCAGGAACTCCAACACGTCCTGAACCGACTGCCGATAATCTTCTTCTGATATATACCCCTGACAGGGTGCCGGACACTGCTTCATCTGGTAATACAGACACGGCCGTTCCTGTCCGGTTTCCTTCGGCAGCTTCCGGCTGCAGGTACGGATATGATACAGTTTTTGCAGCAAATCAATGGTATCCCGCACCGCTCCGGCACTGGTAAATGGACCGAAATACCTTGCCCCATCCCGTTTCATCTGCCGGGTCAGCAGAATTCTGGGATAGGACTCTCCAACTGTCACCTTTATAAACGGATAGGTTTTATCATCCGTCAACATGGTATTGTACTTTGGTGCATACTCTTTAATCAGGTTATTTTCCAATACTAGTGCTTCCAGTTCGGAATCGGTCACGATATACTCAAAATACCGGATCAGCGTGATCATTTTTTCAATCTTCGGAGAACGGTTCCGTCCGGACTGAAAGTACTGACGCACCCGATTCTTCAGATTGATTGCTTTCCCGACATATATGATCTCATCCGTTGCACTGTGCATCAGATATACGCCCGGCTGTTCCGGCAGCTTTTTCAGTTCTTCTTCTATATTAAAATCCTTCATGCGGCATACCCTTCTTTTTTCTTTTAGTATACGATGATTTCCACACTTTTTAAAGTATGTGCTTTTTTCATTGATATTTCAACCGATTCAGTATAGAATATTACTAGATGAACAGGTATTGAAAACCATTTAGAACTTATGAACTGCGAGGTGTTGCATATTATGAAACCATACATCATTTCCACAGACTGCATGGCAGACCTTCCTGCCAGCTTTATAGAGGAACATCATTTGTCTCTTCATCCACTTTATTATCTGATGGGTGATCAGACCTATAATGCTTTGGATCATACCTTATCCGAGCATGAATTTTATGAAAAAATGAGAAACGGTGAGATGCCGACTACTATGGCCAGCAATCCGGAATATATCCGCGAAAGCTTTGCAAAAAATATAGCGGACGGCTATGATATCCTGCATATCAGTTTTTCATCCGGGCTCAGCTCCAGCTATAACAATACAGCTGTTACTGCACAGGAAATGCTGGAAGAGTATCCAGACTCTAAGATTATTGTCATAGATTCCCTGTGTGCATCATTAGGGCAGGGACTTTTAGTTTACTATGCATGTAAGAAAAAGGAAGAAGGCGCGACCCTTGAAGAAGTGGCCGAGTATGTAGAACAGTTAAAGCTTCATGTATGTCATCAATTTACTGTGGATGATCTCTTCCACTTACACAGAGGCGGACGCGTCAGCAAGGCGACTGCCATTCTGGGAACGCTTGCAAATATCAAACCGGTCCTTCATGTTGATAACGAAGGTCACCTGATCAATATTTCTAAGATCCGTGGACGGAAGCGGTCTTTAGCCGCTCTGGTTGATAACATGGAAAAGACGATGGGGGACTACAAGAACCCGATTATATTTATCAGCCACGGCGACTGTCCGGAGGATGCGGAATATGTGAAACAGTTAATCGAAGAACGCTTTGACATTCATGCGTTTCTGATCAATTACGTCGGCTGTACGATCGGTGCACATTCCGGTCCGGGTACAGTTGCACTCTTCTTCTTAGGAGAAACCCGTTAGAGTATACCGGGTTGATATGATTTCAAAAAGAAGTCCGTAGATCTTATTTCGATCTACGGACTTACTTTTATTCTTCACTCTTATCCGAATCTTCCCAGTTGACATCTTTTACATAGGAACTCTCCGCCTGCTCTGTCTCTTCAACAGATACCGGATGAACCTCCTCGGATGTTTCCACATTCTCCTCAGCCATAATGTTCTTCTCCCGGTTAAAGATCTCCATGAATTCCTTACCGGTAATGGTTTCCTTCTCAATCAGATATTCTGCCAGTTTATCCAGAACCTGTTCATTCTCCTTAAGCATGCGGTAAGCCTGCTTATACGCCTTTTTCAACATCTTCTGGACTTCTTTATCGATCTCGGTCGCCGTTTCTTCCGAACAGTTCAAAACCCGTCTGCCATCCAGATAACGATTCTGGGTCGATTCTAATGCTACCATACCAAACTTATCGGACATACCATAGAGCGTAATCATCGCCCTTGCCTTTGCCGTTGCCTGTTCAATATCATTGGAAGCACCTGTCGTAACGGAATCAAACTTTAATTCCTCTGCAGCCCGACCACCCAGTGCCGTCACCAGATCTGCCAACATCTCCGCTTTCGTATTCAAATACTTCTCTTCTTCCGGCACCTGCATAACATAACCCAGTGCTCCCATCGTTCTCGGTATGATGGTGATCTTCTGTACCGGCTCGGTATGCTTCTGCAGTGCTATGATCATAGCATGACCGATCTCATGATATGCTACAACCCGCTTCTCTTTCTCACTCAGGATCCGATCCTTCTTTTCCTTACCGGCAAATACAACTTCAACTGATTCGAACAAATCCTTCTGATTGACATACTGCCGCCCGGCCTTTACCGCTGCCAGTGCCGCCTCGTTGATAATATTAGCCAGATCCGCACCTACGGCTCCTGATGTTGCCAATGCCAGTTCTTCAAAGTCTACCGTTTCATCCATTTTTACATCCTTGGAATGTACCTTTAGCGTATCAATACGTCCCTTCAGATCCGGTTTTTCTACGATAACTCTCCGATCAAATCGTCCCGGCCGCAGCAATGCCTTATCCAGCACCTCCGGTCGGTTCGTTGCTGCCAGAATCACAATACCCTTTGACGTATCAAAGCCATCCATCTCCGACAATAACTGATTTAATGTCTGCTCTCGTTCAGAGTCTCCACCATGTCCCGCGGTATCACGACTTCTGCCGATCGCATCTATTTCATCAATAAATATAATACAAGGTGCCATAGCATTTGCTTCTTTGAACAGATCCCGGACACGGGATGCGCCCACACCTACATACATCTCAACAAAATCCGAACCCGACATGGAAAAGAACGGTACATTTGCCTCACCGGCCACAGCTTTCGCCAACAGCGTTTTACCGGTTCCCGGAGGTCCTACCAGCAATGCTCCTTTTGGAAGCTTCGCCCCGATCTCCAGATACTTCTTTGGATTATGAAGGAAGTCTACCATCTCTACCAGAGACTCCTTCGCCTCCTCCTGACCTGCCACATCCGCAAACGTCACTCCGGTTTTCTTCTCTACATATACCTTTGCTTTTGACTTTCCGACGCCACCCATCATGCCATTCTTTGCCAATATACGCATGAATAATGACATCACCAGATAAATCAGTCCCAGCATCAGCAAGAACTGCAGCACATTCAGCCACCATGCATTCGAGGTATCCCTCGCCTCTTCATATTCGATCCCGGCCGATTCCAGTTTATCAATCAAATAAATATCGTATACCCGAACCGTCGTATAGGTCACCTTCTGGAGCGAATGTCCTCCATCCACTTCTTTGGGATGAATGATAATCGAATTCTCCGATATCTCAATCGATTCTATTTCATCATTCTCCAGCATATCCATAAACTGGCTGTATTTTATCTCCTCTACTGTTCCCTGCTTATATCTCTGCAGTGTTCCCCAGAACAGCAGTGTCAGCACAACAGAAATAATCAACATGACCACCAGTGGTTTCCAGGAGCCTCCCGGCTTTCGGTTATCTGAATTGTTTTCGTTCATATCTATCCTCCTTCGGCTGCAATTTTCATTGACACCGTATACTTCTTTGTCTAATATACTAGTTTCCCTATCATAAATCAAATAAAACTTATGGAAATATTGTTAAACTTATGTAAATTCTTATACACTTCCCCATATATTATATCTGATTTCATACATGTGTCCGATTTCTTCATTGACTATTATTTTTCCTTATTTTATAATGATATTAATAATGTGATTTGGCCGGAACGAGTAGGTTTCCCTACTCGTTTATGTATGAATGGGCACACAGGAGGAATACAGGAGGACAGACATGGCAGTTAAGTATATTTTTGTAACAGGCGGTGTAGTTTCCGGTTTAGGAAAGGGAATCACTGCCGCTTCATTGGGACGTCTTCTGAAAGCACGCGGCTATAAGGTGTACAGTCAGAAGTTTGATCCTTATATTAATATGGATCCGGGTACTATGAATCCCGTGCAGCACGGCGAGGTATTTGTCACCGATGACGGTATCGAAACCGATCTGGATCTGGGACACTATGAACGATTTATTGATGAGAGTCTGAACAAGAACTCCAATGTAACAACCGGTAAGATCTACTGGAGCATCCTGACAAAAGAACGCCGGGGTGATTTTGGCGGTCATACTGTACAGGTCATCCCGCATGTTACCAACGAAATTAAGAGCCGCTTCTACCGCAATCCGGAAAGCACCCAGACAGAGGTAGCGATCATTGAGGTCGGCGGAACCGTCGGCGATATCGAGAGTCAGCCGTTTTTGGAGGCTATCCGACAGTTTCAGCACGACGTGGGAAAAGAAAACTGCATGCTGATTCATGTCACTCTGATTCCTTATCTGAAGTCCTCCGGCGAAATGAAAACAAAGCCAACGCAGGCCAGTGTAAAAGAACTGCAGGGAATCGGGCTTCATCCGGATGTTCTGGTCTGCCGTTCCGACTGGCCGCTGGATGATGGCATCAAAAGCAAGATCGCTATGTTCTGTAATGTAGAACCATCCCATGTTATCCAGAATCTGGACTGCGATGTACTGTATGAGGTTCCACTGGAGATGGAAAAGGAGCACCTGGCAAATGTAGCCTGTGAGTGTCTGCATATTCCTTGTCCGGAACCGGACCTCAAGGATTGGATCGATATGGTAAACCGCTGGAAGAATCCAACTGCACATGTAAAGGTTGCTCTGGTCGGTAAGTATGTTGCTCTCCATGATGCCTACATCTCTGTGGTAGAGGCCTTAAAACATGGTGCCGTTGCACACGATGCAGAGGTCGAGATTCAGTGGGTAGATTCCGAACAGATAACGTCCGAAAATGTAGCAGAGGTTCTGGGAGATGTCCATGGTATCATCGTTCCGGGTGGATTTGGTGACCGCGGCATTGAAGGTATGATTACCGCTATTCAGTATGCCCGTGAAAACAAGATTCCTTATCTGGGACTGTGTCTGGGTATGCAGCTTACCATCGTAGAATTTGCCCGTCATGTTCTGGGCTATACCGACGCAAACAGCAGTGAGTTCAATCCAAGCTCTGTCCATCAGGTGATTCATATCATGCCGGATCAGGATGGCATAACCGATCTGGGCGGAACCCTTCGTCTGGGGTCTTATCCTTGTGTACTGGATAAGTCTTCAAAATCTTACCAGCTATATGGTAAGGAAGAAATCACCGAGCGTCACCGTCATCGTTATGAGGTAAACAATGATTACCGGAATGCTCTGACCTCCCATGGCATGAAGCAGGTTGGTCACTCTCCGGACGGACATATCGTTGAAATGGTAGAGCTGGAGGATCATCCTTGGTTCATCGGAACCCAGGCACATCCGGAGTTCAAATCCCGCCCGAACAAGCCGCATCCACTCTTCAAGGGCTTTCTGGGTGCCGCTTTAGCGCATCAGAAAGAACATGCAAAATAAATAAATCAATAAATCAGGAGCAGTATCCACCTTCCATCATGGATGCTGCTCCTGTTGTTTTAAACCTATCTATTGTCTCAAATAACATCTACTGCTTCAGCACAAATTCTGTAAAAATCGCCATAGCTACACACAAGCCCATACCGATTCCTAAGAATACATTCATAACCGGAACCCGATCCGCCTTCCTTGCCAGCTTCTGTTCCGGAGTCTTCTTCGTCACCATACCTCTGATAATCAGATGCCGACGATTCAGATATGCAATCGCATAGATCAGCAGTGCCGCCAGCACCAGACTGATCAGTGCAGGAACGATCATAATGCCTCCCAGCATCAACATCTGCCCTGAGGTATATTCTGCTGCTGCCTCACTGACACTCGTTACCTGTTCCAGCTCCTGTGCACTCATCCCACTGTTTTCCAGTACATTGTTGCTCCACTGCGTAATATATGGCAGCAGGTACATCAATGATGTCGACGTAGCATTAAACAGAAAGTGAAGCAGCATCGTAGACAGAATACTGCCGCTGGCTTCCAGTAAAATACCCATAAAGATTCCGAGTATCAACGCATATGCGATCTGATTAAAATTCATATGCATACACCCAAAGCAAAGTGCCGAAAACAAAATTGCCGGCCATGGATTGCTATCTCTGTGAAAACTATTTAACAAAACGCCACGGAACGTCGTCTCCTCTACCACTGCCGGAAGCAATGCCATAAGTGAGATTCCCGCTACATATGGAAGCATACCGGTGATTCCTTCCATCGTTCCGGCTATCACATTTGTAGAAAACGCCATGCTAAACGCATTTACACATATAATCACCGGTTCCAAAAGCCCAACCAACGGAATCACTAACAGCAGGGACCAGAGATTCACCTTGCGAAATCGAATCAGCCGAAACAGGTTCTGACGGGTAACTGCCGCATAAACCAGTACCGGCACAATAATCAAAGCCTGCGGAATCAAAATATTCAGATAGATTGGCATATCTCCAAACGGAATAAAGTTTGCTGCTACATTTATCACTACCAGTACCAGAAAAAGAATACTGGCACCCCATATTCGCTTCTTCGCTTCCATAACTGCCTCCGATTATCCTTATCTTATGCTTTCTTCACCGCGATTGCTTCAATCTCAATCAGCACATCCTTCGGAAGTCTGGCTACCTCGACACAGGAACGTGCCGGACATTCGCCCTGAAAGAAGGTCGCATAAATCTCATTTACCTTTGCGAAATCATTCATATCTTTGATAAATACCGTTGTCTTAATTACATTCTCACAGCCGGATCCGGCCTCTTTTAACAGAGCTGCCAGATTCCCGATTGCCTGTGTTGCCTGAACCGTAATATCACCCTCAACCAGCGTATTGGTTGCCGGATCAATCGGAATCACGCCGGAAGTAAAGATCATACCATTTACCTCAATTGCCTGTGAATACGGTCCGATTGCTGCTGGTGCCTTGTCTGTTGAAATCACTTTTTTCATTGTCTCATTCCTCCATTTTTCTTTTCTCTACGTTACTTTAAACGGATGTCCCGATCCGTTATTTCGATCTTTTCTTCTTTTAACAACCGACCCACTGCCCGCTTGAATTCGTTTTTACTCATACCGAATTCCTTCCGGATCACTTCCGGAGCTGCTTTGTCATTAAATGGCAGCACACCATTCAGCTCCTGTATACGGTTCCATATAACCTCACTATCCTGGTCCATCTGCAGGTATGCAGGTCTGCGAATGCTCAGATCCAGCTTTCCATCCTCTCTGACATTCAGGATCCGTCCTTCTACTTCATCGCCTACATAGATCGGATGATAAATCTCACTCTTTGGAATCAATCCGGAGTAGCGGCAGTCTACAGCTACAAATGCTCCCATATGCTCCTTATACTCATATACAACACCCTTAAAATAATCATTCTTTGCATATGGCGGCTGAAGATCCAAATGATTATATAATCGCATAGTCACACAAAGCCGCTCACTCTTATCGACATACATATATACCGGATAGCGCTTTCCTACCTCAACCTTCGTGGTCTGTTCCTTAAACGGCAACAGGATATCCCGTTCCAGACCACAGTCCATAAATGCACCGATGCTTCCCGTACTAACCACGGTCAACATACCGATCTCACCTGCCATCAGCTTCGGTTCATTTACCGTCGCGATCTTCCGGTCCTGCGAATCCCGATACAGGAATACTTCGATCTCTCCTCCTGCCTTCAGATTCTCCGGAACCTGCTTTCTGGGAAGAAGAACCGTCTCCTCTTCTCCCGGCACACCCAGATAAACGCCAAAGTCTTTGCTTCGGATCACTGTTAATTTCTGTTTCTTACCTACTTCTATCATTTATTCTTTCTTCCTCCGTTAGCAGAAACTCTGTACTGACATGCATTTCATCCGCCTCGTCGTAAAACGCCACATAGCAGTGATTGCCTTCATATGCCTGCTTCACAATCATCGTATCACCGATTTTTACCTGCTTCCGGTAATCAACCCGCAGCCGTTTTACATCCTTTGTCTCCGGCAGATAATCCGATGCAATATCCACATACATCGCATTATTCATATGCATATACATATCCGCATAATGTCTGGTAACCTTCACCTGATCTACAGGTGTCATCGTCTGTGGAAGTGTAATCTTTCTGGGCAGATACTCCATATCCAATGCATCCTCGTACCCATACCGGCTGCTTTCTTCCTCCGGTGTCTTAACCGGCTTCATCTGTACAATATCCGTATGGAGCCAGATTGCCTGTCCCTCTGCCAGCACCTCTCCACTCTCCGTCCTCATACGATAATTCCGGTATCCAAAGGCGGACTTGAATTCATACGGCCAGGTCTGGATGATCAGTTTCTCATCATAGACCGGCAGTCTCTGGATCTCAATCTGCCAGGATGTCAGCAGCCATGCCAGATTTCTCTCCGTCAGATAGGGAATTCCTACTTCCAGAGACTCCGAATGTTCGATACTGCTATCCTGAAAGTACTTCGGCAGTTCATATAACCGCAACCGCTGATCACTTCCTATATCACTAAATCGCACTCTTACCTGTATCTCATACATACAGCTCACTCCTACTTCTTTTTCTTTCCCTGTTTCTCCGGCTTATCCCACTTCAATACCTTCTGCCGGATATAAAGCCGATCTCCTTCACCGGCCGGCTGATACCCCAGCTCCTGAAGACGGGAGATCGAATTTGTCACATCCAATACCGATACCTGCCGGTTTGGGTTCTGAAAGTCATATCCACGATACACATCAACCAGAATATAGATATCCTTACTCCGCTTATCCGGACTCGGAATCACCTGCTGTACCGTCCAGTCCTCCACCGGTTCCTGCTCCTTCGGAACAACCGGATCCTTCTGTTCCACTTTCTTGATATACAGATTCTCTGTGTCACAGATCGCCCATGGAACGACATAGATCAGTCTGCTCATGTGTATCACCTCCTTCATATCTGTACCATTATACAGGATTGGGGTTCATTTGTCATTTCTATTTTAAATATTTAAGAATTTAAATATTTTTAAAAAAGGGCTTGCATTTTCATTTATCATACTGTATAATAGCCATTGTTGTGAGTGATCAACAAGCAACACAATGGGATATCGCCAAATGGTAAGGCACTGGATTCTGATTCCAGCATCTGTAGGTTCGAATCCTGCTATCCCAGCTATCAGAAGCATCAGTTCCGAAAGCGATCGGATCTGATGTTTTTTTTGTTATCCACGACTTGTCTCCCCTTCATTGTTCATGTATAATCATAGCTATATACTATATAAATAAATAAGAAGGGGGATTATTATGAAAAAACATCTGGCAATCGTATTGTCTGCTGCTCTCATACTGGGACTTACTGCATGTAACTCCGGCAGCACTACCGACACATCTTCTGAATCCACAGAAAACACAACAGATACTACTACCGAAGCTTCCGATTCTTCACAAATCGATCCTGAGGTGCAACGCGGCGTTACCTTAGGTCTGGTCAATGCCGACTATCTGGAGGATCCAACCGTTCCTGCCACTACCGCAGACCTTGAGGATATGGGTGCTAAGATTCTGGAACTGAGAGGGGCTGAGGCTTCCGTTATAACGAAGTGGGATGTATGTGCATCCGGCAGTGACCGTACTGCCCGTAACAGCGACGTTGCCAAGGCTGCATATTATATTTGTTCGTATCTTTCTGAGGACGGTATTCCTAAAACGAATGCAAATGATAACTCCGGCTCCGGAAGATGGCTGCCGGGAGACTGGTATCAGGATCCTCACAGTATCAATTGGGATAATTTTATTAAAAACGAGAACGGTGAGTTTTCATTTTACAACAGACAGGAAGCCGCTCACGGCAATGATCCTATCACAACGAATGAAGTCAACTCAACAACCGCCGTTATGTTTTCAATTGCTCTGGCATCTCATTACAGCGGTCAATATGTTCTTCCGCAGGACTTAGAAACCGGAACCCTGCTTCTGGAAACCGAGCTGACCAGAGCCGATTTACTGTTACGCATGGTGCGTCTGTATGACAGCTTTGAGGACGAGGCGGAATACATAGCGATCGATTCTATCGGAGCAGAAAATCCGATTACGGACAGTGAGATCGCCAATGCAGCCGCCGTACCGGAGGTGAATGCCAGCGGTTCCTCCGATGAATGGATTGGTTCTATAATGGAAAACTATAATCTTATCGGAAATCCGGATGGAGATAACAGCATATATTCTACTGACCTTACATGGAACTATCGGGAAGCCGATTTTGCCGCTGCTGCCGATATGGGAATGAATTATATGAGACTTTCGCTTGCTCTTCCGGTATTAGCGTATCCGGACTACAGCGAGGACCGTTCCTCTGTAAACAAAGCCATTATTGAGGATTTTGATAATGCGGTTCGATGGGGCATGAAATATGGTCTTCATATCTCCATTGGCTTTCAGGGATACTTAGACGATGATATTGATGGCATAAACTGCGTAGCTGCCGACGGAAGCATAGAAAATCTATTTACTCCGGATTATCTGGCACCTGCCGAAAGCTATGAAGCAAAAGCCGAACTGCTGAACGCCTTTGCGAAACGATACAGTAATGTGCCTGCTAAATATCTATCGTTTGAATTACAAAATGAGAATTGTGCTTTAGACAATGACAGTGCCGCCAATGATGCTATGGCAGACCAGTTCATTATGCTGGCAAATTCTATATGGTCTGTAACGCCGGAGCGTGGTGTTTCCCTATCAACCGATACCCACACACTTACGGAAACCGAATATGCTTACTGGAGCAAGATTGCGGAAGCAGGGATTAATCTTGATTTCCATTGTTATGAACCACGAAGCTTTCTGGCTCCAAACGATTATTATCAGGTAGATGCCTCTGAAATGGTGTGGCCGGGCTTTGTCGATGAACATGGGGAAAGCTGGGATATGGATAAGGTATATGATACCTATATTGCACCATGGAAGGAATTGGCAGATGAATATCAGGTAGGTCTTAGAATCGGTGAATGTGTTCCTTTTATGGAATCATGGGATTTATTTGATACCCCTCCACGTACTCAGGATGCCATGGTTGCATGGGCAACCGATTTTTCTAAGAAAATGCAGGAAAATCATATCAGCTATACCTTGAACAATGCCATGAACGGCTTTTCTGCCATCCATGATATACCTCCGGCAGAAACAGATATTCACGGCTATATGACAGGAGCCGATTATACACTTAAGACCTATCATCTGGATCATTATACCTATACGCTTTATATTAATGAGGACTATGCGGAAGCCTGCTACAGTAAAAAGTAATCGGACCCGTACCGGAATCGAAACAAACGATTGGAACTATAAATGGCATGTCAGATTTTATCTGTACATGCCATAGTTTTTTATCATCTGCTCCGCTTCTTCCACGATCTGCTCTGCCAGCGATTGCGGACTCAGTACACGGGCTCCCCCACCAAACTGCAGGATCCATTTCTTTACTTCTGATGTGATCGCCGTCCGTTTCTCAAAAAGCAGTCCATCTGCATTCTCCGTCAACCGGTCTGCCCGGTGTGCTTCATACTCCCGAATATACCGTCCGGTTCGGGCATCAAACTGTACCACCAGATCCTCCTGCTGCTTTCCGCCCAGATAAATGAACTTTCCCTTCTGCTCTTTCTGCTGATAATCCTCCCGGATTTGAAAGTGCTCTTTGAGCACATGTACCTTCTGAATCCGGGATACCCGGAAGGTTCGTATCTCTTTTCGCAGTTCACAATATCCCTCTACACACAGATACTGATCCAGCAGGATCAGACTATACGGATGAATCACTCTTTTGGTCACTGCATCCCCATTCCAGCTATGATACAGGATCTCGATCTTATTCTGCTTCTCAATCGCCGCTGTAATCAACTGTTCGATCTGTGGATCAATATCCTGATTCTTCCATTCGTTCGGATTCACAATGCGGATTGCCTGTTCCAGCTCCTCTAAATGCTTCTGATTCAGATTTCCGGTATTCGCTGCGATCTTCTGCAGCATCTCCTCTGCCGCAACGCCCATCGTCGTATGTGCATACTGCTGTACCAACCGCTGCATGAATGTGATCGCCAGTAAATCTCTGGTTGTCAGATCCACATTCTTCATATTGAACTTTCTGGCTTTAAAGTACGTCCTGCCATCCCGTTCTTCCTCTTCGATGGCATAGCTCATAGACAGCTCATCAATATCTCTCTGTATGGTACGCTTTGTCAGCACAACCTCCCATTTCTTCAGCTTTTCCACGATCTCTTCTGCTGTATAACCAATGGGATTCTGTGATAAAAGTGATAAGATATAAAGCTGCCTTTCCGCAACACTGATTTCTTTCTCATGATTTGCCATAATCTGCTTCTCTACTCCACAATCTGCTGAAAATAATACTTTGCAGACGCTGCACTTCCGGTTAAACCATAGCGCTTATATGCGATCGCACCGGATCTCCGGGTTATATCCTTCTCTACCTGTGGATCAAACACATACTCGGTGTCTGCAATCGTAATCACCGGCCAATAGTGTTCCACACCGCCCCCACGGGAAGACGCAGTTGATCCATAACATAAATCTGCATCATAGCCTAATGCACGAGCCACATATACAAATGCGGAAGACCAGTTATTGCAGGCTCCGTATCCATCCCGTAAAAAAGCGGTCGCCCATGCAATCGACTTCTTTCCGTTTGAATAACTGTAGCTGTAATTATATCCATAGGAATAATTCTGTACCATATACGTATAACAGGCCTGTAACTGCTCGCTACGGCTCATATCTGCGGTCGTAGCTGCCTGTATCAGCTCCTGTACCAAGGTATCCAGATATGCATCTCCGGAAAGCTGTACCTGACACGGTGCATAATCCAATATATCGCTTAAGCTTCCGGATGCCAGTGCTGTCTGAAGCTGCTGCTCCCGTTCGTCATTCAACTGGGCATATGCTGCTTCCGCTGCCACCAGCTTCTCCTCATCGATATAAGCACGGGCTTCCCCGGATGCACCATCTACTAATGCTCTTGCTTCCTGAATTTCGTAATAACTTGATAAAGACACAGTATCTAATCCGGAGATCTCCATATCGATCTCCTGTGCCTCCATATGATGCACCAGATCTGTCTCTACTGCCACTAAAGACGCATTCATCTCTGCTCTCGGAGTCTGAACAACCTCCTGCTGTCGATGCACATCCGTATAACCGGTCACTGTCAGAAGCACTCCGGTTGCCACCAGCATTGCCCCTGCAGCCATTCTCCCTTTGATTTTATTTAATACCTTCATTTTATTTCCATCCATTTCGTAGTTTCTTAACAACATGTAACAGAATTGTAACATATTGGAAATGAATGTGCAACTTGTTTTTATCGTAAGTAATGCATCAGTTCTTCAAAGCATACCCCATCTTCGGATGGAATCTCATACTGTTCCGTCCGCTCCATACATGCCTGTATAAAATCCGCTGCCTTCCTTACAGAATCTGTAAAATCAACCTGATTGACACAGTCTGCCGCAATAATCGAGGAAAAGATGTCACCGGTTCCTGCTCGTTCCCGTCCAACGCGTTTTTTCCGAAGAACCTTCTTTGTACCACTGGTCTCGTATACCACATTCCCCAGATACTCTCCCATCCGGATGCCGGAGATTACAACCTTCTCCGCTCCATACCGGCTCAGTTCCTCTGCCAGCCGGAACAATTCCTCCTGTGTCCAATGTCCCGGTCGCCATGTTGTCCCGGTCAAAAAGCATGCCTCCGTCAGATTCGGTGTCAGAATATCTGCATACGATACCAGCTTCTTCATCTCCTGCTGCATCTCCTGTGTATAAGTCGGATACAGTTCCCCATTATCGCCCATTACCGGATCTATAATTACCTTCGTTCTTTCTGTCCGAAACTCCCTTATAAAATGCTCAACGATCCGGATCTGCTCTGCCGATCCCAGAAAGCCGGTTGCTATCCCGTCAAACTTTAGTCCCAGAAGCCTCCAGTTCTCAATATATTCCTGCATATGATGGGTATAATCATCAAAGAAAAAATGTTCATAACCGGTATGATTGGAAAGAATTGCGGTCGGGAGCGGGCAACACTGAATCCCCATCTGTGAGATAATGGGCAGTGCTACCGTAATGGAACATCTGCCAAATCCGGAAATATCATTGATCACTGCTATTTTTTTCTGATTATTATGTGACTGTTCCTGCATAAAAAGGCTCCTTTCGATATAAAAAAAGCCTGATATTCACTATCAGGCTTCTCCTGCGTGCTAGAGGATTCGAACCCCCGGCCTTTTGGTCCGTAGCCAAACGCTCTATCCAGCTGAGCTAAGCACGCATACAACATGAAGTTGTAAGTTAAATACCGTTTCCAGCACTCAACGTGTTATATATTAGCAAATGTTTTTCCGTCTGTCAAGAGGTTTTTTCATATTTCGCTGCGAAACTCCATTTAATCCTCCAGTGCCAGCACACCACGCATATCGATCAGCGGTGCTCCGGTTCCGCGGATATAGTCTCCGGTAATCGTCACTCGTCCAATGCTGTCATCTCTCGGAATCTGATACATAATATCCAGCATGAACTCTTCGATGATCGCCCGAAGGGCTCTGGCTCCGGTCTTCTTCTCCATCGCCTTTTCCGCAATCGCCTCATAGGCAGAATCATCAAATCTCAAATCTACTTCATCCAGACTCAGAAGCTTCTGATACTGCTTTAAAATCGCATTCTTTGGCTCCTTCAGAATCTGGATCATCATATCCTTATCCAGTGCATCCAGTGTATAGATAACAGGAAGCCGTCCCAAGAACTCCGGAATCATACCAAACTCCCGCAGATCCTCGATCGTCACCTTCTTTAAGATATTTGCATCATTATCATACTTATCCTTCAGATCCGCCCGGAAACCCAACGAAGACTGCTTATTCAGGCGTGCCTTGATGATATCCTCGATATCCGGAAATGCTCCTCCGCAGATAAACAGGATATTCTTTGTATTGATTGTCGTCATCGGCACCATTGCATTCTTACTTCCGGCGCCTACCGGTACTTCTACCTGTGCACCCTCCAGGATCTTAAGCAGTCCCTGCTGAACAGACTCTCCACTTACATCCCGGCTGTTTGTATTCCGCTTCTTTGCAATCTTATCTATCTCATCGATAAAGACGATTCCCTGCTCCGCACGCTCAACATCGTTATCTGCAGCTGCCAGCAGCTTTGACAGTACACTTTCCACGTCATCACCGATATATCCGGCTTCTGTTAATGTTGTAGCATCTGTGATCGCCAATGGCACATTTAACAGCCTTGCAATGGTCTTTACCAGATAGGTCTTACCGCTACCGGTCGGTCCGATCATCAACATATTGGACTTCTCAATCTCAATATCGTCCATTGTGTCTGTCAGAACCCGCTTATAATGATTATAGACCGCTACGGATATTACCTTCTTTGCATAGTCCTGTCCGATCACATACTCATCCAACTGTGCTTTCATAATATGGGGTGCCGGTATCGTCTTTAACTCCAGCTTCGGCTGTTCCTTCTTTTCTTCCTTCTTTTTCTTCTTTACCTTCTGAGACTTCGGGATATCCTGTGCCCCACCAAAGTTCAGCTGGGACATATCGAACTTCCCCAGATCCATAAACTGCATATTACTGCTGTTACTAAATGTATCAAATGTATTCTGCATGCAGCTCGGACATATATATATGTCATTCGGAAGATGAATCAGCTTTCCGGTAACACTCTCCGGTCTCCGACACAGATAACAATAGTTCTCATATTCTTTTTCTTCATCCTGAGTTTCGTTATTCTCTATAATATCTTTTGACATTCTTTCCTCCACTTGTCAGTTCGTCCGTTTATTACCCACTCAGTATAACAGACTTTCTCTTCGAATACTATCCGTAATTTTTAGGAATTTATTACAAAAAAATAAAGCCGCGGACCACACACACATCCACAGCCTGTCTGATATGCACCTTGCGCATATCGGATCTATCCGAATATCATCTGTCTTTCTTCTTTTCTACTCCGCCAGCTAAAAATGCGATTACCACCATACATATACATAGCAATAGCATAACAATCAGAATTCCGATTGCAGGTTCCAATGGACCATTCATATCCACACACTCCCTTCTTATCTAGCATATCCCATTTTCTTCGATTTATTACATGGTTTCGATCTCTTTTCGTATCCGCATCATATTTTTATCCATTTTTGCAATTACTTCCGCATACTGTTGCAGTTCCTTTTGGATATCTTCGCCCTGTTCTCCGCTCATTTCCCGCTTATAGCATAGCTGATAATCAAGCTGTGCCCAGAAGTCCATAGCTACTGTCCGGAACTGGATTTCTACCTTCTTCCGTTCACATCCTTCATCCCGGTATACCGGTATCTCAACGATCAGGTGAAAGCTATGGTAGCCATTCCCTTTCGGCTTTTTGATATAATCCTTCTCCTTCAGTACCGTAATATCCTCATGTGCCGAGATACGTTTTACAATCTCATATATATCATCCTCAAAAAAACAGGTTACCCGAACTCCGATCATATCATTCAGACGTTCCTGTGCCGTCTGAAATGAAATCGGCAGCTTTTTCTTCGTCAGCTTTTTTCGGATGCTTTCCGCGGTTTTTATCCGACTGCAGATATTACTGACGATCATACGTCCGTATTCCTCTGCCAGTTCTTCCTGTATCATCTGCAGTTTCATCTCTACCATATCGATCGCATACTGACATTGGATTCGATACTGGACATCTGCAACAGCGTCATCTAAATCCGCTGTTGCAGTCTTATCTTTCTTTTTTCCCATTAATTTATCTCTCCGTGTGTACCGGTAATGGAGAAGGTTACCCACTGAGCAATATTTACCGCATGATCCCCAATCCGCTCGAAATACTTTCCGATCATCAGAAGATCTGTTGCCTGCTCTCCATTGCTGGTATCTTCATTTATCAACTGAATCAGTTCATTCTTAATCGCAATAAATAAATCATCTACCCGGTCATCCATGGATATTACTTCCTGTGCCTGCTCCAGATCCCTGTTTACAAAGGCTTCAATACTTTTTACTACCATCAGTATCGTTTCCTTTGCCATATCCTGAATGTGCTCCAGTTTCTTAATATATGGTGTATCTGCCATGCGGATCGTCAGCTCTGATATCTCGGCAGACTGTACTGCAATCCGCTCCATATCTGTGATCATCTTCAGTGCGGAAGAAACGGTCCGAAGATCTTTTGCTACCGGCTGCTGACAAAGCAACAGCTTCATACATGCACTCTCGATCTGCCGCTCCTGATTGCTGACATCGGTTGCATATTCGATCACCTGCTCTGCCTTTTCCGTATCCTGTTTCACCAGTGCAGAGGCTGCCATCTCGATGGACTGTTCTACCATACTGCCCATCTGAACCATTTGCTCATTTAACGCAGCTAACTGCTTTTCAAAACGACTCTGTTTTACCATCTATCCTTCCTCCTGCTATTCTACTTTTATCCTTTTCATTAACCGAAACGTCCGGTAATATAATTTTCTGTCCGCTTATCCTGAGGCATAGAAAACAGTTGTTCCGTGTCTCCGAACTCTACCACTTCTCCCAACAGGAAGAATGCCGTCTTATCGGATATACGCGTTGCCTGTTGCATATTATGTGTAACTATAATAATCGTATACTTATCCTTCAGTTCAACTGCCAGTTCCTCGATCTTTGATGTAGAGATCGGATCCAGTGCGGATGTCGGTTCATCCATCAGGATAACCTCCGGTTCTACCGCCAATGCTCTGGCAATACACAGTCTCTGCTGCTGTCCGCCGGACAGTCCCAAAGCGCTCTTCTTCAACCGATCCTTCAGTTCATCCCATATAGCTGCCTGCTTTAAAGAACGCTCTACAATCTCATCCAGCTTTGCGCCATTATGAATCCCATGTGTTCTCGGACCGTATGCAATATTATCATACACACTCATCGGGAACGGATTCGGCTTCTGGAATACCATCCCAACCTTCTTTCTTAAGAGGTTTACATCCATATCCTTATAGATATCCACGCCATCCAATGTCACCTGTCCGGTGATTCTACAGCCTTCTACCAGATCATTCATACGGTTCAGGGACTTTAACAGTGTAGACTTACCACATCCTGACGGACCGATAAATGCACTGATCTGCTTTTCCGGCAGTTCCAGATTAATATTCTTCAAAGCCTTGAAATCCCCATAGTACAGATCCAGGTCTTTAATTTCAAATTTACCCATTCTCAGTTATTCCTTTCGTTCTACATTCCTACTTATTATCATTCTTGCTGAACTTCTTCGCTATGAAGGAGGACGCCAGATTCATAATCAGTACAACTAACAACAGTACAACCGCTGTTGCATACGCCGGTTCCATATATAAGCCTTCGGATGATAATACATACATATGTACCGCCAGTGTTCTTCCTGAAGACATCAGCCCCTGAACAACCGGAACCGTACCTGCCGTATACATCAGTGCTGCCGTCTCACCCACGATACGTCCGATCGCCAGAATAATACCGGATAAGATTCCCGGCATAGCAGCCGGCAGTATGATCTTGAATACTGTACGGAACCGTCCGGCTCCCAGCCCAAAGCTGCCTTCCCGATAAGAATCGGGAACTGCCATCAGTGCCTCTTCTGTCGTTCTCATAATAACCGGAAGCACCATGATTGCCAGTGTAAATGCACCTGCCAGCATCGACAGTCTCCACTTTAACTGTGTAACGAAGAACAGCATACCGAACAAACCATACACGATAGAAGGAATACCCGTCAGTGTCTCTGCCGTTACCCGGACGATACCAACGATCTTATTTCCACGCTTTGCATACTCTACCAGGTAAACAGCTGCTCCGATACCGAACGGAACTGCAATCGCCAAGGACAATGCTGTCATAATGATCGTATTAATAATCGCCGGCATCATAGAGGAATTCTCACTGTTATAGGTCCATTCAAACAGGCTCCATGACAGATTCGGAACTCCGTTTACCAATATATATACGATAATAAATACTAATACCGCTAATGTTACAACCGCCGCTCCGATCACCAGAAGCAAAAGAATCAGAGAGGACGGTTTCTTGAGATAGGACTTTAACTTCTGTCCAAAGGTTTGTTTGTTAATACTCTCATCCATTATTTATCCCTCCGTTTCAAAATCGAGAAGCACAGGTTAATAATTAAGATAAAGACAAACAATACAACACCCGTTGCGATTAACGCCTCTCTCTGCAGATCCTGAGCATAACCCATTTCTATTACGATATTGGCTGTCAAAGTACGAACACCCTGAAGCAGTCCCTTTGGCATCGCCGGATTATTACCTGCGACCATGATAACCGCCATTGTCTCACCAATTGCACGACCGATACCTAAAATGATTCCTGCCATAATACCGGACTTTGCTGCAGGCAGTACTGCCTTAAATACACTTCTTACCGGATCTGCCCCCAGTCCGAGAGATCCTTCGTAATAGCTCTCCGGAACTGCCCGGATCGCTGCCTCTGACACACTAATGATCGTTGGCAGAATCATGATTCCCAACAGAATCGATGCAGTCAAAAGACTGATACCATTTCCTCTGGCTCCGATCGCATCTGTGAACGCCCGAACGATCGGCACGATCACTACCATACCAAAGAAACCATATACTACTGAAGGGATTCCTGCCAGTAAGTCAACTGCCGGCTTTACAATCTTATAAAGCTTCTTCGGGCAGAATCTTGCCATAAATATAGCGGTAAGCAATCCAATAGGAACACCGATGACCAGTGCAAGTCCGGTTACATACACCGAACCCAGGATCATCGGTAAGATTCCGTAGATATTATTTCCGGGCTTCCATACCTGCCCACCCAGGAACTTGAATAAACCGATCTTTGCCATACCGGGTATTCCTCGGGTGAACAGGAAGAAGCAGATTAACGCTACTGCAAGAATTGACATACAGGCACAGAGCAAAAAGATGATTTCCATGATTTTCTCAAATACTCGTTTTCTAGCTGCTTTCTTTTCTTCCATCTATTTCACCATACCTTAATTGTCATTCATCTGGTTATTACTACTTTATAACTTCATCCCACTTTGCAGTGTCACCTACATAGATTGCTTTGATCTGATCCTTTGTGATATCTGTCAGCGGATTGTCGTTATTTACGATGACTGCGATACCATCCATTGCGATTACAGTTGCTTCTACGCCTTCTGCAGTCTCAGAGTCCTTCAGTTCACGAGATGCCATACCGATATCACAGATACCATTGATGGTAGACTCAACACCTGTGGTGGAATCAGAAGTCTGAATCTCAACGGTTGCATTTGGATTTACTTCTGCATATGCTTCCTTTAACTTCTCCATAACCGGTGATACGGAAGAAGATCCTGCCACAACGATCTTTCCGGATGGCTGTGCAGACTCAAATGAACCATTGGATACATCAACATAACCATTATCTACGATGACAGCCTGACCATCATCACTCATAATATAATCGATGAAATCCTGTGCTACTTCGCTGACATCACCCTTTGTTACGATGTTAAACGGTCTTGATAATGTATAATCTCCACTCTTTACATTCTCAGCAGTTGCCTCTACGCCATCTACATTCAGTGCCTTTACATCTTTATTCAAAGATCCAAGTGAAATATAACCGATTGCATATGTATCACCCTTTACGGTACTTAACATAACGGATGTATTGTTTGTAATTGCCGCATCGGTAGTTGTATTATCAACCTTATTGCCATCTGCATCCTTCTCTTCTACGCCTGTCAGCTCGATAAATGCGCCTCTTGTACCGGATCCATCCTCTCTAGATACTACGCTGATATATTTGCTGCTGTCGAAATCTGCGGATCCTGTAGCACCTGCACCTTCACTGCTTGCATCGCTGCTTCCATCCGTAGCACCTGTTGTATCAGTTGTTCCTGCATTGCCTCCACATCCTGCCAGACATCCTGCCACCATAGCGGTTGCCAGCATCATTCCCAAAAACTTTTTCTTCATAATGATTCTCCTTTTCTGAGTGCCCACGCACCCTACCATTCTTTTTTCTCAAGTCTCACTTGACGATGTATAGGATATCGAAGCTGTGTAAAATGCATTATCCCCTTTATGTAAATTCTATGTAAGATTTTTGTAATTGCTGCCGACAATAAAAACTATGTTCCCGGAATAACGGCAAAAAAATACCCGGTACAGTTCGTAAAATTCGAACAGACCGGGAAAATGTTAATATGCGGTTGTGGTTGCTTCTTTTTCTTTTCGTATCATATCTATATTTTCCTGCTATCGTTCAGACATGCAGCTTCTACTTCTTCACAGGGGAACAAAGTCCGATCAGGGTTCCTACCCCATAGGTTACATGAAGGATCAAAAAGAGGATCGGTAACAGCAAATGACTGATTGAAAACCGCTTTCCCTGCTTACAGGCACCGATGATACCCGTCACTGTCATAACCAGTGCCAACAGTCCATACAGCCCCCACATAGCATATGCCAGCCATGGGAAGTGCAAAAAACAAAGCACCGTTGTAATCAGGATGCCTATGATAAACGCAAATGGTACAAAGTGATATATGGATAAGCATCCCGGACAGATCTTTACCGTCTTTCCGATCCAATATCCATTTCCATACTTCTGGCGAACCATCGCAGAAAACGAATTTCGAATATGCTGATAGGATATGATATCCGGGTCATAACAAAACCGATATCCTGCCTTCCGCATCCGATAATGCAGTTCATTATCTTCCGTCCGTCCCAGATCTTCATTGAACCCGCCTACCTCATCAAAGATGGATCTACGATACGCTGCATGAAACATCGAATCCACATACCGGCGTCCGCTCTCTCTCCGATAAGGTGCTATGCTGCTGCCGAACATCGAGCTTTCTGCCAGATATAATGTCTCCTTCCAGGGTGTCGGCTGTTCAATAATATTCGGCCGGGGTCCTCCGGTTATCATCTCTCCCTGTTCCTGCAGTTCTACATTTTTCCGTACAAAGTCCTCCGGTATCGAAGCATGGGCATCGATCCGGATCAGGATGTCCTCCTGTGCCGCTCCGATCACTACATTCCAGCCTGCTGCCTGCTTCCGCTTTGGATTATCCAATACAACGATCCTCCGGAACTGTAGCTGCTCTTTTCTTGCCGCATACTGTTCCATCCTTGCCCGCGTATCATCGGTAGATGCACTATCTACCAGAATCACTTCGATCTGATCATGTGGGTAGTCCTGCTCTGCCAGACAGTTCAATATCCCATTCAGCACCGCTCCCTCATTATATGCTACTACACCTACCGATACCGTCATTTTTTATATTCCTTCCTGCTCAAACTCTTTTTTTACCAGCTCGTAGCATCTATGAAATTGCTCGATCACATATGCAACCTGTTCATCCGTCAGACAGGTGTGCAGTGGCAGTGTAATTTCATTTTCAAACTGAGCCTTTGCATGCGGATAGTTCTCGATTGAGAAGCCCAGCTTCTTATATGCGGTGTGCAGTGGTAACGGCTTGTAGTGTACATTACTGCTGACGCCTGCCTCTGCCAGCCGGGTAATCAGGCGATTCCGAAACTCCATCGTCTGCCCATCCAGCCAGAGCAAATAAAGATGACCGCTGGAACAGTTGTCCGTTCCCTGATGCTTCAGACCGTGCACCGGAAGATCTGCCAGTCCCTGATCGTAGAACCGTATGATCTCCTGTCGCCGCTTCAGCATGGATGCATATCGCTTCATCTGTACCAGCCCGATCGCCGCATGAACATCTGTCATATTGCACTTGTAGTATGTATCTACGATATCATACTCCCAGGCTCCCAGCATGGTCTTTGCCAGTGCATCCTTTGACTGTCCGTGAAGGGATAACAGCATAAGCTGATGATACACCGCTTCTATATCCATTCCGTCCGGAGCCTTCCATGTCAATGCACCGCCCTCTGCGGTTGTCAGATTCTTAACTGCATGAAAGGAGAAGGAAGAAAAGTCTGCAATACTTCCACTCCGTCTTCCCTGACGCACAGCCCCAAAGGAATGGGATGCATCTGCCAGTACTATGATCCGGTTGTATAATCTCTGCATATCATTTGCTGCATGGAATAAGTCTTTCTTTTGCTCGACAATCTCATAGATCCGATCATAATCACAGATGATTCCTGCCAGATCCACCGGTATAATCACCTTTGTCCTTTCCGTGATTGCCGCCTCAAGCTGATCATAGTCCATTTCCAATGAATCCTTCTGTATATCAATCAGCTTCAGGGTCGCTCCTACATGACATACCACACTGGCCGATGCCGTATAGGTATAAGCACTGGTGATCACCTCATCTCCCGGACCTACGCCCAGCAGCCGTAGTGCCATCTCCATGCACGCAGTCGAGGAATTCATACAGGCAGCTCTCGGAACCCCACAATACTCTGCGATCTGTTTCTCCAGCTCCTTCGTCCGCGGGCCGGTCGTGATCCAGCCGGATCTTAACGCTTCCGCTACCGATTCGATCTCTTCTTCTGTTATGTCCGGTGGTGAAAATGGTATCTTCATCATAAAAATCCACGCTCCTTCTTCTATGTGGTTATCGCAATACTGCAATGACCGTTTCAAACATAATGGCGATATCCTTCCAAAAACTAAACTCTCGCAAATAGTTCAGATTATACTTCATCTTTTCCGGCAATACCTGTTCTACATATACCCGGTCCACATCCTCGGCTCCGCTTAAAAGTGCATCCTCATCCTTATAGCGAATGCTTGCTTCCGATGTAATCCCGGCCGGCAATAACAGGGTTGCCCACATCTCCGGCGTATACTGCTCTACATACCGCGGAACCTCCGGTCTGGTTCCCACAAAGCTCATATCACCCGCCAATACATTGAACAGCTGCGGAACCTCATCCAGTCGCAGTTTCCTTAAAAAGCGACCGGATCCGGTGATTCTGGGATCCTGTCCCACTGTTACCTGCGTTCCCAGCTTCTCGGCATCTGTAACCATCGTCCGAAACTTAAAGATCCGAAACGCTTTTCCTCCGGTCGTAATCCGCACCTGTCGAAACATCACCGGTCCCTTCGAATCACACTTGATCCAGATTGCAATTACCAGCATCAATGGAGACAACAACAAAATCATAAGAAGTGACATCACAATATCAAACAAACGCTTAGCTGTCAGTCCTGCCCGCTTTTTTCTTAAGATTGTATAATAAGCTTCTACCTGCTGTATCCGCATGTTATCCGGCAGTTGCTCCCACTTCTTCAGTATCATGTCCCATATCCTTTCTCATTCCCTTTGGTTCTTTACTTCTGCTCCTGAGGATTATAGGTCGGCACGATTTCCTTAATGATCTTTCTGATATTATCCGGTTCCTGTTCGGTCACCTTCTTCAGTGCCTCCAGCTGATGAATAAACTTGTCCTCATCGATCTCGATCGGTTTTCCGATATGAATCATCTTATTTTCCGTATCGGTCAGACCCTCTTCATCCATCAGAAGTTCTTCATACAACTTCTCTCCAGGTCGCAGCCCTGTAAACCGAATCTGGATATCCTCATATGGAGTATACCCGGATAAACGGATAAGATTCTCTGCCAGATCCAGAATCTTCACCGGTTCTCCCATATCCAGTACAAATATCTCGCCACCCTTTGCATATAGACCGGCCTCAATAACCAGCGATACAGCCTCCGGAATCGTCATAAAGTACCGGATAATATCCGGATGTGTAACCGTAACCGGCCCACCATGTGCGATCTGCTTCTTAAATAACGGAATCACACTTCCGTTGCTTCCCAGTACATTTCCGAATCGTACTGCCACAAACTCTGTCTTTGAACGATGGTCATACATCTGCACAATCATCTCACACATCCGCTTGGATGCTCCCATGATATTTGTCGGATTCACAGCCTTATCTGTTGAAATCAATACAAACCGCTGTGTGCCATACCGATCGGCCGCCTGCACGGTCTTTAACGTTCCGAACACATTATTTTTAATCGCCTCATTCGGACTGTCCTCCATCAGCGGTACATGCTTATGGGCTGCCGCATGGTATACGATGTCCGGGCGATACTTTTCAAAGATCCAGTTCACACGACTGGTATTCCGGACCGAACCAATCAGTACCAAAAGATTTAAGCGTGGATACTTCTGTTCGAGTTCCTGCTTGATGTCATATGCATTGTTCTCATAAATATCCAGGATAATCAACTGCTTTGGAATATGTCGGGCGATCTGACGACACAGCTCACTACCGATGGAACCACCACCGCCGGTCACCAGAACCACCTTACCGCGCACATATTCGGCAATGGAATCCACATTGACACTGATTGGCTCCCGTCCTAACAGATCCTCTACCTCTACATTTCGCAGATTACTGATACCAACTTCTCCGTTCACCAGCTGATACATACCCGGAAGGATCTTCAGCTCACAGTCCGACTCCTTACAGATATTGGTAATCTCTTTAATACTCTTCTTAGATGCCGATGGCAGTGCAATAATGATCTCATCGATCTCATACTTTCTGGCATTATGGAGAATCGTATCCCGATCCCCGACTACCTTTATGCCCTGCACATACTTTCCGATCTTTGCCGGATCATCATCGATCAGGCACTTTACCTGACCATTGATATAACTGCTGTTCGTGATTTCCTTGATCAACATGTTACAGGATTCCCCTGCACCTACGATCATGATGCGGGTTGCATTCTTGTTGCGGATCCGCTTATTCTTCAGCATCCGAATAAACCGGTATGCAAACCGGGATGCCAGAATCAGAAACATCAGAATCCCCACATACAGGATATAGTAGCTCCGAAACATCGGTAGCCCCATCAGGTGATAGCCGATAAACTGAACAACCACCGATACGCCACACGCCATCACAACATTTCCCGCCTCGATCGGACCTGCATACTGCCAGATACTGCTATATAACTTAAACAGCATAAATATAACCAATGTACAGATAATGTTAATCGGCAGGTACTTCCACATCATCTGAATATACTGCAGCTCCACAGCCGCATAGTTCAGATTAAACCGCAACAGTATCGTCAGACCACTGGTTCCGATAATCGCCAGAATGTCATACATTATCAACAGAATCCGTCGGATCAGCAGCTGCTGATCGAAGGGTTCGTTTTTCTTTCTCTGAATATAGCTCTTAATGCTCATCTTTATCTCCCGGACTACAGATCCTTTGACTTCAATAAATCTACTACCTGATATACATACTTATTGCACAGTTCATCTGTTTCTGCCTCTACCATGACACGGATCACCGGCTCTGTTCCACTCTCCCGGATCAGGATCCGTCCGTTTTCTCCCAGTTCCTTCTCGATCTGTGCTACCAGTGCACATACATCCTTATCCGCTCTGGCTGCCGGTTTACTTTTCACCTTTACATTCACCAAAAGCTGCGGATAGATCGTCAGATCATGGAACAGCTCGGATATCTTCTGCTTGCTCTCCAGCATAACCTCCATCAACTTCAAAGATGTCAGTACGCCGTCACCGGTCGTCGCAAACTTACTGAAGATAATATGGCCGGACTGCTCTCCACCCAGAGAATGTCCATATTCCATCATGTTCTCATATACATATTTATCACCAACTGCGGTCTTTTCATACTTAATCCCGCAGCGGTCAAATGCCTTATACAGTCCAAGATTTGACATAACTGTCGTTACAACCGTATCATTTGCCAGTTCTCCTCGTTCCTTCAGATACTTTCCGCATACATACAGGATCTTATCTCCATCGATAATCTCTCCCTTGTCATCAACTGCCATACAACGGTCCGCATCTCCATCGTATGCAAAACCAATATCCAGCCCTTTCTCCTTTACAAACTTCTGGAGGACTTCAATATGGGTAGATCCGCAATGATCATTGATATTCGTTCCGTCCGGCTCTGCATGAATCACGTAGGTCTTTGCCCCCAGAGCTTCAAACACATACTTTGCTACCGTCGAAGATGCACCGTTGGCGCAATCTAAGCCGACACGTACATTCTTAAAGGACCGGGTAGCCAGTGTCATCAGATATCCGATATACCGATTTCTTCCGGCTGCATAATCTGTCGTTCTTCCGATATGCTCTCTGGTTGCAAACGGAATCTCCTCCGTCAGTCCATCGATATAGGCCTCGATCTGATTCTCAACGCCTGCATCCATCTTCGAACCGTTTCCATTGATAATCTTGATTCCATTATCATAAAACGGATTATGACTGGCAGAAATCATGATACCACAGTCAAACTCATCCACTCTCGTAATATACGATACACTCGGTGTCGGTGTTACATGCATCAGGCACACATCGGCACCACTTGCAGTCAGACCCGCAACCAACGCATACTCAAACATATAGCTGGAACGTCTGGTATCTTTACCGATTACGATTCTGGCTCTTCCGTCCGCCTTCTGCTTTCCGTAATAATACCCCAGAAACCGTCCTACTTTATATGCATGTTCTACCGTTAAGTCTATATTGGCTTCTCCTCGAAATCCATCGGTTCCAAAATATTTTCCCATAATTCTGATAGTCCTTTCCTTTTTATGACATATAGACTTATTATAGGATATTTTATCCAATATAGCAAGTTTTGTTCCTGTTTCAGAGGCTTCTGTTTAGAATAGTTTCATAATTCTTTTAGACTCTATCCGTTGTGAAATAGAACCAGGTATACTATAATATATGAATACAGATGTCAAATTTCCGTTTGACCTTCATACCATATAAGTAAACTGGAGGAATCGTTATGAAAAAGGAGTTATTGTTTATATTAAATCCGACTGCCGGAAAGACCCATATAAAGAACAACCTCTTTGAAATTATAAATGCCTTTTCCGATGCAAATTACCGGGTGACTGTTTATCCGACCAAACAGCCGAATGACGGACAGAATATCGTTATTTCAGAAGGAAATGACTATGATCTTATCGTCTGTGCCGGCGGAGACGGCACACTGGATGATGTCGTCACCGGATATATGCAGAGTAAATGTCAGGTTCCGCTTGGTTACATCCCTGCCGGGTCTACAAATGACTTTGCCCGAAGCTTAGGCATTCCACTTGAACCGCTGGCCGCAGTAGAAAATATCATCAGCGGCTTTCCGTTCCGGGTCGATGTCGGCTGCTTCAATCAGGATGATTACTTCATCTATGTAGCTGCCTTTGGTGCTTTTACAGAGGTTTCCTACTCAACCAATCAGCAGTTCAAAAATATGTTCGGGCATGCCGCCTATGTCATGAGCAGTATCCGTGGGCTGAATAATATTACCCCCTATACTGCCACGATCCGATATGATGATCAGGAGATTACAGATACCTTTATCTATGTGATGGTAACAAACTCCCTGTCTGTGGGTGGTATGCGAAATGTTGTACTGGCAGATAATGTAGAATTCGATGATGGCATCTTTGAATGCCTGCTGATCAAAGCCCCTACAAAGCCATTTGAACTACAGGCGATTATCAATTCGCTGTTAATCAGTGAAGTCAATGAAAAATATATGTACTGCTTCAAGGCTTCCCGCCTGGAAATCACCTCCGATGAAGAAATCCCATGGGTTATGGACGGTGAATTCGGCGGAAACCAAAAGCATGTCGTAATAGAGAACTGCCGAAAGGCAATCCCGATCATTCGATAAGGAATATCTCTTACTTCTTATTTCTGTGGCTCATATACAGATCATAGCCCTTCTTTCGCAGCTTGCAGGAAGGACAATGACCACAGCCATCTCCTATGATTCCGTTATAACAGGTCAACGTCTTATCATGTACCAGTTCCAGCACTCCCAGTTCGTCTGCCAGTGCCCATGTTTCTTCCTTATCGATCCACATAAGTGGTGTCAGTATATCAAATCCATAGTCCATAGCCAGATTCAAAGTCGTATTCAGTGACTTAATAAATACATCCCGACAGTCCGGATACCCACTGAAATCGCTCTGAGAAACACCGGTTACCAGATCAGTGATTCCCCTCTGCTTTGCAAAGATGGCCGCATAGGTTAAGAATACCATATTTCTTCCGTCTACAAAGCTGTTCGGTGTTCCCTGCTCCGGTGCATTTTCGTCTACCGGAATATCGTTCCGGGTCAGAGAGTTCGGCGCCAGATCATTTAACAGGCTCATATCAAAGATATGATGTTCGATTCCATATTCATCGGCAATGGTCTTTGCACACTCCAGCTCCTTCTTATGCTTCTGACCGTAATCAAATGAAATGGCAATTACCTTTTCATATCTGGCCTTCGCCCAGAACAGACAGGTTGTACTATCCTGTCCGCCACTAAATATTACAACTGCCTGCTTCTTATTCTTTCTGTTCTCATTCATTCCATAATCCTCCTGTTTCTTTTTTTATTCGTTATCGATAGGATATCTATTTTGTCTATATTCTAATTCTGCTGCAGCATATAATAAAAACGGTTCTGCAGCTCCGTCTCATGCTCAAACCGTCCACGCAGGGTTGTCGTAACTGTCTTTGCGGATGGTTTCTTGATACCTCTGGCTGTCATGCAGCTATGGTTTGCGGATATCAAAACCGCTACATCCTCCGATCCGGTTGCCATCTGTATGATCTCCGCAATATCGGTTCCGATCCGTTCCTGTAGCTGCAGCCGTTTTGCTACCATGTCTGCGATCCGGGCGATCTTGCTCAGTCCGATCACGCGTTCCTTTGGCAGATATGCAACACTCACCTTCATATCATACATCAGTGCCATATGGTGTTCACAGTAACTGAATACTTCTATGTCCTTTACCAGTACCATATCCTCATGCTCAGTTGCCACCTCGAAGGTCTTCCCATACATCTTGGCAATCTCTTCATTTGTATAGTTCATCCCCTCAAAGACTTCTGTATACATACGTGCCACCCGCTGTGGAGTCTCCTTTAACCCTTCCCGATCCGGATCCTCTCCCAAAGCTTCCAGAATGCCCCGGATGTGCTCCTCGATTGCTTTTTCATCTATTTTTCTGTTCTCTGCCATTCCTGTACCTCCTATACTCCTCGCTTCTCAGGATCCCAGATATACTTATGCAGCTGTAGCTGCATATGCACCTGATTCAATCTATGTTCGATCATGTCATTCACGATCTGTTCCGGCTCTATTCGTCCGAATACCGGACTGTAATAAATACCACATCTTCCCTGAAGCTTATAGGCTGTTATAATCTCTTCTGCTTTTCTCAAATCTGTTTCATCGGATATCACAAACTTTACCGTATCCCTTTCCTGCAGATACCGGTAGTTCTCCGGCCGCATATGGGACTCCATACCACTTCCCGGAAGCTTATAATCCAGTGTGAATGCCGGCCGCACAGACAAACCCGTAAATGGTTCTATACTTACACTCCCGTTGGTTTCAATTTCGATCTGAACCCCATCGATCTGTCCCAGCTTCTCGATCAACTGATCCATGCCCGGCTGTAAAAGCGGTTCTCCGCCTGTCAGAGTCACATTTTGCACACCGCTGTCCCGTACCATAGCTGCCAGTTCCTTCTCCGTCATATCTTCCCACTGCACACCCGGCTGATTCGCCCAGCTGGTATCACAGTAGTTGCAGTTTAGGTTACAGCCGGCAAACCGGATAAACAGTGCCAGTTCACCTGCCTTTTGTCCTTCTCCATTGATGCTTATAAAATGTTCTACTACCTTATATTTCATTTCAGCCTCCTACACCGGACTGTATGTGGCACAGTTATTTGGCGTTTCATATACAATCACGGACTTTAGCGGATATCCCTGTCCTGTCAGCTCATCATAGAACCATTTTGCAAAGTTCTCTGCAGTCGGACGGAAGTCCATCTCCACGATACGGAACCCATCCCTTAAAAGACAGTGCAGCGTATCCTCTGCCAATGTATTCTTTTCAATAATGAATACATGATCCAGCTTATCTCCCATGGTTTTCAGTTCCTGTTTCAGCTGTGAAAAGTCCATCAACATTCCTCTTGTCTGAAGCTGCTCTTCCTCCAGTTGTTCTCCCTGCACAACCACCTTGACTGTCCAGCGGTGTCCATGGATATTTCCGCATTTTCCCTGATAGCCAGCCAGAAAGTGTGCACTGTCAAAGCTGACCTGTGTCTCTATCGTATACATTCTCTTTCCTCCATATACCTCTTACATTCCTTACCTTTTCTTTTCCGTTCCTTCCACGTTTCTTCGCCTTCGTTCTGCTGCTTCCATAAATCAATAAGCCCATGGGAGCAACAGAACCTCTCGTCCTGATCTCTCATGGGCTTACAGGTCCTGGTTTTATTTATAGACAGGAAGGTACGAATGAACTGTCTTATTCTATTCTTGCTATTGCAAATAATAACGTACTTATGAAAGTTTCAATATCTTCTTAACAGTGGCTTCCATCTCAGACTTATCGCAAACGGTATCATGTACAACCGGTGCGGTACGGATATCTTCGATTGCCTGTGGAACAGCTACACCAGACAGTCGATTTAGCTCGTCGATCAGTTCGAAATCAGACTTGCTGTCATAGGTATGATCGATTGCATTCATGACACTTCTGGTAAACTTATATGGGCTTGCAGTCGATGCAATCACGGTTGGAGTCTGATCTCCGGTCTCTGCCACATACTTATCATATACGGTAGCGGCTACTGCCGTATGTGTATCGATAATATAATCATCCTCCTGATAGATCTTCTTGATCGTAGCGGCTGTCTCTTCCTCGGTTGCATAACCGCCATAGAACTCAGCCAGCTTCTCCTTCATCTCAGGTGTGATCGTATACTTTCCTTCTGTCGTCAGTGCCTTCATCAGTTCTGCATCCTTTTCGGCATTATTGCCGGCGATCTTGTAGATCAGACGCTCCAGATTGCTGGAAATCAGAATATCCATAGATGGAGAAGATGTCAGAATAAACTCACGATTCTTATCATACTCTCCGGTCTTGAAGAAGTCATACAGAACCTTATTTTCATTGGAAGCACAGATAAACTTTGCAATCGGAAGTCCCATTTCCTTTGCATAGTATGCTGCCAATATATTACCAAAGTTACCGGTCGGCACTACCACATTCATCTTCTCACCGGCCTGAATCGTTCCATCTGCTACCAGTCTGCTATATGCATATACATAATATACCATCTGCGGAACCAGACGACCGATATTAATGGAGTTTGCAGATGAGAACTGCATATTTGCAGCATCCATCTCCTCTGCCAGAGCCTTATCATTAAACATGTTCTTAACCCCGGTCTGTGCATCATCAAAGTTACCGATGATACCTACTACTGCTGTATTATCACCCTTCTGGGTAACCATCTGCTTCTCCTGGATCGGACTTACACCATGCTTCGGATAGAATACGATGATTCTGGTTCCCGGAACATCCGCAAAGCCTGCCAGTGCTGCTTTACCGGTATCACCCGATGTTGCAGTCAGTATTACAATATCATTCTTTACCTGATTCTTCTTCGCTGAGGTTGTCAGCAGGTATGGAAGAATCGACAGTGCCATATCCTTAAACGCAATCGTAGAACCATGGAACAGCTCCAGATAATTTGCACCATGTGCCTTTTTCAGAGGTGCAATCTCTGCCGTATCAAACTTAGAATCATACGCATGGCTGATACAGTACTTCAACTCTTCCTCTGTAAAGTCTGTCAGCATCCGGCTCATAACCTCATATGCCACTTCCTGATAAGACATCTTTGCTAAGTCTTCCAACGGAACATCCAGTGCCGGAATTGTATTTGGTACAAATAGTCCACCATTCTCTGCCAATCCCTTCAAGATTGCCTGAGAGGCGGTTGCTGTCTCAGCAGCATTTCTGGTGCTTGAATATATAACTTCCATTTTTCTACCGTTTCCTTTCTTTTTTTCCAATGCCTTATTATACTTGTTCTCTGTAATGGTTGCAACTTCTTTTTTTACCTGGACAGCGGTTTCTACGACATCATCCTTTACCTTTACGACCGCAGACTTCATGTCATCCGCAACCGCCTGTGTTCCATGCAGTTTAATATTCTGCCAGAGTGTCGTCACCACATCGATCCCACCACTGAGAAGCAGCGATGCACCGATCACACGCAGCTGATTACTGGTCTTTTCAAACGGATAATATAAAATCAGAAATCCCAGTGCCATACTGGCCAACGATACCAAAAATACCGGTCCCCAGAACACCTGCTTTAACCGCCGCATATCTAAGGAATTCTGAAATGTAATAATTCCGCTTACGATAACCAGAAGTCCCATAACTGCAGGTATCCATGGAGTCAGCAGCTTCGCATGAATCATCAGATAGACCCCTGCCGACACCGATAAGATCCCCGCTACCAGATCGTAGCTCTCCTGCTCCGGCTGAACCTCTCTTCCTATGTAATACATCACCAGAACGATTCCGGTCAGTATCAGCAGTACCGAAAAGATATAGCTGACCGCTAACATCGGTGCATCTGATACGATCAGCAGCACAATGCCGATCAATACATAGATAATGGAAAACAGAAAAATACTTCCTCTCATTCCCTGAAATAACCTCATAACATTCCTCCTGACTGGTCTGCTGTATCCTTAGTGTGACAATACTTCCGCACCGGTTTCCGTTACCAGAATGGTGTATTCCCACTGTGCGGATGGCAAACCATCTTCTGTTCGTATGGTCCAGCCGTCATCTTCGTCTTCCCATACATCCGGCCTTCCCATATTTACCATTGGTTCAATCGTAAATATCATGCCCGGCACCATCAGATAATCACCGCCCGGCGTTCCGATATGGCTGACCCACGGATCCTCATGGAACTCTACGCCCACTCCGTGACCGCCGATCTCTCGTACGACACTATAGCCATTTTCTACGGCATGCTTATGAACAGCTACACCCATATCGCCCAGAAATGCCCACGGCTTTACCATCTGCAGTCCAATATCCAGACATTCCTTTGTCACCTCTACCAGCTTCCGTTTTTCCGGTGACACATCCCCGATGCAGTACATTCTAGATGCATCTCCATAATATCCGTTATAGATCGTGGTACAGTCTACATTTATAATCTCGCCTGACTGCAGGATGCGCTTATCATCCGGGATTCCATGACAAACCACTTCATCGATCGAAGTACAGACACTCTTTGGATATCCCTTGTAATTCAGACATGCCGGGATTCCCCCGATCTTTAATGTGTACTCATAGATCAGCCGATCCAACTCGCCGGTGGAGATCCCTTCCTTTACGTATGGCTCGATATAGTCCAAAACCATGGTATTCTTCTCCCCTGCGATTCGAATCCCTTCGATCTGCTCCGGAGTTTTAATCATCTTATGTGTCGGCACCTTTGCCCCTTTCAGATGATAGGCATTGATCTTCTCGTCTAACTGCATATGACATGCCTTATACTTCTTACCGCTTCCACACCAACATGGATCATTTCTTCCTACCTTCATTTCTGTCACTTCTTTCTACATATAGTTTATGAATTCTTTCCTTTTTCACTTTCCCTTTTTTCCTGCGTCTGCCGCATCGCCTGCATTCTTAATGAGCCGACACCGCTATATAGCTTCGGCTCCCCATCCTGTGCGTCTGAATAGTCACTAGCATTGATCTTAAATCCACTGCTACTGCTGCTAAAGCTTTCCACCCGTCCGAAGCTTCCATACCCAGTAGATGGTCTTTCATATGATTTGCCGGCACTGTCACCACCCAATGAAAATCCTCCCTTACCGGAGCCTCCGCCGGATGTCATCGAAAATCCCCCTGTACCGCTGCCGGCCTGACGCTTCTTCTTACGCTCTTCCTTCGCTTTCTCCTTTGCCACGATTTTCTTTGCATTCTCTGCCTGCTCGCGTAAGATCTTTGCAACCATATCATCATTGTCTTCTGCTACTGTATCATTAATCGCTGCCTCCATCGGGTCCACATCCCGAATCTCATCCTCCTGATCTACTTCTGCCAGAAGTGGGCTTTCACAGTTCTTACATACTTCTGCCTCATATAGATTCAATGTCCCACACGCCAGACACTTCTTAATGACTGTCCCCATTTGCTTCCTCTCCTTCCATGCCTGCCCGTTCCTACCCCGGGAACTTCAGACTTCTCTTGATTTCAAAACTCTCCAAATCCTCCGGAACATACAGATTGCCGGAATAATACTTCCTGCCCTCCTGTGTATACAGTTCCTTGCGATCTGCCAGATGTGTTTCTTCTGTATGGTATAAAATCAAATTCGGCACCTGTAACCGCTGTGCCGTCTCACATGCTTCTCGTACAGTGCTGTGATGCTTCTCATACGGCTTAAACTTCTCTGCCTCCCCATATAGACAGAACGCTTCATGCATCAACCAGTCACTTCCCTGTACGTAATCTTCATTTATCCGGTTATATGGCTCATCTCCCAGACAGGTCAGCTTAATTCCATCCCGGGTAACCATCGTAAACCCATACTGCTTTGCCTTCGTAGAACCAATATCAAAAAATGTAACATCGGTATCCAGAATCTTCATCTGTTCTCCATCATCGATGGCAACAAACAAGATTTCTTTTCCAATATGCCGGCACACCTTCTTTTGGATGGTCATCTCTGCCATCGCACAAATCTTTTCTACCAATTCACTATGACAGTAAATGCTCAGAGTTCCTTCATATTCCCCCTGATTGATCTTCGTGCCGATCATACGGATCAACCACAGAATTCCCAGCAAATGATCCAGATGCTCATGAGTGATGAATATTTCATGGATCTCATTTAATGGAATCCCTCCATCCTTCAGTACCTTCAGGATGCGATTGCCGCCGCCTGTATCGATCAGAAAGTGTTCCTGTTCTTCCGATATCACAAAGCAGGTATTAAAACATTCCGTTACCGTTGCATTGCCGGTTCCCAGCATTGTCAGTTTCATATCTCTACGCTTCTTCCTTTGTTCCTTCTTCTTCCTGTTGTTCTTCCTTCGCATCCGCAACCGTCTTTACTACCATCTTACCCTCTGCGATCGCCTGATCCCGCATCTTCAGAACAGAATCGATCACATCTCTCCGAAATCCGACATTTGTTGAGTTTGGATTCAGAATAAAGCCATAGATATCCTTCTCATTCTGGTGTACCAGATGTGCCAGATCATCAAACCGCATCAGCATCAGAAGGGTTCCCTGATTGGTCGCCTTCCACTTTTCCAGTTCTCCCGCATCTGTAAACGCGATAAAGTACATCTCATTTTTATCATTCTTCAGCATGTTAAAGTTAATGGTTGTATTCTCCTGCGTTCTCTTTGGATCCTTTTCGGTTCCCGGTTTCATTTTCATAGAAAACGGCACCAGAAATCTTGCATTTAACGCCTCTAACAGCATCTTATTTCTGGTCTCTGACGTATTATTTTCCCGCATTCTGCTGATTGCCAGTATCAGTGCCGGGTTCACAATATCGTTTACATTTACATTTGCTTCCATGTTTTTCTCCTTATCTGTTGCTCTTTTTTCTGGTATTTAGTATTCAAAAATATACTTTTCAAATCCATTAATAATTCTGGTTTCTTTATACATGCTTTCCCTTTTATGGGAACGGGAATATGTCAGATGCACATGTCCATGAATAAAGCACTTCGGCTGATAGGTATCCAACAGTTCCACAAAGGCTTCAAACCCTTCATGTGGTCCATCCTCCCCATCGTTGATATGGTACGCCGGGGAATGGGTCAGCAGAATATCAAAGCCCTTATTCTTCTTCAGCTTCCACCACATGTGCCGTACCCGGCTCTTCATCTCTGCCTGTGTATACTGGTTCTTTCCCTTCTTATACCGAATGGAACCACCCAGACCCAGGATACGTATTCCCTGATAGGTATAGATCGTATCCTCGATACAGATACACCCTTCCGGCGGACGCGTTTCATAGATGTCATCATGGTTTCCTCTCACATATAAAATTGGCACCTTTGCAAATGTTGCAAGAAAGGACAAGTACTCCGGTTTTAAATCTCCACAGGAAAGAATCAGGTCGATTCCTTCCAGCTTTGACTTGTCAAAATAGTCCCAGTAATACTTAGCTTCTTCATCTGCCAACACTAAAATACGCATGCTTTATCCTACTCTTCCTTCTTGGTTGTAGCCACACCCTGCAGCATTACTACAGGTTTTGCCTGTTCTGTCAGTTCCTCTACCGTCGGAATACTTCCGATTACATTATCTACCAGCCAGTCCATCGTAACGATCTCTTCCGGCTGCATCTTTTCATTTTCTTTACTCATAACGGTACCGTCCTGTGCGCGTATCTCGCCGCCGAACGGATCCAGTTCTCCTTTACAGATCATATGCTTCAGCACATCTACCAGATGACGGGTAGATGCCGGAAGATTCTGTGAACATATAATATCAATCACACCTGCTGACATTCCCCACCAGTAGTTCAATGCCTTTGTTCCGTCTGTATCGTCTTCCTTCTTCCAGGAACCGTTCATAATGCTCTGTAGCAGCTTTTCATAGAATACCCCCCAGTTCCAGACCGGCATAACCAGATTGGTGATCTCGTCATTATTGATATGATAAAGTCCAAACTGTCTGGATGCATTCTGCGGTGTGATCATATCCTGATTGGATACGTAGGATACCTGCTGTTCCCAGAAGGTCTTATAGATATCATGATCCTTTAGTGTAGACCACTCCAGATATACCTTTGCTCTCGGATTTACCAGTTTCGCCCCCAGGGCAAACGCATTGATATTCGCCGTGATTCCATAGATCGGATAATCTGCCACATAACCGATTCGATTATTCTCTGTCAGCGACCCTGCGATCACTCCTGTCAGGAACTTTCCTTCATACATACGTGCATAATAGGTCCGTATATATTGATGGGTCGTATTTAAGGAACAATTCAGGATCTTAACCTCCGGATGTTCCACTGCCGCCTTCAGACTCGGCTGTATAAGCTGAGACGTCGTTGTAAAAATAATATCACTGCCGAAGTCTATCAGATCCTCCAAAACCGTCGCCGCATTCTCATCCGGTGATACATTTTCGATCGCCTCGGTCTCAATCTCATCAGAGAACCGCTCCTGTATATACTTTCTTCCCAGTTCATGTCCATAGTTCCAGTCCGAATTTGCCGGAGACTTATCATATACAAAGGACACCTTCAGCTTCTTCGAGTTCGTCGGCATCAGATAGCTCAATACACTTTTTTTATTCGTAGTATCGACCGGATCCATCCGAAGGTCTACTACTTCATCATTGCTCAGCACCAGAAATTCCTTCCAGATATGTTCGATACCGGATGCCAGTTCGTATGCTGACATCTGTTTCGTTTCCTCATATCCATATATCGTCAGAAATGCCAGAAAGGCATCGCCTGTCGTGATCGGCAGCTTCTTGCCGCCTTTCTGTCCATATGCATTTGAGAATGCCAGATAGGCAGAAGAAAAGTCCTGCTGTTCCTCCCTGGTCCATTCATGCTCCGGGTCAAAGCCCAGAACCTCTAAAAGCTTCGGGAAGTTTCCTTCCTTAGAAAACCAGATATTGTTGATACCGGAGACCTTGTTAAAGTCCATAAACTCATAATAGATCTTATTCTCCAGATCCTCCGTCCGTGCCGGTACCTTCCGCGTCACAACCGCCGGGATCGTCACCGCGTCATAATACTTCAAAACGCTGACACGCTTATTGCCCTCGACCACATAGTAGCGGTTCATATACTCATATGCCTTGATAGGTTCGCGGATTCCTTCCTCCATCTGACTGTCACTCAGGGCCGCCCACTTCGCACTAAACTCACTTCCCCAGTCCAGAATCGGCATAAAATTGTCCGCAAATGCATTGGTCCTGGCTCTGGTACTGGTTCCTATAATCAAACGTAAAGGCACCTGAACGATACCCAGATTTACTTCTTTTTCTATCTTTACATGGGATAATATCTCGTCTAATACCGGGAGATATGGATATTGCCCTTTATTAATACGGTTCCGATATTCCTTCCGGCCTAATTTCATAGCCTCTAAATAATCCTGAACTGACATATTCAGCCTCCCTGATCTCTGTATTATAGTTCTTTCTATCACAAGTATTCATACGCATGTATGAATACTTAGATTATATACTATGCCGTCTGTTTTTGCAAATTATCCATTGCATTTTTGTTCTGCATTTGATAAAATAACTGTAATTAGGAGGTGGTTGTATGGATATTCCTGCATTATCAATCGCAATGTCCATGGATAAAGTGAATACAAACTGGGGACTTGCCATGGCAGCAAAGGCCATTGATACCATCGAACAAAATGGTGATGCAATCACGAAGATGATGGAAGCTTCCGTTGCACCAAACCTGGGACAGCATGTAGATGTAAGACTGTAAAGGACACAGCTCGTAGCTGTGTCTTTTATTATGTAAATTGATACAACATACTTAAAGGAGTTTACTTATGATTAAAGATATCTTCCAAGCTAAGAAAACGGTTTTATCCTGTGAGGTATTTCCACCAAAGCGAAATGATGACATTTATACCATCTTCAAGACATTAGACGAGATCCAGACCTGTCATCCGGACTTCATCAGTGTGACCTATGGTGCCGGTGGCGGAACCCGCAAGAAGACCGCTACGATTGCTGCCTATATCCAGAACATCTGTGAGGTAGAAGCACTGGCTCACTTAACCTCAGTTGCCATGGATGAACCATTTCTGCGTCAGATGGTAACCGAATTAAATGCTAAGGGTGTACACAACATCCTGGCACTTCGCGGAGATCAGCCGAGAGATATGAGTGATGAAGACTTCGCAAACCGTCACTTCCGCCATACCACAGACATCGTTCCGTTAATCCGGGAGGCTGCCACCTCTGATATCTGCGTCGCAGCTGCCTGCTATCCGGAGAAACATCCGGAATCCGCTTCTGTAGAAGAAGATCTGACTTATTTAAAAAAGAAAGAAGAATCCGGTGTGGATTTCTTTATTACACAGATGTTCTTTGATAATTCCAAGTTCTTACACTTCCGGGAGAACTGTCGTGCCCATGGCATACAGGCTCCGATCACGGCCGGTATTATGCCGATCACATCTGCAAAGCAGATCGGAACCAGTGTCCAGCTCTCCGGCTCTTCTGTTCCGACCGCTCTCAGCAACCTGTTGGCAAAGTACGGAGAACACCCGGAGGATATGAAAAAGGCCGGTGTCGAATATGCGGTTGCGCAGATTGAGGAGCTTCTATCCGAAGGCGTTGAGGGTATTCATCTGTACTCTATGAACAAGTCTGATGTAACGCTGGATATCTTCCGGCAGATTTCTGTCCGGAACTAAAATATCCTTTACTTCTGATTTTTAATACTATATACTGTGATTATATGCATGATAAGAGGGTGAAGAGTATGAACGGAACCACATTAGACGAGATTAAGCAGGAGATTCGCAATGCGATCCAGATGGACTATATCGAGCCTGCTGATATTCCCGCGATTGAATTATATATGGATCAGGTCACGACCTTTATGGATAAACACTTAAGCAACAACAAGCGTTCACCGGAGGATAAGATTCTGACAAAGACCATGATCAACAACTATACAAAGAATCATCTTCTTCCTCCACCTGAGAAAAAGAAGTATTCGAAGGAGCATATCATTCTTCTGATTTATACATACTATCTGAAGAATTTCCTTTCGATCGGAGATATCCAGAAGCTGTTAACTCCTATGATCGATACCTACTTTCACTCCGGCGAATCGGATTCTGTGAATCTGACAAGCATCTATACGACCGTAGTGGAACTGGCACACCATCAGTACCAGTTGGACAAAAAAAGTATCTTCGACTCCTACGAGCTTGCATGCAAGAAGTTAAAGGAAGAGCATCCGGACACACCAATGGATGAACATATGGAATATCTTCAGAACTTTACCTTCGTAGCCCTTCTGAGCTATGACATCTACTTAAAGACACAGCTAGTAGAAAAGATCATTGATGAGATCCCGGTACCTTCCGAGGATTTGGGTCATAAAGATAAAGGAACTGTCGATGCCAAGGGCAAGACAGACACAAAAAAATAAGACTCCGAAGAGTCTTATTTTTTTGCGTCTGCATCTGTCTGCACCTGCTCCAGTGCATGCTTCAGACCGTCTGTTCCATAGTTTAAGATACGATTCACCCGGCTGATCGTTGCTGTCGATGCACCGGTATCATTCGTCACCTCCAGATAGGTCTTACCTTCCTGGAGCTTCTTTGCCACCTCCAGCCGCTGTGCGATTGAAAGCACTTCGTTTACTGTACACAAATCTTCAAAAAAAGCATAATACTCTTCCTTGCTATTCAATGTAGCGATCGCATCAAACAGCAGATCAACGGCCTCAGTATGAATTGTTTTTCCCATATATGTCACCTCATGTTCTTGTCTGTCAACTGTTACTTACTTCCGTACTATCCTGATTACTTCTTTCCTCTTACTGCCTTTGGTTCCTTCTGAATCCATACGGATACAGCACCACGATTCACATAGAAGTCTCCAAAGCCCTCTTCATCGATCTTGATATTATACTTTGCATTCTTCATTTCATCCACAAAATGACAACCTGCAAACTGCTTGCCAATATACATGTGCTTCGTACCACCGGTTCCGTCAGAGATCACAACTGCACATCCGGAACCCTTATGATCTGCACTGCCCTCTCTGGTCCATCCGATCACATTCGGATCATCCAGGTAGTCATGCTGTGGTCCATACGCATACTTCTTTCTCAGCTTTAGCAGCTTGTCCAGTACCGGCTTCATCGGTGCGATGCCACTATGTGGAATCCCCATATAGTCCCCATAAAACAGACATGGATATCCACTCTCGCGAAGCAGGATCATCGCATATGCCATCGGCTTAAACCATTCCTCTACCCAGGACTCTAAGGACTGTCCCGGCTGACTGTCATGATTATCAACGAACGTCACCGCCTCCATTGGTCGTCTGCTCACCAGCGTATTATCAAAAATGGTCCGCAGATCATAGCTGCCATGTGCTCTTGACGCATCATGAAAATGCAAATGCAACGGTACATCAAACAGACTCATTTCATTGTTTACCTTTTCCAGATAGGACTCCAGATGATTCACATCCCAGTGCCAGTACTCACCCACGGTAAACAGTTCCTTACCGGTCTTTTCCCGCATAGCCGGCAGCCACTGCCGATAGAAACTGCTGCCGATATGCTTTACCGCATCCAGACGCATACCGTTTACCCCGGTTGTATTCAGATACCATTCTCCCCAGCGATAGAGTTCCTCTTGTACCTCCGGATTTTCAAAGTCCAGATCGGATCCCATCAGGTAGTCATAATTTCCGTTTTCTTCATCCACATCCGAATCAAAGGCCTTTCCATCCAGTCTATAAATCCCACTCTTTCCGGTACTCTGATCCCAGTCAATTCCGTCAAAATGCGTCCAGTTCCATGTAAAATCCGAATACTTTCCGTTTCTTCCCGGAAATGTAAACCTTGTCCATCCCAGAATCACCTTCTTATCCCCGATCATCTGATTGCGGTCACTGGCATTAAACTCTTCTGCCGATATCTGTTCGGTCTCATCGGCACCCATTTTATGGTTCAGAACGATATCCGCATAAACATCGATTCCCTTTGCCTGCAGGGTCTTAACTGCTTCCAGATACTCATCCTTCGTTCCGTACTTTGTCGGGATCGTTCCTTTTTGGTCAAACTCACCCAGATCATACAGATCATAGGCACCGTATCCTACATCATGAATTCCCTGTGCACCCTTGTATGCCGGTGGCAGCCATACTGCACTCACACCCATCGTTTTCAGCTTTGTTGCATTTTCCCTCAAGGTCTTCCATAGAGATGCATCCTCCGGTAAATACCACTCAAAGTACTGCATCATCAATCCATTCTGACTCATAACTGAACCCTCCATTTATCTTGTCTGTTTCTATGCTTTAAGACTTTAAATCGTGATGTTATATAGTAATAACTATACAGGAAGGAGACTGAAAATTCAAGCCAAAAAGCCACGGATTCTCTACCATCAAACCATATCGGCAGACATACAGCCCACAGGATACAGGATCATTTCCGTGGTTCTGTATGTTCTGCCAGTTCTTTATTCCTATCTTTCCCTTGTGCTTTAACTTTTACTTCAAGGCTGCCTCTGCATAATCTGTCACTACCAGATCTTCATATGGAGCGAATTCCTCCAGTTCTCCGGCCTCGTTCAAAATATTCTCCAACAGCAGGAAACTGTCTTCCTCAAAGACCAGATTACTCTTCCAGGTATCCTGATCCGCATAGCGTTCTACGATCGCTGCTATAGTTTCTACATCCGTCTCTTCAAACTGTGGTGCGATCACCGCTGCGATTTCTTCTGCGGTATGACTGTTTACATAGTCCATTCCCTTCTGCAACGCATTTGTAAAGCTCTGGATGATCTCCGGATGCGCCTCGATATAGCTGTTCTTTGCACAATAAGCAGTATACGGAACATAACCGCTATCTACGCCCAACGATGCTACTACATATCCGGCTCCCTGCTGTTCCAGTGCCGTTGCCGATGGTTCAAACTCGACGGTATAATCTCCGGTTCCACCGGCAAACGCCCCGGAGGTATTTCCGAAATCAATATTCTGTACCAGTGTTACATCTGTTTCCGGATCGATCTGATTCAGTTTCAGAATGTACTCCAGCACCATCTCCGGCATACCGCCCGGCCGGCCGCCTATCACTTCTTTCCCAACCAGATCTGCCCACTGAAAGTCGTCATTCGCCTCTCTTGCTACCAAAAAGTTTCCGGCCCGCTGTGTTAGCTGTGCAAAATTCACCGCATAGTCCTCTGCACCCTCATTATAGAGATAGATCGAAGATTCAGATCCCATGAACCCGATATCTGCCTCGCCTGCCACCAATGCACTCATCGTCTTATCGGCTCCGAATCCGGTCACCAGTTCCAGATCAATCCCTTCCTCCTCAAAGTAACCAAGTTCAATCGCTACATACTGTGGTGCATAAAAGATTGAATGTGCTACTTCATTTAATGTTACCTTTGTCAGATTCCCCTGACCGCCGATGCATCCACTCACCGCATACACCAGCATCACCATAGCTACTGCTACAGCGATTGCGCTTCGCAATCTACGTTTCATAGTTTTCTCCCGAAAACAGCTTTCTGGTAGTATATTCAACCGGATTCATTCTGTGAACGGTTTCCGGAAAGAGGATTGAAAAAGTCGGTGAAATGCCTTAAAATAATTTCAATATCACATTAGAAAAAGGAGACTAACTATGAGAACTGCTGTAATCATGGGTTCTACCAGCGATCTTCCAAAGGTAGAACCGGCGATCGAAATTCTGAAAAAATATGGAGTACAGGTTGATGTAAGATGCCTCTCTGCTCACCGGGCACATGCAGGTCTGGCTGCATTCATGGATGAGGTGAACAGCAACGGAACAGAAGTTGTGATCACTGCTGCCGGTATGGCTGCTGCCCTTCCGGGCGTGGTTGCTTCCCAGACCGTACTGCCGGTCATCGGCGTTCCTCTATCCGGTTCTGTTCTGGATGGTATGGATGCTCTTTACTCTATCGTACAGATGCCATCCGGTATCCCGGTTGCTACCGTTGCTATAAACGGAAGCAAGAATGCCGCTTATCTGGCTCTCCAGATCATGGCAAACCAGCATCCGGAGATCAAGGAACGGCTCTTAGCAGAGCGGAAGGATATGGAAGCCTCTGCTATGAAAGCAAACGAAGAAGTCATGGCAAAGTATCAGGCATAAAGCCAGCCCGAAAAGGTGTGAAACAACTGCAAAGCAGCATAGCAAACATAAGAACAGCCCCTCATAGCGAGGGGCTGTTCTATATTCATTCCATATTTGGCTTTTCTACAACTATGCCAGCGGCTTTCCGGTCAGCAGCTCATATGCCTCCAGATACTTATCGATCGTCTTCTGTGCGATCTCCTCCGGCAGCTCCCAGTTGTTATCCGGATTTGCCTTCAGCCAGTCTCTTGCAAACTGCTTATCAAAGGATGGCTGACCATGTCCCGCTTCATATCCCTTTGCAGGCCAGAATCTGGAGCTATCCGGTGTCAGCATCTCATCACCCAGTACAATATTGCCATTCTCATCCAGACCAAACTCAAACTTTGTATCTGCGATAATAATCCCTCTGGTCAATGCATAGTCTGCACACTTCTTATATAATGCTATGGTATAATCCTTCAGCTTTGTTGCATACTCCAGCCCCTTACCAGGGAAGTACTTTTCCAGATGATCAACACTCTGCTCAAATGATATATTCTCATCATGATCACCAATCTCCGCCTTTGTAGATGGCGTATAGATCGGTTCCGGAAGCTTATCAGACTCCTTCAGTCCTTCCGGAAGACGGATTCCACATACGGTTCCATTTTCCTGATAGCTTGCCCATCCGCTTCCTGTTATATAACCACGAACGATACATTCGATCGGAAGCATGTGAAGCTTTCTACACATCATACTGTTTCCCGTAAACTCTGGCTGCCGGAAGAACTCCGGCATATCCTTTACATCTGTGGATATCATATGATTCGGCAGAATATCAGAGGTCATATCAAACCAGAACTTGGACATCTGCGTTAATACTGTACCCTTCTTGTGAATGATGTTCTTTAAGATAACATCAAAACAACTGATACGATCGGTCGCAACCATGATCAGGCTGTCACCATTATCATAAATCTCACGTACCTTACCTTCTTTAATCGGCTTAAGTTCCTGTGTGCTCATTGTTATACCTCACTATCTTTTATCGTAGTATTTTGTTCCTGATAAGCATAGTTTATTTCTTTGCAAAAATCAATACTTAAAATGTAATAAAGAACTTACATATAAATAACGCAGACAGAATAAAGGTAACCGGTGATACTTCCTTAATCTTACCGGTACAAACCTTAATAATCGTGTATGCGATCAAACCGATACCGATACCGTTTCCGATACCGCTGGTACCCATCATGAAGATCAGAAGCAGTACTACCGGTACTGTCTGGGATACATCATTATAGTCTACTTCCTTTAAAGATCCCATCATCAGAACGCCGACATATACCAGTGCAGCACTTGTAGCAGGTGCCGGGATCAGTGCAGCCAGAGGCGAAATAAACATACATGCCAGGAACAATACACCGGTGATTACGGATGCCAGACCGGTTCTTGCACCTGCGCCTACGCCGGATGCAGATTCGATAAATGTCGTTACGGTACTTGTACCTGTCACAGAACCTACACAGGTTGCCAGAGAGTCTGATAACATTGCACGGTTCATACCCGGAAGCTTGTCATTTTCATCCAGCATGCCGGCCTTCTTCGCTGTTCCGTACAAGGTACCGATTGTATCAAACATATCTACCATACAGAAGGATATAATCGTCATAATGGCAGAGAATACACCGATGTCAAACAGATTCTTAAAATCAAACTTAAAGAAGGTCGTATGGAACATATCAGAGAATGGCGGCAGCCAGTTTGCGGTTGATAACGATGCAAACGGATTCTCGCCCAGAATAAAGGAACCGATCCAGTAACATACGGCAGAGATCACCATTCCCAATAAAACGGATCCCTTTACATTCTTGTGACTCAGTACTGCAATGACAAACAAACCGATAAAGAATGTAATTACATACAGCACCATCTTATGGTATCCTTCCGGCCCCATCGCTGCCAGTGTAGCACTCGGTCCGGCTGAAAAGAAGTTCGACAGCATATAGAATGGTCCGCCATCTGCAGTATAGATACCTGCATTCGTTGTCAATCCTACATTCACCAACATCAAACCAATACCGGCCGGTATACCCAGACGAACAGCCTTCGGTATTGCATCTACGATCTTTTCGCGAACACCACACAGGGTCAGAATCGTAAAAAGAACACCGGAGATCAATATGATCGATAATGCAGCCGGGAAGCTCTCTTCATATGTCATACCACCAGCCACTGCAATCGATGCGACTACGGTTGCAAAGTAGGAATTCAGTCCCATACCCGGTGCCAGTGCAAATGGCTTATTTGCCAAAAACGCCATTAACAGAGTACCGACACCTGCCGAAATAACTGTTGCCAAAAAGACTGCATTCCAAAGTGGAGTGCCGACTGCAAAGTTTGTCAACAGATTCGGATTCAATGCAATAATATACGCCATCGTCATGAATGTAGTAACACCACCGATGATCTCCACTCTTACAGACGTATTATTTTCTTTTAGTTTAAATAATTTCTCTAGCATAAAACGCTATCTCCTTTTAATTCTTACTTTCCTTTTTTGCCTTTGCCTCTTCAAATTCCTTCTGGATCGCTTCATCCGGTGCTTTTGTCAGAAGACTTACAACCACGATCAACAGCAGGGATACCAGAAATGCCGGAAGTAATTCATAGATATTCCAGATTCCTCCCAGAGGCCGTACTGCATACTTCCAGATGAATACAGTTGCACCACCGCCGATCATACCGGCCAGTGCTCCCCAACGAGTACTCCGCTTCCAGAACAGCGCACACAGTGTTACCGCACCAAAGGCACCACCAAACCCTGCCCATGCAAAGGAAACGATACCAAATACACTGGAGTTCGGATCTCTTGCCAGAAATACGCCGATCAAACTAATCAAAACAATCGTGATTCTGGCGATCAGAAGACTCTTCTTCTCATCCAGTTTTACCTTAAAGAACTCCTGCACAATATTCTGTGATACACTGGATGCCGCTGCCAGCATCTGACTGTCGGCTGTAGACATCGTCGCTGCCAGAATACCGGCCAGAATCAGTCCGGCTACAATCGCAGGCAGGATTCCATGCTGGCTGATCAGTCCGGCGATCTTAACGATAACGGTTTCACTGGCACTTCCTTCCAGAACCTCCAGTTCCCCGGCCTTTGTCATAGCAAGTCCTACTACACCGATAAAGATTGCTACAGACATTGCAATAAATACCCATATCGTTGCGATTCTTCTGGAGATCACCAGCTTCTTCTCATCCTTGATTGCCATGAACCGTAACAGAATGTGCGGCATACCAAAGTACCCTAAGCCCCATGCCATTGTAGATATAATCGTCAGTATACCGTATGGTTTAGCCGCTCCGGTTGCCACATCGTGACTGGCTGCCATCGTAAAGTAACCGGCCAGTCCTCGTGCATTCTCCATAACTGCGTCCATACCACCGGCCTTTGTCACACCAAAGCACACAACGACTGCCAGTGCGACTGTCATAACAATACTCTGAATCAGATCTGTCGTTGATACCGCACGGAAGCCGCCCATGATCGTATATCCCACGATAACGGCCGCGGATACCAGCATTGCCACCGTGTAATTCACACCGAACAGGCTGTTAAACAGTTTTCCGCAGGCAGCAAATCCGGATGCCGTGTATGGAATAAAGAATACGATAATTACCAGAGCAGAAATGGCATTCAGCACATTGCTCTTATCATGATACCGCTTAGAATAGAACTCCGGCACTGTGATTGCATTGATATTTGCAGAATATCGCCGAAGCTTCCTCGCTACTATCAGCCAGTTTAACCAGGTACCGACCCCTAACCCGATTGCAGTCCAGCCCGGATCTGCAATACCGCTTAAGTATGCCAGTCCCGGCATTCCCATAAGCAGCCAACTGGACATATCACTGGCTTCTGCACTCATTGCCGTTACCAGAGGGCCCATCTTTCTACCACCAAGGTAGAAGTCCTCACTGTTACTATTCTTCTTACTGAAGATAAAGCCGATTGCCAGCATAACTAACAGGTAGACTACGATCGTTGCAATAATACAAAAATTAATCGTTGAAATCATTTTCCCTTCCTCTCTCTTCCTAAGTATAGTCAACAACTTAGTTTAGCACACATCGGATGGGATATGCAATCATTTCTCTCGAACGAACATCATATAGCAGGCTGCCGCTATAAGAACTGCCGGAAGAAGGATCAGCAGGAATCGAACCACACTGTCGTTCAACCAGTCCGGAAGTCGATTCATATCAATAAAATAGCGAAGAATTCCGGGCATGCCATTATTTACCGCATGCAGGATCACTGCCGGCCAGATCGATTCTGCTTTGCAGACAAGTACCGTGAGCAAAATTCCTATCGCAATCGTCATTACGCACATAGCCGCAAATCCGGTCACCGGATACCCCCAGTAGCTACGTCCAAAGTTATGCCCCATGCACACCATCGGCCAGTGCCAGATCCCCCAGATTATACCTCCGACCAAAAGAGCCCACCTTCTATCCATAAGCTGCATGAGTTTGGGCATCATATAACCACGCCATCCCAGTTCCTCTCCCAGGGCACCAAAGGAAACAAAGGTACCGTTTACGATTGCTGCAACCGGCTGTAAGAACAGAACCGTTCCCATCTCCTTCAATTCCGCACCCGAAGCAGCTTCCGGTGCCAGCAGCAGAATCAGTCCATTTCCCAGTTCAAAGTATACCCATGGAAGCAGCATCGCTAACAGATAATACCGCCATTTCTTCTGTCTCATACAGATTCCCAGCAGCATAGAACCCGATCCACACAGAGCAAAGCCTTCCTTCGTTCCCCATCGAGTAAGCAGCATTCCCACTGTCGGACACACCATGGCCAAAACCGCCATCAGACTGCCCATGGAAGTTATATTCCCTTCCGCATCCAGATAGCGTCCTCCCAGTCCTGCCCAAAGCCCAAATATTGCCCAAGTCAGTCCAAAGGTCAGAATCAGAAATAGAATCAGCCGCTTCTTAGTCATAGAATTCCACCTCCCGCTTTGCATACTGCCGACATGTCAGAAAACAGGAACCGGCATATACCCACAAGGCCAGAACCGGCATACCGCTCTCCAGCACTACGATCCATATCATATGCTTCTGAAGCCAATGCATCAGGACATACAGGTCAAAGCCGCTCCAGACACTCAGATCACCAAACAATACATACGTAAATGCCGCCAAAAGAAGCAGCAGTAACAGCAGCCGTTTTATCATCACGCCCTTCTTCGAGCCAAGCAGTAAGAATACCGGAAGTTCGATTGCGAGAACCAGAAGCGCTGCCGACAAAAAAATCAAAAGCATGGAAGCATTCAAATTCATGGTTTCCTGCAATATATTCTCTCCTGCATTTGCGAGGAATATCATATTCCACACTTCCATAACGGATAACACAACATAATATACGATTCCAAAGAACAGATACCAGGACACTACATATGCATTCGAAGGGAGCGGAAGCACCTGCATCAGTTTCCAGGTCTGATTCTTCTCGTCGGCCTTTCTTAAGCTGCCCAGCCATACACTGATCGGAACCAGAAACAGTGCCAATTCCATACCACCGAGCAGGCATGCGAGTCCGGTGTCACTGATAAATCCCAGCATACCGTTATCTGTTACACTTTGATCGACATATCCATTTTCTAATACCAGAATATCTCCTCCCGGCAGACACAGTCTGAGAATCAGAAATAACGCAGTCAATGAAATCAGAATCCACATCACCTGCCTGCCCTTTACTGCCACAAAGTTCTTATATAACAGCCCACTCATTATGCTACCCCCCGCTTCCGTCCGGCAATCCACACACTAAGCCCATAAGATACTATGAGGAGAACAAGTGCGATCGCCCCGGGAATATAATATCTATGCATCAGAAACTCCGGTATCGCCTGAATATTCAGTCCTCCGCCTGCTTCTCCCAGAAAAACATCTGCGATCTCCCTTATATGCGGGAGAATAAGCACTGTCCCTATGATAATGATCGGAAGCACCTGTGCCAGAGAGGTATGATTCACACCAAACAGATATTCAAACAGGATAAACAACGCCAGATAGATCACCATAAAGGATGCAAAACTAACCAACACTCCAAAGAAATCCCAAAAGGGTACAAGCTCCGTAACCCCGGATAATACAAAAACAATCCCCACATCCATTAGAAATCCTATGAGAGTAAAGCTTAAACCACTTAGGTAACGGGCACCTACACGTTCGGAGATTGACACCGGAAGTACACCTGCCAGTTTCTGAAAGGACGCCTGACTATCATCCAAAAATACATCTGCTATATTCCCGGTAAACGCCATCGGTATCAGGAGTACGCAAAGCATACAATACTGAATCAATGCCTGTACCTCCCGGTTCGTCAGATCCCGGTCTGCCAGCATTCTTTCAAACCCATCTGCCAGATTTCCACACTGCAGGCTAATCGAAACCAAAACCGCAATCACCAGTACCCCGGCTGAGCAGCATATAAAGGTAAACAACTGTCGCTTCAGGCAATAGAAATCCTTGATCAATAACCCCTTCATCCTCTGCCTCCTATTCCTGTCCCCGTGCAGACTGATGTGCCCGGCTTACATAGTAAATCATGATTTCCTCCAGGCTGGCCGGTTCCATAACCATATCCGGATACCGTCTTTCACAAAGCTGTCGATCGTTCACCAGAAGCTCTACTCCTACAGAAGACATCTGTTTTGCCACTACCAGTGCCGGATCAACCGTTCCGTATTCCTGCTTCCGGCACTTCAAGATTCCGTGCTTCTCCAGTAGTTCATCCTTATTTCCGGTCAGAACTATCCTTCCTCCATCTATAAATACTACCTCATCTGCCAGTTTTTCCAGATCTCCGGTAATATGAGAGGACAACAGAATCGTGTGGTCCTCTTCTACTACATATTCCCGAAAGATCTCCAACATTTCATTTCGGACAATCGGATCCAGCCCGCTCGTCGGTTCGTCCATGATCAACAGCTTCGCTTGATGTGAGAGTGCTGTTGCAATCTGCAGCTTCATCCGCATTCCTCGCGAGAAAGCACCGCACCGTTTCTTCGTCGGCAGGGAAAATCGTTTCAAATAGTCAGAGAATCGTGCTTCGTCCCAGTTTTTATATATATTTTTCATAATAATATTGATGTCCTTTGCGGTCAGAAAATCATGGAATCCCATCTCATCAAACACAACACCTATATTCTCCCGCAGTTTGGCAGAATCCTGATCTATGCTCTCTCCAAACACCCGAATATCACCGCAATCCCGTTTAATCGCATCCAATATAAGCTGAATCGTTGTTGTCTTACCGGCTCCATTCTGTCCGATAAACCCACAGACACTTCCCTCCGGTACCGAAAAGCTGACATCCTCCAGCCGAAAGTCCCCATAGTCCTTTCCCACATGCTCCAGTTCGATTACATTTCTACTCTCTTCCATATCCTTCTACCTCAACTATGACGCTTCTCCTCATACAGGAGCTGCAGCATCTCCTGTAGTTCCTCCAAAGGAATCTTTCCCAGCACCGCCTTATCTACAGCCGTATCCAGAAGCTCCTGAATCCCATATAAAAGGCTCTCCTTTACCATATCGCTATTCACCTGCTTTACGAAGCTCCCCTTCCCGGTTATAGATTCTATAAATCCATCCCGTTCCAGATCTTCATATGCACGTTTCGTAGTGATAATACTGATCTTTAGTTCCTTTGCCAGCACCCGCATAGATGGAAGGGCGTCCCCCTCTGCCAATACGCCTGCCATGATCTGGCTCTTAATCTGTTCCTCGATCTGTTCATAGATCGGGACCCCAGAGCTGTTTGAAATAATAATATCCATATGTATATCCTTTTTCGCGCAAATGATATATTGTATATATTCAATATATACGCTTGTGGTTTAGATGTCAAGTACAAACAAGCGTGACATACCTGCTCCTCTTATCTGCTACACCAGTTTATCGCATTCTTCATAATCGTTACAAAGCCTTCACAGGTAAGATTCTTCGTTGTATGAGCCGGGGTAAGACAGCATATTTTCCCATTTTCCAGCTCGCTAATCCATACTGCCGGCTGCCGCCCATGGTCTGTTTGCGTATACGCCAGAGTCTGTACTGCTTCTATATCCGTCATCTCCATTTGATACTGCTCATCCTTCTCCGGAAATTCAAAGTTCTCTACTCCATCCATAACCGGATGCTCCGCAGTCTTTATCATCTGCATCGGGCACTGCTCCGGATGTGTTATAAACATGGAATGAATCATATCCTTCACGATTCTATGTTCCCTGTCCAGATCTGTAACCGCCGCATGTGCCAGAATCAGGCCGGTTCCCTTTTTCGCTACTAGCTCTTCCAGATGATCTGTCCATCTACTGTCACACCATATATCCGTCGGTATCTGATCATTTTCTATCGGATCCTTAAAGGAAAGTATTATATCCGGAATCTCAGCCAGATCGTAAATATCCTCCGGCCTTTCGGTATATGTCACCTTCCACCCCTGATCAAATATCTGCTCCATTAACGGATGTATGGATGCTGCACTATGCCAATAATCACCAACTAATACAAATACTGTTTTCATCTTTATATTGTACCTCCTATTTCTATAACATTATTATCTTTCACTTGCGAAGAAGAATCAATAGCTGAATGGCATTATCAGAAGAAGGGCTTCCGCTGTAGTCGGCATAACTGCTCTGCATGTGCAGTCCAAGCTCCGCAGCCAGCTTCATAACTTCCTCAAGTGTGTATAGTCTGATCGGGTTTCCTTCCTCTATCTCAGGCTTAGAAAGCACCTGCCCATACGGATAATCGGCCTGCCCATATAACAAGGTTTTCTGTTCCTCTAACCACTCAAACACAGACAACGTGAGTCCTTTTTCTCCGGCATCCCATAGTCTGCAGGGGAAATGACTCTCCGCATATCCACCATTCATGATATCCATAAAGTGTCTGCCGCCCTTCCTCAATGCTCTGGCTGCTACCGCAAATATTCTCTTGTTTTCCTCATCATTTTCCAGATATCCAATCGCCCCATCTGCCATATTGAGCACAACATCATATTCATTATCATATTCCAGTTCCCGGATATCCTTACACAAAAAGCTTGCATTTAACTGTTCCCGACAGGCCTGTTCCTTTGCATATTCAACATATGCAGGTGTAATATCCACTCCGGTTACGTCATACCCACGTCTGGCAAATTCAAGCGCGTGCCGTCCAAATCCACAGGCAAGATCAAGAATCTTCTCATTTCCGTTCAGTTCCAGTTTATCAATCAGAAAATCAACCTGCTGTTTTGTATCCTCTACCCAGGACATGTCCTGAATATCCATACTCCATATGTTCTTATACCAGTCCTTTTCCATCGCTTTCATATGTACCTTCACCTCCACGTCCTGTTCTAAAATATCTGTCCGGACAGCCGCTTCTTTTCCTTTGGAGGAAATGCCTGATCGAATCGCTCTGCCTCCCTTTCATCCACAAAATATCCGGATGGAGGTGCATATTCGCCGGTAATATCCTTCAGATATCCGGGTATCAGTTCCTTACACAGGAAAAAGGAAGCATCTTCCCCTTCCGCCAGTCCATGATATCGAATTTCGAACTCACTTGCCGGTCGGAATCCACTTTTTCCATAAAAGTCAATATTTCCTTCGAAGCAAACGGCACCACATCCCAACTCTGCAGCTTTTTCCAAAGAGGCATCCAATAAGATCTTTCCATACCCCTTTCGTTTTAACTCCGGTGTAATGCAGATCGGTCCCATGGTCATAATCGGAATTTTCCTTCCATCATCCGCACAAATCTCTGCTCTCATATACATCGTTTGTCCGATCAGCTTTTCCTGCTGTCCATCTTCTCCCTGCCGGATAAGACACATAACAAGATCCAGCTCCGGAACAAATGCTGCATCCTTCCTTAACTGATGCAGTACATAATGCTCTAAGCACCCCGGTCGATACACATTCCAAAAGCTCTCCCGCACCATCGTTTCTACCGCCCGCTGTTCCTGTTTCGTTTCCAACCGAATCCGGATATTCTCATTTCTATCACTCATTCTGTTCCGCTCCTTCCGTTCACAAATTCCTTCTCTTCTTTTCCTTCACGCATTTTACATTCCGCAAAATTCCATTCAGAGCAGTCACCAACTGCTGCTTAACCGCTTCCTTCTGTTTTGCTCCATCATAGAAACTATAGAACAGATACATGGTTGAATATAACTGATTTGCTTTGTTTTCTGCTTCTTTTAGTCCTATACCTTCAAATAAATCCTTTACATATCCGACCGGTCCGGAAACCAGGTACTGCTGATATAAGGACTGCATCTCTTCGCTCCGAAACTGTTCTATCGTCAACATTTTCCGGAACGAAGCCGCAAAATCGTCCTCCGTCCAATATTCAAACATGGATATGCTGTACTCCAGAAGGTTCTCCGGTGATATCGCCTGATACTGCTCCGGCATATGCTCCACGCTCTCCTCCGGCATGTCATACCGGTCTGCCTGTTCGCTGTCTCCCTGCTCCATCCGCTGCAGGATATGATCAAATATATCCCGTTTGCTTGTATAATGTCTGTATAAGGCTCCCTTCGTGATTCCCAGCTCTCCGGCTATCTGACTAACCGATACCGCTTCATACCCATCTCTGGCAAATAGATGAAGGGCAACCAGCAATATATTTTCTTTTGTGTTTTCCATGCCATCACCTCCGCAAAAAAATAAACGATCGTTTGCTATTTGTAGTTTAGTAAACGATCGTTTATTTGTCAAGGGATTTTATTTATTAAAACCAAGGCAAGTAAGTGTGTCGAAGTTAATCTATCAAATGTTCCGCTCCCTTTCCTTCCGATATATGAAAATGAATACATGATTTTAAAAAGGAGATACCCACATATGAACACTTTATTTACTATCACTGAAGACTACTTAGAATATTGCAAAACGCAGCGGAGACTGGATTGGAAAACACTAAAAGCATATCGTACAGATCTGAATCAATTTGTTTCTTTTTTCAATATCTCTCACATACATGCCATATCCATACCTGATATCGAAAAATATATCGGATATCTGCATCAAACCTTCAAACCCAAAACGGCGAAAAGAAAGCTGGCTTCGATCAAAGCCTTTTATCACTTCCTCGAATATAAAGACTATATTGACCAAAATCCTTTTAATAAAATAAAAACAAGCTTCCGGGAACCGATACTCCTGCCCAAAACCATCCCGCTTTATATTATGGAGCATTTACTATCGACCATGTATCGGGAGTTGTCTCTCGCTCATACCAACCACCAGAAAAAGCGGACACTTCTTGACATTGCTATATGCGAAACATTGTTTTCGACCGGTGTAAGAATTTCTGAGCTATGCAACCTGAAAAGTTCGGATGTTGACCTACATGATGCAGCAATTCGTATATATGGAAAAGGTTTAAAGGAACGTATGATACAAATCGGAAATAGTGATGTCATAAAAATGCTTGAGCAGTATGCAACCGTCTATATGGATGAAATAAATAAAAGCGGATTTTTCTTTGTCAATCCTAATGCAACCCCTATCTCCGATCAAGCCATCCGGCGCATGATTAAAAAATATTGTTCACTTGCATCTATTGATCTGCATATCACTCCACATATGTTTCGTCATACCTTTGCCACAAGCCTGCTCGAAGCAGATGTAGATATCCGATATATTCAGGAAATGTTAGGGCATAGTTCCATTACGGTAACTGAGATATATACGCACGTTGCTCTTTCAAAACAAAGAGATATCCTCACTTCCAAGCATCCTAGGAAGAATTTTAAGATTTAGGTTTCCTGAGGAAGTGATAGATAATTTTTAGTTATCGATCGGTTGTAAATTGGTAATACAAGATTAT